>OLVX01000063.1_pt1 | contig 96870 bp, 82 predicted proteins | sample 1673271 | NCBI WGS metagenome assembly OLVX01 (sample SAMEA3178939, study PRJEB25190) | human gut metagenome | biome: human gut; feature: human-associated habitat; material: faeces | place: Austria | collected 2013
TTACAAGTATAATTTTTTTCAAAAACCTCTTGACTATTTATAGTTTGTCATCTCCCGCAACTTCTGTATCTCTGTATTATGTCCCAAAACAATTAAAACATCCTGTGGGTGCAGTGCATACGATGCGGATGGATTTACATTAGTCTCTTCCAATCCGCGGATACCGATAATACTGATGCCATAGCGGGAGCGGATATTTAACTGCTCCAATGTTTTTCCCGCCCAGTTTGACGGCACTGCCATATCCACAATACTATATTCATCCGAGAGTTCAATTGCCTCAAAATAATTACCATTCATAATATCGTTGCCAACACGGATTCCCATTGCACGGTCAGGAAAAATTACTTTGTCTGCCCCGATACAGCTCAAAATTCTTCCTTCCATATCAGTGGATGCCTTTGCCATGATAAATGGCACATTCAACTCTTTTAACTGCATCGTAATCAAAGCACTGGTCTCCAAACTCCGTCCGATGCCGATAATTGCACCGTCATAATTTCCAATCCCTAACTGTTTTACCGCTTCCGGGTTCGTGGCATCCGCACAAATTGTACGCGTCACTTCCGAAGCAATCTGCTCTAACCGCTCCTCATCTTTATCCACTACCATCACGGCAGCACCGGAATTGGCAAGGGTTTTCGCAACATACATACCAAAATCACCAACACCAAACACAACAAATTCTTTTCGTTTCATCGTATTCCTCCTATCCAACAGAAACCCGCTCTTTCGGGTACGTTTTTACATTCACAAAGCGCTTGGAGTTAAAAAACAGGGCAAGCGAAATCGGACCGATTCGTCCAATATACATTGTTACTATAATAATTAACCGCGACACCGTAGTCAAATGCGGGGTAAAATCTCTGCTTAATCCAACCGTCGCAATGGCAGAAACAATTTCATACAGACAATCAATAAAATTGCCCGGCTGAACTGCCGCTAAAATGACTGTAGCTCCTAACATTACACTGAAACTCACGGCAAAAATCGACAACGCACGGCGCACCGCCATATCACTGACTCTCCGTCCAAACATTTCCGTATCACGACGCCCCTTAATAATGGAAACAACCGTTAATACAAGTACCGCAATCGTCGTTGTTTTGATTCCTCCTGCTGTACCGGACGGTGACCCGCCAATAAACATTAAAAGACAGCACACAAGGGCAGTCGACTTATTTAACCCTGACTGTGAAATGGTACAAAATCCTGCCGTTCTTGTCGTTACTGACTGAAAAAAAGCTGCCTGAATTTTATCAAAAAAAGACAAAGGACCAAGTGTTGCCGGATTTTGATATTCAAGAATTAATATCAAAATAGCACCAACCACAATCAAAAAAGCTGTCATAAAAAGTACAAGTTTTGCATTTAACGATAAATAATGTAAAGATTCCCTTCCGGTTCGGCATTTTCGTTTTCTCTGTTTCATAACATCCAATACATTCCACCAGACCGGGAAACCTAGTCCTCCTAAAATAATCAGCCCCATTGTTGTAATATTCACAACCGGATTTCCGACATAACGGCTCAAACTATCCGGTCCGATTACATCCATCCCGGCATTGCAAAATGCGGACACAGCATTAAAAACAGAATACCAGACTCCCTTCCAGCCATAATCCGGAATAAACACTGTCATATAAAGAAGGGCACCTACTGTCTCTACGACAAGGGTCCCCTTTAAAATTTTTTTCACCAAAACAACAAGCCCCTGAATCGTATCAAGGTTATACGCATCCTGAATCAAAAGTCTTTCTTTCATGCCAATCCGTCGGCGCAGAATCAGCATAAACATCGTAGTAAACGTAATTACACCTAAACCGCCAACCTGAGCCAAAAGTGCAATCACAACCTGTCCAAACAAACTCCAGTGTGCGTATGTAGGCACCGTCACAAGGCCGGTCACACATACCGATGTAGTCGAAGTAAACAGTGCATCCACAATTCCCGTTACTTTTCCTGTTTTCGAAGAAAGCGGAAGCATTAAAAGAAATGTTCCAATTACAATAGTAACAAAAAATCCAACTGCTATAATTCTCGTCGTTGTAAATTCTTTTTTCCTGCCGAAACGCTTCATTAATGAATCACTTCCCTTTCCTTATGGACATAATGCAGTACATATTTACCTCTGCCACGTGTCTTTGCTTTATAAAGCGAGTCATCCGCCTGCGTATACATCTGCTCAAACGAAACCGGGACTTTTCCTGCTACTGCAGCTCCGATACTGCAAGTCATATTAATATTTCCATTCTCATTCGATATTGTTTTAATTTCATGCTGGATGCGGGAGCACTTTCCTGCAAGCCAGTCCTCACTCTTTAAGTTTCTGACATAAACCATAAACTCATCCCCGCCGACACGTCCAATGATATCCGAGCCACGGAAAATACTTGTCAAAAACTCCGCAACATTTTCCAAAAACATATCGCCGACAAGTTTACCAAGTTCATCATTCATGCGCTTCATATTATCAATATCAACAAGAAGAAGTGCACATTCATGTGTCTCATCCCTTGCATTTAAAGTATCACGCAGAGAATTTTCAAATGAAAACTTATTCAAAATTCCCGTAACAGGGTCTACCATACAGCGTCTCTGATACTCACGCTTCGCATTATTATCACGGATTCGAAGCTGCACAATCGTAAGTGTCATCATATAACCGAGCACCAATCCAATAAATGCCGTAAAGACGTCAGATTGGGCAATACGCGGAACTTTATACCAAAGAGCAACAATTGAGTAAACCAAATCAACAATTGCCATTAATGGTATAATCAATCGAAAGCGAAGAACAAATACTGTTGGTGTTACAATCAGTAGCAGAGGCATGAAACTAGCCGGGACATTACGGCACGGAAAAATGTCAATCCATGCGGTTATTATAAACATCCCCAGTATAAATAATGTACAAATTGTATTTGCCACATGATAATGAATCTTTGGTCTCGAAGCATAAAAAATTGAAATTCCTGCTGTCAAAACAACAAATCCAAACAATACATAATACGGTAACGAAATAGTCCATCCACGAACCAAAAATGGCGTAAAGAAAAATGCAAACAAAATAAATGGCACCAATAAAATCGTGATTTTTTTTAACATTCTTAAATTCTGTCTGCCACTCTCTTCCCTGCAATCTAAAAAAAACTGTCTTCGTTCGCGGTTATATCTGTTAAAAAGTTCCGAATACAATTTCGTACGTGTCATAATCCCCTCTCCTTTTTACTTAATTCTGATTCATTTTCGCCAGTTTTGCTGCCTGATCCGCAGCAATCAAACTATCAATAACTTCATTCAAATCCCCATTGATAATCGAATCCAGCTTGTGAAGCGTAAGTTTAATTCGGTGGTCCGTTACCCTTCCCTGTGGATAATTGTAGGTACGGATTTTCTCCGAGCGGTCTCCGGTACCAATCTGGCTTCTTCTCTCCTCCGCTTCCGCATCGTGTGCTTTGGCGCGCTCCAGTTCATACAGTCTCGCACGAAGCACCTTCAGCGCCTTATCCTTATTTTTTAACTGTGATTTTTCATCCTGACATGAAATAACGATGCCGGTCGGAATATGAGTTAAGCGCACCGCTGAATCTGTCGTATTGACACACTGTCCACCATTTCCGGAGGCACGGAACACATCAAATTTACAATCATTCATGTCCAATTCCACTTCCACTTCCTCCACTTCCGGCATAATTGCCACAGTAGCTGTCGAAGTATGGATTCGTCCGCCGGACTCTGTTGCCGGAATTCGCTGCACACGGTGTACGCCACTTTCATATTTTAATTTTGAATATGCACCAGTTCCATTAATCATAAAAACAATTTCCTTAAATCCACCGATGCCATTTTCATTTGAATTCATTGTATCCACTTTCCAATGGTTTGCCTCTGCAAACTTACAGTACATACGATACAAATCAGCAGCAAACAACGCAGCCTCATCGCCACCGGCACCGGCACGAATCTCCACGATTACGTTTTTATCATCATTCGGGTCCTTTGGCAGAAGCAAAATGCGAAGTTCATTCTCAATGTCGTCAATTTTCCCTTTGCACTCATTGAGTTCCTCTTTTGCGAGTTCTCTCATTTCCTCGTCAGTTTCCTCTTCGAGCATCGCCAAACTATCTTCAATCCCCGCTTTTGTCTCTTTATATTCGCGGTATTTTTCCACAATCGGCTCCAAATCTGACTGTTCTTTCATCAGTTTCTGATATCTCGATGCGTCATTTAACACCTCCGGCTCACTTAATTCTTTGAGCACTTCATCATAACGAAACAAAATATCTTCTAATTTGTCAAACATATGCTTCCTCCTAACGAACCATTTCCGTCTGTAAACCAAACACAATCCGGTTTCGTCCACAGTAATCTTTTTTTATTGTAATTTCTTTGAACCCTGCCGCTTCCATCAGTCCGCTTACTGCGTCTGCCTGTTCACAGCCAATTTCAAAGAACAAATAACCGTTTTTCCTTAAATATTTCGGTGCCTCTTTTATAATGCACCGATAAAACAAAAGACCATCCGCACTGCCATCTAAGGCGAGTCTTGGCTCATAATCCCTTACTTCCGGCATCAGCATCAAAATCTCATCACTTTCAATATATGGCGGATTCGATACAATCACATCAAACGTACCTTCGATATCCGCAAATAAATCACTCTGAATACAAGTGACATCCACTTGATTTCTCCCCGCATTTTCCTTCGCTGTAAAAAGTGCTCCCTCCGATATATCCGAAAGCGTTACACTCTTACAGTTGCCAAGTTTCCCTAGACTAATTCCAATGCATCCGGAACCCGTACACAAATCAAGCACATCTGCTTCCTCGCATTTTTTCAGCACTTCCTCTACCAGACACTCAGTATCCTGCCTCGGTATCAGGACATTTTCATTGACCAAAAACGGAAGTCCCATAAACTCCGTTTCGCCTAACAAATATTCGAGCGGAATCCGCTCGCACCGTTTCGCAATCAGTGCAAGAAAACGTTCGGTTTTCTCACTTTCAGTCTCCAACTCCTGATTTAAAAAGAAACCGCTCTTTGACGTTTCAAAACAATCCGAAAATAAATACCATGCATTTAATTTTGCCTCCGGTACACCTTTTTTCGATAATCGTTTTTCGCCTTCGTTTAAAAGTTCCTGCCACGTCATGTGTCTGATTCCTTCTTTTCTTCGTCCGATGGTTCCGGTGCTTCAAAATAACGGTCAAGAGCATTCAAAATTTCATCTTCCTCTTTATCATCCTCATCATCAATGCTGAGAATCTCGATTTCGTCCTCAACCTTTTCCTTAACCTCTTCTACCGGTTCCTCTTCGTTTTCTGTTTTTTCTTCCTCAAGAAAGGCTTTCCAGTCAAATACTGCTTCCACCGCCGCAATTGCCACTTCAAGCATCGAGTCATCCGGCTCTTTCGTCGTAAGGCTCTGCAGCATAAGTCCCGGTTTACTGAGCACATTAATAACTTTATTATCATGCTCTCCCGCATAGCGGATAAACTCATAGGACAAGCCGGCAATAACCGGAATCAATAAAATACGCAGCACCATACGGAGCCACACATTTCCTACTACAATAAACATGAAAAACAAAATACTGACAAACATAACAATCAAAAGAAAACTTGTTCCACAGCGTTTGTGAACCGTCGTCTGCATACGAACATTTTCCACCGTTAATTCTTTGCCATTTTCCACGCAGTTAATCGATTTATGCTCTGCCCCGTGATACATAAACACACGCTTAATATCTTCCATACAAGAAATCAGTTTCACATAAGCAACAAAAAGAGCTACACGAATGACACCCTCAATCAATCCACGCAATTGAGGCGAAGGCACCGGGCGTTTCAATGCTTCGGAAATAAGAAATGGAACAATCACAAAGATTCCAACCGCCAGCACAATTGCAAGCAGCATAACAAGCCCCATAACAAGGCTTTCTTTTTTCTCATTTTTTTCTTTCGCCTCTTTTTCCTCCTCTTCAAAAAAAGAAGCCGAATAATTTAATGTTTTCATTCCCGTCGACAAAGACTCAGCAAATATCACCATTCCACGGATAATCGGCAGAGACGCTATTTTGTACTTATCCCGAATACTCGATGTCGCTTTTTTCGTCACTTCAATTCCACCATCCGGCTTACGGACGGCAACCGAGTATTCTTTTTCATGCTTCATCATCACGCCTTCGATGACTGCCTGACCGCCAAGCTTTGAATACCTCATGAATACTCTCCTTTCATTAAATATGGAAAAAAGGGCAGAGTCACGCCGACTCTGCCCACATTCTCAATCCACTATTTCAAGCCATACTTACGATTGAACTTATCGATTGCACCACGAGCTGCTACCGACTTCTGCTGTCCGGTATAGAATGGATGGCACTTAGAACAAACTTCAACGTGAATCTCTTCTTTTGTTGAGCCTGTCTCAAACGTATTACCACAGTTGCAAATCACTTTTGCCTGGTAATATTCCGGATGAATTCCCTCTCTCATGTTCATTTCACCTCACTACTTGTATTTTCCTTATATATAAAAGGATAATTGTCTTGCTCAAAAACTGCTCGCTCATTATATCATGTTCCACCTTTAATTGCAAGCACTTTTTACTTATAAATGCATTTTTTTAACAGTTTCAATGAATTCCTTATTGTCCTTGGTTCGTTTAAACAAATTCAAAATCTGCTCTAAGGCAGGTTCTGCTTTCATACCGCCAAGTGCTTTTCGGATTTTGACTACTGCTTCCTGTTCTTCACTGTCTAATAGTAAATCTTCACGGCGTGTACTTGATTTCTGAATATCAATGGCAGGGAAAATACGTTTTTCCGATAAACTGCGGTCTAATACAAGTTCCATATTACCGGTTCCCTTAAATTCTTCAAATACAACATCATCCATACGGCTTCCGGTATCCACAAGCGCCGTAGCAAGAATCGTCAGACTGCCGCCTTCACGCATATTTCGTGCAGCACCAAAGAAACGTTTTGGCATATGCAGCGCTGCCGGGTCAAGACCACCGGAAAGGGTACGTCCACTCGGTGTTACAGTCAGGTTGTAAGCTCTTGCCAGACGTGTAATACTGTCTAACAAAATCATTACATCCTCGCCGCTTTCCACAAGGCGTTTTGCATGCTCAATTACCATTTCCGATACACGTTTGTGATTTTCCGGCAATTCATCAAATGTAGAATAAATGACTTCTACCTGTTCGCCCTCAATCGACTCTTTAATATCCGTAACTTCCTCCGGTCTCTCATCAATCAGAAGAACAATCAGTTTCATTTTCGGATAGTTTGTCGTAACTGCTTTCGCAACCTGTTTTAACAAGGTTGTCTTTCCGGTTTTTGGCTGGGAAACAATCATACCACGCTGCCCCTTACCAATCGGTGCAATCAAATCGAGCATGCGCATCGATACTCCTGCTCCCGGTGTTTCCAAATGAATCCTGTTATTCGGAAAAATTGGTGTCAAATCCTCAAACTTTTTACGATTATACAAATAGGTCGGTGAATATCCATTTACTTTTGTCATATACAACAGTGCACTGAACTTTTCACTCTGGTTTCTCGTTTTTAAATTTCCCTCAATAATGTCACCGGTACGCAGTCCAAAACGACGAATAAACTGTGGTGCTACATATACATCATCTTCACCCGGAAGGAAATTATCACAGCGGATAAATCCATAATTTTCCGGCATAATCTCCAAAATACCATTTTTCGTAATACCACTGTCTAATTCTTTCAATTCAGACGGATGTACCTCCGTAATTTGACGATCCTTAACAATCGAAATCAGCCCATCGCTCCCATCATGATACTTCTGTGGACGATTATTGTAATAATAGTTCGACTGTGACACACGTTCATGCTGCGGTCTCTCGGAGTGATAAGTTCTTTCATGCGAATTATATGTTCTCTCACCGTGTGAATCATTTCTTCTATCATTTCTATCACTGTATGAGTCATTTCTTCTATCGCTATAGGAATCATTTTTTCGTTCATAGCCATTATTATAGCTATTATTGTTATAACCGCTGTTATAGTTACTGTTACTACCATAATTATTATTGCTGCTATAGTTATTATTGCCATAATTATTGTTATTGCTGTAATTGTTATTGCTGTAGTTATTGTTGCTGTAATTGTTATTGCTGTAGTTATTGTTCCGCTCATAACTATTGCTGCCATAGTTATTGTTATAACTGCTATAACCGTTATTGTTATAGCCGCCGTTATAATTATTGCTGTAACCGCCGTTGCTGTAACCATTTTCATTACGACGCATCGGACGACGTTCGTATCTGTCCTGACGGTCATTCCGCTCCATACGGTCTTGTCTTACCGGTCTTGTCTGGCGTTCCATCGGTGCTCTCTGGGGAACCGGCTTTCTCTCCATCGTTCTCTCCGGCATAACCTCCGGCTCCCTTTTCGTTTCCTCGGAAACTTCCGTCAACCGCTGAATCAACTCCGGCTTACGCAATGCCGTGATTCCTTTCAAACCTTTTTCTTTTGCAATCTCGCGCAATTCAACTAATGTTTTTTTTGAAAAATCCATACATTACTTCCTTTCTAATGCTGATACATCTCTCAACCACTCTTAACTAATCTAATCTCATAATCAGGAAATCAAACTCAAACGCTCGAATTTCAGATAATCGAATTTCAAATGATTCTTTACGATAATTCTGAAACCTCATTATATCGAATAAAAAAAGGTTCGTCAAGTAGTGTTGGGGCTAAATTGCACGCTTTTTAAAATTCAATCTTATTTTTTTTCATCAAATCTCTCGCCGTATCTAAAGAATCAACACCGGTTCTGTTTTTAATCGGTGCAAATTCGCGTTCTCTCTCAACCTCAAAAGATAAACAATTGTCCATCATTCGAATCATATCCAGAACAAGAAGTTCAAATTTGTAACCGTTTGGCTCCTCCGGTTTCATCATCTGCCCATCTTCTGCCATATATGGAATCTTTTTCTCCACTACATGAGTCGGCATATATTCATTCATAATTTTTGTCAGCGTTTTTACATTAAACAGATAGTTCAAAATAACACCATAGTTGTATAACAGCCGTCCATTTTCATCTTTGGAATGAATCATTTCATCAGTCATTTCATAATACTCTACAATCGATGGTTTTCCATCCTCTAAACAAAGAACTCCTACTTTTTCATTTGGGTCTGCCTTTGCCACTACTTTTGAGCCGCACACACAGCCTGCCTCAATCGTTGCACCAACGAATACCGGATCAGCCATCTTCTGAAGTACATTATCCACAGAAAACACGTTCAGCCATTCCACGCCAAGTTCATCAATTTTATCCAAAAGACCTGCTTTTGCCAAGGAAGAGAACCAGCCGCCATTTCCATTTGGTGAAGTTGAAAGTTTTGCTTTACCTTCCATATAAATCTTTCCGTCATAGCTTACTGACGGTGCCATTTCCTGAACAAAAAAGAATACATAATCTTTGTTATAGCCAAAATAATCGTGTTCTTTGAAAAACTGTGTCGTATCGTCATTGTTCTTTTCACTTGTCATGATAAATAACGGAATCCATGCATTCGCTTTTTCTTTCACCTGCATCAAATTATGTATTAACTGTTCAAACAGATATAATTCTTTTGTCACGCCAACATTTAACATTCCTTTTGGCTTATCCAGACCAAGTCTTGTTCCCTGTCCGCCTGCCAAAAGAACCGCACCCACTTTGCAGTCATAAATTGCCTGAAGTCCGATTTCTTCATAATGCTCTCTCTTTGCCGCAATCTCCTCTAATGTCACAGCACCAAGCGGCTCTAATTTTCCTTTTGGTATCTCTTTTACACCGCCCTCAATCAAATTAAGAAGTGACAAATCCAAATCTTCAATCTGTTTCAACAGTGACTTTTTCTCCTCTTCTCCCAATTCCTCAAAATATTGTAATAAATGTTCCTGACCAACAGGCATTAATTTCTGCTTTGCTTCTTCGTAAGTCATCCTTTTTTCTCCTTTCCTTAGCGCCATGGCGCCATCCTATCCTCATTGTACCATTTTCCATAAAAAGTACAAGAGAAACTTATTGTGTTTGCCCTTGAAAAATGATATGATTATTGTTATATGTTTATTGGATTTGTACAAGATAGAATGGAGGATATTATGACACAGAGCGAAAAAGCGTTAAAGCTGCATGAAGAATGGAATGGAAAAATTACAACCACACCAAAGTGTGAGGTAAAATCAAGAGAAGATCTTGCCATTGCCTACACACCGGGTGTTGCAGAACCATGTAAAGTAATTGCAGAGAACAAGGAAGAAGCTTACCGCTATACCATCAAGTCAAATACAGTTGCCGTTGTTTCCGACGGAAGTGCCGTTTTGGGCCTCGGTAACATCGGCGCAGAAGCCGCTATGCCGGTTATGGAAGGAAAAGCTGTTTTATTCAAAGAATTTGGCGGGGTCAATGCTTTCCCAATCTGTTTAGATACACAGGATACCGAAGATATTATCAAAACCGTAGTCAATATTGCCCCTGCTTTTGGCGGCATTAACTTGGAAGATATTTCCGCACCACGTTGTTTCGAAATCGAAACACGCTTAAAAGAATTACTTGACATCCCGGTTTTCCACGACGACCAGCACGGAACAGCTATCGTAGTTCTCTCGGGAATCATCAATGCATTAAAAGTAGTGAACAAAGAAAAAGAAGACTGTAAAGTCATTGTAAACGGTGCCGGTTCCGCAGGAATCGCTATCACAAAACTTTTACTCCGCTATGGATTTAAGGATGTAACACTCTGCGATAAATCCGGTATTTTAAGCAAAAACAGTAAGGACTTAAACTGGATGCAGAAAGAAATGATGGAAGTTACCAATTTATCCGGCAAAGAGGGAAGTCTTGCCGATGCCTTTGTCGACGCTGACATTTTCGTAGGCGTTTCCGCTCCGGGAATCGTAACAGAGGAAATGGTTGCCTCAATGAACCGCGACGGTATTTTGTTTGCCATGGCAAATCCGGTGCCGGAAATCATGCCTGACCTTGCAAAAAAGGCCGGTGCAAAAGTGGTTGGAACCGGACGTTCCGATTTTCCAAATCAGGTCAACAATGTAGTTGCTTTCCCCGGCATTTTCAAAGGTGCCTTAGAGGGACGTGCCACACAGATTACCGAAGAAATGAAATTAGCAGCCGCTCTTGCGATTGCATCTTTAGTACCGGAAGATGAGTTAAACGAAGATAACATTATGCCGGAAGCTTTTGATCCACGCGTTGCAGATGTTGTAAGTGCTGCCGTAAAAGCACATATTGCTGATTAATCATGGAAAAATGGGGCGATAAACCGTACCACTCTCTGGATTACGAGAACAAAAAACGTTTTGGTGAAAAAGTATATAAAATTTCTCTGGCTGGTGGAACCACCTGCCCAAACCGCGATGGCACGCTTGGTACAAGAGGCTGTTGTTTTTGCAGTGGCAGCGGTTCCGGTGATTTTGCCGCCACCAAAGGAAGCATTACCGAACAGATCGAAGAAGCCATTGCCCGTGTTTCCCGTTACAAAAACGCAGGGCATCATTTTACCGCTTACTTCCAATCTTTCACCGCTACATACGCACCGATTGAAACTTTGCGGGCGGCTTGGGAAGAAGCAATGACACATGAATCCGTTGTCACGCTTGCAATTGCAACGAGACCGGACTGTTTAGGAGACGATGTTCTCTCGCTGTTAGCCGACTGCTGTAGAAAAATGCCGGTGACCGTTGAACTCGGTTTACAAACCATTCATCCGGACACCATCCGCTACATCCGGCGGGGTTATCCAAACTCCGTATACGAAACAGCAGTAAAAAATCTGCAAAATATCGGTGTAAATGTTGTAACTCACGTGATTGCCGGTCTGCCTGGTGAAACAAAAGAAAACTTTATCGATACGGTAAGATATGTTGCTGATATAGGAAGTGACGGTATTAAACTCCAGCTTTTGCATGTACTGAAAGGAACCGACTTAGCGTTGGATTATGAAAATAAAATGTTCCGGACACTGACTCCGGATGAGTATTTAGACTACATTACCGAAGCACTTTCGATTCTTCCACCGGATATGGTGATACACCGTGTGACCGGTGACGGACCAAAGGACTTATTAATTGCTCCTCTGTGGAGTGCCAACAAGCGAATGGTTCTAAACTCCCTTCAAAAAAAAATGAAGCAGGAACATATTTTTCAGGGAAAATTCTATCACGGGAAATAAGGAGGAATTTGCTATGCCAAATGGCTCAATTACCATTTATAAACTAATTATTTTATATACACTAAGTAAAGTAGATTCTCCACTGCCGCCCGGCGTGATTTCCGATTACATCACAGACCGCGGCTACACAAATTATTTTAATTTGCAAAATGCCTTTGGGGAATTGTTAGAAGCGGATTTAATCAAAGAGGACAGCACCTATCATTTAACGTACTACACGCTGACCGAAGCGGGTGCCGAAACATTAGAGTTGTTTGGTGCTCCTTTATCAAGAGAAATTCGGGACGAAATCAATCATTACTTAGAAGAACACAAATTTGAAATCATTGATGATACATCTTTAGTGAGTGACTACCATGCGACAAACGATGGCACCTATCTCGCCACCTGTACACTGCGCGACGGCAATCATGTTCTCATGCAGCTGTCTTTGGACGTTGCCACGGAAACAGATGCTATCAAAGTATGCGAAAACTGGCAGTCGAAAAGTGATATTCTCTATCAGACTGCCATGCAAAATCTTCTTTCTTAAACTTGTATGAGGGAGTGCCGCATCAACCGACGCCGGTGCTCCCCATTTCCAAATATTTCAAATAAGCACCATATGTCATTGTAACCGCATTATCGCCGGTTCCAACTGCCACCGTAACTTTTTCAAAATCTGAAGCCGTCGCTTTCACTGCAGTCGTATCAGTCGATTGTGACATTGTTTTCTTCTCTTCTACACCAGTAGAAGCACCACTTCCCTCATATGCATCGGAAGTAGTCGAAACCTTGCGGTTCGGAACAGTAACGCCTTCCTGCATAAATTTCTTTATCTTTTTCACGTAATTTGTCGTCTCTTTATACGGTGGCACACCGCCGTACTTTTTCACCGCACCGCTGCCGGCGTTATATGCCGCTGCCGCCAATGTGTAATCACCGTTAAATTTCTTCAAATGCGCTTTCAGAAGTTTTGCCGCTCCCATAATATTCTGCTCGGCATCAAACGGATCTTTGATTCCTAACCCCTTCTGTTCTTCCGGCATCACCTGCATAATTCCCTGTGCTCCGGCAGAGGAAACACACTTTGTGTTAAAATCTGATTCTGCCTTTGCCACGGCAACTAAGAAATCATAGGAAATATCATATTTTTCTGCCGCCCGCTCAAAGATACCTTTTAACGTCGTGCTTCCTGTTCTCTCCGAAGTATCATTCGACGTTTTGTTTGTCTTTGATGCTGACGATGTTTTTTCTGTCGTCTTTGCTGTCGTCTTTTTCAGCGACACACTTTTTGTGTTTTCCTCAGAAGCCGCATCATATAATGCATTTTCCTTTTCTAACACTTTCTGAAACGGAGTAATGGATGTCTTTGTATGCGAAGCGGACAGCGATACACTTGCTGCCTGATTGGTTCGATTTGTAATATCCTGAACATACATCGCCGACATCTTATTTCTCCTTTCACAAAAATCTCCAAACTTAATTTCATTATACCGAAAACTGTTTTAAAAAGCAAGACAATCCTAGCGGTATTTTTCCAAAAATTCATCCATCTTCTTCATAGATTCTGTAAGAACGGACACCTCCGGCAGATAGACAATACGGAAATGATCCGGATTTGCCCAGTTAAATCCGCCGCCATGTACCAAAAGCACATGTTTTTCACGCAGAAAGTCTAACACAAACTGCTCATCATTTTGAATTCCAAAACGCTTTGCATCAATACGTGGGAAGATATAAAAGGCCGCTTCCGGATGAACAACAGACAAACCATCCACACCATCAATCGCCTCACAGATGCATTTTCGCTGCTCATATAATCTGCCCCCCGGTAATAAAAGCGGGTCAACATCCGGTCTGTTTTTCAGTGCCGGTGCCACCACGTGCTGTGCTAACACGTTAGCACACAAACGCATGGACGAAAGCATGTTAATTCCTTCTATGTAGCCTTTGCCCTTTGACAAATCTCCGCTAAGCACCATCCAGCCGCTGCGAAATCCCGCTATGCGGTCTGATTTGGAAAGGCCGTTAAACGTTACTACAAACAAATCCGGCGCCAAAGATGCAATCGATGTATGCGTTTTGCCATCAAAAACAAGTCTGTCATAAATCTCATCCGCAAATAAAATCAATTCATGGCGTCTTGCCAGCTCCACAATCTGCTCTAACACTTCTTTTGGATACAAAGCACCTGTCGGATTATTCGGGTTAATAATGACAATTCCCTTTGTTCTGGAATTGATTTTTTTCTCCATATCCGCAATATCCGGATACCAGTTGGATTTCTCATCACAAATATAATGAACCGGCGTTCCTCCTGCCAATTTTGCCGCAGCCGTCCACAATGGGTAATCCGGTGCCGGAATCAAAATTTCGTCGCCATCATTTAACAAGCCCTGCATCGCAAGGGAAATCATTTCACTGACTCCGTTTCCGATGTAAATGTGGTTCATCTCCAAATTCGGCAGCCCCTTTGACCGGTGATAATCTAAAATCGCCTCACGTGCCTCAACAATACCATTGGACTCGCTATAGCCCTGACTCATTGGATCATCCAGTGCATCGCGAATGGCGTCCAAAATCCACGAAGGTGCCTGAAAGCCAAACGGCGCCGGGTTTCCTATATTTAACTGGAGAATCTCCGTGCCCTGGCGTTTCATCTCATTTGCCGCATCCAGAACAGGTCCTCTCACATCGTAACATACTCCATGTAATTTATCTGATTTTGCAAAAGTTCTCATCCTTCCACATCTCCATTCCTTTTTCTAATTTCATCATATCGGTTCGGCAGCCGGCGCAGCGAATAAATGCTTGCCGCCACAACCACAATGCAAAGTACATAAAAAATCACATACCAGATAGAAGCAATCCGGATTTGCCGATAGGCAAACCATTGTCCGATTCCACTGATTAAATAAGAACTTAAATTAAATGCCATATGCATAAGGGTGCTTCCCCAGATACTCTGTGTTTTTTCAAAGATGTACGCCAAAATAATACCAAAGGCAGCCGCATACAATCCCTGAACAATATTTTTATGGTATATACCAAAAATCAGTGCCGAAACAAGTGCTGACACATCAACCGGAAAACAAGTTCTAAGTCCGCCGTAAATCACGCCGCGAAACAGTAGTTCCTCCGCAATCGGTCCCACGACAACAACAAGAAGCAGCACAGCAAACGGAGAACCGTTTTTCAGGCTTAAAATCTCACTCACATTGTCATAGGAAGCAAATATGTTTGGCAGAAGATACCGCAAAAATCCAACGGTGATGCCAATCGCATACTGTCCAAACAACCCAATCGCCGTCAAACCGGCGATACGTTTTACCGTAAATAATGGGCGGTAATCCGGTCTGTAATGCCATTTATTTTCCCGCACGGCATACCAGAAACCAAACACAAATAATACAACCAATTTCAAAATAAAATTTGCCATAATCTGCACTCGAATTTGTTCCTGCTTTGTCATCCCTTTATGTAACGCAAGTCCAAACAAGGCACGAAACAACACTTCCAAGCCGTAACAGACAAGGAGGGCAAGCAGCATCCAGCCAATTGTCTTTATTATTTTTTTCAATCTGCCATATCCCCCTTAAACTAATTTACCGTTTCGTTTCTATTTTCAACGGCATTGATATTCATTTTACCACGCCGCCTCCAATCGGTCAATTTTCTATTGCTAATTTTCTTTGTAAATGATAGTATGTTTATGATGCTGTGGGAGAACATCTGTTGGATGTAACATTAAATAACCGCCTGCTTATCAGGCTTAAGAATGGAGGATACTTATGAAACTCTGGGGAGGACGATTCACCAAAGAGACCAATCAGTTAGTACACAATTTTAACGCTTCCATTTCCTATGACCAGAAATTTTACAAACAGGATATTTTAGGAAGTATTGCACATGTAACAATGTTAGAAAAACAGGGGATTTTAACTACTTCTGAAAAAGATGCCATTGTCGATGGCCTGCAGGGAATCCTGAATGATTTAGAGAGCGGTGCTTTAGAAATCACTGCGGAACACGAGGACATTCACAGTTTCGTGGAGGCAAACCTGATTGAACGCATCGGAGATCCCGGCAAAAAACTTCACACCGGACGCAGCCGAAACGACCAGGTTGCTTTGGATATGAAATTATACACAAGAGATGAAATCGTTGAAATCAATGATTTGCTCAAAGAATTGATGGTGGTAATTCACCGGATCATGTCAGAAAATATTGATACTTTTATGCCGGGCTTTACCCATTTGCAGAAAGCTCAGCCGGTAACACTTGCTCACCATTTCGGGGCTTATTTTGAAATGTTCCGCCGCGACCGAAGCCGCCTGCGCGACATCTATGACCGTATGAATTACTGTCCGCTCGGTGCCGGTGCTCTCGCCGGAACAACCTATCCTTTGGACCGCGAGTACACCGCTTCGCTTTTGAAGTTTGACGGCCCTACTTTTAACAGTATGGATTCGGTTTCCGACCGTGATTACCTCATTGAACTGCTCAGTGCTCTCTCGACGATTATGATGCATATGAGCCGTTTCTGCGAAGAAATCATTCTGTGGAACTCAAACGAATATCGTTTTGTTGAAATTGATGATTCTTATTCCACCGGTTCAAGTATCATGCCACAGAAAAAGAATCCGGACATCGCCGAACTTGTCCGCGGAAAAACCGGTCGTGTATACGGTGCTTTGATTTCAATGCTGACAACAATGAAGGGAATTCCGCTTGCTTACAACAAAGATATGCAGGAAGACAAGGAATTTACCTTTGATGCCATTGACACCGTAAAGGGATGTCTGGCACTATTTACCGGCATGATTGACACAATGAAGTTTAATAAGGAAATTATGGAAGACAGCGCAAAACATGGTTTCACAAATGCGACCGATGCCGCTGACTACTTAGTCAACCACGGCGTTCCTTTCCGTGATGCACACGGCATCATCGGACAGTTAGTACTGCTTTGTATCGAGAAGAAAATTCCACTCGACGACCTTCCATTGGAAGAGTATAAAAAGATTTCTCCTGTTTTTGAAGAGGATATCTACGAAGCAATTTCTATGAAAACATGCGTAGAAAAACGTAACACCATCGGTGCTCCGGGCGAGGAAGCCATGAAAAAAGTAATTGCTGCAAACGCTCTTTATTTGCAGGAAAGTTAATTGTTAATGATTCAAAAAAATCCCTGTCATTTCGGGTGAAAATCTCACCCGAAATGACAGGGATTTTTCATATGCGTACTGTTTATCGCATGATAAACCATTTCATTGTTTCATTACTTTTTATCGTCGTATTTTTTCTCATAGTTGGCAATACATTTTTCAATAACCGCAATTGCTTCTGACGGACCACCAAAGTCCTTGACGTCTGTTTCCTTATTCTCTAAATCTTTGTATACCGAGAAGAAGTGCTGAATCTCTTCAAAGATGTGCTCCGGCAGCTGCTCAATGTCGGTATAGTAATTGTATGTTGGGTCGTTGTACGGAATCGCAATAATTTTCTCATCCATATCCCCATTGTCACGCATGTACATAACGCCAATCGGGTAACAGCGAACCAGCGACATTGGCTCAATTTCCTCCGAGCAAATCACAAGTACGTCAAGCGGGTCCTTGTCATCGCCGAGCGTTCTCGGGATAAATCCATAGTTCGCCGGATAATGGGTCGAAGTGTAAAGAATACGGTCCAAAATAATCAATCCCGTTTCTTTGTCTAATTCGTATTTTTTCTTGCTTCCTTTCGATATCTCAATTGTCGCAATGAAATCGGTCGAAGAAATCCGCTCCTTGCTGATATCATGCCAAATATTCATGTGTGGCCCTCCTAATTTTTTTCTTGTGTAACCCCACGCATTATTAGCGAATATAGTTTGTACGGATTACCGGTTCTCTCTCCGGGAATGTAATGCCCTTCTCTTTTCCTGCTTCAATGCATGAAAGAAGCCATGCCATATTGTTTCCGAGCGTCCGCATCGTCTGCATTCCCTCTTCGTCCTGCTTCACTTCTTCTGCCTTGCCCCCATGCACCTGATTCCAATACTGGGAACCAACAACCGGCATACAGTTAATGGTAAAATACTTATTAATCTGGTCGAATGCCGCCGATGCTCCTCCACGACGACAGCTTACTACAGCCGCTGCCGGTTTTCCGGTCATTTTACTGCCACCGCTGTAAAACGCACGAGCCATAAATGATGTCAATGCTCCACTTGCTGCAGCATAGTGTACCGGCGAACCAAATATATAACCGTCCGCCTCTCCGGCTTTCGCAACAAATTCATTTACAACGTCCTCGCGGAAACATCCTTCTCCCGTCTTCGCACAGGCTCCACATCCGATACAACCGGCAATTTCTCCATTACCAACCCAGAAAATTTCCGATTCAATGCCATATTTCTCTAACGCACCGGCCACTTCTTTCAGCGCCGTATATGTGCAGCCTTCTTTATGAGGACTTCCATTTACCATCAGTACTTTCATGTCATCCTTCCTTTCCAATGAATCAATCACTGCTCTTTTTGATACATTTTATTATCTTATCTTGTCTAGTATAACAGACCATTCTCCAAAAGGAAAGTAAGAAATGCTTCGCATCCCTCTAAAACATCATCATACGTCTCGTCAAAATTGCCGGTATACCACGGGTCTGCAATATCTCTTCCATCTCCGCTCCACACTAAAAGTTTGCTGACTTTCCCCCCCGGATCTCCGCCTAAAATCCGGTTTATGTTCTTCATATTCCAGGTATCCATGCCAATGATGTAGTCAAATTTGTCGTAATCACTGCGGCTTAACTGGCTCGCTCTATGCGGCAGGACCGGCACTCCTACCTGACTTAGTTTGCGCACGGTTCCGCGGTGTGGCGGGTTGCCTAACTCCTCCGTGCTCGTCGCTTTGGAATCAATTGTAAATTGGTCGGAAAGACCACGCTTGTTTACCATGTCCTGGAAAACAAATTGCGCCATGGTGCTGCGGCAGATGTTGCCGTGGCAGATGAAAAGTACTCGTATCATAAAAATCTCCTATCATAAAAAGCCGAGAAATGCCGTGTTTTGTGGCATTTTGCCGACTTGTTTCTTCTATTATAAAAGTTACATTTTAAGTGCCGATTTTGCAAAATACGGCAAAACGGTGCAATTCACACCCCTCATTCGTAGTAAAATCGTAGTCAAAATTTTCGGGATTACTACTCTGGATTTTGCACCCCCTTTGGAGTATTTCTAAACCGAGGGGATGCATTATTTAACAAAAGGGTGTAGCAATTTGATTCCACTTTACTGCATTATTTATTTTCACTTTCCATCATTGCACGCATTGTTTCTGATTTATCATCATGAAATTTGTATGGCTTAAACCTACAATAATTGTAATATCTTATATCTACCCAATTATATATATAGTTTATCAAATCTTGTTTTATTGCATCAAAACATTTCCAAAAATCAGTTTTATCATATTCTCTCCCCAATGTTAATTTTGCCACATAAAATTCAAAGCTATAATCCCCAAGAATTTCTCGTAATCCCTCATCATATATCCCATTAATATTTAAAATGTATTGCTGACTATCTATTTGTTTAAGGGATTTTTCAATCCCCTCTATGCTATCCATCAGTTGTTCAGTAAAGAACTGCATTAATTCCGCTTGTCTGTTATCATCACATTCTGCAAATTTGCTTTTTGTTATCTCATACCATTCAATCCAAGTATGTTTTTCCTGACGATAATCTTCGTCTTTAAAAGCAACACTACACAAACGTGCCCAAGTTTCAACATACCATCTTATTTGAAATTTTAAATCCATATACACTGCATCATATACACTAGTAGCTTTATCGTTTTGTTCTTTAATATTTCCAATTTCAATTAGCAGCGCAACAATTGTAGATGCCACGCACCCAAATGCCAAGTTCTTAACTATATCCGAAATAAGACTATGAGTATTGTCATTACATATAACTGCAATAATCATTATTAATACAGATATTCCACCAATTAAACCATACATTTTCCAATTCATTTTATACGGACTATTAATATGTCTTTTCAATTTCTATTTCCTCTCTATTTATTTTATTGCATTTTTAGCAAACCTTTTTCTCGTTTTCTACAACATTCTGTGATATCACCCTCTTATAAATACTTCTTGAATGCCTTCTTCATCTTCATGCAGACATCCATGATATAATCAAACTGCTGTGACCATGTGGCACGATTATCAAACGTCACTTCTTTTTCAATAATAATACGACTTGCCTTTCTTTCCGGCAGTTCTCTCCAATCAAGTACCAATCCCATCACTGATTCAATCTCATCTTTATGTAAAAGCAAATTTCTGAAAAGTTCCTTATCATCATTTATGTACAATTCAACATCAATCGCATTTCTTTTTTGGATTTGAGATACTGCGATATGACAAGCTGATGATCCAATACTAAAATCCATCCAATGATCTGTCGTTGGTTTTCTCTTATTAAATGCTTTGTTAAATTCTGCGTTCTGAAAGGCATAATCATTGAACGCCTGCCAATATTCCAGTCTCTGCTGCTGTGTTGGATTTGTAGCAGTTGTCTTCTTAATCTCCTTCGTCCAATCATTCGGTCTTTCAACTACTGTAAATGATGGAGCAATATCAGAATCACCTATCTGGAAAAGCTTTATTTCACATAAGAAAAAGCCAATCTTATCATCTGTATGATTGTTAAGCCACTCAACTGCTGCCTTATGTTCCTCACGTGCGTGTTTCACAACCCATATAACCACATCTGCATCTTTACCGGATGCATAAGTAATTAATTTACCAAGATGGTCATGATCTGTATCTTCTAATTGATTTTCAATGATAATCTTTCTATCTGTTCCTGTTTCAGATGCATAGATATCAACATTAAAGTCTCCAACAGAGGACTCTGTCTCATCAACCGTAATATCAAGACCAACAGCATCTGCAAGCAATTCAACATTCTCTGCCACCCAAGGAGTAAAGTTCAAAGCTTCATGTGGCCATATACTTCTCAAATCAGTAATTTCTTTTAATGTACCCAAGTTTATCATTATGCCTTATCCTCCAATCATAAAAGCATCCTACGATATCTCAGATGCCATTAACAGCCAACTATGTATAACAAAATGTTTTTACTTTGTTTTCAATTTACATTATATCAGCCAAGGCATATTTTTACCAGTCAAAAAGGCACCCGAAATACACCACACGGTTTTAAATAAAAAAAGGTGCCTGCCACTAGGAAAGACACCTCTCTTTATCCGACATAGGTATTTATATCTATTGTAATAATTCCTGTTCTATACTAAGGACATCTGGAAAAATCAGCTTCGCTCCCTTTCTCTGCAATGCTAAAACTTTTCCCGCTTTATCCTTTAACTCCTTTTCCAATCTACCATCAACACGAACTGGTATGTTGGCAACAGAGTCCAGATACTCATTTTTCATATATTTTTCTGTAATCGGGCACATATTTTGAATCAAAAATGCCTTCTCATGGCCAAGCACTTCTCCAAAAACAATTGTATCGCACCTATGATACTTTTGCATTTTCTTATTATAGATTCCTTTAAATTTAGAAGTCTGTGATGAAAATGGTATCATCCAAAACAGCTGCGTATTACTATCCTGGAATGCATAAAAACATGGTCTATCATGTAACTGTCCATTTACCTTTTCCTTATTCTGCATCAAATAAGAATCTGGAAAATCCTTAAAGTATTGATCATGAATATAATAAAAATGTCCTATTTCCATTTCTTCTCCTATCGTCAAAAAGAGGCTCCGACCTCTCGAACGGAACCTCAAAACATTTGAACTCGACCTTTTCTAAGTCGCATATCGAGTAGCGACAAACATTTGAACTCGACCTTATTTGAGTTGCATATCGAGTAGCAACAAACATTTGCAGCAATCTCTTACTGTACTTAAAGTATACATTCAAATGTTCCGCCTGTCAAGGTCAAATATAAGTTCAAATCACAGCTTGCGGCTGCATTAATATTATATGTCCGTATCCAACTAGATATTCATTTTACACGATGCTGCTAGACTATTCAACGATTGCACACTATATAACGATTGCCCTTACGATTTAACGATTGCTACTACCGTTAAAATCTGAACTTCTACATCGGCTCATTTGCATTCCCTCATTCGTAGTATTACCGTAGTCTGCCACTACTACACCTGCCACGATATGCCCATGTAATGCCACCTAAAGCCTTGATTTTATTGACTACCCATAGTCCTGCCGTGGCAGATGAATAGTACTTTTATCATAGTTTTGTTTCTCCTTATTTTGCCCCGGAATGCCCTATTATGCGAAGGATTACGAGGATTTTGTAGTTTGCTCTGAAATTACAGATTGTGGCAAATCAGAGCAGAATTTAGTAAGTTGTTACTACCTGTTAGTAGTAAAATTGGTAGTAAAAGGGGGTTGGGTTACTACTAAGGATTTTGTTATTGAAAATCATATCGTGCCACTTCGTTAGCAACAAAACGCTCTGCATATGTATTATATTCCTCTGGAACAATATTAAATTTGCGCACATCTAATGAATATAAATAATCATTTTCAATATGGAATGTTTCATCAACATATTTTCTCAGAACATCATTATAATCTCTGAGTCTTTTCCTCGCTGCTTCGTCTCTTTCAACATAAAAACGTAATATCAAAAGACGTTCATAAGCTGTCTTCTCTGTATCCATATATGCTCGTATCAGATTTTCAGGTGCACATTCTATCAACAAATTCGAATAATCAAAATCGGATATAAATTCCTTAATATAGTTATTTCCTTCAAATAATTCGTTGTCTTCCAACAATATATTTCCAGCATTATCTTTGGAAACAGCTTGTCTTCCGTGCACTAAACTCGAAAGAATGTTATATGCACTTGAGTCATCTCTAGGATTTACATATTGATGTTCTATATATTTTCTCAAACACCCTATTCTGGCTGCCACATGATAATTTTCATACATCGCTAGTTCTTTTAACAGAACAACTGATGACAGCATATCTTCATCTTCAACTATCTCAGTACATATAATATCTCCATCAACATTTTCAATATAATACGCACAATTTGAATCTGCATTTTGTCTTCCAGAATGTGTCTGAACATAGTCTATTACAGGTTCAAAATCATGTGTAAGTAATAAAACCGTTCTTTGATATAGACTATTATCTTTATCACCAGTCTTGAATAATCTATTTATTATTGCATATTTCTTATTCCTGTCGAACGATGATATTGGGTCATCTAGTATAATAATATCTGTATTCTTACTAATAGCATCAAACATAAACATAATCAATGCAAATGCATGACGTTCTCCCCAACTTAAATGTTCATTTGGCGCATCAAGACCTTCATATGTATTATCCGGCAAAATATATTCTAATATTGCTGATGCGTTGTCCTCTCCATCAAGTTTCACATCAAAATGATATTTAAATCCTGCTAACTCTAAAAAACCATTTATATCCTTTGTTCTGTTCTTAATCTGTTCACTAAGATACTTATTATACTTTGAAATCTCACCTTTTAGTTTTCCAACACTACTCAATAGCTCATCAATTTTTTGATTTACTACGCCCAAGTGCTCAATTGCATAATCCGTTGTAAAATAAGAATCGATTGCAGAAAAATCGATTTTCATTTCAGACAACATTTTCTCTAATTCATTTATATTTTCTCTATTTACTGTTGAGCCATTAAAATCTTTAATTTTTGTTAACTGGTTTAATAAATGAGTAGCTTCTGCATTTAGTTTTATAAGATGAGTTTCCAATGAGGAAGTATTCCCGTTTACTCCAAAAAAAGATTTTAATTGTTCTATTTTCTGCTCATCTACAAAATTAGCTATTTTCTCCATAACAGAAAGAATCAATGTAGCAATTTCAATGCTACCTTTATCAAAACTTTCAGAAAAAATTTGATTTCTTCTTTCCGTTTTTTCATCATCATCTGTTGTACAATATGGACACAATCCCTTTCTACCAAACTGCTCGTATCCTTGCATTCTCCACTTTGCCCATTTTGTAACACTATCATCATCAAAAAAAGGTTTCATTTCTTCAAGTTCTTTAGGTGGATTAAAAAATGCGCCTTTACCTTCGAGAATGCCTTTTGCACTTCTCCTATCCAATTGTTGATTCGAACCAACTTTTATTTTCCCCAGTAATAATTGTAATTGTCCCATCAATTCCACAACGAACTCATCATCAATTATCACAGTCTTTAAATTATGTAATTCTATATCAATTGATTGCTTTGCTGCATCGTATTCAGGAGTTCTTACTAGGACATCAAACGCATTCTGAATAATAGTATTTTTTTGATATACATATGTTTTAACATACTCATCGTTAAAAACCATAATCTTCTCGTTTGTCACCCCGGTTACTGTCGGCTGATTTGCCGTACTCTTTTTCCCATATGGACGCAATGCCTCTAAACCTTTTCCCTCTGAAACCAATGCAATTGCCTTAGCAATTGTAGACTTTCCACTTCCATTTCTTCCAAAAAATATATTCATTTTCTGCTCTTGCAAATCAATATTAGCAGACTTTATATTATTACAATTATCAATGTGGACTAACATTTTTTCATCTCCATTTCAAATTATATTAAAAAAACCTAATTATATTATAATCTTATATAGTCGTTTTTTCCACAAAAATAACGCCCCAGCCAATAAAAAGCTAGAGCGCACATCTATCTTCTATATTAAATTGCCTTAAACATTTTCTGCGACATCGGTTTCTCTTTCTTCTGCTCAACCTCCGCCTGTGCCTTCCTAAACTCTTCCATCCGTTTCAATTCTTCCTCAGCATCATCGAATCCGATATGCGTGTACACATTCATTGTGACCGATATATCCGAATGCCCCATGAGGTACTGTAATGTCTTGGGATTCATTCCTAATTTTGCCATATTCGAGCAATAGGTGTGTCTGCATACATGAGGCGTAATGTTTGGCATCTGTACTCGGTAAATGTCATTGTATCTGCCGACCATATGATTGAATCGGTGCTGCCAATGCATTGTCACAAGTGGCATTCCATTATCATCGTAAAACAGGAATCCGCTATATCCATCTATAGACTTCTCCACTTTCGGTGCATTTCTATCCTCAATGATTGCCTGAAACATTTGTGCCACATCCTCTGTGATTGGCACTACTCTTGTTCCTGCATCCGTCTTTGTGGTTTCTATCATATACCGCATATCTGATGTTCTCTGCAACTGATGGTCGATATTCACAGTTTTGTTCTGCAAATCAATTATACCATCTCATTCTCCTTCTCAATCAAAATCCACATCTGGATTCATATCAACAGGGCTTTTCCATTCTATTCCATATTTTTCTTTTAGTAGATTCTGTTTAGTCCACCAGTATTTGTGACAGAAAGACAAATCATCACTATAATCACTTTGAGGCCCTGATCTGATAAGTCAGTGCCTCCGAATTATTGCTGTATTAATCATTATCTCCTAGAAAGATATCAATTCTTTACACGCTAAAAGGCACATTACAGTTCTTTGCGAAATCATTAAATGCATCTCTAACCCCATCAACCTTCTCTGAAATGTTTTCTTTCACGAGTTCAACTGCATCCTTTACCAGTGTTTCTGCTTTTTCTGCCAAGTACTCTGCTCCTTCAGTTCCTAGTTCGACTGCTGTCGCATAAGCTTCAGAAGCAACAACGGTTCCTATAACTCCTCCAACAACACCCCCTGCAGCTGCACCAACTGCAGTTCCAACTCCAGGAGCAACTACCGTACCTATTGCAGCACCAACCTTTGCTCCTGCAAAACCTCCAGCAACAGAAACGGCACTATCTCCAAGTTCATAAGCCAGTTCACCACCATCAATTTCACCTGTTGCAAAATCAATTACAGCATCAGCAGAATCCACTGCAAACACGACTGCTGCAGCTGGTAAACAGCTATTACCAACTCGTTGCAATAACACCTTTGAAGATCCCTTCATTGTTTCTGCTACTGCTGTGCTAACAAATGCAGTTCCATATGCAGCACCACCTGCAATTGCAGTGTCTTTTACAATTTCTACTGCAGCTTCTTCTCCAGAGATTTCACCATTAATGCAAGCAGAAATATTATCTACACTTGAGATTGCACAGGTAATACCAGCCGCTATAGCCCCCGATTTTAATCCTACTTCGTTTGCAGTACCAAATCTTTCCTTGGCTTCTAATACCGCTTTCTGTACAGTAGTTTCTTCAGCGGTATTATATATTTTCTTCAAATTCTCTGGTAAAGCATACTCCTCTCCATCAACTGTGATATGCGGCTCAAAAGATGTTGGTCTACCATTCTTTGTCCCACTATAGTTTGCTCTCATTTCATAATCTACAGTGTGGCCTTCCTGTTTCAGCTGAGCTGCAAGATTTTCAACCTGACGAACTTTACTACCAGTTCCTCGGTTTACCTCCATCGCCTGTGCGAATGTATTCTCTTTACTTGCAGGCCCTCCAAATTGATCAGGAACACCATGACCAACCTCATCACCCTTTGAATAAAATCTGTCTCTTAATTTAGAAACAGGATGATATCCTCCATCCTTCAAAGTAATATCCGTTACCTTTGTTGAAATTGTTCTTCCATATGCATCAGTTGTCGCCACAAAATTTCCTTTTTTGATTGTCGCATTTGGAGTTAATTCATAATTTACACTCTTCCCTGCTTCAGTTATTGTTCTCAGATATGCAGTACCCTTATCATCATAACTTGTTTTCATCAATTGATGATTACCAAGACTTTCTCTTCTCATTGTAAGCTTTCCGTCTTGGTAGTACTCCATAAACGGATGTCCTGATGGCGTCTTTCCTCTAAATGCCTCTAACCCGTTCCCTTTATCTATTCTTATAATACCATAACTACCATTTTCTGGTCCTATTGCACTTGTAAAATTCTTACGAAAGCCAGAAAGTTTTTCACTGATGTTGACACCTTCTGTCATAAACGCATTTTGTTCCAACACATCCATGTCTATTCACCATCCTTTTCTGTTTCCATTGTAAGAACACAGCATACTTCTTCTATTTCCTGATAGCTTAATCCTGCTGTTTTTTGATTGATTGATGTCCTGAGTTCATCTGGATTTCCGGCAATAACAATATTCTCAAACTCAACGTCTGAGATACCAAGCAACTCTTTAACCAACTCCTGCAGAAAGGCAATCTCTTCTGTTTTCCATATCATATTTCCCTGGAAGAACAAATATTGATCAATACATGTTAAAATATGATCTTTAATTTTCTTTGAAAGGTCCAGCGCTTTCAAATCATTTCTTAACGCTTTTCCTCGATATTGCCCTCTATTAATCCAAGGCTGTAACAGCATACAAAGCAATTCTGTTCTTGCTTCTCTTGCAGTTTTTATTACTACAGGATTATCGTACTGATATGCTACTTCTTTTACTTTTGCCTTATCCACCAATGTAAGCACTGGGCTGATCCAGTTATTCTGATAAACAACTGCTACGCCACTTGGTAATTTCGCTATTTCATTTACCTGTGCAGTTGAAAGTCCCATAGATTTACCAACCGCCTCACGATCATTGGCTTCCGGTGTTCTGAGGACAATCTTTGTGTTCGTATTCTTAATAGCCGCAATATCAACAGAAGACGGTGACTGATCAACAATAACGAATCCCTCACCATATGTACGGATTTCAGCAATTGTATTCGTAATCATCTCAACAGATTTTCCGATTAACTCAGATTCTCCGCTTGATGTATTCTTCAATAAGTTATGTGCTTCTTCCAAAACAGTTACATGACGTAAACCATTGTTATTTTCTGTTTTCCGATCCACTCGATATTCATTGAGGATGTACACCATCAATCCCATAAGAAGCGCCTTAGTTTCTGATGATTTAACTCTACTGATATCTAAAATACAGTTTTCATCAAACAGTTTCCCATAAGGAGTCTGTTCTTCTGTGAAAATGTATTTATTCAATCCTACTGCTAAAGATTTTACTCTGGTAAGCAGGGCTCCTCTGTAATTTGACTTAATTTCTGCCGCATAATCAGAATTTGTAATCAACTTATCTAACTGCTCGGCAAGCACTTCAAAGTCAGGATATGCCACATCTTCACCTTCAAAGGTTGATGATCCCAAATCCCATCCTACGACTTCGTAGGATTTCAGAATCGCATCTTTGAAAAACGCTGGCATTGCGTCATACATAGGCCAACATACACTGAAGATTTCTACTAAACCATCAATGTGCTCCAACACATGAATGGAACGTGGAAATTTGAACGGATTGATATTAATCAACTGCGCAATTCCTGGATTAGTAGAAAACACATTTACATCAGGCAAATGACCAAACACATCCTTGTACTCTCCCTTGGCCGGCTCAATTACAAGAAATGGCACTCGGTCCTGTCTTAATTCCATCAGTATTTGATACACCGTATTACTTTTTCCTGATCCTGTAGAACCTGTAATAAAAGTATGCATATTGAGACTCTTATTGTTCAGTTCTACGATTTTATCTGTGATTAAGCCCATATCAAATACTCGTCCTAATGTAATTCTATCCTCCGGACGATTACTTGTTTCTTTTTCAAACAACTGATAAGTATTTACTTCCTTACCAAACTCTGCATGCTCAATTACAGGCAATCCTGGAACCGTTGAACGTGGAAGTCCCAAATGAAGTCCTAACTCTTTACCGCTTATATTTGTAGATGGAGTAACGATAAGATTACCGCCATAATTAAACATCGGATGAACAAATCTGGATAAGTAAGTTGTAAGGTCTCTATATTCTCCAACTATACCCTGAGCCTTACTTCTCCACGAATTGATTGCAGATACTTCTCGTCCATAATTGTCACCATTCATCAGAGAACGATAATTGCTGGCTGCAATTTCAGAAGCAGACATATCGTCAGATAGGAAATATCCTGCAACATTCCACAATCCGTAGCTATCATACTCGTTCATCTTTTTCAAAGCTTCATCCAACATAACCAACATATCTGTTACAGCCTTATTTTCCTCTGTCGTTGTAACGCCGGTTGTTGTTGATTTACTGATCTGTTTTGCCGGAGCAAGGGACGAAATAAAACTGCTAATCTGGCCTCCTGCCTGACCACCTATCTGGCCGCCCAACATCGCAGCTGTTCCTGCCATCGGACCGCCTATCTGTGCACCTAAAGCAACACCTGCTGCTGTTCCCGCGATAGAAATAACTGCATTTGTAATCATAGCCGCCTTCTGCTTTCCATCCATCTCAGAAAACGATTGACTTCTCGACTCCGTTTCACTGGTGGAATCAGAAAACTGCACTTTCTGTAATGGAGATAAAGCAGTGTACAACGACTGATACTGTTTTCTCATTTGCTGCACATCCCAGGCGTTCTTGTTATCAGCAATGATTACAGCTGTATATGGACGTCCGCTCATTGCCAAACATAGTTTTTCCATGCCCTGTGCAAATTCATTTTGTGGCTGGTCCTTATCTCGTCTGCTACTTCCTACTACGCTAACAGATGCAACATTGTTTAAGGACTTTATTTTTTCCGAAAGTTCCGCAATTTTCTTTCGATCTTCATTTTCAATCTTTACCCCAGGAAAATGACCTATCAACGTCTGTCTCAAAGTATCCCCCAGTGTTACTGTTGATCTTTTTCTCGGAGAATCATTCGCTTCATTGTTTCTTACTCCAAGATAGTAATTTGCCTGCTTTCCATCCGAATCAATCAAAAAAAACACAGATGCATTATAAGTTGACAGTGTATTAAACACTGTAGTGAACTTGTCCATCACAGATTCGTCTTTCTGATAGACCATCTCTGTAATTCGATACAGCCTGACATTATTGATTAAGTCTTCTTCCAATGGAGTGATTTCTCCCAATGGCATAATCTGCATGTCAGAAAGACGCGTAAGGTATTTCTTTCTTACATATTCATCTATAATTTCTAATCGGTCTTCTAGTGCGATAACAGGTTCTGCTATCACAGTTTGTCCCGACTTTATCAAATCTGTTGTCATACAAAACTAACCCCTTTCAATTCTTGCCAACTGATTTTTAATCACAACTAGCCAATCATTATCTGCTTGCAGCATCCTTTCTTCCTCTGACAATTGAGATGCAATTCCGGTTTTTTCATTCACCTTTAGTTCATGTAATTCAGACAACTTTGCATGGTATTTTCTGACAAGTTCATTATAGTATCCTTTAAGATTTTCCTGGCTTTCAGAAATGTACTGTTCTACAACAGGAATCACTAATTCAATAGCTTTTTCTCTCCATTTTTCCAAATAACAGGTCACGACCCTTACAAGCTCTTTTGGTTCAGTTGAAGAGTTTGCCTTGAAGAAATCTAAGAAGTCTGTCTTCTCTTCATAGCGTTCTTCCTGCAACTCCAGTAATACTGACTTAATTCCATTCACTTCTACATTATCTGGAATAATCACCTCGAGCCCTTCTAGCTTGTACTCTGAATCCAGTGGTTGTCTCAGATATATCTCACTAAATTCTCTTTCAATTTTTTCCTTTTCAAATCCAAAATGTTCGATTGCTTTTCTGTAGAATTCACCAAGATATCTAGCTATTTCCTGCTCATACTCTGTTGAATTACGATCTATCTCAACGTCCCCAACAACCTTCGTCTTACGACTTTTCCATTTCCTGATCATTTCTTCCAGCTCAATCTTTAAATCATTGAATCGATTTCCTTCCGAATAATTATCAAGATCTGCAAAACACATATCTGATGCCTTAATCTTTTCAATTACATCATCTAATTCAGAAATCTGCTCATATACTTCCGCATTTTCGATAACACTCTGCTCATTTTTTGCTTTCAGATGATCATCTAATGTTTTTACTTTGTCCTCGAACACACGAATAACTTCGCCAACATAAGCCACCATGGGATAATTTTTAATATATGTAGCTACATTTCCATCGTCTATTCGGGAAATAATCTGTGGTTCCTCTATTCCAAGATCACTTATAAAGCGAACTACATATTCTTTATCCATTATCGGAGAAATACAGAAAAACAATTGGTTTTGCTCAACATCTTTTCTTCCCAGTAATGCAAGCAGATCATTTCTAAAAAGCTGAATTGTTTCTGCTTCTATTACAAACACAACCGGAACGTAAGTAAGATTTGTGCCTGCTATTTCATCTACGCTCTTCACATTCTCAAGGGTAAATGTCAAGTCTTTCGGCACTTCATCTTTTCCTCTAATAACGATGCATGAAAATGTTTCTTCGAGCAGACTCCTGTTTGCATCACAAAAGCCATCAAAATCAAACTGTCTGTTCCTGTTCTCTCTTAACCATTCAATCAATTCCCTTATTTCATTACTCTTTATTTCTGCGTCTTCCAACTCATTACGCATAATTAGCCTTACCTGATCAGGTGTGACTCCAAGAGAAATAAAAGTCTGTTGAAGCTTTTGAAAATCATATTCAGTTCCCGAAAAGAACAGGTCAAAATCGTATCCGTTCATTTCATCGTAAAACATTTTAGGAACCTCTCTTACCCAATCAGCCAATAATTGTTTTTCGTATTTCTCTATCTGACTGTTAATCTTTGGATCCTGTCCATTAAACTTCACCTCTGTTTCTAACAGATAAGGATTGTACTGCAGTTCCGCATTTGCCATATATATTCAACTCCTTTTTAAAGCAAATTCTCAAAATAACCAAAAGATTCCATAGCACTAAGAACCCCATGCTGTCATTTATACCTCTGCTTCTGAACATCGCTATTATCTCCAATACGTCAATATCTTGTTTTGGATACTGATACATAAAATCCCCATAAGTAAAAAGGTCCCACCGGGTTGCGCATAAAAATCAGAGGCGTGGTGGGTTCTGTTAATATTATTGTACAACATTCAATGTTACTGTCAAGATTTCTTTTGTAAAAGATGGGGTAAATTTACTGTCGGAAAGTATTAGACAGACTACACCTGTGACCTGTTTCAGATTTGATAACTGTTTTTACTATATCCGATTTCTTCTTTTCTTACAATCCCCATATATGATTTTTTAGTGCCGCTATCTTTTTTATCTGTGGATAAGGAATACTGTATACCGGCATATCTGCCAGTTTTCCTAGCCTGTTTTTGTTGCGCCTTTCGGCAGCCAGCATCTGCGTTGCTGAATATATCACCTCTTCTGCACCTGCAGCCAGTGGCAGTTCTTTTTTCTGGTATCGAACCAGTTCCAGTATGTCCCTCTTATTCTGGCGGTATATACGCAGTCTTGCCATCTTATCTGCACCGGTTCTGCTCCAGCCTAATGGTCTTGAACTCATTCTGTCTGAATAAATGTGGCTCACATGTCCCTCTGCGCTGCACTGCAGGCTCTTATCCTTCGCCCTTACGAATTCCATAATTCCTGCCCAGTTCCCCAGAATATAATTCTTTGCGGATTCTACTGCCTTTGCTTTTGTTTCACTCTCTGTTACATGCAGAATCTTATCAAATGCTTCTTCTGCCACCCATTTCCGCTTTCCGTTAATAGCTCTGTATATTTCACTTCTCGCATCCTGTGCGGAATCTTTCAAGTGGCTTGTTGCTGATATGATATATTTATGCATGTGAAAACGGTCCAAAACAAAACGTGCCTTGGCATGCATTCCTGCTCCCGTTCTAATCCAATCCGCTCCATCTCCGTTTATATATATTTTCTCCAGCACTTCCTCGTCATAGCTCTCTGTAATAAAATCAAACACTTCCTGCCATAGTTCTTTCGTCCCTTCCGTCCCGGCATAATCCCCTCCGAAATAATGGCAGTTTACCAGTTCATGCTTACTCCCATCGAAATTTACATCCTCGTAGACGTAGATAAGCTTTGGCATAACGGTATTAACGCGGGGCTTTTTAATGTCACCCTTTTTTCAAGATACTGCAGCGAAACATGGTCTTCATCTGCATCGATATACAGACGGCTTACTCTGCGTTTCTCCTTCAGCGGCTCCAGTAACGGAAACTCAAGGGTATGAAGCTTATTCATTACGGTTTCCTTGCTTACCTCCTGTTCCCCGATACAGGCATTGATTCCGCCTTTCCGGTAACTGCTTTCCACAGCCTCCTCCAGTATTCTGGCTTCTGCATCCTCTGAAATACGGGCATGCGATTCCAAGCCCATGAGACGATCTAACAGATAGCAGTATTCCCCGGTTTCTTTATTGTGAAAATACGTCCTACTGTAACAGATTTCTCCCAGACTGGTCAGAAGCTTCGTTTCATCCCGGCGTTCAATGTACCAGCCTTTTCGCAGGTCCTGTCGTTTACGCAGCAGTTCATCATAGCTTTCCAGTTCTTCTTCAATCAGGGAAAGCCCTAACTTCGTTACCTCTTTAGTTACTCCATAAACCATTTCTGCAAACTTGGTAAGGTCATCTGTATAGTGACTAAAAATTTCTGTTAAATTTTTTACCCCTTGTTCCTGAAAATGTTGTATACTGTTAATCATGAAAGCACCCTCCTTGGATTGTTGGTTTGGTCACCTTAAATCCTAACACAGGAATCCGGTGCTTTCTATTTTTTATTTTCCTACAAAAACTTTACCCTAGCTTCAAGAGCATGGCTCATGTCTGAATATTCCTGCTTCAGAAAACCATGATTCCGGCATAGTGGAAACCAACATTCCGGATACGGAAACCACCTTTGATTGGCTTAACTGACATACATAAGAAATTGAACCTATGTCAAGCCCAGAGCCGCTTTGCGGGGCGTTAGCCGGCTTTACATTGGTGAGATTTCTTGTATTCTATATACTTGCCAATCGGTTTCCTAATCACCGGACAGCAAGGACATCTAAGCCGGAATATTCACATGTCATGGTCTTATTTCAAAAGCAGGGATATCTGCCCCTGAAATAAGACTACAACAGTGTGCGGTCATTCCGTTCGGAATCTGCGGTAAGTTCCGATCCGGCACGATCGGGTAGGTGGATGCACCGAAAATAAAATGCGGTTAGCACCTACCACAGTGTGCTGTCGGACATCTTCTCATTTTATGTATAATTCATTTTAAACATCCTGTGCTTTCATTTGTTTATTTGCAACCGTCTAGATGCGGACTCAATCAACCTTGGGGTTCTTTTATTGACACTTTTAATGAATTAAAGGAATGCCCCTCAAATATTTACAATTACCCTATAGCTAAAATGCACATCCATACATAGTAGGGTACACATTTTTTATTATTCAGTTATTCCCATCATATAATCATATCCCTGCTTATCTGCAATCAAATTATAGGCAACTATAAATTGTTCCACAAATTTACGAGCACTAGTTTCGTTATTACTAAACCAAAAATCAAACAACGCATCGACTCCCCCCAACGTTTCCTCCATATATGCAAACCAATGCTTATACTCATTGGAAGAATACTCAATTTCTGTCCAATTTTTAAAACAAATATCATATGGCATCCTAACATTACTAATGGTGCTCTCAAATTCTTTATAACGAATCGGATCTTTCAACATCCTAAACATTCCTGCTTCAACATCCTCAGGCAAAAATATAATATTTCGAGTATTGTTATTAACATAAAATAACTGCTCTTCCGTAGCTTTTGTACAAACATCGTGGTCCAATACAATTAAACTGTTCAAAAATTCCGGAACTTTTTTCTTATGCAAATGCAAATAATTAGTAAATCCCAAATTTACATCTATAATATTGAAATAATTTTCAACATTATATTTTAGAAACCTAGATAATAAATATAGCAAAAACTGTTTTGCCCTTTCATCTTCTAAATAAACATTCACACTCTGTCTTACAACAGAGGGTTGCATATTTATGTCATCTATAATTTCATTCAATTCTAACGATTTTCTTATATTACGTCCCTTAACCATTCTCTTACTATCACCAACTTCACCTACATAATATGATTCAAGATAAATTATCTCACTATCATAATTATATGAAATTGTTGCAACATCTATGCCCTTTTGTTGCATTTTACGTACTTCTTCACGTTGTAACTTGTTAACTTCTTGTAAAACCATTGGTGAATGCGTTGTAAAGATCACTTGTATACTATATTCTCGAGATATCTTATACAAAAAATTTACTAATTTCTTTTGTGAATATCCATAAAGTGTTGCATCCAACTCATCAATAAGTAATATTCCTCCCTTATATTGATTACCATATCTCGCTTTCAAACGCATAAACGATAATATTGCCAAAATAATCTTACCAACATTGCTTTCGCCCGCTGAGTTAGTAAACACATCATGCGTATTGTCATTTATGCCCACAAAATTTCTACGTGAATCAACTCTCTCCATGCTAGCAACTGCATTTTGGGTCTCTTGAATTGATAACAACTCTTTATATTTTTTTACAAAAAATGCATTTTCCTCTTCTGTCAATTGTATGTCTATATTCTTTGTTTTTACAGTTTCACCAATCGGAAACAATCTTGCTAAACTCAAGTAATAAACTGGTAACTGCACATAACCTGTTCCCTTTGCCTTACTTTTAGCATTCCAAAAACGAATACCATTTGGATTAGTTTTAGTCTGTCGCCTAATACTCATCATTTTGATTTCATCATTATAATAATAACCCCTTTTATAGAATTTCAAAGTCCAAATATGTTCTCCATAATGATCAAATTTTTTTGACATTTTAAATTTTTCCCAAAACTGTGATTTGAAGTTATATCCATCTATAGTTGTACAACCATACATTGGGTGCCCTTTAGAAATAGTAAACGGCTGACCTAACATGCCTAACAATGTTGTTTTCAAAGTAGCATTTCTTCCAGCAATAGCTGTAATATTCTTACCTATGTCTAAGGACAAATTTTCAATTGCCCGAAACTTTTCTATCTCTATACTTTTAATTATCACAATTCATTCACCTCGCGTAAATTAATATTAATTTTATTATTCTGTAATTCCTGATTTGTCGGACAAAACTTATTATCATTAAATACTATTACTTCTGAATGCCTTCCAGTATTCGCCACACTATAATTCAAATCATACCTTCTAATACACTGTTGCCTGTATAATTTTATTATTTCAGGAGTATCATCATATGTAATAATCCAATTTCCAGGAATCCCATTCAAAATAAGCTGAGCAATCTTTGCATGATCTTCTTTGTCAAAAAAGTTCTTATACAATTCTGGCCCTTTATTAAAGTATGGCGGATCAAAATAAGTTAATAAATTTTCTCCAAGATTCGGTAATATATTTTGGAGAAAACTAACAATCTCTTTGTTATATACTTTAATATGCTTTTTATACTCCGCAATAGTTCGAATTCTCTCTACTAACTTTTGTGCATTATACCTTGCATCTATTAGGTAATTTCCTGTTTGCTCAACCCCGCCTATAGGTCCGCCTTTTAGTATACCAGACCTATTTGTTCTATTAAGAAAAAAAGTTGCAAATGCCAAATCTAACGAATACCTTTTATTCTTTTCTACATATATTTCCTTTTGTTTTTTCCATTCATCAATGTTAACCGGTGTATATAATATTCTATCTACAAGATTTTCAGGCTCACTAATTATTGCCCTCCACACTGAATAAATAGCCTTGTCATAATCATTAATGACAATATCATCTACATAACCTTCCATCAATAGCATAAGTGCTACCCCTGCGCCCCCTGCAAAGGGCTCAACATATGTTCCCCTCCTAATATTCATTTTATTTATCATCAATCCCATAAATGGTGCAAGTTTACCTTTTCCACCGGGATAGCGTAATGGTGAATACAGCATCAGAAGCCTCCATTCCTTAACTATTGAGACAAATTTCAATAATACGCCTCAAACTATCAAAATAATAAATCAAAATATCTTTGCTTGGCACAACCGAATCATAATGAACATATCCATTAAAAATACTAAAAATCTTTTTCTTTTTAAGTTGAGCCAAATTACTGTGTTCTACTGAGTCCAGCATTTTTTTTACCCGCATGCTTTCTAATGCAGCCACATATGTTCCTTCTAAATGCCCCTCATCTATTTTGTTTGATTCATTAACTGTATTTAAATAATACTTTAAACTCAATTCCAATAGTATCCTCAATAAAACCGCTTGGGCGTTAACATAATAATTTAAATTAAGCCTTTTTAATTCATTAATAATATCATTTATTTTTACATTAGTACAAGTAACTTGAAAATCTTCTGGAATCAAAACACTTCTTTTAGATGTATATTGCTTATTACTAGTTATATTCCCACCACCTTTTTTCCCCTTAGCACTCATCCCCTCACTAGCTTTCGGCTTTGCGCTTGCATTAGTCTCCGTCCTAGGCGCAGCATAAACCTTTTTATTCTCGGCTTTATTTTCAATAACCAATTTATTTTCTTCCAGAAACTTCATTAATTGCGGAATATCCTCGTATGTACTTCGTGTTCCATTAAAACTACTTGCATAATTTGGTATAAACGCCGCTTGTGCTACAATATACATTATCTTGTCAAATATATCCCCTTTAAGAGATGAAGTAATATAATAATTATCATCATAGTCAAGATCAATAATCTCTTTTAGTCTTTTCCCTCCTTTTTTAGATGGCTTTGCACTAAAAAGCCGTGTCAGACGGGTTGTTTTTATCTCTTGTAAGTTTAAATACTCTTCACGCTGTTCCTTAGTCCAAAAAGGCAATTTTAATACATAATCAATAATCCTATATTCTTTCAGTCCATTTTTTATTTTAGTTTCCGACACCCCTGTTATCATCGAAATTTCTTTAAGTGACTTTCCTGCATCAAATTCCAGAGCAAAAAATTTATGCTTCGAAATCGTTGACCATCTTTTAATTCCATCTATATGCTTTGCAGCAAGTGAACTCTGTGCTTCCATACGATTTCTCATAACATCTACATTAACAATAGACAAACTCTCTTTTAATTCATCCTTTACCAATGATGTAATTTTATTTGCAGACACTAATCTTTTATTTTCTAGCAGCAATGGATTCATCAATATCTTACAAGCACATATTCTACGATTTCCTTCTAAGACAATCCATCTTTCATTTTCCCACGTAACAATCACTCTTTCGCCTGCGTTTAAACCACCACTTTTTATTATATCGTTCGCTAATTGTTCAACCTCTTCATTTTCAATCAAATAGTCCACAATACTTTGTTGTGAAGGATTTGGTGGCACGATAAAGCGTGGATTCTTTTCATCTAAATAAAGTTCATCAAGTTGTATCTGTTTTGTAGTATACCTAGACATCATATTCCTCCTTGATTTTTATAGTTACACATATCATCTATACAACATTTCATAAATTCATATATCATTTCAAAACGGATTTTCTGTTTTTTTTGCAGAAGTCCACACAGTATATTTCATTATTTGCCATCTTGTTCCATACTTTTACCACAAAATATAACATCTTATCAGATATAATACCCCATATATATACAAAATGCAACAAAACTTTTGTACAAAACAGAACAACATTTTGCAACAAACAAGGAATTTGTGAGGTATTATATTATAATATTAACACACACATGGCATACAAACTTCGTACATCACCTATTCCATATTGGTTTATTCAGTTATTCTTATACAAACATCTGCTGTAACAGACCTTTTTTCAGTCCTTCCCACGCAGCTAATGTTGCTTTCTGCTTCTCGATGACTTTATCCAATGACGAAAGACAATCAGCAATTTTCTGCTGTTCTGCAAGGCAAGGAACTTTTACATCAAGACTTTTTAATGATTTTTGGCTTACTCCTTTCGCTGTTCCACCTGTAGCCAACACATCTAATTTCTTTTGTACATCTGCCGATGATAATAACACAGCTAAAAAATCATCCTGCAATAAAGTATAATCAGGTACAAAAGCAATGGTTCGTTGACTCAAAATATATGGTTTGTCATCTGGAACCTGAGCAACATTTCCCATTGGTGCTTCTGTTGTAAACAGCACTTGTCCTTTATACAATTCATTTCCTTTCATCCAAATATTGTATAATTCTTCATTTCCATAATGGGCATCAACCGTATCATCAATATAACCTTTTTTTACATTCAATGCAGATAATGCTAAATATTCAGATTTTTCCTCATTCCAATTAGTTCCCAGTTTCAAAGGTGTACGTCCTCTAAAATCTACGATTTTTGAAATACAATCAAGAAAGTTTTTCTCTTCCCAATCAGGAAAATCACTTCCATCATCTGCTTTGAATCTTACTTCCTGACTAAACAGCTTCTGCATCACACCTTTTTTACGTTCTTCCCATGCCGTTACAGTTTCTCTTTGCTTCTGAATCACTGTATCAATCGTTGATAAGAACTCTGCAATTTTCTGTTGTTCCTGCTCATTTGTAATTCCAACTAAACACTTTCCAATATCACCAAGATTTATTTTCTTAGGGAAAGCGGTATGAATTATTCTTTTATACAGTTCTTTTCTAAACTGAATAGAATGTATATATTTTTCTACATATGACGGAAACAACTTTTCACATCTTATTAGTGCTAAACTGACATAGTACGCTAAAGGTACATCTTTTGTCACCATTGCCGTTTCTCCAATTACTCCAGCTGTAATTCTTGTCATTAAAATATCATTTATCTGAGGTTTATTTTTATATTTGTCATATTCTTCATGTGATATATATTTTTCAGACTTATAAATATCTTCTATATTTTCTACGCTAGCAAATTGCACACCAGTTTTTGTATACAAAGGTGTTTGATGAGTTCCATCAAATATTTCAGCAACATTTTCTAAATTATCATGTATCCAATTTGAATTGAACTCAGGAAATCTCAATTTAGGTTTCATTATGATTTCACTTCCTTCCTATCACTTTTCCACATTAAGTTTGATTTCTCTACTGACCTGAATCAACGCTTCTGTATAGGTAAATGACCGAATCTTATAGCTATACTTTCCACTACCGGAATCATAAACAATTTTATATCTTCCTAAGCATCGAGTACAAACAATCACACGACTTATCTCTCTGTGTTTATCAAAAAGGTTAAACATATCACCCGTAACAGGTAATACATTCATTTTTGTCAATCCACCATTATCAAATTCCGCCGTGAAATAGTCATTTTCAATACCTATATCTATCAAAAACCAAACTTCATCACATTTCTTTTTGTATTCGGACACCTTACCTGCGTGCTGTTCAAAAACGTCTTTCAGATTATTGATAAACGCCTTATAGTCAAATTTTGATGCAGCATCTAAACTTTTATTGATAGAAGTTTCAATATCCTTTGCAGATGCATCCGCATCAAATTCATCATTCAACAACTTTGCATGGTGCTTTTCGTACATCTTTTTTCGTTTACCATCAAACTTCATACTTTCAGAATCTGTATGTTCATTCAAGATGGTATCTGTCCGAAAATGTTCAATTCCAATCTTATGACCATTCTTTGTCAAAACAAAATCTGGGCGTTCTCCATCATCAATCGTATATCCTTTCAGTTTACGATCACTTTGAAGAAAAGCATCCAATGCATTTCTCTCTAATGATTTCTTTTCATCAGACACATACATTCACCTACCTTTACAGTCCAAGCTGTCTCATAAAACTTTCAGCCTTATCAATCGCATCTTTTGTCTCAGAATCCAGTGTCTTAATCTGGGCTTTTACAGCATCCAAATCCACTGGTTCTTCTTCCTCGAATGTATCAACATATCTCGGAATATTCAAATTGTAGCCATTCTCGATAATCTCACTCATATCTGCTTTATAAGCAAATTTGTCTATGCCTACACGCTTTTCATATGCATCTACAATCTTATCAATATGTTCCTGCTCCAAGACATTCTGATTCTTTCCAGCCTTGAACTCTTTCGATGCATCAATGAACAGAATATTTCCTGAATTACCGTTTCTGTTACTTTTCAGCACCAATACACACACCGGGATTCCTGTTCCATGAAACAGATTTGCTGGCAATCCAATAACGGCATCCAAACGGTTCAGGTCTTTGATGATATATTTTCTGATTACTTCTTCTGCACCGCCACGGAACAATACACCGTGAGGTAGCAGTACAGCTACACGCCCATCGGAATCATCCATGTGATAAATCATATGCTCTACAAAAGCAAGGTCGGCCTGTCCCTTTGGTGCAAGTTTTCCGGCTCCACTGTATCGTGGGTCATCTACAAATTTCTTATCAGCAGACCACTTCAAACTATACGGTGGATTGCAAACCTGTACAGTCAGCTTCAACTCATCACCGTATTTATCATCTTTCAACGTATCACCTTTGTAAATATCAAAATTCTGCCAGTCTACACCATGCATAATCATGTTCATTCTTGACAGGTTGTATGTTGTAGCGTTCAGTTCCTGTCCATAGAAATGACCAACTTTATGTGTGGTCAAATGCTTCTGAACTTCCAACAGCATGGATGCAGAACCGCAAGTACAATCGCCAACAGTCTTTGCTTCGTCCAATCCAAGGGATGCAAGTGTCGCACAGAGTCTACTCGGTCCGGCAGGTGTAAAGAACTCTCCGCCTTTCTTTCCGGCATCTGAGGCAAACAAACCAATCAGAATCATATATGCTGTACCTAATACATCAAACTGAGAATCCTGTAAATCAAAGTCAATGTCTGAGACCTTGACCATGACACGACCAATCATATCTGTACGGTCTGCTACCGTCTCTCCAAGACGTGCATCCTGTAAACGCATGTCATTGAACAATCCATCAAATGCTTTGTTGGATTCATGACCCATTGTAGAACCTACAAGGTCATTGATTGCTTTTTCAAAATCTTCTACGCTGAACTTATCAGCATCATTCTCAAATTTTGTAATCTTACGAATCAGATTGCGGAACAAGTTTTCCGGCCTGATGACATATCCCAGTTTGGATAAAGACCAGTCTTCTACAACAGGTCTGTAATCATCATCCGCAAATGCTTCTTCGTATGTTACACCATCATTTTCAAGGATTTCTGCCATGTACATCTCTGTACGTTCTGACAGATAACGATAGAAAATAACCCCAAGAATATAATTCTTGAACTCACTGGCATCCATCTGTCCTCGTAATTCATTGGCAATCGCCCAGAGCTTTTGAGAAAGCTCATTTGCCTGTACCTGATATGTATTTGTATCTGCCATAATTATTCTCCCTCTGCTTTATATTTGTTATAGGTATCTGTTACAAATGTTTTCACTAATTTTGTCAGCTTCGTCATTTTCAGAAGCCCCAGCTTGTATGCTGTCAATCTCTTACGAATATCATCATCAGAAATCGTACCATGGAACACATATTCCGTAAACAGTTCTGATACAATCCTGTAATCAAGCTTATGAGCAAAGGCAAATTCTTCCATGTCAGCTTTCATCTGCTCCTTCTCGAACTGCGTAAATGCTTCCATTACATCTGCTTCCTCTGGCAAATCATAGAATCTGGTCAGAATGAACTGTCGCATGACCTCTTTCTTCAATCGTAACGATTCATTATCGGAACGCTCAATCTCACGCAGAATCAAATCAACATCCTGCTGCTTTTCTTCCTCTGTCTTGTCGTGAGTATTCGCATTTTTCAGCAGATTCAGGATATATACGACATTGATACGGTCAGTACGGACAAGCTCAATATCGAAATCCACATCTACTGGTACAGGTACTTTCGGATTTGAATTGTGTGTCTGGTCTTTGTAATACAAATACCAGCTCTTGAATCCTTCGTATTCATTCTCATCCATCACAACAGCAAGGTCATCCCAGTCAAACTTAGAAAATGTCTTCAAAGTGGCAAGGGTCTTTGCCATTGAACGGAACGCAATGATGAACATACGGATTTCATCTTCTGACTTAAGCTGACCAGCTGCATCCACATCCGCTGTAATCTTTCTCAGTACAGGTTCCTGATTTACCCACTGATTCAGATAATACTCATAATTTTCAAGCAGATATTCATTCGGGTCTCCGTCCCCGGAGAATAATGTCAGTGCATCATCCTGCCACTGCTTGATATTTCTGTATGATACAATCTGTCCGAACTGCTTTGTTACCTTATCTACACGATTTGTACGGCTGTATGCCTGTACAAGTGAGTGCCAGATAAGATTCTTGTCCAGATACAGTGTATTCAATGGCTTTGCATCGAATCCGGTCAGGAACATATTGACTACCATGAGAATATCAACCTGCGGTAAATCCTTCTGTTTCAATCTCTTTGCAATATCTTTTCTGTATGCATCAAATGTATCGATCGTAAATGCTGTATTGTATAAAGCATTATAATCCTGCATACAGCGGTCAAGAAGTTCCTGTGAATGTTCATCTGCACCATCATCCATATCTTCATTTGCTTGATAAGAAAAGATTGCAGCCACTTTCAGTTTCTTATCATCTGGTGCTGCATCATTCAGTTTCTTGAACTCGTCATAATACTTTCCAAGGGTCTGAATCTTATCCACTGCGAACAGTGCTGTATAAATATCCTTGCCCTGTGGATGTACATGCTGTTCATGATGCTCAAAGATATGCTTTGTAATGCCTGCAATACGTTCATCATCATGGTACAGAGGTTCCATGTCGATTTTATGACGCTTGCAGTATTCCGGGTCATCCAGCTGTTCCGGGTCAATACCCTTTACAGCAAGATTCCTTGCAAAGATGGTACGCTGATACTCTACTGAGAATCTAAGCACGTTACCGTCTGCAATCGCATCCTTAATCATGTACTTATGTAAGCATGAATCTAGCTTATCCCCTGCACAGAATATATCCGCTGTTGTACGACCATCTGCACCCTTGTTCTTCTCAAAAATCGGTGTTCCAGTGAATCCGATATAATTTGCTCTTTCAAAATGCTTTTCAATCTGACCATGCATCTTTCCGAACTGGGAACGATGACACTCATCAATGATAAATACAACCTTCTTATCCCTGTATGCATCCATTACAGCTGCATATTTCGGATTCTTGACAGCATTTGCCATCTTCTGAATCGTTGTAACAATCATCTTTTTCTCAGATGATTTCAGCATATTGATAAGTACAGCAGTGCTGTCCGTATTGTCTACACAATCTTTTTCAAAACTGTTATATTCATCAACGGTCTGGTCATCCAAATCTTTTCTGTCAATCAGGAATACGACCAAATCTACCATTGATTCATCACGCAAAAGCTGTGCCAGCTTGAATGATGTCAGCGTCTTTCCTGAACCTGTACAGGCGAATACATAACCATCCTGATTTACTTCCAGTACACGCTTCTTTGCAGCCTTTACAGCATAAATCTGGTATGGTCTCATGACCATCAATACAGGCTCCGTGGTCTTAATGACCATGTATTTGTCCATCATCTCTGTAATAGCGGATTTACGGAAAAATTCACCTGTGAATGTGTTCAGGTCATTGATACGTGTATTCTTTTCATCTGTCCAGAAAAATACAAGAGATTTCAGGATTGGATTATACTGACCATCCATCATCTCATTCTCATTACAGAAATACTTCGTCTGTACAGAATTGCTGACTACAAACAGCTGCAAGTATCTGAAAATACCTTTGAAAGAAAACTTTCTGTATCTGTTAATCTGGTTGATTGCTTCGTTGATTTCCACGCCGGGGCGTTTCAATTCAATCTGTACAAGCGGTAAACCGTTGATGAGGACGGTCACATCATAACGATTCTTATACACTACATCGTCTTTATGTGCCTTGTCCATTGTGACCTGATGTGTTACCTGATAGATATTTCTATCTGTATCACCTGAAAAGAAATCAATATACACTGATTCTCCATTATCCAGCTGTAACACATATTTATCACGAAGAATCTTTGCTGATTCATACACAGAATGATTATCTACATGAATCATAATGCGGTTGAACTCAACATCTGAAAATGATGCAGCGTGCCCTTTTTCTTCCAGCTTCCTTGCATTGAATTTTGCTAATTGCAAACGAAAATTTGAAATAACATCCGCATAATTGTTCAATTCCACAAAATCATATCCAATTTCCTGCAAACGATTAATAAAAAGCTTTTCTACCTGATACTCAAAAATATGTGCCATATCCTTTACGCCTTTCCCTTCTGTAAACTAACCACAGTCTCCACATGCCCCCCCTGCGGAAACATATCACACGCCCGAACCTTTTTCACCTCATACCCTTTCTCCCCCAGTACCTTCACATCACGGGCGAGTGTCGCCGGGTCGCAGCTGACATAAACAATCTTTTCGGGGTTCATTGTAACAATGGTGTCCAAAAGTTTCGCATCGCACCCCTTACGCGGCGGGTCGACGACAACGACGTCGGCGAGCGCGCCATTTGTGTCTTCTTTTGACGGCGTACGGCGCTTAGCGACCATATCTGTTACAACGTCTTCGGCTGCGCCACAGTAAAATGACGTATTGGAGATACCGTTCAATACTGCGTTTTTCTTGGCATTTTCGATGGCTTCCGGAACGATTTCAACGCCGGTTACCTGACCGTTTGGTACTGCTTTTGCGAGAAATAGAGAAATGGTTCCGATGCCGCAGTAGAGGTCCCAGACACGCTCATCCCCCTGCAAATCAGCAAAATCGAGGGCTGTCTGATACAGTTTTTCGGTTTGAACCGGATTGACCTGATAAAAGGACTGTGGTGAAATCTGGTAGCGGATGCCGCCGATTTTGTCCTCGATGGCAGGGCTGCCCCACAAAAGTTTTGTGCAAGAACCGAGAATTACATTTGTTTTCTTTGTGTTCATGTTGAGGCAGATGCTTGTCATTCCCTCAATCGTGCGAAGACGTGCAATGAGTTCTGCGGCGTGTGGCAACTCATTTCCATTTATAACAAGACACACCATAATCTGTCCGGTGTGGTAGCCGCGGCGCACGTAAATATGGCGCACAAGCCCCTTGTGGCTTTCCTCACGGTAAGCGGAAATGCCATACATACGCAGAAAATCCATTACGGTTTCGACTACTTCATTGATTACCGGGTGCTGAATGGCACATGACGAAGCAGGGATTAAGCGATGGCTCCGTCCGGCAAAAAAGCCGGTCTGCGGGATTCCATTTTCATCTTCACGAACCGGAAACTGTGCTTTGTTGCGGTAATGCCACGGAGATTCATTTTCGCCTGTCATTCCTAAAATCGGAAGCCATGTGACAGAAGATAAATCCACACCGCCGAGTCTTTCCAGACAATCTTTTACTTTCTTTTCCTTGAAGGCAAGCTGGCCTTCGTAGGAAAAATGCTGCAGCGTACAGCCGCCACACAAAGATGCAGAAGGGCACGACGGCGTCATGCGCTCCTTTGACGGCTCCAAAATTTCAACCAAGCGCGCAAAGCCATAATTTTTATTTAATTTCATTAGGTGCACCAAAACCTTTTCGCCCGGAAGCGCACCCTTTACAAAAAGGGCATAGCCATCTACATGACCGATACCCTCTCCGTCTTTTCCTAAATCTTCAATCGTAATGACAATTTCATCATTTTTCTTAAACTGCAATTTCTTCTTTTCCAAGTCCATTACTCCTCTGAAGTTTTTCTCAAATTGCTCTCAAACATACGGTTGAAACCAAGCCATCCCATGTTGTCACCTGCCTGAGTAAATACTTCCGTCAAAGTCTGCAATTTCGCATCGGCGTTATCCGCCATATGTAACGCCATTGCCTCCATAATCGCCGGCACTTTCGGCGAACCAAATTCCATCTTGCCGTGATGCGCAAGAATACAATGAACAAGTTCATTTTTCAATTTTGGCGGGAAATTAGGAATCTGTGCTGCCGCATTTTCCATGCAGCGTGCGCCAATGTAAATGTGACCGAGAAGCTGGCCGTCATCCGTGTAGTCATTCATTGGAAAATCCGAAATTTCCTGAATTTTTCCCATGTCGTGGAACAACGCCGCTGTGATGAGCAAATCTCTGTGAATCATTGGATAATGCTCCGCAAAATACTGGCACATATCCGTGACGCTGAGCGTATGCTCCAAAAGTCCGCCCATGAAACCATGATGAACACTCTTCGCAGCCGAATGTTTCTTAAATGCATCGACAAACTCTTTATTTTCCACAAAATACATTTCCAAAATTTTTCGCAGATATTTATTCTGCACACTTGCCACATATTTCAGAATGCGGCTAAACATTTCTCCGACATCTTTGTTCGTGCAAGGCACATAATCCGTCGGGTCATATTCGCCCTCGTCGCTGATGCGGACGCGGGAAATGTTCATCTGCAAATTTCCCTGAAAACTCGTCACCATTCCTTCGCAGTGAATATAATCCATTGGCTCAAAATTGGCAATGCCGTTGTTCAGCTCCCAGATTTTTCCGTCTGCGGTTCCCGTTTTATCCTGTAAGGTCAGGGAATAATACGTTTTTCCTGCCTTTGTTTTCAAAATCTGTTTCTGTTTACACAAATACGTGCCAACAAACTTTTCGCCCTCGCGGTAATCCTTCAAATAATTCATTTTTTTATCTCCATTTCATATTAGTATCTTTTTTTCACAGCCGTAAATGGTCCGTAGATTTTTTTGCCATTTACCTTTTTATAAGCACGCACCATAAAGCCGTATTTCATGCCATGAACAAGCATGCCGCGCTTGTAGCTGCGCCCTTTTTGCGTTTTGGCTCTGCTGTACTTTGTCTTAATGCCTTTTACAAACACTTTTGTATAAATCTGATAACCGGAAACACTTTTGGTCTTCTTCCATGTTACCACAATTTTTCTTCCTCTTTTTTTCGCCTTAAGCCCTTTAATTTTCCCCGGCACCAATTTTACCGATGCCGTTTTTGCTCCTGTCTGCACCTGTGTCGTACCATCCGCACGTGTACGGAACACGCAGACCTGATAAATATAAGTTTTTCCTGCTTTCACCGACTTGTCCACATACGTTTTATTTCCCGGTGTACCATCCGAAATCCGCGCAATTTCTGCAAAATCACTTTTCCCGCTTTTTCTAAAAATGACGGCACCCTGTGCCTCTCCGCTCTGTGTCCATGTAACGGTAACCTGTTTTAATGAAGACGCTTTTTTCGTCGCTGTAATAACCGCCGCACCAAGCGGAGTTTCTGCCGGTGTTTCAATTGTCACGCCGGCCCCAGAAGCCGCCGTTGGCTCGTCAGCAGATACATTTACATTTGGTCCTATCATCATTCCAAAAATTCCTGCCACTAAAAAAGGCACTCCCACGAATTGCATCCATTTTTTCAAAAATGTTCCCTCCTTAACTTCAGCTCTTTTGACTTTGAGAACTTATAACTTATGTTATCCGGATTGCTAACTTTTCGACCCTGATACCATAATAATAGAAAAGGAGGGAACAAGCAAGGTGTTTTTCACCAAGTTCAGTTAATCAAACAATGAAATTCCAAAGCGGATTCGTCTGAAAACCTTGTAAAACAGGACAGCAATCAGCGACAGTACCATGTATAAACAACTAAGTACACCACAAGCGCCTCCGATAAAAATAACTACATTCAAAAAAATTGTTCCCAACATAATCATTTTCCTCCATATTTAATTTTCGACATAACAAATCCGTCCTTTTGCAAAAAATCAAAGACATGACATAAAAAATAGCAGATTTACAGCAAAAGAACAAACCATCTTTATTCAATTATCCAATATGGAAGGTGCGTTTTTTTCCGTCCGTCCGAAAGAGCCATCGTAAAATGCGCAGGCGGCTGCCTGTGTCGTGCCCTTTCGCATAGAGATGTAATAAGAGTGCTGTTAATACAGCGAGAAATATAAGAGAACCAAAACCGGCTAAAACAAGCGGTGTTCTTGATAAATATCCGGTATTTCTTGCGGTACTGCGAAGCAGACAGACAATTGGCATCTGCTCTGAAAACCGCTCGCCGCGGATGGCATATTTAATCCCGGAGCCATCAATCCGCGCACCCGAAGAAATCGTATTCGAAAAGCCCTGCGAAATGACTGTGCGGTCAGGCACATGGTCAAAAAGGATGCCGCATACGAGAATGACAAATATGAAACTTGCAATCATTTTTCTTCGTGTTTGTGTATTCATGGCTCTATTGTAAAACAACTGGTGGAATTATTCAAGATGGAGTTTTTGGTTTATTTGGGTTCCGTGATTTAGGAGAAAAGCTTTGCGTCTCGTGGGCACTCTCGTTAATTGAGTGCGTAGCAGTATGGGCACTGAAACTACCAGTGCCACATACCGACGCACTCAAAACCCACTCGTCACAAAGTTTTTCTCCTAAATTACTGCAATCCAAATAAAATCCGCGGCAAACGCTTAACGCAAACCAATCCCCAAAACAAACTCCCCCCCATCCCCCCCTCTTCCCTTCATCCATCAGAAGCGTTGCCAAGTTTTTTGGTGTCCGTAAATCAGCAGAAAACTTTGTGTTGAGTGGGTACAAACACATGGGTATCTGGCATGTGTCTTTAACATGCCGATACCCTTATGCGTTTGTCTAGCGAAAGCGCCCACGAAACACAAAGCTTTCTGCTGATTTACGCCCCCAAAAAACGCAACGCTCCCTTTACAAACAGAAACCAAATATTGTACAATAGCAGTGCAGGAGGGCGGCTGCGCCGCCCTCCATGCGTCACTATATGAAGGGAGTTTCCATTGTGAACAAAAAAGTATTACAAACACTTGAATATTATAAAATCATTGACATGCTTCTTGAGGAGGCAGACACACCGCTTGCGAAGGAAAGCATACGGCACCTCTTGCCTTCGTCAAGGAGGGAAGAAATCATTAGCTGGCAGACTGAAACTTCGCACGCACTCATGCGTCTTTTAAAACAGGGAAGGCTGCCATTTCACGGGCTAACGGATATTCGTCCAAGTCTGGTGCCGCTGGAAAAAGGCGGCGTGCTCGGCATGGGTGAACTTCTTGACATCGCCCGGTGTTTGGAGATTGCCAAAGATGCCATCGCTTATGATGCCAAGTTTGAAGATTTGAAAGATGCACTTTCGGGACGCTTTGGTGCACTTATGGATTTGCCGGATTTGCGTCTGGAAATCAACCGCTGCATTTTGAGTCCGGAAGAAATGGCAGATGATGCGAGTTCCGAACTGAAACGGATTCGCCGTGCCATGAAAACTACGAACGATAAAGTACGCGAGCAATTGACGGCAACTATGAATCTATCCGGCTCCATGCTGCGTGACAACATCGTCACCATGCGAAACGGCAGGTATTGTCTGCCTGTTAAGCAGGAATATAAATCCACTTTTCCGGGTATGATTCATGACCAAAGTTCAACCGGCTCGACCTTTTTCATTGAGCCGATGGCAATTGTGCAGTTAAACAATGAGCTGGCGGAACTGGGTATGAAAGAGCAGGAAGAAATTGAAAAAATACTGGCATCGTTAAGCGCCCTTGCAGCGCCTTACGCCGAAGATTTACAGCGAAATGTGTTGCTGCTTGCGGAACTTGACTTTATCTTTGCAAAGGCAAAACTTTCTAAAAAAATGCAGGGAAGCGAACCACTTTTTGACCAGGATTACATCCATATTAAAAAGGGACGCCACCCACTGATTCCAAAAGATAAAGTCGTACCGATTGATGTCACACTCGGAAAAACTTATGATTTACTGATTATCACCGGACCAAATACCGGTGGTAAAACAGTATCGTTAAAAACGGTTGGATTATTTACTCTGATGGGACAGGCCGGTCTGCATATTCCGGCATATGACCACTCGCACCTGCGCGTATACGAAGAAGTTTACGCCGATATCGGCGACGAGCAGAGTATTGAGCAGAGTCTGAGTACATTCTCCTCCCACATGGTGAACACCGTTTATATTTTGAAACGTGCGAACAAAAAGACGCTGGCACTCTTTGATGAGCTTGGTGCCGGAACCGACCCAACGGAAGGTGCTGCGCTCGCAATTGCAATTTTAGATAATCTGCATAACCGAAATGTAACCGCTATGGCTACGACGCACTACAGCGAATTAAAAATTTATGCCCTGTCCACCGATGGTGTGGAAAATGCCTCATGTGAATTTGACGTAGAATCTTTGCAGCCGACTTACCGGCTGTTAGTCGGCGTTCCGGGAAAAAGTAATGCGTTCGCAATATCCGGAAAATTAGGACTTCCAAAAGAAATTATTGATGAAGCAGGCAAACTTGTCGACTCCGACAGCCGCAGTTTTGAAGATGTTGTCACAGGACTTGAGGATGCCAGAACCGCCGCTGAAAAAGAGCGCGAGAAAGCGAAAAAAATCCGAGAAGAGGCAGAGCATTTCCGTGATAAAATGAAGGCGAAAAACGAGCGGATTGATGCCGCCAAGGATAAAATTTTACGCCGTGCAAACGAAGAGGCCCACGAGATTATCCAGAAGGCAAAGGATACCGCCGACGAATCCATCCGCAAGTACAACAAGTGGATGAAAGGTTCCGGCATGACAAAAGAAATGGAAAAAGAGCGTGCAAACCTGCGCAAAGCGCTCAACGAAACTGAGAGCGAACTGACGATAGAGGGAACCAAAAAGGCACCAAAGAAAGCACCGGACAAATTGCAGATTGGTGACATTGTTATGGTTCATTCGATGGGTATTAAAGGAACCGTGAGCACGCTTCCAAACAGCAAAGGAAAATGTTTTGTTCAAATGGGCATTTTGCGCTCGGAAGTTTCCGTAAGCGACCTAGAACTTTTGGAGCAGGAAACCAAAGCTGCCAAAAAAGAAGCATCCATTACCCATGCAAGAAACATGAAAATGGCAAAGGCAATGACTATTTCACCGGAAATCAATTTAATTGGAAAAACGGTGGACGAAGCCCTTGGACTGCTTGACAAATATTTAGATGACGCCTACCTTGCCAAACTCCATCAGGTAACCATCATCCACGGAGTCGGCACCGGTGCCCTGCGAAACGCTGTCCAAAACCACTGCAAAAAAAGCAAGTACGTCAAAAGTTACCGCATGGGAGAATACGGGGAAGGCGGATATGGCGTAACTGTAGTTGAATTTAAGTGATAAAAGACACATAAATCCAAACAGAAAGAGGAATCATTTATGGAAAAAAGAAAAATTCTAATCGTGGATGACGATGCCAATATTGCAGAGTTAATCGCACTGTATTTAACAAAAGAATGTTTTCAATGTGAAATTGCGGAAGACGGCGAAACCGCTTTGGAAAAGCACCAAAGTTTTCAGCCGGACTTAATTTTACTCGACATCATGCTGCCGGGCATCGACGGCTATGACGTACTGCGCGAGATTCGCAAGCAGTATACGACACCGGTTATTATGCTGTCTGCCAAGGGAGAAACTTTCGATAAAGTGTTAGGACTTGAACTTGGCGCAGATGACTACATCATCAAACCATTTGAGCCAAAAGAAGTTGTGGCACGCGTGAAAGCCGTTTTACGCCGGTTCGACAACCAGCAGGCAAGGGTGGCTTCCGCTGCCAAAGACGAGCCAAAAGATGTCGTAACTTACGATGGTCTTGTTATCAGCCTTGCAAACTATTCCGTAACAGACCATGAAAAACCAATCGAAATGCCGCCAAAAGAGCTGGAGCTGTTATACTTCCTTGCTTCTCACCCGAATCAGGTATTTACAAGAGAGCAGCTTTTAGACCAAATCTGGGGGTATGAATACATTGGCGAAACTCGAACCGTGGATGTTCATATCAAACGAATCCGCGAGAAATTAACTGAAAACCCGGCATGGTCCCTTACGACTGTATGGGGCATTGGCTACAAATTTGAAGTAAACGCATAGGAGACTTCGTATGAAAAAATACTTAAAGACGACCCTCGGTCGAAAGTTATTAGCATTTTATCTCGTCCTGTTTGCCATCACTTTTTACCTGATAACAACCGTTGGACGCGACTATATTTCGGAACGTGTTGAGTCCGAAAGCATTAGTAATCTCCGCAGTGTCGGAATCACGCTGCTTGGCTCGCACATCAATGAACAGCGCTATACAAAAACGACCATTTTATCACTGCGAGACCAGTTGAAAATGGCGTCCGAAGCCGCTGAAGCAGAAATCTTAATTGTGTGCAGCGATGGCGATGTAATTCTCAACACAGATACTGAGAAAACGTATAATATCTATCAGGGAAGTTCCTCTTTTCTTCATGAAGACGTGATTGAAGACACGAGACTCAGCGGTCTCTTGTCCGAGAATTCAACCTGTGTCATCCTGCCAATGGAACAGAGTGCCTACTTAAACGGCTACCTTGTTCTCGCACAGCCGGACCAGTTTATCAACAATCGGGCCATATATTACACCAACATATTAACAACCTTTTTCTATATGATTATGGCAATTGTCGGTTTTGTGTTCCTGCTCATTTACGTTTTCAATGTACGCCCGTTGCACAAACTGCGTAAAGGTGCCAGCCAGTTCTCGATTAACCACGAAAATCCGCCGATTCTCATTAAATCTCAAGACGAATACGGCGAATTGGCAAAAACACTGAATGTTATCGGAGCAGAACTCAGTAAATTTGATGAGTACCAGCGAAAATTTATTTCTAACATTTCGCACGATTTCCGATCCCCTTTAACAAGTATTCAAGGTTATGTTCAGGCGATGAAAGATGGCGTAATTCCGGCAGACAATCAGGAAAAATATTTAGATATTATTTTGTATGAAACCGAGCGGCTGACAAAATTAACGTCAAATTTAATTGATATGAACAACTACGACCGCGACAATATTATGCTTGAGCAGGAATCATTCGACATTCACAAAGCAGTCAAAATGACCTGCGAAAGTCTGGAAGGAACAGCTTCCAATAAGAAAATCACCTTCACTTACAATTTCTGTGAGCCGGAAGAACTTCTCGTTTACGCCGATAAGCAAAAGATTTTACAGGTTCTTGGAAATCTCTGTGATAACGCAATTAAGTTCAGTCACGAAGAATCGGAAATCTGCCTGCATACCTTTACCAAAGGGGAAAAAGTTTTTATTTCGATAAAGGATTCCGGCATCGGGATTCCGCGTGAGGACCTAAATCTGATTTGGGACCGTTTTTACAAAACCGATTTATCCCGTGGCAAAGACAAATTAGGCTCCGGACTGGGGCTTGCCATCTGCCGAGAAATCATAAACGCCCACAAGCAGACAATTGACGTTGTCAGCACTGTAGGCGTTGGTTCTGAATTTGTATTTACTTTATCAAAAGCATAAAGAAAGGGGATTATTCCTCGGATGGGGAGTCAGTCGGCTCAGTATCCGGCTGCACCTCATCACTGTTTACATGAAGCTCCGTTATTACAACGGAGTCATTTTTTATCTGGCACACAAGTTTGTGGCTGCTATCTCCCATTGTAAAGGATTTTGTACTGCTCTTAATCTTACCGGTATCATACGATACTACCGCATCTACCCATTCACTGGCGAAAATCTTTGACGAATCCAATGCCTGAAACTCTTTTGCGCTGGAAACCGTCTCACCAAGTCCTTTAATACTTAATGGGAAGCGGATATAGGAAGAAAGTTTTTTCAAACTTCCGTCTGCCACCGCATACTGAATATCCTGCGCAGCCTGACGATATGCCTCTACACTTTCATTGTTACTTGTGTTGTCAGCATTGTCGGTTGGCTCTGCGTCATTATTATCTGTATTCTTGTCACTATTATTTCCCGAATCCGAGCTACTATTATCTCCCTTGTCATCATGGGCAGCATCCAGGGAAATACGGATTACACTAATGAGTCCACTGAGCATATTTTCCGTATTTTCACCGGACCAGTCTTTAATCAAAAGGGATATGGCAACCTTGCGTTTCATAAAGTAGAATAAGGATTCATCCTTCTTATTCTGATACCACGTTATGGTTAATCCATTCACTTCAATGTCCTGCATTTTTTCAAAGCCATCGAGTACACCGGATGGACAGCCATCAACTCCGGCATATCCGACAATCCGCTGATTTTCCAACTCCGAAAGTTCATCATAATGGAAACTAAATGATTCAAAATCATCCACTACCTTGTAAATCACTTTTCTTGCTGGGTCCTCAACAGTCACGCGGAATCCGTACATATCATAAATCTTGCGGAGCACACGTCTGCGCTCCTTGTCATCGGACTCGCTTTCCTTACCACTCCAGCCCACCGCATTGCTTGCGATGTGCTTTTCATCCTTTTTCACCTTAGCATCGGTATCTTTGTCCGGTTTGTTTTCCTCTTTGGTTCCCGAAACAATTTTCTTTGCTTTATCGGTACTGCACGCCGTACTCATCTTCACAGCAAATGTGCAGGATTCCTTCTGCCATGTCATGGCATCACATTTTTCATCACCATACATGGTTACTTCTGAATCATCCACCTTCTCTTTCTTCAGTTCGTTTTTCTCCGTAAACTGATTAATTACATCCGGTGCATTTTCTTCCTCTTTGTACTCAAAGAGAATCTTGTCTTTTTTCTTTTTATTCCGATACGTTATTTTTACGTGCTTTGCTTTTTTCTTGACTTCAACCTTTTTTACACGATATGATTTGGAAACATTACCAAGCTTATACGTGCGGCAGTCCGTCTCTTTAGCAATTGCCTCAATGGAATCTAATTCCTGCCACTCTTCTTCATCACTGCTTGCTACAATTTCACCCTGCTTTGGCTGTTTCTTTAATTTGCCTCCAAAAAATCCTTTTGATACAACAGCTGTAATGGCAACAACAAGTACCGCAACGGCAGCCGCCATTCCTTTTTGACGAGCGGAGAAACGTGGTCTTTTCTTAAATTCGTCCATCGAAATCACTTTTTCTTCCGACTCTTCACAGGCTTTTTTCACATTGGCAAGTATTCGCTTTTTATCGCTGTCGCTAAGGGAAATTTTTTCCATTGCTTCTTTATATTCCTGCTGCATGACCATCATCTCCTTTCATCTGCTGAGGAAGCATCCTCGCTAGTTTCTCCCGCCCACGTTTCAAAAGAGACCGTATCGTAGTCTCTTTCTTCTCTAATATCTCTGCAATTTCCTTAACGGAGTACTCTTCGTAATAATACAAATGGATGGCACTCCGGTACTTTTCGGGCAGTTGTGATATAATTTGCAAAATATCGCTTTCTTCTTTTTTCTCCTGCTTCTCATCTGCCACATCGTACCCTTCCGGCATTGCCACCTCCCTCTGTCTGGACGCCGATTTTAACTTGTCCTTGCACAAATTCGACGCTACCTTTAGAAGCCACGCTTTTTCATGACTCTCATCTTCAAATACTCCTGCTGACTGCATAAGGCGAATCAGCACCTCCTGAACAATATCTTCTGCATCCTCCCTGCTTTTCATGTAGGAATAGGCTAACCGCAATATATCATTGCCAAATAAGTCCAGGGCTTTTTCCACCGCGTCCGATGGATTGGCTGCCACATCTATCATTGTTTTTTCCCCTTTCTACCTACATAACGATTCAACATTTGAAAAAGTTGCAAAAAAAGAGAACTTTTTTCAAAAAGTTCCCTTTGCAGTTTCCTATACCGTGCCATCTTGCCAATGAGAATGATGAAGATGCCCCATCGGATTGAGTTTCGGAAAGCCCTGCTGCCTGAGTGCTTCGTACAAAACAATTGCAACAGAATTACCCAGATTGAGCGATCGAATCTCGCCATACATCGGAATCCGAATTGTCGTTTCCTCATTCTCCACCAAAATCTCCTCCGGGATTCCGGCACTTTCTTTGCCAAACATAATATAGCAGTCTTCTTCAAATGAAACATCGCTGTAAATATGCTTTGCTTTTGTCGTCGCCATGTAAATTTTGGCGCCCGGATTTTTCTCTAAAAAATCCGGATAACTGTCATAAATTGTGTAATCCAATTTATCCCAGTAATCAAGTCCTGCTCTTTTGACCTGCTTTTCATTAATCTGAAAGCCCATCGGCTCAATCAGATGAAGTTTAGCACCGGCTGCCACGCAGGTTCTTCCTATATTCCCGGTATTCGCAGGGATTTCCGGTTCCAATAATACAATATTTAACATATTAATCTTCCTGTCTGAGTGCAAGGAACAAATCAATACTTCCACTGCCGTCTGCAAATACCATCGGCACGCACAAAGTCTTAGCAAAGTTATTCGTAAAACTTACTTCACCGTGAGATAATGTCGGCGGTGTAATATCAATTCCAACACCGTTTGATGAGAATACGATTGCCGCATTTCCCATAATCATGTTTCCCAACTCACCAATTGCACTGGACGCGAAATCATCAATCGTCTTTACTTCCATCATACACATCTTAGAAGCAATCGCACATGCAGTTTCTTCTGTCATTCCAATCAGTACCTGTCCACGCATTTCCCCGGTTACGCCGATAATAATGACCCAATAATCATGGTCAAATTTTGCTTCCTTCAGTATCGGCTTTTGTATTGCAACATCGACAAAGCACATGTCCTGCAATACCTTTTTCGCCGCCATCAAGAAAGGATTGATATGTTCCGCATTTAAAGTAGCCATATTCTCTCTCCTCTGCACAATCTTACCTTTATAATAGCATAATTACGAAATAGTGTCTATAAAATTCTGAATTTTAACCAGTGCCTTCTTTAAGTCTTCAATGGAATATGCATAGGAAATTCGTAAAAAACCTTCCCCGCATGTGCCAAACGCAGACCCTGGCACTACCGCAACATGTTCTTTTTCGAGAAGTGTTTTAGCAAACTCCTCGCTCGTCATGCCAAAACGGCTGATGTTTGGGAATACATAAAATGCCCCCATCGGTTCAAAACACGGCATGCCCATTTCACGCAGCTCTTTCACTAAAAAGCGGCGTCTTTCATCGTAGCTCTCACGCATTTTTGCCACATCTTCATCGCCATTTCGCAATGCTTCAATCGCTGCATACTGACTCGTTGTCGGTGCACTCATAATAAGATATTGATGTACCTTTATCATCTGTTTTATAATTTCTTTTGGTCCGACCGCATAGCCAAGACGCCACCCGGTCATCGCATAGGATTTCGAAAATCCGTTAATTACAACACTTCTTTCCTTCATCCCAGGAATTGCCGCAATCGACACATGGTCGCCCTGATAGCTTAATTCCGAATAAATTTCATCGGACAGAACAAATAAATCGTGTTCCTTAATTACATCCGCAACAATCTGTAATTCCTCGTGCGTCATAATCGCACCGGTCGGGTTGTTTGGAAATGGCAGAACAACCATCTTTGTTTTATCCGTTATCGCTGACAACAATTTTTGTTTTGTCAGTTTAAATTCATCCTTTTCTTCTAATGCAAGTCTTACCGGCACGCCCCCTGCCATTGTAATACATGGCACATAAGACACAAAACAAGGTTCCGGAACGATAACCTCGTCCCCGGGATCAAGCATCGTGCGGAAAGCAATATCAATTGCCTCACTGCCGCCGACCGTAATAATCACCTCATCCGAATCATATGAAAGTGCAAAACGGCGTTTCAAATAAGTGCATACTTCTTTGCGCAGAGGCAAAAGCCCTGCATTGGATGTATAAAACGTGCGCCCCTTTTCCAGCGAGTAAATACCCTCCTCGCGAATGTGCCACGGTGTATCAAAATCCGGCTCTCCTACGCCAAGCGATATGACATTATCCATCGTGCTTGCCACATCAAAAAACCGGCGGATTCCGGATGGTTCCATCTCCGCTACCATTTTAGACAATGGGTTTCTCATGGAGTAATCAACTGCCTTTCATCACCTCGTTCCTCTGCTACGAGAGAAAGTCCGTGTTCTTTATATTTTTTCAAAACAAAATGTGTTGCCGTACTCATAACCGATTCCATCGGTGCCAGTTTCGTCGCGACAAACCACGCAACCTCTTTCATTGTTTTTCCAACGATAATAACGGTCAAATCAAATCCGCTTCCACTCATCAGATACAGGCTTTCTACCTCATCAAACTGGTAAATGCGCTCCGCGACCTTATCAAATCCGCGGCCGCGCTCCGGTGCAACCGTAACTTCAATCAGCGCTGTCACATGCTCACAGCCGGTCTTGTCCCAGTTAATCAAAGTCGGATAACCGCAGATAATTCCCTGCTCTTCCATCGCATTCATTTCTTTTTCAATTTCTTCCGGAGATGCCGCTAACATAGCTGCTAAATCTTCCGTCGAAAGTTTTCCGTTTTTGGCAATGTTTCGTAAGATTTTTTCCTGCATTTCTTCCTGCATCATATCCTCCAATTCTGCGGTCAATCAAACGCGCGGTATAATTCATCCGCCTTAGGCGGCTCTAAAAAACGTTTTTCACCATCATTGAAAATAACACGGTCATTTCCCTCTACTGCCTTGCCAATGACCGACGCATGAATACCTTCTTTCGCAAGAGCATCCACAAGCTGGCTTCCGTGGTCGGTGCCAATAAGCATCGAACCGCTGGAAATCAACTGATACGGATTCAAATTAAAAAATTCACAGATTTCAATTGTCTCCTGACGAATCGGTATTTTCTTCAAATCGACACAAAGGCCTACACCGGATGCTTCTGCCATCTCCCAAAGGGCACCAAAAATTCCGCCCTCTGTCACATCGTGCATGGCTGAAACACCAACTTGCATCGCAACACGGCTGTCCTTTACGACGCTTAAAAGCGAAGCGAATTTTTGGGATTCATCCACAATTGAAACCGGCAGACGTTTTTTCAATTCTTTCTCAAATTCTGTCGCAATAATGGAAGTTCCCTCTAAGCCAACCCATTTGGTAACAACTAAATCCTGTCCCGGTTTTAATCCTTTGGTCGTAACCAGTTTATCCTTTGCAATTCGCCCAATGCCGGTAACCGACACAAGTGTCTGGTTTACAACTGCCGACACCTCGGTATGTCCACCTAAAATTTCCACATGATATTCTGCGGTCAATTGACTCACATCGTCCATAATCTGCTTTAATTCGCCTTCTTCACTATTTGGCGGCATAATAATTGTAAGCAAAATACCTACCAATTCCGCACCGGAACTTGCAATGTCATTTGCCGTAATATGAAATGCAATTGTGCCAATCTCTTTTGCTGACGCCGTAATCGGATCCGTCGACAATACAAGCGCATTCTCCGTTGGTGCCAATACCGCACAGTCTTCACCGACACCGGCATGAACTAAAACTTCTGGTCTTTTCACCGTCAGTTTTTTGAATACTGAACGCTTTAATACGTTTTCTGGTACTTTTCCTATTTCCATTGTTCTCTCCTATCCCCACAAGGAAAGCCCTACTGTGCCTCCGTGGTCGGTTCTGCGGCTGCCGGCACCGCTGTTGCCTGCGGTTTTACCGTTGCCTTTGGTTTCGCTGTCTTCTTTGGTTTTACTGTTGCCTTTGGTTTCGCTGTTTTCTTTGGTTTTGCCGTTGCATTCGGCTCTTTCGTCGCTTTCTTTGTTGTCTGTGGTTTTTCCGACGCCGCATGTGTACCCTCTGCTGCCCCTTTGGTTACATAACGCGGCACCGCCTGATAGGTACTGGAATTTATCTGTGTCTTTTTCGTCTTGCCATTTTCCTTGACAATCTTCCAAAGCACCGCCTTGTACCCAACATGCGCCTCCTGTGTCACTTTCGTATAGGAAGCAGGCTTCGTTTTGTCATATGTGATTTTATCAGCCCCCGGCTGTATCGTCTGCGTTGTCTCGGACTCAAACGTTACCTCTCTGTCATCACTTCGGGTTTCTTCCCCGTAAATATTAAAATAAATGGTTCCCGAATACACACCGCCTTCAATATAAATCGGCACCTCCGTGTCGTTACGGAATTTAAAATCTTTGTAGTCACCGGCAATTGCCGCATCCATCGATGGTTTTACATAACTGACTACCATCGAATGAGGACTTCTCTCGACGACTTCCAATTCAGCCTTTAACACGGCGTTATAAAGCGTTGTTGATACCTGACATACGCCGCCGCCAATGGAATCTACCACTTCACCATTACTGTAAGATGGTGCCGCATAATATCCATTTTCCTCGGTCAATGGAGAAATCGTATCATGCACGGAAAATGTTTCTCCCGGGTAAATAACATGGTCGTTAATCAATCTTGCCGCATTGGAAAGATTTTTCGAACGGCTTACATTTCCGGCATTAAAATTCGTCTGAAAAGAACCGATTTTGTCTTTACAGCGTGACGCCAAATCTTTCGTCACCGTCGGTTCCTGAATCGTAACATCTGCTTTGACACGTATGGCATCTCCGCTTTTTGCCTGTTCCACTGCCTTCCTGATCTGGGCCGCCGTACTGTTAACATCGATGGTAGAACCCTCTTTTGCATCGGTGTAAACAAACGTACCGTTTTCCCGTTTTACTTTGGCATTTTTTGCTTTCGCACATTTCTTTTTGCACTTCTTATTAACAAAGGTGCGGATTTTTTTCTCTTTTGCATCATATTTGAGTTTATATACAAGTGGAGTTGTAGCAATCTCCCGGATTTTTGCATAATTGGTAAACGGATTCCCGTCCTTGCCAACCTGCATTGCTTTCGCAATCACATCACCAACTTCACAATTGTAGCCTAACTGTTCAAGCGTTGCCGAGACCGTCTTTCCATTCACATCCACCTCCACGGTGCGCTGCAAATATTCATCCCGGTACTGCGCAACAGCTGTTCTTGCCTCATCTTCCGACATACCGCCCACATTCACGGTTTCCACGAAGACACCATTGCAAATGAGACCTCGCGCCGGCTTTACCGTCTGATAAGCCGCATAAATATACGCCGCAATCAATAGCAGCATCAAAAAAATAACTAAAAAGGCAGGACCTTTTCTTGCTTTATTCATGTTGTCTCTCCTCACCTAAAATTTCAACAATACTTGCGATTTTTTTTTACTTGTATTACACTGTAATCATCACATGCCGGCTAATAATCCAATTAACATGGCAAATATGATGATACCGCAGATAATACCTGCAACAAGACGCTGTTTTTTACGATTTAACATATATATCCCCCTTTCTGAAAGGAACTAATGATTATGAATTTTATACTTGTTTTCTTAATATGTTTTGTCATTTTTGTGCTTTGGATGTTCTATGAACAGCGCAAAAGCCAAAACAAAGATAAAGAAGCTTCGGACGCATTCTGGGAACGGGAGCGCATGGCTAACCAGACAAGAAAAAAAGATATTTCCCATCTTCCCATTCTCCATGTGGAAGAATCGGAACTTCCTGTGATTACCACAGAAAATGAGTCCGTACTATATTATATCGACCATATCCGGAAAATAATCAAGAGTCCTATGCTCGATTTATCCGAATATTCGAATACAGATTTAAAATTAGCATATGGCGTAGGAAATTTCAAGGTTTTATGCGAATATGATGAAAATTTTAATCATTTTCTCCTCGCATTAACCAATCTGGCACGTGCCTGCACCGAAGCCGGTCTTTATTCGGAGGCGGAGCAGACGTTTTTGCTTGCCTTCCACTACGGCTCACAAAAAATGACCGATTACACCAGTCTTGCCGACGTATATCTGCATTTGGAAGAACCGGAAAAAATCAGTGCACTCATCCGCAATGTCAAGGATGGCCCCCTGCCACATAAAGAGGCACTGATTCAGGCATTGGAGCAGAAACTCATGGCGTACCGGTAAATTCATCCATTGTTAAAATCCGTTCGGCTGCTGCATAGTTGAGCGGATTTCGGTTTTTATAGTCAAAGAGAATATAATAAGGTTCCCTTTTCTGCAGGGTACCATCTTTTAAAAGTCTCTGAATATCTACCGTATATTCTCCTAAATAAACCATATGATATAACTGTCTGGTTACATATCCCTCATAACCGGGCAGATAACGGTGTGTTTCGCACTCCCTGTCAAAGAAGGCGCGAATCTCTCGTTTTTGCGTTTCTGAATCCGGCTTTACAAAAGTCGGTTTTTCTTTTGCAAAATCTCTGCGGTACCAGTCGTAGGTAATGATCTCCTGCCAGTTTCCGGCGTCTGTTTCCGGCACATGTTTCTTTCCAAAGGCATACAGCACTTCATATCGCTCTCTCCGGTTGATTTTACGCTCAAACAAATGCTTTTCTTCGTACTCCTTCGCCAACTCCTCATACAGACAGTATGCGTCCTTAAAAAGGCGTTCCAAATAAATCATCGATGCAGCAAACTGGAAACTGTTGTAATACACCTCTACCATTTCTTCTACGCCTTTTAAAGAAAGAACATCCTCATAGGAAAGCCATTTAGTCGAAAAGATTTCATACGGCGGCAGGCTGCTCGCCTGAATCTCGTAATCGTTTCGCTTTTCATTCATAAAGGAACCATCTAAGACTTTCAAAAATCCTAATTGGAACTGGTCCGGTTTCATCGCATATACATCGCAGAACGATTTCTTAAAAGTATTGAAATCCTCATACGGCAGTCCCGCAATTAAATCAAGATGCTGGTGGATGTTTCCGCGCGCATGAATTCTTGCTACATTTTTTTGCAGCAAATCCCAGTCAGCGGTACGTCTAATTGCCTTTAAGGTATCCGGATTTGTCGACTGCACGCCAATCTCGAACTGCACAAGTCCCGGGCGGAATGTATCAAAGAGCAGAAAATCTTCTTCATGCAGTAAATCGCCCCCGATTTCAAAATGAAAATTTGTCACACCATTATCATGCTCACCAATATACTTCCATATGCGGTAGGCATACGCGTGGTTGCAGTTAAAGGTGCGGTCCACAAATTTCACCTGCGGCACCTTGTTTTCAAGAAAGAAATCAAGCTCTCTCTCTGTCTTTTCCGGGCTTTTTATCCGCACAGATTTCTCAATGGAGGATAAACAATAACTGCACGAAAACGGACATCCTCTCATGCTTTCATAGTAAATAATGCGGTTTTTCAGTGTTTCCATGTCATCATAAGGATACACTAAATCATCCATATCTAATCCCTGTCTTGGTTTAGTACGGTGCAATCCACTGATACCTCGGTATACTATCCCGTCTATGGATGAAATTTCTCTGTCACCATCCACAAAGTATGCCATAAATTCCTGAAAGGTCCGCTCACCCTCGCCAACCATAACAAGGTCTGCGTATTCGTATTTTGCAAGCACTTCCTCCGGATGATAACTTACTTCCGGTCCGCCAAAGAATAAAAACAGATTTGGCAGCACTTTTTTCAAATCTCCGGCTAACCCCATCACATATTCAATGTTCCAAAGATAACAGGAAAATCCAACTGCCTCCGGTTTTCTGCGGTAAATGTCCTGAAAAATTTCCTCTCTTCTGTGATTGATTGTGTACTCCGCAATTTCTACATCCTTCCGGTACTTCCCTGCATTTGCCTGCAGTGAACGGACCGCCAGCGTCGTGTGGATGTATTTTGCATTGATTCCAACTAATAAAACCATATTTTACAGCCTCCTGACTTCTCCTATATAAAAAAAAGCGAGTGAATCCTCGCAAAATGTAAAAAAAGAAGCGGGTGATGGGAATCGAACCCACGTATCTAGCTTGGAAGGCTAGTGTTCTACCATTGAACTACACCCGCATCTGAAACTATGAAGTTTTCAACGTGATTTATATTAGCAGATATTTGGGGATGTGTCAAGTGAGTTTTTTCAGTTTTCCGTAATCTGCAAGAAAAATTTCACTGGCAGTGGGCGCTCCCGCTCAGACAAATGCGCAGGGGTATTGGCATGCAAAATACGCATGCCTCATACCCGCACATCTGTACCCACTCCCAGCGAATTTTTTCTTGATAGGTTACTGGAATTCTGAAAGAAATCAGCACCACCCCCTTGATACAAGGTAATCCTTCAAATTGTGATAAGGGACATATGCAACCTTATTCTTCAAAAAAATCAAAAAGAGTTGCATGAATTTTAAGAAGTCGCAGCCGAAAACAACTTAAACGCATCAAATTAACGGAAAACGTTGCATTTATCATGTGATTTGTCCGAATAAAGCTGGATAATAAGGTGAAAATACAACCTTCTAGACAAAATCAAGCAAAAAGAGTTGTTCCAATAACTTATCACTCTCCAATTACCAAAAACCTAGTTTGCATTATTTCACAATTAAACTTATTTTCGTGGAACTTTCACGTTACAAGAAAAGTTTTGGGTGGAATGCGTATAAACGCACGGGTATCCGGCATGCGTAGTTTGCATGCCGATACCCCTGTGCGTTTATGAGCGGGAGCGGCGCATGACACACAAACTTTTCTCGTAACGTGTATAACTCCCCCAAAAATAATTTTTTACTGAATCACTTTTGCCCGGCAGCCATGTTGCTCGCAGGTTGTGTCCGCTATTAAGCCCTGGCAGTCGACAAAAAATTTGTGCTCGTTTGCGTCTTTATAAATAACCGAATAATGGGAACCGACACTTGGGTTACTGCTGGCTGAACCAACGGCAAGCCATACGCCCTCTCCATCGGCAACTGTTTTGGTCGATGAGTCATAAAGATATGGCAGCTTCAAATCTTCCGTTGCCGCTCTCTGCACAACTGTCACACCGATACATGTGGTTATTCCGCCCTGCAAATCCATCACACGGTTTAATGTCGGCATCGGGAACAAATAGTAAAACAATCCAATGCCATCAACGGAAAAGTCATTATAGAACGTAGGGTTAATATCCTTTTTGGTGCAGCCGGCTCCCGGATAGTGCGTTGTATTGTTAATGTAATTGGCAAGTGCGTATAGTTTTTGCAGATTCGTCATGTCATCCGTCCAAAGTCTTGCCTCTATTTTGTGCCGCATCAAAGTGTAAAGTTCATCGTCTAAGGAATTATCATCTTCATCATGAGGACTGGCTGCTAAATAACTAACATCATACAAAACGTCATCCACATACGCTTTCACTTTGCACACGCGCACACCATTTCCTGCCGTGATAATAATTTTTCTTGAAGACAAAGCAATCTGGTCGAAATTTTTCGGTGCATTATTAAACACCGGTCCGACGACTGTTTTTTCTCCGTACCATCTATTTTTACGAAATTGTTCCGTTGTATTCTCTACTTTCAGAGAAGGTGCCATGCAGTCCTGTCCGGCAAACTTAAACGCCCTTGTATATGCCGGCGGCGTTGCATCTTCCACCTCAAACCGAACATGTTGATCAATCCATGCATCGCTCGCCTCGCTGTAAAACGACGTTTCCAAAGTTTCCGTATTATTTTCAACCAGCGCATTTACTGTCGCCGTTTTGTCTGTCGTTTCATCACTGTAAGTAATCACATCCAGTCCGCTCACCGGATTCTTGTCATTGCAGATGTGTAACGTTCCGATTTTGTACTCCATCGCAATATAATTCCGGCTTGCCGCGATGGACACTCTCACATCTACAACACCCGCTTTTTTCGGAATTAACTGTCCCTTGTCATTCTAGCACGGGTTCACATGAACCATAATATGTTTTACCTTTGAAAACTCTGTTTCCACCGAGTCGTGCACGGATTCTGCAATCGCATGTGCCTCCCACAAAGTCAGTTTGCCATCCACACGGATTTCAATATCAACATATATTTTATTACCAAATGTCCGCGTCCTGAGCAAATCCACACCACGAACACTTTCATTTTTCATAACACACTCATACATTTCGTGTTCCGTCTCGTCGTCACACGCTTTATCTACCATTTTATTTATCGCATCCTTGAAAATGTCAATTGCCGCTTTTTCGATAAAAATACAGATAACAAGGCTCGCAATTGCATCCAAAATCGGATAACCCATTCTGGCTCCTGCAATACCAACAAGTGCGCCAATCGACGACAGCGCATCTGAGCGGTGGTGCCATGCATCCGCCATAAGTGCCCCGGAATCAATCTTTTTTGCCCCTGCTCTTGTGTACCAGAACATCGCCTCTTTTACGGCAATCGAAACAACCGCCGCAACAAGGGCAAGTATACCGGGAACTGCAAGCGCAGAGTCATCCTGTACCGTGATTTTTTCTACCGCTGACCAGCCGATAAAAAGACCGGTAGCTGCAAGAATCGTTGCCAAAAGAATCGCCGCCACGCACTCCATGCGTTCATGTCCATATGGGTGCTCTTTGTCCGACTCTTTTCCTGATAGCCGAATTCCAATAATCACAACAATTGTACTAAACACATCCGATGCGGAATGAATCGCATCACTAATCATTGCACCCGAATTCGCCACAATTCCTGCCAACGCCTTAAACAGTGACAGTAAAATATTGCCCACAATACTAACCATCGATATTTTCATTGCTGTTTTCTGTTCCATTTCAAATCCCCCTACATAGAGAGCGTTTTCCACAACACCGCTCCATTTTTACCAATCTCAACTTTTACTTTTCCATTTTCAACACGGCACATTCTCGCCGCCATGTCAAATCCTTCCTCGCAGGTATACATCATGCACGCCATCCGGCTGCCATTCGCCACGCCAAGACGCCATACATCTACTTCCACTTCGCGTTCTTCGCCTTCCACCTGAACAAGAACAAAAGCTTGTTCCTTTTCACTGAATCTTCCGTATCCAATAAGATTATTCTCTGCATGAAGATACAACAAACTTCCGGTGGAAAACACTTCGTAATCTTTATGAATTCGAATCATCTCCTTGTGAAAACGAATCAACTCATGATCTTCTTTGCCCCACGGATAAGAACGTCTGTTATCCGGGTCTGTCCAGCCGCACACACCGGCCTCATCACCATAGTAAATCGTCGGAGCACCGACCCATGTCATCTGCATCAGTACCGCCTGGCGCATAACCGCCAGATTTACGCCGTAGTTCGCCGCCTGAGGACCGGCAAACGCGGTTCTTCCAACTACATGATTCGTACGGGTTAAAAAGCGGGAATGGTCGTGATTCGACAGCTCATTCATCGCTACCAAAGCACTTGGCGTCGTAAATCTTGCCCCATAATCAGTCATCGAGGCAAAGAAAGCAGACGCATTTCCACGCAAATCATTGCGACGCGCATCGCTGTGTTTCTCCATACCGGTCAAAAACCAACTGATTGGCTCCATAAAAGCATCGTAGTTCATCACCGTATCCCATTGGGTTCCATCTAACCACGTAGAAGGGTCTCCATAATGCTCCGCAAGAATAATTGCCTCCGGATTTTCTCTCTTCACCGCCTCACGGAATCCTTTCCAAAATTTGTGATTGTACTCCGGTGTGTGTCCCAAATCAGCCGCCACATCCAGACGCCATCCATCAATGCAATACGGTGCAGCCACCCATTTTCTCGCAACTCCGTGAATGTATTGTTCTAAGCGCTCCGATCCCTCGTAATTTAGTTTTGGCAGAGTATCATTGCCCCACCATGAATCATAATGCGTATTGTCCGGCCAGCTTCCATCCGGGTAAAAATAGAAGAAGTCGTGATAGGGACTGTCTTCCTGCAAAAAAGCACCTTTTTCATAAGACTCATCTTTATCGTAAATCTTCTCGCGGTCAAGCCACTTGTTAAAGGAACCACAGTGGTTAAATACACCATCCAGAATCACTTTCATGCCACGGCGGTGTACTTCTTCGACAAATTTTGCAAAGAATGCATTACTCGCCTCTAAATTTTTCATATTAACAACGCGCTTAATGTATTTTGTAGCATGCGCATTTTCTCTGTCATCTGCCGCCAGCACGTCACCGCCATCCTTGACAATTACGCCGTAATGGGGATCAATATAATCATAGTCCTGCGTATCATATTTATGATTTGAAGGCGATACAAAAATCGGATTCAAATACAAAACTTCCACGCCAAGATCCTGCAAATAGTCCAGTTTATCCATGACACCCTGCAAATCGCCGCCATAAAACTCACGCACGCCCATCGATGCCGGCATTTTATTCCAGTCACGCACCTGCGTCACATGCTCATCAATATATGTATATTCACCGTCAACAACATCATTTGTCTTATCCCCATTATAAAAACGATCCACAAAAATCTGGTACATCACGGCACCTTTTGCCCAGTCCGGTGTATGAAATCCCGGAATCAGACAGAAATTGAAATATGGATTGACATCCGAAACCACTCCTTGACGGTTGCAAATCAATGTCTCTTTCGCCGTTTCTACCCTAAAGTAATAACTTATCGGATGATCTTCCAATGGAAATGATACGGCATAAATATCAAAATACTCCGTTGACTTTTCTAAATGCATAATATAAGGCACTTCATCCACCATTGCCTTCACATATTCTGCCTCATCTTTCCCAACGCGGCACCGAACCGTAACGGTCTCATACACACGCGGTTCACATGGCGAAACAAAATCAGCCGTACCATCACTAAATATTGCTTTCTTATTAAGGGTTCCGTCAGCCATTGCTTTGTCCTCCAAACATAATTATTTCTATTTGTAAAAATTCACGGCTAAAAAGCCGTGAATCCTTGTTTTAGATAAGTCAAAAGGACAGCTTACGATGCTGTCCTTTTGGGAGAAGGTATTTTTGTTACTTATGGGGTGTAGCAAAAACTATATAATGTATTGGGGTTTACGCGTATTACTATAACACGTTACCGAAAAACAGTGTGCACAAAGTTTACATTTTTTCCACCATTCTTTTGTTAGTTTTGCCCAATACTTTTCTCCCATTTGCACATTTGCACAAAGAATTTTTACATTTCTTCGGTTGTCTCGTCATTCTGCTCAAAGAGAGCCTCGAACTCCTGCTGCCCGATTCGCTCTTTTTCAATCAGAAGCTCTGCCAGTTTATCCAAAACCTTGCGGTTTTCTTTCAAAATCTTAGTAGCCTTCTCACGGCAGCTCTCGATAATTCGTTTTACTTCCTGGTCAATCACAGCAGCGGTTCCTTCACTAAAGTTCTTTGCGTGGCCAATTTCTCGGCCGATAAAGACTTCATCATCTGACGTACTATAGTTAATCATACCAAGCTCATCCGAGAAACCATACTTTGTAACCATATCGCGTGCTCGCTCCGTTGCCTGACGGATATCCTGCACAGCCCCCGTTGTCACATCATCAAAGACAAGACTTTCTGCGATACGCCCGCCAAGACATACAACAATATCCTGTAACATCTTACCTTTGGTGAGATACATCTCATCTTTTTCCGGCAATGGCATCGTATAACCACCGGCACCCTGCCCGGTCGGAATTACGGAAACCGTATAGACCGGTCCGACATCCGGCAAAACATGGAACAAAATTGCGTGTCCGGCTTCGTGATATGCCGTAACCCGTTTATCTTTTTCAGAAATAATACGGCTCTTTTTCTCTGCACCAATTCCCACTTTGATAAAGGACTTGCGAATATCTTCGTCCATCAAATACGGACGGTTTTCTCTTGCCGCGCAAATGGCAGCCTCATTCAAAAGATTTTCCAAATCCGCACCGGCAAATCCTGCCGTTGTACGTGCGATTTCTTCCAGATTTACATCATCCGATAACGGTTTATTTTTCGCATGGACTTTCAAAATTTCCTCACGGCCTCTCACATCCGGAAGACCCACGTGGATTCTGCGGTCAAAACGTCCCGGCCTGAGAATTGCCGGATCCAGAATATCTACACGGTTGGTTGCCGCCATCACGATAATTCCCTCATTAATTCCAAAGCCGTCCATTTCAACAAGCATCTGATTTAACGTCTGCTCACGCTCATCATGTCCGCCGCCAAGACCGCTTCCTCGTCTTCTTGCCACGGCGTCAATCTCATCAATAAAAACAATACACGGTGCATTTTTCTTTGCTTCCGCAAACAAGTCACGGACACGGGAAGCACCGACACCGACAAACATTTCCACAAAATCAGAACCGGAAATACTAAAGAACGGAACACCCGCTTCACCGGCAACTGCTTTGGCAAGCAATGTCTTACCGGTTCCCGGAGGGCCCACCATAATCACACCTTTCGGGATTCTGGCGCCTAAATTCGTATACTTCTGCGGTGCCTCTAAAAAGTCTACAATTTCTTCTAACTGTTCTTTTTCCTCGACCAGACCGGCAACATCCGCAAATGTCTTTGATTTTTCATCCGGTGCGGTCATTCTCGCACGGCTCTTTCCAAAATTCATCATTTTGGCATTTCCGCCGCCTCCGCCCTGCGCCTGGCTCGTCATCATTGTAAACAAAACAAAAATCAGGACGAATCCTATTGCATATGGCAAAATCTCCAAATACCACGGTGTTGTCTCAACGTCCGAGACAACTACATTTGTAAAATGTGCATCGTCTAATTTTTCAATAACTACATTCACATCCGGTGCATAGAAAGAATGTTTTTTACTGTCTTTCATTGTCACACGGATTTCACCGGTCGGAACCTGCTCATTTTGTCCCACCACAACGGACTGTATTTTATGATTCGACAAATCGTCCTTAAACTGTGTATAAGTATAATTCTCCTCTGTCCATCCGGACATAAAATCGCTCGAAATCATGGCAATCAAAATTATTGCCGCCATCGCGACAAAAAAGCCATAACCTTTCCATTTTCTCATCGGATTAATCCTCCTTTATTTTCAGCTCTCCGATATAAGGCAAATTGCGGTATTTCTGGGCATAATCAAGTCCAAATCCAACCACAAATAAATCATCAATTTCAAAACCGGTATACGCCACATCCACTTCTGATGCGCGGCATGCCGGTTTATCTAGAAGCGTACAAATGCGCAAACTTTTCGGTCCACGTTTTTCTAACATATGGGCAAGATACGAAAGTGTGCGTCCGCTGTCCACAATATCTTCAACAATCAGCACTTCGCGGTTTTCCAAACTCATAACCAAATCCTGACTAATCGTAATACTTCCGCTGCTGGTCATACCATTTCCATAACTTGATACACTCATAAAATCAATCGTAACCGGCACTGTAATATATTTTGCCAGTTCGCAGGTAAAAAATACACTTCCTTTCAAAATGCAAATCAAATGAAGTGTTTTTCCTTCGTAATCACGGTTAATCTGCTCAGCAAGTTCCTTCACTCTTGCTACAATTTCATCTTCTTTAATCAAGACGTTGATTTCTTCTTTCATGACGTATCCTTTCTTTGGTCACAACCAAAACATATTTTGTATTTTGATTTATTTTGCAGGCTGCGCTGATTCGATTTGGAACCGCCCAAATCACGTGGGAGCCATCCGCCAGTACAAGCTGCCTGTCCCGACGCTCTTTCGCAATCTTTTCGTCCATATAGTAGCGGGATAATTTCTTTTTATGCCCCTTGTCATCAAGCACAAAAAAATCTCCCGGTCTCGGATTGCGAATCGTCAGTTTACTATTTATCTTATCATAATCAAACCATTTCGTATAGTCTTTTTGTGGAATTTCTGAATCCAGTTTTTCACGTGCCACCACCTCAAAACGAAAGCGGTAATACACACCATCCATTTCCACTATATTCCCGGATGCCATGTCGCATTCCACACAAACGTTTTCCTGCTTTTTGGGCTTATTTTTCGTAAGCCTGAAATGCTCATAATCACAGATGACAAAATAGCCGCCGGGCAGAGAAAACGTGCCGTTTCCTTTCTCCGCAATTTTTTCATATAATGCCTCATAATGCGCTCTCGTGACATCTTTTACGCCAGAAATTCCCTGCTCTAAAAAGAGCGACAAAATCTCCTTTTGCAAAACCTCCGGAAGTCCCCGGCACACATCCCGCCTCAACAGAACTTCTTTTCCCTCATGGAAAATTACATGTTCCGCCTCGCACTCTGCCTGCTCGCGGATATACTTACGCCACTTGCCAATGTCATCCGCCGCATCCGCAATATGCCTTACCGCACCCGGATTTAAGTTCTCTTTTAACAGTGGCAGTAACTCCTTCCGAATCCAGTTTCTCTGATACGCTGTATCCTGATTCGTAATATCCTCCCGCCACGGTATCTTTTTCTCCTCCAAAAACGCAAGAATGTCTCCCTTTTCGGCAAACAGAAGCGGTCGTATAATAAAATCTCTTTTCGGCAACATCGCCGCCAAGCCTCTGGCAGAACTCCCACGTATCAGCCGAAACAAAAATGTCTCTGCCTGATCCTCTTTGTGGTGCGCCACTGCAATACAGTCCGCATTTTTTTCCCTGCGCAATTTTTCAAACTGCTCATAGCGGCATGCACGTCCAGCCTCCTCCTCACTCATCCCCCACTTTTTTGCATACGCCGGTACATCTTCGAAAACCTCAAAACACGGAAGTTCCCACTTGTCTGAAAGTTCTCTCACAAATTGTGCGTCCCGGTCGGCATCGTCTCCCCGGATGCCATGTTTGACATGCAGAACGAATAGAGACAAATTCATTTCTTTCCGTAAACTATTTAATAAATACAAAAGGCATACCGAATCAGCGCCACCCGACACCCCCACAATAATCTTGTCGCCCGGTGAAAACAAGTGGTGCGTTTCGCTATATTGAATCATTTCTTCTCTCACGGCTTCATCCTCCGCATTTATTGTAACGGTTTTCCTTTTTTCCGTCAAACTTTATTCCAAATTCCAGCCACCAAAACGCTCATGTCGTCAGACGCCTCTTTTGTACTGTGCGCCAGTGTGTTCATCAAAATCTGGTTTGCCATGTCATTCGCATTTTTGCAGTACAATCTGTCAATGAGTGTCGCCATCTCCTCCTGACTGTCGCTCTCTATATTTCTCTCATAAAAACTGTCAAGCACACCGTCCGAAACCATAATAACCATATCGCCTTCCTGCAATTGTACGATGGCGACATCCGGCTCCGCCTGCAAATCCACGCCGACCGGAAGCGCACTGGAAGCAATCATTTCTACTCCGTCTTCCCGCTTTACAAAAGTAGTTGCCGCTCCATTTTTCATAATTTCACAAATGCCGGTATGAAGGTTAATCGCCGCCATATCAAGTGTTGCAAATGATTTTCCCTCATAATTTGCAACAAACAGCGTATTCAAAAGCCTGAGTGCCGATTTTTTTTCAAACCCCGCCTCCATCAGATATTCCAGTGCCTCAATCAGATTGCTGCTGTCGCGGTCCGCCATTTCACCACTCCCCATGCCGTCCGTTAAAACCATGAGAAGCTCACCGGTTCCCGAAAGTTCCAAAAACGAATAATTGTCACCAGACACACTCTCACCGCTTTTGGCAACTCTGGCAAGCCCCGTAAGCGCCTTATACACCGTGTCTTGTCTGAAAAACATCGTATCCGTTGTGGAAGAAAGCACATTTCTTGTCTCTCTTGCCGGACACATCATAATGCCGGTCGCACGGTACAGCGCCTGTGCAACATCGGTCTTTGTCAAACAATGATTGCCATGGCATGCACCGGTAAACATTACTTCCAGATATCCGCCCCTTTTTTTCACCGATAAACGTGCTACCTTGATACCCTCTTTTTTTAATTCTTCTAAAATTCTTCGTTTTCGCTCTTTGGGAAGTTCCTCTGTCTCGCCCAAATTGATGGTAAACGATTTTAACGCCACTGCAATTTCTTTCATCTGCTCTGCCATCACGCGGCGGTTTTCTGACATCCGGTTATGCCAGCCAAGTCTCACATTTTCCCCGGCAATCCTCTCCTCGACCTGATGCACATACTCATCTAGATGCATACAGCGTCTTTGAAAATCCGGACTAATCTGTGACAGCGTTACACTTCCGTCCTGCCCCACCTGCCACAAAATCTGTCGCAGACTTTCATTGGTCTCCTCATAATGGCGGTTCCAGCAATATTTACAATTGATACATTCGTTGCACGTATCACGAGATAACTGTGCAAAAATATCCTCTAGCCGTTCTTCCGACAACCCTTTTTCTTCCATCTCATTTTCAAAACTCTTGGACAGCCGGCGAAAGGCATCTGAAAAGTCTTCCAGCTGATGGTTGGCAAGTGCGCGTACATCCTCTCTGGCAAAAGAATCCTCTTCCCGTTCGGGTATGTCTTCTTCCACGCAGTGAATAACCCGCCTTGGAATGGCAAAGAACAAAATAACCGCCGACAGCATTGCCCGCAGTTCAATAATGCCATACAAGTCCTTTAATGAATACACAGCAAGCAGCACACCGACAAGAAGATACAGCCCGCCACTTACAAAACGTCCCATTTTACGCAGCGTCCCCGCGCACACACCGAGCAGACAGCATATGCCGACAACCACCATATTTTCCCCGGTAAGTGCCAGTAAAATTCCTCCCGCCGCCCCGGCAATGGCGCCAGTCGACGCCCCATACCGGTATCCCATAAACAAAATCATGAAATACGAAAGTGTTCCGGAAATGGAAAAAATCATATCCGCCTGTCTCGGCAGCCCATACAGTGCTGTCACCGCAAGGATAAGAAGGCTAATCAATTCCTCATTGTTAAATAATTGATTCCACTCTTCATACAAAATAAAATGCACACCCCATTGATACACATTGGCAAGCGCAAATACCATGACACTCTCAAGGATACTGAGCCAGAATACTTCCCATGTATTTACGGCAAGAATACTGTTCAAAATACCTGCCGCCATATTTAAACCGCCTGTAAGAAGTGCTAAATACACCGCCTGTCCGGTATGGCTTGTCCACTTTTCCTGTATTTTTTCGAGTGACAGAACAAGCAGAAAGAGCGTGAGATACTTAATAAGCGAAAGTCCTTCTGTGCTGCTAAACATGCCTGCCAAAACAAAAAGAGCCAAAAGTTTCCTGCCTTTTCGCTCCGCTGCCACCGCAGCAAACAATGCCACACCAAAAGGATTAATTCCATACAGCCACACGCGCCCGGTCAAAAATCCTGCCACTAACAACAACAAATATCGCTTGTCAAAACATATTTTTTGTTTCTTGTCTTTCAAAATCCGTGCCCCCTTGTCTTTCTCTAAACACTCTCAGTATAAAGAGATCATACAGAAAAAAATGTCAAAATCGGAAGGGCATTTTCAAGAAATTTTCGACAAAAAAAGACCACTGCCTAAGCAATGGTCTTCGTTCTTATTCTGCCTTAAACACAATTTCATTATCATATACCAGTCCAAATTTTTCACGCGCAACATCTTCCACATACTGGTCTGTTTTACGATACTCTTTTTGTTCTTTAATCCGTTCCTGTTCTTTTTTCAAACTCTTTTTCTTATCTTTTAAGTTCTGCTGCTCTGTCGCAAGTTTCTGACAGTTTGCACGCAGTGAATAACCATGAACCGCTAATGTGCCAACAAACAAGGCTGCCACCAGCATAACCAGATAAATCCCGGTGCGGTTTCTTCTTTTTCTTCTTCTCACGGCTCCATCCCCTCGACATTATTCTACAATTGTATTTTCTATACTTGTAGTACCAATAAATCCATTATAGACGCTGACTTTCACGATTTCAAGTGTTTTTTCTGTATTCCTTTTATTTTTTTAAAAATCCAAACATATGGTCGAAAAATAAGCCTAAAAAATTCATAAATTACTCTTTGTACATGCGTTTTTACCAAAGTTCGGTATAAAAAAACACCCAAAGTCAAAGCAATTACAAAAAAACTGCGGATCAAACCGTGATTGAGCGTAAAAATCATAGGGAATACAAAGAAAGCTGCCAATAACCAGAACAGCCAGTCTTCAATCAGAATCCACACTCTGCCATGTTTCACTTTCATACGGAACGCTCGTATAAAATCATACAAAAACATTAAGAAAACACCCTCCACAAAGGAGGCGGCAACATACATAAGCTGCCCCTGTATCATTTCCATCAGCCAAACAAACGGCTAAGAACACCCCCTGCCGTCTTTTCCTTTCTCGACTCATGATAGATAATCTCACAAATCCTTCCTTCTAATTCCACCTCGCCCTTTTCGAGTGTAAGGCGCTTTACATGCAAATCCTCACCCGCAAAGCGCACGGCACCTTCTATGGTCTCAAGTTCAATTTCTTTATTGTCAAAAGAAACCACTTCCGTAATTCCGGTCAAATCCACGTGGTTACGATTCTGCATCTCCAATTTATGTGCCGTCACCGGCTGGGAAGATTCCTGCAACATAATAAAAGCCCCCTGGCATCATATCTATCTCACTATATGCTGTCACAGGGGGTTTTATTACACGTATCGGTAAAGTTCTTTGGCTTCATCCTTTTTGTATGTTTCGTTTATGCTCAATACTTCTACTTTTGTATTCCGGTTTCCGAACTGAATCTCGATGATGTCACCGGGCTTAACATTTAAAGATGCTTTTGCCACCTTATCATTCACTAAAATTCGTCCGGCGTCGCACGCCTCATTCGCCACCGTACGGCGCTTAATCAGGCGGGATACCTTTAAGTACTTATCCAGTCTCATAAAAAAATCTCCCTTCTTCTGTCAAGTCCTGCCTCACACGGTTTCATCCGTCATTAGGCAAAGCATAACAAAGAGCACTCTGCTATATGCGATAGCAAAGTGCTCCAAAAATCCATAATAACAATCGCAAGATTATGCGTTCACAGCGTCCTTCAAACCTCTGCCGGCTTTGAATTTAGGAGCTTTAGAAGCAGGAATGCTCATCGGCTGTTTTGTCAATGGGTTGATACCTTCTCTTGCTGCTCTCTCAGCAACTTCGAAAGAACCGAAACCAACCAACTGTACTTTTTCACCTTTTTTCAATTCATCTGTAACAACATCTACGAATGCTTTCAATGCACTCTCAGCGTCCTTCTTAGACAATTCTGCTTTCTCAGCCATAGCTGCTACTAATTCAGTCTTATTCATGGATTATATCCTCCTCAATAAATTATTTGCTAGATTTGTACAACCTATACATCTATATATAACCTTTTTGGTAGTAATTGTCAAGGTTTTTCTGCGTTATCACCTTAAAATTTTGCCTATCAGGGTTCCATCTGCCGTCCTAAAAAGTTTGCCCCGCAAATCGCCATTTTTTGCTCAAAGTCACCAAATATGCGTTCTGTGTCGCGAGACAGTAAAAGCACCATTCCGATAGCGTCACCTTCTGCTAAAATCGTTGCCGCTGCTTCGGAAAATACTTCTGTCTCGTCCTCTGTTACCTGGCTAAAGTCCGGTTCGGCATCCGTTGCCAGAATCGTCCGTCTGTCCTCAATTGCTTCCAACAATTCACGGTGAATGGATTTTCCGGCATAGTCCTTTTTTCCCGGTCCTGCCACCGCCACAATCCGGTCTCTGTCTGTCACACACACGGTGCATTTCGCCACCTGCGCAACCGCCTCCACATATTCTTTGGCAAATGCGGCAAGTTCTCCTATGGGTGAATACTTCTTTAATACAATGCCTCCTTCGCGGTTTGTAAATATTTCAAGCGGTTCACCCTCGCGAATTCTAAGCGTTCTCCGGATTTCTTTCGGCACGACCACACGTCCTAAATCATCGATTCTTCGTACAATTCCTGTTGCCTTCATAAAAAATTTTCCTCCTGTTCTCTACATGCTTTTCCATATTTATACTGTATGGGTAGTATGTGGAAAACAAAGGAAATTATGCATTTTTTGAAATCAATCGTCCACATCGAGTTCCTTTCGGATACTCTGCATACGTAAATCCAATGCGGCACTCACTTCCGCGCATTGCCTTAACTCATTGCGCAGCGTCTCGTTATTCTGTCCTTTTTTATAATAAATACGGTGTTCTAAACTTGCCCAGAAATCCATGGCAATTGTACGGAACTGTACTTCCGCTTTCATCATTCGTTTTTCGTTATGCAAAAAGATAGGAATTTCCACAATCAAATGAAGGCTCCTATACCCGTTTGGTTTTGGGTTTTTGATGTAATCCTTTTTCTCAATCAAACGAATATCATCCTGAGCCAAAAAACATTCACTAATCTCATAAATATCTTCCGGAAATGCACAGATAACGCGCACTCCGGCTATATCATGCAATTTTTGTTCAATCATTTCCGCAGAAAAAGGAATCTTTTTGCGGTGAAGTTTTTCAATGATGCTCTCCGGCGATTTGAGTCTTGTTTTTATCGTCTCAATCGGGTTTCTGTCATAGCGGAGACTAAATTCGGTATTGAGCACTTTAAATTTGGTCTCTACTTCCATAATGGCACACCGATAGTACGCCATCAATGTCTGAAACGCCTCGCCTTCTTCTAAAATCTGCTCAACCTGCTCATTCTGCATTAAGTTCTGCAGAAAAGCCTCGTCAAGCATCGCACCTTTTTTCTTTTCGTCTTTTTCCATGTACATCACTCATCCGTTCCGAGGTATTCGCGGACAATTTTGCCATAACGCATCTGATCCGCATACTGTAAAAGATGGTTTACTCTCTTTTTGTTGCTCTTTTTGTAGTTTTCAACTACAAGTTCTACGGTTTCTTTTCCGATTTCTTTCTCCAGACGAATGCAGTCACATACACTGCGGTCTACATCGTAAATGCGGATATTTCCGCCACCTGTTTTGACATTCAAAACATCATCTTCAAATGTTGTAACAGAGAAATAGTGGCGGGATACCGGGAAGTTTAACTTCATATTTCCGCGGTCGGTACGAGCTGTTGCCACATACAAAGCTTCCGGCTCTTCCTTAATCAGTCCGTGATAATAGCATGCGCTCAAGGAGCAGATAACTGCCTTTTTGTTTGTCATACAGGCTTCTAACATTTTGTAATGTTTTGGTTTTTTTCTGCCACTCATTAAGTTCCAGTAATTACCGTGAGACACTTTCTCAATCTTGCCTTCCTGCAGCATCGTACGAATCTGAATCGTCGTGATTTTATTGTTAAGCAATGTACGTGTCGGCAGATAACCATTTCCCTCCTCAAATAATTCACACACTTTATCATACGTTTTTTTCAGCATGTTCTTATCCTCCTTATAATACCATGATATACATATAATATAGTTTTCGCATCGGTTTTGCATCACGATACGCTTTCGCGATGATTTCGTGATAAACCCGTTTGAACTCTCTTAATTGGTCTTCTGTAATCGTGTCCGGACCAAATCTTGCGTGGAAAATCAAAGTCACAAATTCTAACACATCCTCAAAAGGAAGTTCCATCTCCCTGCTAATTTCTCTGCTAAACTGTGCCATCGACTGTCCGCGGTAAGCAAGCTTGTAGCGGTGGAATACCGGGAGCAAATGCAGATATACCATACGAATCCGCCTTTTTGCTTTCTTCTGCTTCATATTCTTTCTAAACATGTAAGCTCGTATCCTCCGCTGTGCTTCCATTGCCGCAGCAATGAGCAGTAACACAATCACAATATCTAAAATCACAAACCATATCCGTCCTTTGGATGTGCCGTTTGCATTTCCACTGTCACTGGATTTTTTGTCGTTTTGCTTGATATCATCAAATATCATGCTCTCTTCCGGTTCCTGTGTCACCGAAGGGGTCGGTGTTGCAACATTCGGAGCGTCTTCCTGTGATGGATTTTCGGAATCTGTCTGTGCTCCGTTCGAAGTCTGGTTCGGATTGGTGTTTTCATTGGAAGAATCACTTCCTGCCATATCATCCTCACCTTTGCCCGGCGTCACTTCAACGGTTACAAATCCATATTTTTCATCAAAGACTTCAACCCATGCATGAGCGTCTTCATCCGGCACTTCAAGTTCTTTACCTTTTTTGACAGCTGCCAGTTCATCTTTACTGACATACATACCCTCGACGTAACGTGCCGGGATTCCCATACTGCGCAACAGCATAACGGCTGCCGTCGCATAATAGGTACAATATCCTTTTTTATTTTCCTTTAAAAAGTATTCAATGGATTCCTTACCGGAAGGAGTTTTGCCCGGCGATAAGGAATACGTCGTATCTTTTGTAATATAACTCTTTGCTTCAAGAATAATGTCAGACGTCTTCGTCAAACCGGCAGATTTGCAATCTTTTTTAAAATCTTCGCAAACCGATTTCATGGAATCCGGAATCTGCAAATAATATTTTTTTGCAAAATCACTTAAATTTCTCCGCTCAACCTCATTTGAACTCCAAAAGTCGACTGCTGCCATACGGGATTCACCAAGTAAAACATCCGTGCGCAAAATTGCAGGATAGTGCAAATAATATTCTACCGAGTAATCAATTCCCGGTTTATCCACCGTTGAGCGTCCATTTGTAAGGCTCTTATATGCCCCGGCCGGAAGGCATGGCACCAAAAAGTTGCCATATCCAAACGCAAGATTGCGAATTCTTAATGTTCCGGTCTTCCAAACCTCTTCTTCGCCACTCCGCTCCTCGTCACCCAGTTCATTTCTTAACTGCGTATGCCAGTTTTCTGTTGTGACGCCGGTCGCATCGAGCGCCTTCCAGTCTTTTTTAAAGTTTTCATCCGAGCGAATGGACGACCACTTGTTATTCTCATAGACATCACCGACATATCCTTTGAGATAAAGTCCATGGTCGGAATTGATGTCTCCGGATATTTTCAGCATTGTTTCACCGGTATAACTGACTTCGCTTTTCTTTCCAATTTTACCGTAGGAAATCGCATCCCCGTTAAAGTATGCTTTCAGCCAGGTCATTATATCCTCACCGTCCCATGTCGAAAGTGCCACCAGACTGTTCTTTGCCTGAGACAACTTATCCACATTCCTGTCGTATCTCGAAGGCGGAATAAATAAATAAAAAATACCACCGCAAATCAAACAGGTTGTCATCAAAATCAATGCCAGTTTTTGACGCATCCTTCGGTCTGTAGCATCGGTTCGCAAATGTCTCGTTCCGATAATCGTTACCGCCACAATCAAATAGGTGAAAAAATATAAATAACGTCCGATTCTTCCCGCCACAAGCGGCAGAACAACAAACGGTATCGTACCTGCCAAAAAGACCACAGAACGTCTTCTACGGTAGAAAAATGCACTAATCAGTGCTACAAAATACACACCAATCAAAATCAGCAAAAGCGTCGTACAGAATTTTGCGCTTGCACTCTCCGTATCCGCATAGGACAACAAAGATACATTCGTGCCGGTATAGTTCATAAATTCTTTCAAAAAACTATTTGCCGCACTCACAATTCCCTTTAACAGTGCGCCCTTAAATCGAATCACTAATGCCAAAAAGAACATCGTAATGCCGATTAAGCCGTAAAGTTTTCCCTTGCGGAATGTCTCCAGCACTGTGAATAGTCCATAAAATACAATCGAGGCGGCAAACAGTAAGAGTAAACACAATTTACCGTCATAAATCATATCCAGACTCGACGCCGTGCACATCAGCGCAGAATATACACCAAGAAATACAAGCATAATCTGGCTGAATTCCAATATGAAATTAATCAGTTTATTATTCCTGATCCTCAATTACGTCACCTCGTAAGTCCATTACTTCCAATCGGTCGCGCACCAGATTCCCGGAATCCAAGGATTCATGGTCAGCCACTGTTAGATACAGTGCCGATTCTAAAAGTCTGCCTTTGCCCCAGTCGACGTAAGCTTCCATCAGCTCACTCTCCTCGGTCGTTGTTTTACTGCGGAATAATTCCTGAAACATCCAGTACAGTTCTTCCTCCTGCTCTACCGAATATTCCTGAATCACACCATTTACCTTGTCGTACCAAATATATGCCTGTGGGATTCCACTTTCAATCATAAACATCGCAATGGAATACACACCCTGAATCAACCGGTTGATTTTATCATTTCTTTCCTGCTTTGTACCGGTCGCGCATAAATCAATAAAAATATGAATTTCTTTCATCAGAGGAAGGCTTCCCTCTTTCACCATCAAATCACCGGTTTTACTGCTTAGCTTCCAGTGGATTCTCTGAATCTTATCTCCGTCCGCATACTCACGGATGTCAAAAATTTCAGAGGGATCATCTCCCTTTTTATAAGTGGAAAAACGGTCACTGTCCGCACTCGTCTCGTTGTACCATTTGTCTTTTCCAAGATACATCTCTTTCGTCGGCGGCAGGACGAGAACATCCTGCGTCTCAAAATGTTTCCCGATTGTCCACGCAAATATATTCAAATAATCATAGATTCGTACCTTCTCTACCGTGATGGAAACATTTCCACAGTTGTCCATAACAACCGGAATTCTACGGTCTCTCTTTTTCCCGGTATCCACGGAAAAACGAATTTTCATCTTCCCTTTATCGCCGGAAAACGGATTTTCATAACGAACCTTGGCAATTCCTTTCGTCACCGGAAGCAGATGGCTTTTGTTTTCTACCGACAGCGTAATGGCTGCTCTCGCCGGCTTATCAATGGCATCTTTTTCTGCCAGCGGATTTTTTGAATCGACTGACACGCTGACTCTCTTTCTCAGAACGAGCAGAAAAAGAAACATGCAGACCGGTATCGTCACCATCAGTCCCATCAGTGCCATTGCACCAAATTCCAAGTACATGATGGAAATGAAAACACTCACAAAGAAAAGGAGAATGTATAGGATAGTTCCTAATGTCATAATTTCCTCCTTCCGAATCGTATCACTTGTTACTTATAATTTAGGGACCTGAATCTTCCCTACAATTTCCTCAACAACATCTTCTTCTGTCGTGTGGCTCATACGCGCCTTACCGTTTAACAAAAGGCGGTGGGCAAGCACCGCTTTGGAAACACGTTTGATATCCTCCGGCAAAACGAAGGTACGTCCCTGAACGAACGCATGCGCCTTTGACATATCCATAAGAGCAAGCGTTCCACGCGGACTCACGCCGAGCGTAATCATGGAATGATTTCTCGTTGCATCCACAATTTTCGATAAATAAGTAAGCACTTTATCATCGACATAAATCTGTTTTACCTGATCCTGCATCTCAAGCAGTTCCCGTTTTGAAATAATTTCCTGGATAAAATCAAGTGGGTTAATGTCCTGACGCTCTTTAATCAGACGAACTTCTTCTTCCATCGTCGGATATCCCATCGAAATACGAATCATAAAACGGTCAAGCTGGGATTCCGGCAGCATCTGTGTTCCGGCAGAACCAACCGGGTTCTGTGTTGCCACTACGATAAACGGATTTGGCAGCTGGCGTGTCACACCATCGACCGTTACCTGTCCCTCTTCCATGACCTCCAAAAGAGCGGACTGTGTTTTCGTTGAGGTACGGTTAATCTCATCCGCAAGCAGAAGATTGCACAAAATCGCACCCGGCTTGTACTGAAACTCACCATCGGCACCAATCATATTAAAACCGACTACATCGCTCGGAAGTACGTCCGGTGTAAACTGCAGACGGCGCTCTGTCAATTCCATCGCACGGGAAAAAGCAACCGCCAGTGTTGTTTTACCAACACCCGGAACATCCTCTACGAGAATATGTCCCTTGGCTAACATCGCTGTCATCACGAGTTCAATTGCTTCGTCCTTACCACGAATTACTTTACCAACCTCATTCAGAATCTCTTGTACTTTATCGTTCACTTATGATTCTCCTTTCTCACTCATCGGATAATAGCAGAAAACGCCGGATACCCTCGGCGTTCCCTCTTCTATCGTCTTTCTTATGAAACTTTCATTTTAAATTTCCTTACGGCACGTTCATCTTCCGCATCTATTTTTTCCATGTGACCGCCAAGCCCACGGATTTTTTCTGCAAAATTTTCATACCCACGCTCAATATATTGAATATCATCCACATAAGTATATCCTTCTGCAACAAGTCCTGCCATCACAAGTGCTGCACCCGCACGCAAATCCGGTGCACTCACACGCGCTCCGGTAAATCCTTCCACACCGGTTACAAAAGCGGCATTTCCCTCTACGGAAATATTCGCTCCCATACGGCGCAGTTCGCTGATATACTTAAACCGCGTCTCAAAAATTGTCTCTGTGACAATACTGGTTCCCTCAGACAGAGCAAGCAGCGTTGTAATCTGTGGCTGCATATCCGTCGGGAATCCCGGATACGGCATCGTCTTAACATTTGCATAAGACAAACGATGGTCAGCATAGACACGAACACAGTCATCAAACTCTTCAACAATTGCACCAATCTCAACTAATTTTGCGGTAATTGCTTCCAAATGCTTCGGAATGACGTTTTTAATCATCACATCACCGCCGGTTGCCGCTACGGCAAGCATATATGTTCCGGCTTCAATTTGATCCGGAATAATCGAATACTCCGCTCCGTGCAATGCTTCTACCCCACGGATTCGGATAGCATCGGTTCCGGCACCTTTGATGTTTGCTCCCATACTATTTAAGAAGTTTGCCACATCAACGATATGTGGTTCTTTCGCCGGATTCTCAATAATTGTCTTTCCTTCTGCCATACATGCCGCCATCATAATATTAATGGTCGCACCGACACTCGGACAATCAAGGTAAATATGCGTACCAACAAGATTTTCCGCCTGAGCGTCAATTTTACCATGGTGGATACTTACCTTAGCACCAAGCTGCTCAAAGCCCTTAATATGCTGGTCAATCGGGCGGCTCCCAATCTGGCATCCTCCCGGCAGCGCAACTAAAGCTTTTTTATATTTTCCAAGCAAAGCTCCTACTAAATAGTAAGAACCGCGAATTTTACGAATTGCATCCTCATCAATACTTACATCATTAATACAGGCACCATTAATACGGACCGTATGAGAATCTATACGCTCCACAATCGCACCTATACTTTCTATTGCATCCAGCAAAACCCGGACGTCATCAACGTCCGGTAAATTATCAATTGTAACTGGCTCATCCGCCATAATAGCCGCCACGATAATACCAAGCGCTGCATTTTTCGCACCGCCAATGGTAACTTCCCCTGAAAGTGGCGTTCCACCTTTTATAATGTACTGTTTCATCGCAACCTCCACTGATTGAAACATTTTATTTTACTAGTATAACACACTTTTGACATTTGTAAAACAGAAAATCATTTTTTTACGGAATAGCCAAATTTCCCAATTTTCTCACCAAGGACAAAATACTCGCCATGGGAATATGTCACAAGTCCGGTCTGATTGAGTTCAAATTTTCCGTTTTCGTTCATGTATTTCTCACTAATCATGACATCTTCTATTTTTGCCAAAAACATATTGTGACTGCCAAGCGGAATTTCTTTCTGCACACGGCACTCTAAATTCACCGGGCTTTCGGCAACAATCGGTGCATAAGTAAGTTTTTCACCGGGCATTGCCGTCAAGTTCATCTCTTTGAACTTATCCACATCCCGTCCGGACTTCACACCGCACCAGTCGGTCGCATAAGTAAGTTCCTTTGTCGTAAGATTTATTACAAACTCACCGGTCTCCCGAATCATCGAATAGGAATATCTCTCCGGGCGCACCGAAATCGACACCATCGCAGGGTCGGAGCAGATTGTGCCCGCCCACGCAATCGTAATAATATTTTTCTCTCCATTTTTATTGCCGCAGCTCACCATCACCGCCGGCACCGGGTAAAGCATGTTGCCCGGTTTCCACACTTGTTTTTTTTCGTCCATAATGGCTCCTTCTTCAATGTATCGCCCCCTCGCCTCCGCTCGGCGGCACGTCGTCGGCGCCGATTTTAATTATGGGCTTCGTCCATAACGGCGCCTCCTCACATACGCACTTTATATACGAGTTTTTCTGCCAAATCCGGATAGATATCTAAAAAGCAGTCCATCTCGTCAAATGGTCCGGCTAACATGACAACGACTTTTTCGTCCTCCTGCTCCATCACTGCCTTTAGTTTTTCTACAGATTCTTTCGTCAATTCAGCGGCGTCCGTCACTAACATACAGCCACCGGCAATTTTACCTGCCTGTTCCGACAAATCAATCTGATTTAATTTTTCAGCCGTAATTTTCACAATGCTCCGCACGGAAACATAGCCTACTTTGTTCAGTTCTTTCGCCACGCGCTTTGCGACCGCAAGCACAATGCGCTCCTCGCCGCCAGCAAATACAAAATGAGGCATCTTATCTCCATAACGGACGTGGTTCATCGCACTTTTCAGCGTGCGGTATAAAATTCCATGGTCGGAAATATCTTCTTCTTTTTCCTCAAGCAGTTCTTCTACATTTTCCGGTTTTTGAAGTGGCTTTTCTTTTTTTCGTTTTGCCACAACTTTAACTTCACCCACAGATTCTATTAAAGGAGCATCCGGATCCAAGACTTCCTCTTCCTCCTCCGATTCAGTCTCCGGTTCCCGCACAATTTCCCCATAAGACTCCGAAGCCTCATCCACATCTTCATTTTCCTGCGGCTCTTCTTCTATTTCTTCGGTTTCCGAAGACTCATATTCTTCTCTTCGCTCCGGCATTTCCTTTTCAATCGTCTCTTCCAGTTCCTCCGGTTCTGCAACCGCCGGGTTTTCACAATGCTCCAATAACTGCATTGCCCGGTCCACAATTTTACCCTCGCCAAACCAAAGTTTCAAATCTTTACATTCCTGAATACATTTGTCAATCTGCCCGGTCTTTTCATACAAACAAGCAAGTCGAAAGCCCCACTCTTCGGTATATTCTTCCTTCTTTAATTCCTCCAGAATCTGAATCAGACGCTCCGGCGGCTCTCCCTCTGCTTTTGCCAAAAGATAACGGAGTTCAAAAGTATCTAACGTAATCGGACCTGCCACTTCATAGGCAAAATACAGTTCTCTCGCTTCTTCCATGTCCCCCATGCGAATTGTCAAACGCAGCAGACGGTTTAACATATAACGGGAATGAGTACGATGATAAATATGGTAAAAAATTTCTTTCTTTTTATCCATCCGCTCTGCCTTCTCATACAATTCGGCATAACGATACAAATCATCTAATGAGCCAACTTCTTCTAAAGGAATCGCATCAATTAGTTCGAGTGCTTTTGTGTATTTATTGTCATCAATCAACTGGCGTATTGCCTTGCACTGACGCACATTCTCTCGTTTTCTACTCATTTTTATGCTCCTTGTAAATCTAACACAAAACGTCTGGTCTGCTCTACTTCTTCCGGCAAATCCATACCTGCTTTTTCAAAGCGGTGCAGTACCTGATTAATCTCTTTTTCCCGTTTTCCTTTTTCGATCATATAACGGCGTGCCGCATCCCGATACGCATTCTGTGCAAGCAGCCCCTCCGCAATCTGCGGAGCCAGCGGACAATAGGTGAATAGAATTTCACGCGCCACACGATTCAGTTTCATGGCGCCGGTCGCCTCACGCAGCACCCAGTCTGCATAATCTTTTGCAAACACATCCTTGTGACGGTTTCCGCACTGTGTAAGCTGCGCCTTTACTTTTTCACGTTTTTCCGGTGATAAGTCATTGTTCTTTTTGAAGAACTGCAAATAATCCGTATACTCTGCGGTAAGCGATGGATAGCGGTAATTGTTCCACTGCGCTCCCATTTCCGTACGGCATTTTTCCCAACGGAAATAAGCAAGCATTTTCAAAAGCTCTGCCTCTAAATTCTGCTCCATAAATGATGGCAGAAGAATTCTTCCGTGTGTCTCTTTTTTACGTCCTTCAATATCCTGCCACATCAAACCTTTGCGCCCATATACCGGGAATATGATAAATTCCGGCGTGTAACGCCCCGTCACGGTAAAACGATTAAGTCCAACTTCTTCATATGCCACCATACGCTCGCGGTAGAAAATGGAATAATCAATTTTTTCCACGCGGTTTACAATTTTATTAATAATAGCAGACGTTACTACTGCACTTTCCAATTTTGTATAAATGCCCTCTGAACACATAACCGGTACAAATGTAGAAATATTTCCACTCAGAATACGGTCGGCATAACTAAGCAGATTTTCCACTTCAAAATGAAGGCGTTTGGCCGCGTCGTGAAACGCATCATCGCCCTCGGTTTTTGTCAGTTTTTTCTCATGCACTTGCTTGCGAATTGTCTCTTCATAATCCGTATCAAACTCATCTTTTGATGGATTTTTTCTTCCCTCATAAATTTCACGCAGCCACTCGCTCATTGTATAAACGCGGCAGGTAGTTTCTTCTTCTCTCGAATCCGGCAGTGTCAAAAGAGTGCGGAGTTCTTCCTCCGTCAAAAGTTCTTCGCTGACATAGCCATATCGCAAAAATAATTTCACTGCAAGCGGCGGATTTGCATCCTGAAAACTTTTTTTGCAGGCACGCTCATAGATTTCAAAGAAATATTTCACTAATTCTTTGCGAAGCGCCGTTGCTTCCGGCGTTCTTGCAAACTTGTCCACACACGCCAAAAATGCTTCAACAGCCGATGCAAATTTTTCAGCCGTCTCATCAGAAACTTCTGCGTAATCGAGAATCTGCTGTACCGAATGGTCTAACACTTTTAAATCTTCCTGGTCAAACGCATCTAAGCTTCCGGTATCGTCTGACAACAACGCAAAATAGGTTTCTTCCATGCGCTGTCTGTCAAGATGAAGATTTACACCGGCGTACTCCAATAACAAAGTTTCAGTATTATTAATCTGCTCCAAAATATGGTCAAGCATAACGCTTAATTCGCTGTCATTTTGTCCGGATCGTCTTACGCCGAGCGCCATACGCCCTACCAACGAAAACAGATTTTTTTCATCCGTAATCATAATACGGAAATATCGTGTCAGCCAATCGCTGTAGTAACGGCATCCCGCTACTAACTGTGGAAGCACCGCACACTGTTCCTCAAACTGTTTCTGCGCCACATAAGCACTGGCGCCATAATAATTTTTCTGTGCTTCAATTGGAATTTTACTGCACTGAATAAAATACGTGATTTTTTCCGGCAACGAATAATTCTCCATCCGCTGGTTTAAAAGACGTTCCATCGCCGCAATTTTTTCCGCCGTCAGACCCGCACCTTCCGCAAGTTTTTGATAACGTGAATAGGTCTGATGCACAAACTCAGCCACCTTCTCCGTCTCAGTTTTCAATTTTCCAAACACACGGAACACATCATGATAAAAGAAATTCAGCGAAGTCACTAAAAGTCCCCGGTACTGTGGCTTCTGCTCCAGCAAAAGAGCTGCCTGCTTTTCATTTTCCATCGGCAACCCAAACAAAACCAAATCATCAAGTGCAACATAAGTAAAGGAATGTTCCTTTTTCCAAACATCGCACATTCCCAAAAAATTTCCTGAGCCGATTGTCATCCGGACGCCCTCGCCCTGTACAATCACTCGTCCCTTAAGTATTAATGCCGTCGACTGCAACGGCTGTCCCTTTTCAAATATAACCGTTCCTTTTGTAATGGAACTGTTTCCATTCAAGATCAAACTCTCTGCCATATGTAACAACTCCTCGCAAAAAAGCTGCATAATATAAAATCCGTGCATCCCATGTCGAATCAAAATCAGAAGACGTTACCAAAGCAGTTAGCTAGGCTCAGGCACCCTCGCGTCACACAGGAAGGATTGCTTAGTGCTGCTTCATTCCTGACCTGACACGGTTCACAAGTTCCTGTTGCGCAAGACCCAAGTGTCAACGCCACTTACTTTGGGCAGCTCTCCGTCAAAAGACCCTCGATGGGACAACACCCCTGCTATAGCGGATTGCAGGTACAGGGCACCGCTATCTCCCCGGCTGCACGGAAATTTGAAACGGTCTGCCTCCCAATAGGGGAAACAAATCCGTTATAAACAATATCATAGCAATTATATCTGTTTTTTCACGGTATGTCAAATACCATTACGCTTTTTTCTTTTTTCGCAGTTCTCTGAAAAAACTCGTCATCAATCCACTGCATTCCTCCGCAAGTACACCTTTTGTTACCTCCACCTGATGGTTCAATCCATCCTGCTGCAAAAGATTCAAAACGGAGCCTGCACATCCGGCTTTTGGATTCATGCTGCCAATCACCACGCGCGGAATCCGTGCCTGCACAATCGCTCCGGCACACATCGGACACGGCTCTAATGTAACATACATCGTACAGTCTTCAAGCCGCCAGTCGCCAAGCACCTTACTCGCTTTATTAATGGCTAGAATTTCCGCATGAGCAAGCGTATTTTTCTTCATATTTCTTTTATTATATCCTCTGGCAATGATTTTATCCTCATGCACAATCACACAGCCAATCGGCGTTTCCAGTTTGTCATACGCCTTTTTCGCCTGTTTCACTGCCTGTTTCATAAACGACTCATCGCTTGTCATCGTGATTCCTCCTGATCCCGGCAAAGTTTCCTCTAACACTGGCAGCCGCACATCGCACCGCCGCATTTTCTAAGTGCAGTCATGCGCCTGCACTGCTCCCCTGCCTGACATTCATAAAAGCACGGCAATTGTCCTGCCCAGTAAGCGCCATTTCTGCCAATTCCGATTCCTGCCACAGCATCCGCGTGGGCAATTGTCTCATCGTCCGGCAAAAACAAGTTGCAGACGGTAGTTCCGTTTTTGTCAAAAGTGACCCATCCGCAGGAGAAACACTGCCACTCTCTGCCTGTGCAGTAAACGGCACATACCGGACATTCCTCCGGTAAATCCTGTGTGTCCAAAAAAATCGTCAGCGTTAATACCTGTTTTCTCCGCTCTGCTTTTACATAACCGGCTGTCACAGAGCAATCCGGATTTTCTTCCCGTTTTCTCACATAAAACACTTTCCGCATATAGTCCGACATAATCACTGCCTCCCAGTCATTTTTTACACTATATGCTTGTTTCATTATGCGTATTACTTTTCGTTTCCGACTGCTAACACACTGTCGTAGCACGCCTTTTTCTTGTGACTTTCATCGAACAAAAGCGGGTAACTGTCTTCACCTTTAAAGGATGTCAGCCACGTTACATCATCCGAAAGCCCCCAGAATGTAACGCTCGTCACATTCGCCTTTCCTTCGCGGTCCGCTTTCACAATCATCTCAAAAAATTCTTTATAACGGTCTGCCAGTTTCTTCAAACCTTCCTCCGAATCATCGGTATTATGCATATCCACTTCGGTAAATTGAATCTCCAAGTCACCAATCTCACTGTACTTTTGCATCGCGTCAGAAATCATGCCGGTATCCGGATAATTCATATCCCAGTGACTCTGGAATCCCACACCGTCAATCAATTTCTTATCATACAATTTTTTCACAAGTTCTGCAATGGTACTTACTTTGCTTGGCATATACTCATTGTAGTCATTATAAAATAATTTCACATCTTTATCTGCATATTTTCTAGCAAATGTAAACGCATCCTCAATGTATGATTCATCGCCGTAAATTTCATACCACAAACTGGAAGTGCGGTATCCGCCGCCGTCGTCACACGCCTCATTCACAACATCCCACGCATAGACAACGCCCGGATATTTTTCCTGGCAGAAACTCAGAACTTTTTTGATGTAACTTTCCATTCTTTTTTTCATCGTTTCTTTATTCACTTTGGCATTTCCTGCATCGTATTTTTCACAGAAAAACCATTCCGGCGTCTGATTGTGCCAGACAAGGCAATGACCGCGAAGCACAAGCCCGTTGTCTTTTGCCAGTGAAAGGCACTCCTCCAAATTTTCCTCATTAATCGCCGGCATGCCGTCTTTGCTGTTTTCCGATGCCCGCTGGTCTAAAATTGCCTCCGGCTTCATGCCATTTTCCATCGTAATGCTGTTAAAATTTTCAAGAATGATTTTCTTTGTTTCCTCGTCCTTCAACTGATACGGATTAATTGCAACCCCAACTTTAAAATCCTTTTTAAATGCGTCCTTCAAATTTTTTGCCTCTTCTTTCTGTTCAATTTTTGAACTTTGTTCCGGTGTTGTCTCCACGGCTTTTTTCTCCGCCGGAGCACCACAGCCGGTTACCAGTAACATAGCCGCGAACACTGCCGCTGCTAATCTGCCTGCTTTTTTCATCCTGCTTTTCCTTTCTTTGCTGCTTTGCTATAATAAAATCCTTTTACCGCACCCTACTTACTCAATATGAAAATTATATTTTAGATTGGGGGCTGTGTCAAATGTTCGTTGAAGTTTTTTGAGTTTCCGTAAATAAGCAAGAATAGTTTGCGAAGAGTGGGCGCTTTCGCTAAACAAACGCGTAGGGGTATCGGCATGTAAACAACACATGCCTGATACCCACGTGTTTGTACCCACTCTTCACAAACTATTCTTGCTCATTTACTGGAAACTAAAAAGATACGAGCACTTGACGCTAACCACTAACCAGCTAGTTGAGAGCAGCTTCTTGTGTTTTCAAAACAACGCTTTTTGCTTAAAATACTCTGTAGGGTTGCATTTTTGCGTCGCATTCAAAGCTAATCAAGAAAATTTATGAAGAAATTGCAACCTAAAAGGCGAAAATTAACAGAAAGAGTTGTTTTATCATCTAATTTCTCCAGATGAAACTTGATAAATGCATCCCTATGGGACAAATCAAGGGAAAAGAGTTGCATTGGAACCGCAGGTCTATTTTACAAAAGCTGCTCTCAATTATTTGGTGAATTGAAAAATTATACCCTTACGCGTTTGTTAAGCGGGAGTGGCGCAAGAGGTTCGGGGAACCTCTGACCTGCGTGGACCGGAGTGGAACGTAGAACCACGAGACGCAAAGCTTTTCTACGAAATTACGGAAAACAAAAATCACCAACGAACACTTCCCCCAAAACTGTTTCTATCCCAACATTGACTTTTGATACAATACCTATTAAAATTGTTCTTATGAAAATTGCAACGGAGATTTGATAACATGCAAGGCTCCGGATTGGAGGAAGAAATGAAGAAGATTATTTTGACAGGAGACCGTCCTACCGGCAAACTTCACGTCGGACACTATGTAGGCTCCTTGAAACGCCGTGTGGAATTACAGAATTCCGGCGAATATGATGACATTTACATTATGATTGCAGATGCACAGGCTTTAACGGATAATGCAGATAACCCGGAAAAAGTTCGTAAAAACATTTCGGAAGTTGCCCTGGATTATTTGTCCTGTGGACTTGACCCGGAGAAATCGAACCTTTTCGTTCAGTCGTATGTCTCCGAACTTACAGAACTTACTTTTTATTACAGCAACTTAGTTACAGTTTCGAGATTGAAACGAAATCCTACGGTTAAATCGGAAATACAGATGCGTGGCTTTAATGCAAGTATTCCGGTTGGTTTCTTTACTTACCCAATCAGTCAGGCTGCTGACATCACCGCTTTTAAAGCAACGACCGTACCGGTTGGTGAGGATCAGCTGCCAATGCTTGAGCAGGCACGTGAAATTGTCCGCAGTTTTAACACTACTTACGATGAGGTTTTGGTTGAGCCGAAAGCACTTTTGCCGGAAAATGAAATTTGCAGCCGTCTGCCGGGTACCGACGGCAAGGCAAAAATGAGCAAATCCCTCGGCAACTGTATTTATCTGTCCGATGAGCCGGAAGATATCCGCAAAAAAATCATGAGCATGTACACCGATCCGGACCACATCCGCATTGAGGATCCGGGAAAATTGGAAGGGAATACGGTATTTACTTATCTGGATGCTTTCTGCAAGGATGAATTGTTTGCAGAATACCTGCCGGATTACAGTTGTTTACAGGAATTGAAAGACCACTACACCCGCGGAGGTCTGGGTGACGTGAAGGTTAAGAAATTCTTGTACTCTGTTATTATGGAAGAACTTTCTCCAATTCAGGCAAGAAGAAAAGAACTTGAAAAAGATATTCCAGCCGTTATGGAAATTTTGCACAAAGGAAGTATTAAGGCAAAAGAAGTCGCTGCCGGTACTTTGAGTGAAGTAAAACATGCAATGAAAATTGATTACTTTGATTAATGTTCCCTGCATAACGAATAAAACAAAAGGAGCAGTTATCCATGTCTCTTACGTGTAAACACGGTGGTACATGGAGAGCTGCTCCTTTTTAGTTTGAATCTTTTCTTAAATTCGTTTTATCTGGTTTGCAACCGTCGGTGCAACAACTGCTGCAATCGCAATTTTAATCAAATCGCCCGGAATAAATGGAATTACACAAAGCGCCATTGCTGCGCCAAGTCCTGTTCCTGTCGAATAGCAGAACCACATCGTACCAAATGCATATGCAATCGCGGTACCAATAAGCATTCCGACAACGCAGAAAACAATATTTACAATCTTCTTATCCTTCTTAACCTGCATCAAAAGACCACATACAATTGCCATGAAAATAAATCCAATTAAGTAACCGCCAGTAGGACCGGCAACTTTACCAACGCCACCTTCAAATCCAGAGAATACCGGAAGTCCAACCAGACCAAGCAGCAAGTATACAATGTACGTGATGGTTGCCCGCTGCCAGCCAAGCACATACAAACTAAAATAAATCACGAGGTTTGTCAGCGAAATCGGCACCGGACCAATCGGCACAGCAAGCGGTGCAAGTACACAGGTAAGCGCTGCAAATAACGCCATTAACACCATATCTTTCAGGTTAAAAAAGTTTTTTTCTTTCATTGTTCATCCTCCGTTTTTTCAAATGTAAACCTTTTATCTTGTCATAGTATACATTTGAAAATCGGAATTGTCAACCATTATTTACGCATATAGGAAACAATTAGGACAACAATCCAACAACTTCCGAAAGTATTTTCTTCTCCTTATCCATCATCTCCTTCAAGCTATTAAAAATTTTATTACGAATTTTTTCATCACCATTTATTTGGTACTTTAACGCTAAATTTCTTATGTTTAAAGCAGAACCTACAATATCGTTATAGTCCTCAAAACACTTCCTTATTTTAGCATTATGGTTTTCAAAATAAGCAAGGTACTCCAACCGTTGTTCCATAACAAATTTATGCTCATACAACAAATGAAGAACACGACGATCTTTCAATATTAAATTAAGTCCCTTTTCGGACATCAGTTCCGCATAACATGCAAAACCAAACACACGATTTCTTGCTTCAATAATATGTCCAAAATCCAAACTGCTGTTGTAACTCTCCAAATACTGTATAAGCATACGACGAATATATTCTGGCTGATAAGTAACCCCATACGCTTCCGGTTTATATTCTATCAAATACACATTTGACACACAGCCGCGCTTATTAAATTGATACTTTACATCCGCATAAGATATAGTCGTCTTAGACATTTTACCAACACTGTTGTACCCAAGCAAATATAATATTTTCAAGGAATCATCATACCCATAAATTAAATTTTGATGCATAAAATGTCTGTGACGATATTCTTCCCGGTCTGAAATATAATACTGGTCCAAACGCAGTTCAATGTATTTCCCCTCATCAATGCTATTTCGTATAAACTTCATCATACCATATGACTTAACAAAACTAAATGGTATTTTGCTCGTTTCTAGAAACTGATTGACCCAGTAAAAATGCCAATCTTTTTCGATTCCAAACATAAAATCTAATGGACGATTTACGCTGTTTAAATCACAACTGATTTGCAAAAAATTACGAAAAAACCAATGCGGATATACACTATCATTTTGGCGAATTTGAACTCCAATTTTCCAATTCCCTTGATTCAGTTCATTACATACCGCACTCGACAAAAGGTATTGTTTGTTTCCGTCGCACAAATATGCTGCAACTCTTTGATATTCTCTGCAAAGTAACAACTCAATAGAAAATGTCCTACTGTTATACTCAACTTTTTGAGGAACATTATTGAGCCTAAAATAAACACCCTCCCGGTTAAAGTACCCCAGCCTAACCAAATAATTATCATCACCATCTAATAACTGCTGTTCTTCACCATCATCTATAAACAAGTTTACCGCTCCCCATGGATGAGCATACTGCTGGGAATAAATCCGAACCCGAATCGAATCTACTTCCTCCAAGTTTCTTGATATTACTCCCAGCAGATTCTGCCGAAAAGGAACATTTGAAAATAACTCAATGACTTTACCATCAGTCTCTTTTTTTACATCAAAATTATGCAAATTTACCGTCCAATTATGTTGCAATTTGTCAACTATTTCAAACTTGACAATGCAGTTATCAGAATATGCATTTGCTTGTATTATACTATTTGCAAAACCATAATACGTATAAGTATATACAGAAACATCGTCCTGTATTGGTAACTGACACTTTCTATTCATTAGCATCTCCATTAATGTATCTTTTTCCCACGGTAATAAATTTTTATCTTTTTATTATTCTTAACAAATGGCTTTTTCCAATTGTTATACCGTTTTACTTTATGTGAAATGATTA
>OLVX01000082.1_pt1 | contig 87889 bp, 98 predicted proteins | sample 1673271 | NCBI WGS metagenome assembly OLVX01 (sample SAMEA3178939, study PRJEB25190) | human gut metagenome | biome: human gut; feature: human-associated habitat; material: faeces | place: Austria | collected 2013
AAATTAAATTCTGTACACATGTTTCATTACCTCACTTACAGGTAAATTGTACAAGCCTATTTGACATTAATGATGTCTATATCCCATTTTATTAAATGTGACTTATACACAAAAAAGCTTTGTTTCTCAATTATTTAAACAGTTTGAAATGAACGGTTAATTTATAAGCATAAAAAAAGAAGTTAAGACCTAAAAAATGTGTGTAAAGTAATAATAGCGCTTAAATAAAGTTTTTTGAGAAATTGTACACTTTAAAATGAACGATTTACAGCTTTTGGTCAGCATGGTGCTTAATCAATGCAGTACTTGCCTTCATCTCATTAAGAAAAGGTGCCATTAAAATCTGACACCTTTTAAAAACGCTTTACTTATCAAATAAATAGATGCTTTTACACATTTTTCCGCACTTTTTAGTATTAATTTAACACATTTTTCCGAGGTTATTAGTACCCTTTTTACACATTTTTTCTGAAGCATAAAAAAAGACAGCAATTAAGCTGCCTATCTTACCATATCACGAGTGATGTCTTTTAAGCTTTTAGCCCCACACATCTCCATAGTATCTTGAAGTTCACTGCCAAGTTTATCCACTAAGACTTGAATACCTTCTTCTTTTGCTCCATAGATCGCATTCACAAATGGACGAGCTACAATGACAGCATCCGCACCTAATGCCAAAGCCTTAAAGATATCGACACCATTACGAAGTCCACCATCCACAAAGATTTTCATACTGCCATCTACAGCTTTTACAATCTCTTCGAGTACTTCAGCAGTTGCAGGCGTCTGATCTTGAACTCGACCACCATGATTCGAAACCACAATTGCACTAGCTCCCGCTTTTTTTGCCTTTAAAGCCCCCTTCACACTCATAACACCCTTCACAATAAATGGTACAGGTGTATTTGAAATGATTGCCTTTAATTGTTCTGTATTCATTCTTCCTGCAGGAGGCTGACACCCCTTTAAGAAAGGAAGTCCAGCTGCATCTACATCCATAGCTACCGCAAAGGCATTACTGTTTAAAGCTAAATTTAGCTTTTCCAAATAAGTCTCTAAGCTCCAAGGTTTAACGGTTGGAATACCATACCCATTATTCTCTTTAATAATTCGTGTCGCATTTTCCATTATACTAGGATCTTTTCCATCTCCTGTAAACGCACAAATGCCAGCTTCTATACAACCTTTTACTAAGATATCATTATATCCATTATCATCATATGCATCTGAATAGTGCATGGCTACAGCTCCTACAGGACCTGCAAAAATCGGATATTTAAATGTATGACCAAATAGTTCTAATTCTGTACTTACTGGCTCATTATCTGTAATTGTATCCATATTTACACGAATGTTTTTCCAAGCATCATAGTTACGCATCGCAACATCCCCAATCCCTTTAGCACCAGGACCTGGAATCGTATTTCGACATGCCTTTCCATCACATACAGGACAAGACTTACATAATTTTGTCCCCATCACTTCACGACTTTTTTCCATCAATTCCATATAATTCATAATCATTCCTCCATTACATTCGCTATAACTAAACCTAATATTCCGGCTACCAGTTTCACAACCACAAACCAAGTCACACTTGCAGGATTGACTGAGGCAATAAAACCGAGTTGTCCGCCAAACACAAAAGCCCCACTCAATGAAAAGGCAGCATTTAAAATCTTGCCCTTCTTATTCATCTTACTAAATAAAGGAAGCATCGCAATACTTGTTCCAAAAGATAAGATAATTCCCATGACCGAATACTTATTAATATTTAATATTTGACCTACTCTTTCAATCTGACTCGAAAACTTTCTTAATACAATTTCACAAAATACTAAAGAACCACACACAATAATACTCATTTGAAATACAATGCGTAGTGCTTCATTGATTAATGTCACATTTGTGAAGTTCATATTGAAAAAGAAGGTTAGACAAACTAGAAAAAAGAAAATATACCCAAGCATTTGTACTAATTTAGAAAATACGGTTAATACCACAATTAATGTTTTAAATGAAATAAAAAATAAACCAATCAAAATAGCACAAATAAGAATTACGGGTAAAAACACAATCAAAAAATGATCAATATGCAATAAAAAGCCACAACCAATAAGAATAGGTAATAAACCTAAAATACCATACACAACTCCTTTTAAATAGTGATTCAAATCATCTTTATCCAGTTCATTTAAAAAGATTGGCAATTGAAAACTAATCAAGCACCCCAAAGTAGATGTTAATAATACACCACAGAAAATCAAGATATTATCTGCATGTGTCATAGACTCTATAATGGAATAGCCTCCAAGATCTGGCGCCAACAAACTCGAAATAATCATTTCTTTATTTTCAAATAAAGTGGCATGACCATTTAAAAACGCAATCGCAATACAATAAAAGCCTCCTACGCTCATCATAAAATCGCCCATCGTTATAATGCCTCGATCAAAAGAAGTGGCTAGTCCAAGTCGATTCTTAAACATCTTGTCAAATAAGCCTAAAGCGGCAAAGCATAATAAAATAAAAATAATCGGATTCATGCATTCATTCTATTATAATAATGAAAAAAAGTCGAAGAAAATTTCTTCGACTAATGTGCGTTACTTGCTGCAACTTTTACTCTAGACCACAAATCCGCAATGATCTTACGTGTAATTTCATCATATTGGAATACTTCATCTTTATCGTAACCAGCACGAGGTGTATATGCGTTAATACCATCATAATCTCCGCCTTTACCACCAAGTTCTTCCATAACTTCTTTATTTGGTGAAGTATATCCAACATAACTCGAATTATCCATAGCTGCATCATAACTAGTAATATAACGAATAAACTCATTCGCAAGCTTAGGATTCTTCGCATTCTTAGGAATAACCATCGCATCTGACCATAAGTTTGTTCCACTCTTTGGCATATAGAATCCCATATTTTCATTTTCTGACATGACATAAGCCGCATCTCCAGAATAAATAAGTCCTAAAGCCTTTCTAGCCTGTGCCATATTATCAATAATTTCATCTGTTACAATTTCTGGATCCATTGTCTGAACACATTGAATCAACCAGTTATATGCATCATTCAGTTCATCTTGACTTGTCGTATTCATTGAATATCCCAATGCTTTTAATGCCATCATGAATGAATCTCTTTCAGAATCATATAGATAGATATCTCCCTTAAATTTCTGATCTAAGAAAATATCCCATCCATCTTTTTCCAAATCTTCTTCAGATACTTTTGTCTTATCGTATACGATACCAACAGTACCCCAGAAATAAGGAATTGAATATTCATTCTTTGGATCATACGGAAGACCTTTTATCGCATCCGCCAATTCACCTAAACATTCTTTGTGAGTTTCTGGCTCTAATTTTTGAAGCATTTTTTCCTGCATCATTCTTTGAATCATATAATCACTTGGAACCAATACATCATACGCATCGCCATTGGCAACCTTAATATACATCTGCTCGTTTGAATCAAAGTTATCCATGATAACCTTAGCTCCCGTTAACTCTTCAAAACCTGAAATGATATTTTCACCTGTATATTCACCCCAGTTATATACATGTAAAGTTTGTCCTGCATAAGGCTGACTACCAGCTGATTTATTCAAGCCAAATAAAGAGGCCACTAAACCAACTACCACAACACCCGCAACAGCCCATTTCCAAGGTTTATTTTGTTTTGAAGGGCTTGTCTTTTTACGAATCATTGGCAAGACATTCACAATTGTTAGAGTGATTGTGATCAACAATACAACCAATGTACTAATCGCATTTACACTTGGATTAATACGCTTAGACATTGTATACACCATAATACTCAAGTTCTTTACACCTTGACCCGTTACGAAATAGGAAATAACAAAATCATCAAAAGACATTGTGAACGCAATCAAAGCACCCGAAACAATACCCGGCATAATTTGTGGCACAATAACTTTCACCAAAGCTTGCCAAGGCGTAGCCCCTAGATCCATTGCAGCATCGGCCAAGTTTGGATCTAATGATTTGATCTTAGGCATAATACTCAAAATAACATATGGAATACAGAAAGCAATATGTGCTAATAATAATGTCACAAATCCCTTTTCAATTTGGAAAGTAATAAATAGAAGCATCAATCCAATGGCAGTAACAATTTCAGGGTTCATGATTGGAAAATCATTGACCTGACTGACAAAAGCACGCAATACTTTCTTTGACTTTGATAAACCAATCGCCGTAATCGTACCAATGATTGTAGAAATAATTGTTGCCAATAAGGCAATAATAATTGTGACATACAAAGATTCCATCATACCGTGGTTTTTAAGCATAGCCTCATACCAACGTAACGAGAACCCTGTAAAATGTGTTAATGATTTTGAACTATTAAAGGAAAAAATAATCATGAATAATATTGGCGCATAAAAGAACACCAATAATAAAGCCATGCCTACTTTACCTAATACTCTCTTATCTTTCGACATGCCTATTTTTCCTCCTTATTACGCTCTTCCAATTTTCTTACAAGCATCATTAGAAGCATCATGATCATAGCCATGATCATTGAGATAGCTGAACCAAAGTTCCATTCTCCTACAGTAATGAATTGGTTTTCAATGACATTACCAATCAAGAAGAATTGTCCTCCACCCAATAATTTAGGAATGAAGAATGAACTTACAGCTGGCAAGAACACTAATGTGATACCTGAAACTACGCCCGGTAATGAAAGTGGGAAAATAACCTTCCAGAACGTCTGGAATTTATTGGCCCCCAAATCCTGAGCCGCCTCTAATAAAGATTTATCCATCTTCGTTAAAGCCGTGTTGATCTGCAGAATCATAAATGGCAAGAAGTTATACACCATACCAATCAATACAGCAGCTTCTGTATATAAAAGTTCTGTATGAATTCCAAACAAGCCTAAAAAGCTACTAATAATTCCATCACTTGATAAAATACCAATCCATGCATATGTTCTTACAAGCATGTTGATCCATGTAGGAAGTGTAATCGCAAGAACTAAGATTTGTTGAACTTTAGGACTATTCTTAGAAATAAAGTATGCGATTGGATATCCAATCAACAAACAAATAATGGTTGTCTTAATGGCAATCCATAAAGAGCGCCATAAAATCAACAAGAAATCTTTGTCTGTAAAGAAACGAACATAGTTATCTAATGTAAGCTTAAAGTGCACAATACTGTTGCCTTGCTGAATGATTGAATAAAACGCAATCAGCAACATCGGAAGCAACAACATGATGCAAGCCCACACAATATAAGGGATTGCTAATTGTTGAAATTTTTTCATTTTCTAGAATCCCATTTTCTCCATAACATGGATATCTTCCGCAAAGAAAGTAAGTCCGACCTCTTTTCCTTCCTCTACATAATCCGTTGTATGAATCTTGAATTCACGACCCGTCGTCCAGAAAGTTACCTTATAGACACCTTCCTTAATTGTTTCAGGATCAAAATCATAATCTACATCTAGATCTACTGTTTCATTTTCGTCATCCAACTTCCAGCCCTGTGCATTTGCCCAAGTCTTCAAGTCTGTATCAATAGCCATGGATTCCTTGATTTCATCCACTGTTTTAAAGAAGTTAAATGCAGAAACGGCTTCATTGGCCTTCTTGTTTTCAACAACCCTTTGATCCACAACCCAAATCTTACGCGTAATTGAAGTTTTATTGTTTGTTGAGAAAGTAACAGTATATTCTCCTACTTCCTGTTTTAAATCTGTATCAATATCATGAATTGAAATAAACTCATCTGTTTCAGGATTCCAAGCCTGTGCATCGGCACGCGCAATGATTTCTTTATCATCAATATCCTTCATATCTTCTAAGTCTAGATAGAAGTCGTTGGCAGAAATCTTTTCTTTTCCATCTTCACTTGTGATCGCATAGTTCTTGTTTACGTGCATATTTACCGTGACATGCGTACCAGGAACCGTTTCCACCATGATTTCATAGTGAACACCCTTAAATAATACGCTCTCAACTTCACCAGTCATCTTGCCATCTTTCACATCCACAATATCAATATCTTCTGGGCGAATTACGACATCCACTGGTTCATTTTCTTTATATCCAACATCGACACAATCAAATGTAATATCATCAAAACGCACTTTCTTATCGCAAACCATACGTGCTGGAATAATATTACTTTCCCCAATGAACTTCGCAACATATTGATTGACTGGTTCATTATAAATATCTTCTGGACTACCAACCTGCTGAATCTCGCCATCCTTCATGATGACAATCTTATCTGACATTGTTAGTGCTTCTTCCTGATCATGCGTAACGAAGATAAATGTGATTCCTACTTCTTGTTGAATCTTCTTTAATTCATACTGCATTTCTTTACGAAGCTTTAAATCCAACGCACTCAAAGGTTCATCCAACAATAATACGCTTGGCTCATTAACTAAGGCACGCGCAATCGCAACACGCTGCTGCTGACCACCAGATAATAAAGTAACATCTTTATTTTCAAATCCTTCAAGACCAATCAACTTCAACATTTTCATGACCTTTTGATCAATAACATCCTTACTCATCTTTTTAATTTTCAATCCAAACGCAATATTGTCATACACATTCATATGAGGGAATAGTGCATATTTTTGGAAAACCGTATTCAACTCACGCTTATAGGCTGGCACTTCACAAATATCTTCTCCATTTAAGATGACTTGTCCTTCGCTAGGTTCTAAAAAGCCCCCTAAAATACGTAATAAAGTTGTTTTTCCACAACCACTAGGCCCTAATAGTGTGACAAACTCATTTTCATATATATCTAAATCAATACCCTTTAACACAACTTGACCATCAAATTCTTTTACGATGTGGCGAAATTGAATTAATTTATTCTTTTCCTGTTCCATGTATGTTCTCTCCTTGTCAATTAAAATACAGGCGGTGTAGATACCCATAATACTTTGGCATCCACACTCGATACGTTTTCTAAATAATGCCCTTCCTTACCTGTAATATAGAAGGTTTCTTTTGATTTAACTTTTAACCTTTTATTACCAACAACTAAAACAACACTACCCTTTAAAATATAGCCAAATTCCTCTCCCTCATGAGCCTTGACTTCCTGTGACTTTGCGCCCGGTTTTAAAGTCAATAAAAGAGGTTCCATCTGATTCTTCTGAGCATTAGGAATAATATATTCCGTAACCAAATCATCTTGTTCATTCACAAAAAAATCCTGCGTATGGAAAACAATCTGCTCTTCCTTGCTTGATTGAAAGAAATCTGCCAAATTGGTACCTAAAGCTTCCAATATATTCTCCAATGCAGAAATGTTTGGACTTGTTAAGTCGCGCTCTAACTGTGATAAAAAGCCTTTCGTTAATTCACTACGATTCGCAAGTTCTTCCAAAGTCAACCCATTCTGGGTTCGAAGCTCTTTTAGTTTTTTGCCTATTTTCATTCAATCACCCCTGCTTGTTTTTTATACTAAACTTTTTGTTTCATTAAAAGAACAAATCTATTATATAGGAAACCCTCAATTATGCAAGAAAAAAAGAGCATTTTTTCATGCTCTAAAGTTAAATTAATTTTACTGTTTCATATTTCTCAAACGATACAACACACAATTTGTCATAACCGCCAAATATAAAGCCTCACTCATATCTTGTGTCTGTAAAGTCAACGGATAATTATCACGAATCATAAAGTCCATACTGATGTTTGTTCTTTGCGATATTTTTAAAATCTTATCCACATTGATCTGTCCCTCATCCCAATACTTAGCAGTATTTCTCGTTACTTCCATATATTTGCCAAATTGAGTTTGCGAAAGCGAAAAAACAACTTCCCGTATAAAACGCATACGATCACCCATATCATTTTTTAAATTGTATTCAAAATTCTTAAATTTCGAACTTCTTTTAATATCTGTAAATAGTTCGGGATGAATCAATTTCATAATATCTTGAACCTGATTCCATGTTAAGCCTTCTAAATTAATGGGCTGATTATACATTTGATCAAAGAAAATCGAATCAATGGACTGATGATTATAATCTGCAAGAATAAGCACAATACGCGTTTGCGTACGATCCTCGGAATGAATTTGCCTTCTAAAATTACGCAAAGACATATGGGCTGCTTTGGCAACTTCTTCCTCTGAAATATTATTATCTTCAATAAATTGCACAATTTGTTTCATAAAAAAAACACCTCCACGTTAAACCTTTAATGCCTAGGCTTCCTTACGTTTCATTTTGTTTTATCTATATTCGTTTTGACTGCTTTTGTTGCTTACTGTTCTTTTTTGATTCTAGAACTTTTAGCCTCTATACATCAAAATTACATCACAAAAAAAAGGAGCCTACTCGGCCTCTTTCTTTTGTCGTTCTATGTCTTCTCTGATCAGATCTTTCAGGTATCTGTTGACGCTCTCTTTTGTGTCTAGATATTCTAGAATGTCTGTGTCCTCCTTAGTCTTCTATTATTTCCATGATTACGTCCAAGGCGTCTTCATCGCAATTGTGCTTGTACAGCCAGCTTTCTATTTCTTTTAGAGTCATCATGTGTCTATCGTAATACAATTGATCCAGCACTTCTTCCTTTAGTCTCATTGCTGCTTCTTCTCTAGTCATATTAAGCTTCCCCCTGTAGTGTTCTAATTTGGCGTTGTGATTCTTGAATTAATGTTTCATATACGTCTGCTTCGTAAGCTAATTTTCTGATCTTTCCGAAGTCAATGTCTTCTTCTCTTTCTTCGATTGCGTTTAGTTCGAATTGAATTTCCCTTGCGATTCTTGTTTGTTCTTCAATCCAGTTTTGAATTCTAGTTTCTAGTGTTTCGATTTCTGTTTTCATTGTGTTCTATCTCTCTTTCTTTTTACACTCACATCATGATGTAATACATCACATAAAGCAAGCAAAAAAGCTAAAAATAAAGCAGAAAATAAAAAAGAAGGGAATGCTATTTTTCAAGCATTCCCTTGATCCGTTCCGAAAGATCTTTAACCTGTTCTTTTAGTGTAGCCACTTCCTTCTCCAGCTCGTTATGGCTTTCGAGTTTTTTCGCCAGGCTGTCGACCTTTTTGTCCATCTGTTCTACCTTGTAATCCAGCAATGCTGAATGTTTGGAGTTGCTAGTCCATGTTGCTAGGACTGAAGGTACTCCGACGCAAAGTCCGGATATAATCGCAACCAGAATTGTATCAGTCATTATTCTTCCTCGTTTACTTCTGGCAAACCTGCTAAGCTTGTTAGAATTGAGCATACACCTGCCACGACCGTTGTGCTTGCTGCGTACATCCAGTTTACGTCCGGAACGGCTGCTCCTACTGTGATAGAGGCTAGCGCTGTTTGAGCCATTGTCTTGATTGCTCGAACTCCTGCTGCTTCCCACCATGCTTTGTTTGTAAGTCTACTCATCCTCGTTACCTCCTACTAAAAAGGGCATGCCTTCTGGCATGCCTTCAATCACCTATACTATTCTAGAAACCGTTTCTGATGCGTTGATCAGAGTTCCGGCTGCTGATGTAACCCACGTTAGAGCGACCTTGTTTCCTGGTGCAGCTGGTGCTGCCTGAATGACAGCGGATACTGGAAGAGTGATCACGTTGTCTGCTGCGGTTGTTGTTACTTGTGCTACGGCTCCCGGAACTGCTGTTCCGTTGGCATAAAGTTGCACTTGATTTGTTCCCGCTGCAGTTGCTGAAATCACGAAGCTTCCATCCACTTTATACGTTCCAGGTTTTACGATTTCCAGAGCGTTTCCGTTTAGATTGACTCTGTTGTTTGTCCGAACCTGAACGGTTCCAGGTGGGATCGTTGCGCCTGCTGCTAGTGTTGCGCTTGTCGTGTTGACGACTTGGATCATGTTTCTACCTCTAGGCTACTGTAGCGCCTGTAGGGTAGTAAGTTCCGTATTGTGGGTAGTAAGGCGGATTTGTGTAATATCGTCCTAATTGGCTCAAAATGTTTTGAGTTTGTACGCTGTTTGAAATTGCCTGTAAGCTTTGATCATATTGAGTTTTCAAGGCATCATATTTGTCTTGCATCATTTGAGTCTTTAAGTTGCAGCAGCATTGTTCCATCTGGTGAGATAGGTTGTTAATGCTTTCCTGTACTCCTCCAAAACCTTGGCATAAAGAACTATTTACACCGTTGAAGCCATTCATCATGGCCATCTGCGTTGTGTTTGCGTTTTGCATTTGGTTCACGTTCATCTGGTTGATTAGCTGCGCGTTTTCGTATGCGTTTGAGCAGATTCCGTTTGTGATTCCGTCTAGCTTGCTAATAATAGCTTGTGTATCAAATCCGCGCTGAACCTCTGCTTGTGTGCCTTGCTGGTTGTTTCCCCAGGCTCCGCCACCAAATCCAAAAATCAAAAAGAATAAAATTAGAATGATAATCCCGTTTCCTTCTAGAAAGCCATCTTTGTTTCCAGTTACAGAAGCGATATCAGATAATGATAAGTTGTCCATGTGTGTTCTCCTTTCTTATCTATCTTGATTTTGCAAAATCCTATTTTAGAAAGCCCTTGAACTGTTCAGCCATTTGTTTGGCTTGATCCAGTTGAGCCTGCGTAAATTTTCCGGAGGCCATCAGCTCATTTAGAAGTTGCTGCGGGTCTTGCGTCCCTAGCATCTTTTTAAATTGCTGAAATTGTTGCAGCATGTTTCCGTTTCCTCCTGGTCTATTTTGAAGTAGTGGATTCATGACGGTTGCCTCCTCTCGCGTTCTGTTCTACCTTTGAAAGCCATTCCTTGAATTCTGCCTTCGTGAGGTACTTGTCTTCCGGTTGATCTTCTTTCACTTCCTGGAAGCTATAAGCCTTGATCGTACAGAAGCCACTTGCGTCTGCTTGTTTCTGATAAAAAATAGGCTTGTTACTGTCCATTAAAATCACGGACTGGTTCGGTCCTAGAGTGAAAGCCTTAGCACTTTCGATTCCGTTTACAAATTGAATCTGGTTTATTTGCTGGGTTGGTGCCTGCATCTGTGGCATTCCAAACTGCCCAGGCTGCGGCATGAAATTATTGAAGTATGGTGTGTTCATTGTGTTCTACCTCTTTTCACCTATATTCTCTTATATTTTCATGTCTGGAACCGTCCCTCTTTTGTCCTTCTTTAGCTTGTAAAATCCGAAGGCCATATCTACCAAAAGGGCCCAGTAGTAGTCATTTAAATCTTTGACAGTTTCTTCGAATTCATCTTTTGACATGCCTGCGTCCTGGTAATGCCATTGCGAGTCTTGCGTTTTGCTCCTTAGCTGATAAACAACTTTTTTCTGTCTGTCGCTCAATCCTTGCTCCTCGATTAGAAAATGTGCAAAGTCTGGGCGTAGAGGTGTCTGGTATCTTCTATTTATTCTCCTGTTCATTGTGTTCTATTGCTGATCCTTTCTATTTAAATGTTCCGTATGGCTTTACGTTTACTCCTGCCGAATTTAGTTCTCCGGCGGCCATCCAGCGTCGTGTTCCGTCGCCACCAATCCAGCTGATCCACACGTATCCTTCTCGACGAACATAGCCGTCATAGTTTACATGCTGCCCTTTGATATATGTAAGGCCTGTATCTTGTCCGTGTAGGCTTGGAGCGCGTCTGATCTTGATTGTACAAGCCGGATAGAATGTAGCTTTTTCGTATACAAAGTCTGAAGGGATACCGTTTAGCACGGATGCTGATCCCGTAGAAGCCTGGCCTCCTTGATTGAATGGCACGTGACTTGAATCTGTCCAGTTTGCGAATGATCCTTTATTTAAAATCACAGTTCCGTCTGTTACGAAGGCAAGGTCTGCGGACACGTTGTTTGGAAGGTGATAAGTGCCTTGTGCATTGCGGTCATAGCAGTGCGTAAATTTACCTTTTGCGACTTCCATGTGGCTGTGGTTTCCTGTAGCGTATCCCGTTGTCCCTTCGTCTCCGAAAGTGTCACCTTGTTTGAAGTATTTTACTTTCTTGATATCCTCGATATAGTTGTCGTGAATAAACATAAATGTGGCAAAGTCGATCGTTCCGTCTCTAAATAGAACTTTCTTGTCTGATTCTAGGAATACTGCGTTTCCGTTCCGTGCAGTGTCATAGGCTACTAGGTGGCAATCGCACGGTGCAATTGTTTCGTCAATCCCTGTGTCCTTTCCTGCGTTGTCTAAGGCGTTTGTTCCTAGGTGTGTTCCTACGTTGTTTCCTTGAGTAACATTCATGTACTCCATCGGAAAGCCTAAAAGCTGATATCCGCCTTTTGTTAGTTTTTGTCCTTTTCTCATATTCTGGACCTCCTTCTATTTATGAAAAAGAAGAAGCTTTTTAGCTCCTTCTTATTTCCAGTGTTAGTATGTTTCTCCGGTGATTTCTTTATACTGATCAGCTGTGATGAATCCTTTTTCACAGAACTTTCTTACCTGCTTATCTGTATATAGCTTTAGATCATAAAATCTTTTGATTTTTTCAAACATAAATTAAGCCTCGCTTTCTTCTAGAAGTGTATCTGTCATCATGGCCGTGTACATGATTTGTGCCTCAATCTTATCCTGTGCGGTTGCTTGTTGCTCTGGTTCTTCAATTGTTGGTTTGTCTCCTTCTGCAACCTCAACCACTTTACCTTCTACATATTTGTAGTTGTATCTACCTAATTCATCAACTAATCCTTTTCCTAAGTATTGACTTTGAGCATGGGCATATTTATCGCCTTGTCCTTTATCAACTTCTGTCATAGTTTGAATTTCTTCTTTTGATAAGAAAATATCTGAATTAATAGATGTGATGTATCCATCTTGTAAGGATACATATACTTTATATTCGTTGTTCATAGTTCCTCCTAATAAATTTCTGCATCTACACTTATTGTCACATCGTTTAAATCTATACCAATTGCAGTATTGTTTAATGATGTATCTACAGGGTTTGTATATACACGTACATATTGATCATTAGCATAACCATTGTTTGTGCTAAACGAAATTTGTTTACCTGTTCCGTTAACTCTAAGAAAAGTTTGCTTGTTATTCCCTTTAAAGATTACATTTCGGCTACTTCGCATATAAACGCCCCTTGAAAAAGGAATATATATAGCGTTATTAGCTCCATAGCCGGCTAATGAACCTTCTAAGACTACATAGAATCTTTGACACTTCAAAATTTCTTCTGCATAATTTGGAGCAATAAACTCCGTAGCTACTTTACCTTGCTCCAATTTGACCCATTTAAGCGTTATGCTAGTTCCTCGATTCAAAAAGATTGTAAATGTTTTTGTACTCTTACTTGTATGTACAACATTTAATCCTTGTTTCAATATTACTTGTGAATCATCATCTGCTACCATCGTCACTGTTCCACTTACAGAGGTTACATAACACGATAATGTAGAATCGCCCTCCGTCGCATTTTCTAAGTATTGCAAAATATTTCCTGTATCTGAGTATTTATCGTTCTTTACAGTAATTCCTCCACTTGTGCTTGGTGTAACCGTAACATTCCAAATCTTCCATCTATCTACTGAATAACCTCGTTGTTCGTAGCTTGTAGCACCTCTTTGATTGATTTTAAAATCCGGATTAATTAATAAATTCGGATTACTGAATTTAGTTCCTAAATAATTTGCTAGTTGCGATAATAAACCTTTTTTTAATCCTGCTCCATTGTGAACCGGAACAAGACTTGTATCGGTAAAGCTAGGCAATGCGTCTAATTCCGTGACTTGTTTTCCTGCCATTCTCTATTCCTCCTTGACTTTATATTTCCAATCCGAGCCAATTTCTCCACTTGCTACTTCATAAGACCAATCGGCTAAGATTGTGTTTCCTTTTTCATCTACTAAATTTTGAGCACTTGTTGCGTTCAAATTCGTGGTAAAATGATTATTCATCACCATTTGATTCAATGCATTATGTGATGTAGTAACCGCCTTTATCTTGGTTACGATCCAGTTAATAGCTGCCTTATCTTTAAAACCGAGCATAGGTTTTCACCTCCTATGCTGCGGACCACATTGCATTCAGCTCGTCTGTCGTGATTGCTGTTAAATCGGTTGTCTTTACGTATCCACTTAGATCAATGTCTGTAGTTCCGATTTTCTCGAACATTCTTGAGTCTGCCATCCAGATATACTCATCATAGATGTCCTGCGTTCCGTGGCTGTGCGCTACTAAGTAAATAACACCGGTTGCTCCTGTAGCAGGTAATGAACTTACTTTGCTATATGAAATTTGTGTGATTTTTCCAACCGCAGTACTGATTGCAGAACTTACTTGTGACGCTGTCTGATATCCGCTGTCGTTTGTAAGCTGCGAGGTTTTGGTTGGCGTGGTTACGTCTACAGCTTTGCTGGCGTCGGGTGTTAGTGCTGTTCCGTTAACCTTCACCGTTGTGATTGTGTTAACCTGAGCTCCTGGTGCAATGCCTGCTAATTTGTCTTTTTCTGCTGTAGTGTAATCATTTGTTGAAAGTACTTTCCCGCCTACGGCATCAACTTTCTTTGCTAATTCTGCTTTTGTCTTTTGGACCAGTAGGGTCGCCCCTGCCTTGTCCAGATATTCTGTAGCCATGTCTATACTCCTTCCCACAAGCTGTTAAGCTCGTCTAGTGAGACTGCCTTGATCTCGTCATTTTTTATTGCGCCTACTTCTTCCGCCGTGTAGCTCGGTTTTGTTGGTTCTTTAGCCCATCCAGAAACTGTCGGGTCCTCTTCTTTCATAGCTCCTATGATTTCGTTACCGTTTAGAGTTGGCTTGTTTTTCAGTTTGTTGTAGTCGCTTGTTCCTGCGACGTATTGCTCTTTTAAATCAAACCCTAGGCTTTCGTTTTCCTCTTTTAAATCAAACCCTAGGCTTTCGTTTTCCTCGGCTAGATTGATACTAAATTCATCTTTCATCATTCTATGATTTCCTTATATAAAACCGGAAAAACAGGACGGGTTAGAATTGGGGAAGCTATAACCGTTCCTTCTTCGGTGATAGCTCGAATTTGTACCTGATATCGTCCAGGCATAAATTGAAGTGTCTCTTCCTGGGTTAGCGTTACGGCCACAGTATTTTCCTCAATCACTAGGTCTTCCATTCTTTTTGTTAGAATAGTCCCGTTCTGTTCAATCGTTAAATATAGACTTGTTAGTTTCTCTAGCTCGAGTCCTGATGTGTGAATGACCAGAGTTGGTGTTGTCCCTTGTCTCATGATCTTACCTACTGAACCTGATACTTCCAGTCCGCAAATATATTTGTGCCCTCTTCGTCGGTTAGAGTGTTGTCCACGTCAACTTGAAGCTCTGTATAAATGTGATTGTCCAGAAGCATATTTTCAAGGTTTAGAATGCGGCCAGCTAGTGCCGTTGCGACTTCACCCTGAAGTGTTTCTTCTAAAGATTCGAACCATTTTCTGAATTTCTCGCCGTTGGCGTATTGAGTGTCCTCATTTTCTTTCTGGATTCTTTCATAGAAACTTTGGAATTGATCATATAGTTCTTGTGTTGGTACTCGCGTTAAAGTATCAACCGTTAGTCCGCAGTAGTTTTCGTCAAGTCTTACGTCTTGAATCATTTCTGGCGTGATTTCTCCAGCTGATGCCTTTAAAACTATAATCGCAATGATCAGCTCGTATTGTTCTAGATTTCGAATAGGCGTAGGCATTGACTGCGTTCCTTCCTGATATACAAGACCGCATGAATTGCTGATCTTATCATATCGAATGGCCACGTAGTCATATCTAGTGTAGTTTGTAGCGACGGTAGCTGTTAGGGTAGTTTCGTCTTTAGGCGAGTAAACGATACCACCTATTCCGTCGCTGGATGTCTTTAAAAAGGCGAGCCCGTTACTGACTGATATATTCATACCGCCGGCAATTTTTACTTTGAAGTCTTCACCGGTGATATTAAAAAGGCCAGGTGTTCTCCCGGCATGGAACATCCGCAGATCTTCTGCCAGATATTCCGTATTGTCTAAAGGGTATGCTGTCATGAGCCCCCTCCTTTCATTTTTGTTGCGCTTTCTTGAACCTCTACAAGTTCTAGTTCAATAGTGACCTGCGTCTGTAAATTGCTTTCTTCTACAAACTTAAGGCCTGAGATTCTTGCAAACGTAAATAAATTGAATTTAAAGCTTAGACACGGTATCACGTCTCCTAGGTCAAAGTCCTTTTGAAGGACGGCCTTCTTGTCGTCCGCATCAATTTCAAATTCAAATTTAGAAGATCCTTTTCTAGTCTCTGCCAGCTTACTAAGGCCCCTCTCTTTTAGCATGTTGTTATATTCTTCTTCCGTATAGGTTTGCTCGTTGCCTGAGGCATCCTTATATGTAGACTGTAAATCTCTGGCATCCACGTATAGCTCCATCCTTGGCTCGTCTCCTATTCGAAGATCTACAGTCACGCATTTTCGTCCTGATTCAGATTCTTCGCCATACACGTAAGCATAGTTTTTATAGTCGGATATATCCTCGATAAAAGTTTGCGAGATTAGGTTTCCAAGTCTGTCTGAAAACCTCAGCTTGTTCTTTGTTGATCCTGTGTAGATTTCGAAGTAATTCAGTGTAGTCCCTTTTAGAACTTCTCTGTATCCGTAGCCTACTAGCTGGCAGTATTTCTGAGCCATAGTCCTGAGCGTGTCGTATGTTGTGTCGGATGCGTTCTCAAGTTTTCCTGGAAGACCCGTATTTTCTCCGATTACTATATCCAATCCGCGTTTGTTCTTTTCAAAGTTACCGAGCAGCGATTGTTCTACATTTCGAACGGTCAAGGTATAGAGGTTTATACGGTCCTCCAAATTGTCCATATGACCAAGTACTACAATTTCTTTTGCAAGTCTTTCTACGGATTCTATAAAGAGAATCTCGTTTCTTTCCTTGCAAACGATTCGGTTCCATTTCTGTAGATATTTTGTATTGAAGTCCGTATATTCCACATGAATCTCGACTTTTCCTGTTTCGTAGTATTTTGGATTCCATTGCACGCTGGTTATGTTCTGGAGCGGTCCTTGTCGTTTTCCTTCTCTGTCGTAAACATAATAGTGCATATCTATACCCCCGCTAGTACTTCTTCAAACCGTAGAAGTGCATCCAGACTTCCGGGGTTTTCCTCTGCTGTATAATTCAGTACGTTTTCTCCGGGTTGAATCTGGAAAAACTCGGAATCGTAGTCTGTCATCCAGAAAATGTTTTCTACTTCTCCGTTTCGTATCAAGTGGCAGTATTGTTCGTTTGCAAAAGTACTTATTTCTAGCACGTCCCCTATATTCATTTCTAGGTCTGCTACTTGTCCGAAGGATATGTGCTCCTGAGTGAACACGTTCAAAATTTTCGGGTTTTTCACTTTTGCCTCTGCTTTCATAGTCAAAAGAAAGCCAGTATTTATACTGCCATTGTAATCGACTGTTACTAGTGGCGTTGTGAGCTTCTCTGATATTTTCCAGGGTTCTGTATTTGAAAAAGAGCGAGGAAATTTAAAGAGCGACCTCAGTCTTTGGAAAGTCACCCTTGTTTCCTTTGTTCGTCTTGCGTATGGGAATGGAGCCCTCAGTACAATCTGGAATTTTTGCCAGGTTTCATTGAGCGTGATGATTGGCGTCGTTTTAGGTTCAACCTTCCAGTATACATCGACTCCGGCTCTTGTGTTGATATAACGCAGTGTTGCTGATACTCCAGGAAGGATTACAGCTAGAAGCTTTTTTCTAGTGTCTGCGTTGTATTTAAAGCGCCCCTCTAGGGTGATGTCCTTGGGCTCAATAGAAGTCCCGGACACCGTTGTCCCTATTTGATTTGAAACGCTTGATTCTGATAAAGTGATCTCATTTTTAGAGATTCCGTCTAGTGTTGTTAGTCGGATGCCTGAGGCCTCGGAAAACTCAACGGATTTCCCCAGGCTGTTTGTGTATATTACTGTTACGCCCATGCTAGCCTCCTAACCATTCTTTCTGTTTCTTGCGCGATTTCGCTAGGTCTTAGCTCTTTTGCAGAGTTGATAGTCTGATCTACTTGATAAACGACTGTATTGCCTAAGCCGCTTCCTAGGGCTCCAGGATTGCCTTCTAAAGCCAATCTTGAAGTTAGGCTGTCCATGTTAGCTGCTTCTAGTAAATCGCTAGACATGCGTCCCATAAAGGCCTTAGCCTTTGGCATAGCTCTTTCTACGCCTAGCGTGATTCCGGCTGGAATCCATTTACCGATACGATCTGCGAATAGTCTTGAAGGCGACCCGATTCCTAAGGCACCTTTTACGCCGTCAATAAGGCCCTTGGCCATGTTTCCAAGCCATCCAGTCAATCCGCTCCACGCGTTGCTGATTCCGCTCCTGATTCCGTTTACGATATCAGAGCCAATTGAAATCATTTGTCCTGGTATTTCTCTTACCTTGTTTACAATTCCATTAAAGAATTGCCTTCCTGCTTGAATTGCTTGCTGTACAAACTGACTTGCAAAACTTGCGGCATTGCTGATCGTATTTGATAGCCATGTCCATACTTTACCAGGTAATTGTGAAATAAAGTTGATTGCATTTGATACAAAATCACGCCCTGCCTGAATCGCTTTCTGGATCATCTGGCTTACCCATTCAGCTGTTTTGTTGATTGTGTTTAGTAGCCAAGTCCAGATCTGGCCTGGTAGCTGCTTAAACCAATCCACTACTTTCGATATAAACTGCGGAATGTCTTGCGTTGCGAATTGTACAAGTCTTAGACCCCACTCTACGAACTTTCCTAGAATGTATCCTACGGCGTATCCGATCCAGTAAGGTATCGTTGTTCCGAAGAACGTTTGAATGTTCGTCACAAGCGTTTGTACGCCGTTTGGAATGGTAACCGTAAAGAATTGAACTACTTGTGTAGCCAGGTTCTGTGCTGCGTCCACGAAACTTTGGCACGCCTGCGGTATTGTTACCGTAAAGAAATTTACGATCCCATCTATGACTTGGCCTGTAGTTTCCTTTATGCCATCCCATAGATTGATCCAGAATTCTCTGAAGCTGTCGCTTGTATTCCAAAGATATACGAACGCCGCTACTAGTGCTCCGATAGCTACAACCACCAATGTGATAGGTCCACCGATTACTCCTAGTGCTGCGCTTAGTCCTTCTAGTCCTCCACCGGCCAGTGTAAAGGCTTCGGCCATACTAGCAATCACGCCTGTTCCTGATGATGCGGCGTAGGCTAGGCCATCAATCAATCCAGAGCCTTGTGATACTAAATGTCCGAATGTCTTGATCTTCTTTCCAGCGTCACCGATTGTTCTAGCTATATCGCTTACCGCTTTGATTCCCTTCCAGGTTGCAAAGGCTCCGGCTACAGCTGCAATTAAAGGCATTAGTTTCTGAATCTTATCTGCTACAGTTTGTACTTTGTCTATAATGTCTGGAAGCTTCTCAATAAACGCTGCGACAAACTCTCCGACTTTTTCTACGATCTGAGGCAGAATTTCTTTGATCCTGTCTAGTGCGTCTTTGATAAAGTTCAGTGAGTCTCCTGGGTCTAGCTTTTCTTTGACCGTGTCTTTTACTTTGTTCCAGGCTTCTTGAATCTTTTCTGCTGCTGCTTTGATTGCTTCCGCTGTTGGCGCGAAGAAATCCTTAACCGCATTCAGTGCTTTCGGTAGTTCTGCGGCAATCCAATTCAGGACGTTTCTGATTACTGATCCAAAGCCAGCAATCATTCCTTGAATATTAGGTAAGCCACTATCTGTTAAAAAATTGTTTAAAGCCTCGATAATGTTAGCTATACCGATTGCGATACGTGCCGACATATTTGAAAAGCTAGTTGCAAAACTTCCGGCCATTTCCTTGGCTTTTCCTGCTACAGCTGGAAAGGATCCGGTTCCGTTTTCTAGTGCATCCATCAGTACGTCATTGAATTCCTGCGCACTGATTTCGCCTTTAGAGAATGCGTCCGAAACTTCTCCCATGCTCTTTCCCGTCTTCTCTGCGAAAATCTTTAAAACGGGAATTCCTGCGTCTGTTAAACGTTGCCATTGATCTGCAGATATTTTTCCAGAGGCATTCATCTTTGCGATGGCGTCTACTGTATTTGCCAAGGTTTCATTGGTTCCGTCTCCATAAAAAGAAACGGCATCCATCATGTCCTTTACCATTCGAGTAGACTTGTCTAAGCCTAGTCCTGATGTGGCTAGCTTTTGCGTCGAACTCGAGGCGGTGTCTAATCCATATGCCGTATCGGATACCGCGTCGCTTAGTTCATTTACAACCTTCGCAGCTTTTTTGCTGCTTCCTGCTAAAACCCCTATAACTTGTTTAGCTTTTTGCATGGCATCTAATCGGGCGGTTGCTTTTCCGATTGATCCAGATATTAAGTCCCAACCTTTGCTGGCGGCTTTGAATACCGTTGCGCCTACGAAGGTTGACTTCACTTTGTCTGCGAAGCTTTCCGCACTTTTATGCGCTCCGCTAAGGCCGCTTTTGTATTCGCTGTCGTCAAGTCCTAGTTTGACTTTAATTGTTCCATCAGCTCCTGATGCCATTTTTCAACCTCCTAGGTTTCTAATCTGGCCAGAAGTTCTGCTTCTATTTCTTGCGGTGTTCTTTCCTTTTCTGGTCCTTTGTCCTCAGGCAGGCGGTAATACTTTTCTAGGCGCTGCGCGCGACTCTTCTCTTCTCCTTTAAGATTTGAAGTATCCCTGGTTCTGTAACCAATAACTCGTATGATCATAGTATCGTCGCTTAGGGCGTTAAAAAGCGCCTTAAATTCAAACCAATGAAGTTTAGCGTCTAAAAGATTTATATTGTATTGCTGTCTAAACGCTGCATATATAAGGTCCATATCGTATTCGAATCGATAGCCTTGTCGTCCGTTTGTCTTGGCATGAGATTCTTTAGGCTCTTTGTCGCAAAAATAAAAGCCCATTATTGCATTCCATAGGTCTTTCTGATCACCTTTAAAAGTGAACGGATTGATTCCTATTAGATCACAAATAACGGGCAGCTTCAGTTCCTCTGGTATTGCGTTATCTTGTATAACGCTGTCAACTCGGACCCAGGTTCTAAAGTCTGCATAGATAGGGAGAATCGTTCCGTTAACGTCTATGCTTTCCGGAAGATCTTCTTTCTCTAGCCACAGCATTTCTTCCTCCATATCGTTTGTCTGCGTATTCTAATGTCCTGTTAAATTTGTCCATAGATTCGCAAAGCTTGTCGATTTTGTCCAGATTCTTCTTTTCTTCTTCCGCAGCTTTTGCCTGCTGATCCTTTAAAAATTCATCCTGGAAGATGCTGTGTAATGTGAAGCAAAGTTCAAACTGTGCCGAGCTTCCTTCGTATCCTTTAAATAGTGTCTCAAAGGCTCCGTCTCCTAGAATCTTATCAATCAAAGCAGGGCAGTCCTCTAGCGATTCTTTTCCGAATTTGCTAAGCGCATTCTGTTCAGTCGCCCAATTTTCTAGGGCTTCGATTTTAGAAGTGTCCTTTACATCGACTCTGAATCTGTGTCCGTTGATTTCGATATCTTTAAATAATTGCTTTTGTAACTTTAGTTCCATGATGTCCTCCTTATGTTGTTAAGTGCTTTACTCTGTGGCGCTGTCTGCGGTAAATGTTTTCGTTTTAATGTTAAACGTTCCCTTTACCTGATCGCCTTGTTGCGCGAATGTTCCAGAGCACATTAGTTTGCCTCCGGCCTCTCCGCTTCCTGGGTTATCTGGTTGCACTTCGTAGGTTCTTTGATATGCTACAAAGTCCCCAGATTTGGCTGTCTTCTCGTTCCATGTTTCCACTTCGATCTCTTCAAAAGTAGAACCAACTCTCTGTTCTTTACCTTGCAAGTACACCCAGTAGTTAAATGCGTCTCCTGGATACGCTCGGCCCTCGTAAGATACTGTAGGCGCATAGCCTGTAACCTGGCTTTGGCTTCCGGCTTCTCCGATATATTGCACCCCATCATCTGTTGTAGCGTTCAAGGCTTGCTCCCAGTTTGTCAATCCCTTGTTGGCTAGAACGTAGCTTTCCGAGCCTGTGAATTTGACGTAATGCAGGTTGTCTTCGACCTTTAATTCTCTATTAGGCAGTTCTGTTGTCATCATTCAAACCTTCCCTTCTTTTCGTAGGTTAATGTCATAGAGCAGTAGAAAGTTGAAAGCGCGGCCTCTTCTCCCGTGTAGTCTGAAGGTAGCGTTGTGAGTGCGACCTCTTGCGGTGTTGCTTCGTCCAGTGCTAGATTTGGGAAACCTTGAGCCTCTTCTTCCGCGAGTGCCTGTACTAGTGCATACAGGATTCTGGACAAGTCCAGGCGTGCTTTCGTGTCCTTTCTGCTTGCTTGAATATAAATTTCAAATGGGTAAGTAGCCCTGTAGCCACCACCCAGATAGTGTTCTATTTCTTCCGTGTAGCCACTACTTTTGAAAAGCAAAGCGGTGTGCTTGGAATCGTTGAAATACTCCAGGCACCACGGTATGTTGTTGATATTGATTGAAGAAAAGAAATTGTATAATCCATCTTCAATCTGTTTTACGTCTTCCAGCTTTATGATCTTCTTTTCACTCATCTGAATTCCTCCTTAAAAAACTTTTTAGTGCCTTCCATCCAGGCAGTCTTTCTGGCTTTCAAAGTCTTAGGCCACCACTCCGAACCTCCTTGTCTATAGCTCAAATTTCGAGTTGTATAGACTTTTGTTTCTCCGTGTTTAGCCCATGGACTGTGGCTATGGGTTCCGATCATCACTCTTCCTGTATGTTGGAAGTGTGCGTATGGTGTGTCCCATATGATCCAATCGTTATCCTGTGCCGCCCATCTTAAAGCTGATGTTCTCAGCGTTCCTTTTCCGATAGGCACATTTTTGTTCGTGTCTTGAACGATAAGCTGCTTTAGCTTCAATCTAGATCGGCGGAGCGCTTTGGTTCCTCTGGCCTGTAGCTGTGCCACCGGGATATCGACTATAACTTTTAGATGATACTCACTCACATGTTACCTCTATGAATTCCGGCGTATTTCTCAAGGGATTTAGAATATTCACATTTGTGATCTCATAAATGTCGCCGTGTACTTCGATACGGTCCCCGGTTCTAATTGTGAATTGAGTATCTGGCGTCTTAAATTCTGAAGGGGGAACTAGAACCTTGTCAGCCTTATAATCGTTCACGTCTATCGTTATGAGGATCGTATCTGAATTACTGGCACCCGTCTGTCCATAAGTCCGGGCTTTTGTTTTGGAAACCTTTACGTGTTGGACCGTTACTGTTGACGTAGTTTCTTCTAGGTTTTCTTCGCCTAGAATGTTCATGACTTTTATTGTATGCGGCCTAAGCCATCTCGGGCTTTTCACCATACCGCTTGGCAGGCTAGTCCTGCTTTGAGTAATTGGTAGTCGAGCTCTGATACTGCTAGGCTCGACAAGGGTATGTCATGGAACCTTGTCGTTTTCGCATTATCTACGGAATACGAGAAGCCGCTTGTGGTTGCGCCTGTAAAGTTCATATCGCTAGAACCTACGAAGCAGTCCATGCCGCCATGTGCTTCTATGAAGTCAATCTGGTATAGGACTACTTTTTTTAGGTCCATGCCGTAGTCTTCCAAAGCCTGAACTTCCCAGTATGGAATCTTCTCTCGAATGTAGGCTTCTAGAAGGCTTTCGGTTCTTGGTTCTATTTGTGAATACTCCACTTCATCCAGTAGCGTTCCACCTAGGGTTGTGTATTCCTCAAAGCTTAGGATCATGCTTTATCCCCTTTTTATCCGGCTACCGCTGTGACCTGAACGTTACGGAATACACCGGCTTTTGTTGTATCTTTTGAAACGATTGCTGCAACCATTTCAACTTCACCTAATTTAACAGCTCCTGGAACACTTAAGTCAGGTAAATATGTTGCAATGATCTTGTCTCCTTTTGGACTTACTGCGTGAACGGCGTTTAATCCAAATTTTACAGCATAGATGCTTGTTGTTCCTGTTTTCGCGTCAATAGGCACGCACATCTTTGTGTTTGTTCCGTCAAAGTATCCTCCCATGTCAACAATAGCGATTTCGTCGTAGGTTTCGACTTTTTGTCCGAAGTCGTTCTTTGAACGATCATAGTAACCTTGCATTTTAGCTACAGTTTTTAGCATTGTAGCTGTCTTGCTATTTACTAATAAAGCGTCTGGCTTTTCAGATAACTTTGATAACCAGTTGTCTAAAGCGTACATGAATTCATTCGCGTTTTCTTTGATTTTTGCAGCTGATGACATGTCGAATGGTGCTGTGGCATTCTTTTCCTCTGTATTAGTTCCAGTGACTAAAGCGTCTAAGCCGTCAAATGGCGTAACGTCAGTTCCTGCGTTCCCTTTAGCTGTTGATTTTCCATTAATAAAATCATAGTGAAATTTGTTTTTAACGGCTTTGATTTTTTCGGCTAATTGGAATGAAATTTCTGAGCTTGCGGCTGTTCCTTCTAAAACACGATCCACTTCAAACGCACCACCGAAGATTTTCAAGTTAACGGCTTTTTGCGTCTTAATTGCTTCTCCTGCTGTGTATTCGCTATTTAATTTACGACCTTCAGCCACTGAAGGTGTTTTTAATTGTAAATAGCCGTAAGTTAATGTCGAGCCACCTGTTCCTGGTGATACTGCGTTATCGAAAGTTAAACGATCCAAAATAAAAGAGTCCCTGCGGAACTCATCAATGACCTTCTGGTCTACATGATCGGCTAAACCGACTTTAGAATCTGCTAATGTAATTGGCATCTTTTAGTTCCTCCTATTTTTTGTAATGTTCTGAGATTGCTGCGGCTAAAGTTGTTGGTGCCTCTGGTTTTGGACTTCCTTCGTGATTCCCATCAAGCACGACGTCGTTTCCTGGTTTTGGCTTGTTTGGCTCTGCCGCCTTAAATAAAAAGCTGTCTTCTTTTTTGATAGCTTCGATTTGTTCGTCAAGTCCTGTTAATTTTCCGTCTTTATCAAACTTGATCTTGTCTTTATCTAGTAATCCCATCAAGGCCTTTTCAGATAAGGTTCCAGATTTCGCGATAGCTAAACGAATTGCGCTGTCACGTTTTGTTTCTTCCAAGTCATGATCGTATTTTGTTTTCCAGTCGTTGACGTCTTTTTGTAGTTGTTTTACGTCTACTCCGTCAAAATCCTTGACGCTTTGTGTAAGCTCTTGAATGCGCGTTTCTTTGGCTTGCATGTCGCTCTCGTATTTTGCTTTCGAGACGTATTCTCCTGAGGCAAGGTTTGCTAGTTTTACGGTTTTATTTCCTTCTAGTTTAGCTGCAACCTGTGCATACAATTCCTCACCTAAGATCTCTTTTAAAAACTCCATTTTTGTCCTCCTGCGTTTTTTATATCTGGTTCACTCCAGTATCGAGTCCGGCCTTTTATATCCCGTACCGAGGGGTAACCAAGCCTTTTAAACGCCTTGCTTAGGGCATAATAAAAACCGCGCCATTCCTAGCACGGTTCTTGTCCTTGTTTATTTGTGTTCTATAGTACTTCCGCAATTCCTTTTGCAAGTCTTGCGGCTTTCTGCATCAAACTGTTTTCTTCTAGGTATTCTAGTCCCTTAAGGGTTATCCTGATACCCTCTAGCCCTTCAATGTTTGGTGTTTGGTCTCCTGTGTACCGAGTCATTTTGAAGCCCTCTACATAGCCACTTTTTAGAAGCATGGCTAGTATTGCTTTTCTCTTTGGTTCTGTTATGTCCAGGTTAGCTGCGGACAGTCTGCCTACATCGAAGGACTCGTTGTCCATAGCTTTTTCTAGGGTAGACAGGATTATGTATATAATCTTAAAGTTCGCCTGTTTTTGATTTTCTAATTCTATAAGCTCATCTATTTCTTCTAAAGATAGAGATTTAAGCACGGGCGGAACGCCATCATATTTTTTCCAGGTCTCTAGTTTTTGATATATTTCCTGTAGCCTTTCTTGTGTCATAGCTTCCTCCATTCTAATCCATACTGTTTCTCTAGTGCTTCAAAGGCCATATAGTAGGCCTCATCCTCAGTATACCCTCTCCCAAGCTGCTTAGCAACCTGTAAATCAAAAGCAATGGATGTTATAGGCTTTTTAGCTTTATAGGTCCATAAATCTCCATTGTGGCATGCTACTACCCCTATTAAGTATCCACGACTTTCTGAAACAGAAAAGTCCGATCCACTTGGTGGGTAAGAATTAGGATGGTTATGTATGCCGATTAAAGTTTTAGGCTTAGCCCTCTTTACAGCATTATGAATTTCCTCGTTTGGATCAACATTTAAGATTTCTTTTGTATGTGCTGATGTTGCTACGACTTCTCCTGTCTCGGCATCTATTAAATGTAAGGTTTCGTATTCAGTGCCGGATCTCTTCTTAAGAATATCTAGGGCCTTCTTGTGTAATGTCTTGTTAGCTTTAGCACTTTTTGTTATGTGGTCAAACTTAGACCTATATTCGGCTGATTTTACAAGATCCCAATTGACACGACTATCGTTTTTCTTAGACTTACTTTTCTCCTCTTCATGAGGCTCTGAGTATCCTAGCCGCTTTTCTATCTTTCTTACAGGCTTGTAAGGTCTGCCCTTTGTTCCGCCTATCTTCTCGGCTGAGTAATCTCGCTTCAGATACCCGTTAGAAGCGTCCACAAGCTCCTTCAGTCTCATCTTGTTGTATTTATACCAGTAGTCCTCTTTTGTCGTGTCTAGCCCTGCTGCGGCTTTCACACGTCGCTCTCTGTCCCACTTTCTCATGTTTCTTTCGTAGGACCTTTGCTTTTGCTCCATCTGGTATATCCTGTCGTTTTCTTTAGGATTTACAGGCTTGTTGTAATCCTCGCTTATTCCTGGAAAGTATGCAGTAAATGAATGCCTACAGTTCCATCCGCCAAGTCCTGCGCCTGTTCCGTATCCCGTAGCCTCATAAAAGTTCTCGTAGTTTCCTTCCGGATAGTTTACCCAGAACACTTTTCCTTGCCAGGCTGCGTGGCTTGGTCTGGATCCCATGTGGGCACTTGTCTGTACTAGGTTTATATCTAGCTCATCAATGACCGATTTCTCACACGCCAGGGCGTTCTGGTTTACTGCGGTTCGTACTGCCAATCGAACGGCCGCCTCGATTGATCGTTGAGCACCGCTTGGGTAGGACACTTTTGTTAGTCCTTCTCTGCATAGCTTGTCTATTGTGTTTGCGGTTGCTTGATCTAGTGAGTAAGCTCCGCTTGATACCTGAAGATAAGCCATGTCGTAGTATCTCATAAAAGTATCGCTTGCCAGTTGAGCTGTGGTCCTTGTAAGGTTCTGGATGTCTCCCCACAGTGCTGATGTTCCTTTTTTGATCTGATCTGAAAATTCTAAGCCGCTTGTGTCGTATCCTCCAGCCTCTAGTCTGTCGAAGGTATCGCGGATACTTTTATAAGCGCTCTGTTGCATGATCCGGTCGACTTCTTCTTCGGAAGTGTGAAGTATTTCAGCTAGCCTTTTGTTAATCCAGTCTTGCTGCAAACCGAGTTGTTTTAGTTTGTTGTTTAAATACTCCGTTGTGCTTGTCATAGCGTCCTGATTCATCTTGATCCGCTCCGCTATGTCCACCAGTATTTCTGTGGCCAGTTCCTGATATAGCTTTTCTAAATCGTCACCTACGTTTTGCAGGTAGTTTGGTTCTAGCATTAGGCCTCACCCTCTGGCTCCTCTTCGATTTGTGTTCCTTCTTGCTGGAAGAACATACTTTGAATTCTGTCTGCCGGGTTCTCTGTTTCTCCGGTCATCTCGCGTGCGGTCTGTTCGTCTTCTCCGTAGTATCGGACGCGATATTCCCATTTCTGTAGGATGCCGGCCGAGATTTCCTGAAGCATTCTCAAACGTTCTGCTTCCTCATCTGAAAACATGGTGTCGTCAAATTGAATAGTGATGCGAACGTCTGGATCAAGCCCGGATATATGGCACTTCTCTTTGCCTAGGATGATAATCGATCTCGTTAGCTCTGTAAGGGCATCCTGGATTGCGATACGTTGCTTCCAGACGCTTTCTGTTAGCTCTTTATTGCTAGCTCGAACCTGCGTTGCTGTGGTCATGTTCTGGATGCTGAACTGGTATCGGTTTTGCCCAAGTCCGCATTTACTTGATAAAAGATTTAGATTGAATTGAACGTTCTCTTTGTTCTCGTCAACTCGAAGGCTTGGGTTGTATTCCTCGAAGAGTCGAGGCTTGTCTGGGCTTACTTGTGTTCCTGTACTTACGTATAGAGATTTCTCCAAAGTTGCGCCGACGTCTGGTTCTTGCCTTACCGGTACTCGCTCGCCTTTATCGTTTAGCGCGTAGGCTGTTGGCTTCATGCTAAATAATGCCTGATCCATGAAAACCTTTTTCTTTCCTAGCAAAGTATCCATGAATAGATTGTCGTATGCCAAGTCGCAACTTTCCAGCATGTCGATTGCGTTTGCGTAGATCGACATCCCTAATGGTACGTCTGCTATGTTGTTTTCAATATTCGGCTTCAAAATAACAAAAGGCTTACAAGGTAGCTTGTAACTGATTGCTTCGCCGTGTGGTGCTGATACTCTTTCATAGCCTACAGCGTCTCCTGCCACATTGTTGATCTTGAAGTAGTGGTTGTAGATTTGATAGCCTTCTTGCTCTTGCTTGAAGACCTGGATGTACATAAAGCTTTCCCCGTTTTGCGTATACTCACTAGCTAATGCGATTTCTGAGATATCTTCCTCGTCGTAGGTCAACGGCACTATTTTCTGTGCATCCTTGATAGCTTTGATTTGTACGCTCTGGGCACTTAGCTGTCCTTTGTTTACTGTTGGCTTTACAAGCTGCAGATAGAAGCACACGGTCCCTTGTGCGAATTCTCTCTCGACCGCTTTGTTTCCTAGCTTCCAGAACTTGCTGTTTCCTAAAACTCCGCCGTTCTGGTCTTCTTTGTCTCCAGTCAAGAATTCTTGTGTGACGTCAGTTCCATGTTCGTTGCACTCTACCAGGATTCTGGTTTTATCATTCAAAAGTAAATCGGCCCAGTCTTCGCAGATTTTCTTAGCCATTCGCATTTGCTTGCGTTTTACTTGTCTGCTGTTTCCGTTTTCGTTCTTGATCTCGTATTTATGAAAATCTTGAACATAGCCTTTCCACCAATCGTTCCAGAATTGAATTTTGTTGTAGTAGTCTTGGACTTCCTGGCTCACAGGATATCCTAAGTCCTTTAGTATTGTGAATAAAACTTTCATTTAAGTACTCCTTCCTGTGATCAGGTCCATAAATGTTGACCAACTGTAAAAATGGGCGTCGAATGTATCGACGTCGGTTGTGAAATCATCCAGAATCTTGTCTTCTTTTGATTTCGTATCGTATAGGGCCGTGCTCAAGCTTTCGACCACCATAGGTACTGCCTGGAACTTCATCTTGTGTCGGTTTAGTAGCATGTTGTAGGTCAGAATCCTTGTCTTTCCGTCTATCTTGCGGCAATCCATCACGTTAGTTGGAAAGCCTGCCCTTTGTACGGCTACTCGTATACTGTTCAAAATGACTTGTTCTGCGTTATCTACAAAAACGTTTGATACCACGAAGCCTTGAATCCATAAAGCTCTGATCAGATCGACTGTCTCTGTGCAAAGTCTTTCGGCATCTATAGTTCCTTTAGCGTGTACGACTTTACGTTCAGCAAAAGTTACAATCTCAGAAAGGTCTGCCGTGATTCCTGTTACGATCAGGCTACTGTGTGAACGTGTTCCACCTATGTCCAGACCTATGTTGATCATGTTAAAAAGTGGAAGTTCTCCTTTGACTTCCCACTCGTCTGGATTATCAGCAAACTGTGGAAAGAGTAGCCCTTCCGCGTTGCACCATTCTCCTAGTATGTATCTGTTGTATAGGACTGTCCCTCGATATTCGAGTTTCAAGTTTTCCACGAATTCCTGCGGCAGAAACGGGTTGTCTTCAATCGTGTATTTCTGGCGGAAGATGTCGGCTCCTGATTCTAGAAACTTTAAAAACCAATGATTCTTGTTGTCTGGGTTGCATGTTCCGTCAAAGCAGCTATACGGTTTATCTAGACGCGACTTTAGCATGTCAAATACTTTCTTATTCCAGGTTACGACTTCATCCCCGTAGCAGTACGCTACTGAGGCCCCTTGTATCTTTGTAACCTGGCTTTCTTTGTCTGCGCCTATCGCGTAGCAGTTACGTCCGAAAAGCTTTACCGTGTTATCGGGTCTTACTCTTCCAACTAGTTCTGGCCCGTATAGTTCTCGCATGGGTTCTAGAACGTTTCTTTCAAGTGTCGACTTTGTGTTTCCTATGAGAAACACGTGGCCTGGAAGGCCCTCTATAGCTCGAATCCGTTTCGGGATGATGTAATAGTCCAGCCATGTCTTTCCGCTACGTGTAGCCCCTTCTTTTATGTTCCAGCGGCTCGGTTTATGATTCCAGAACTCTTTCTGTTTCTCAGTTAGTTCCACTATCGTCTCCGGCTACTGCGTCCATAGCTTTCAGTAAAAGATCCAGTTTCGTAATCTCTTTAGAAGGGTCGCCTTGTCTCTTGATCTGTTCGGCTTGTGCATTCATCAGCTTCGTTCTGGCTCGGTCTAGGCTTGTGACAGGTTGCTGTCCTGTAAGGTCTCGAATGAATTCTGCAGCCCTTACGTCTCCGCGTGTGGCTTTATTGAACATGGTTGCGGCTAAAAGCATTTGATTGCTGAGCTCGTCATCTTCTAATCCCATGTCGATCAGCTTCTCTTTGTTTCTTTCGCTTGGCTCCAATTCTAGGATTGCGGCCAGGCATTGTTTCAGCTTCTTTTTCTTTTTCTGGACTTTCTGGCTTGCGGCTCCGCCCTTGCGTCCCATCTCTGCAGCATTCTCTTTCGTGAATGGCTTCAGGTTTTGCATTGGGTCTTTGCGCTGTCTTGCCGCTTCGCTTTTTGTACGTCCAGCTAGTCCCTTAGCAGGCATCTGATATCAGCTCCGCTTGTTCTCCGGTGTAATCTTCCCAGCGCTTGATAATTACATCGGCATAGTGTGGATCATACTCCATCATGAAGCACCTCCGTCCTAGCTGTTCGCAAGCCATAAGCGTGGAGCCTGAACCTCCGAATAGGTCCAACACGTTTTCTCCAGTTCGGCTGCTGTTCTTGATCTGTCTTGCAACCAGTGGAATTGGTTTCATGGTTGGATGCAGATCGGATTTCGTGGGCTTCTTCTCGTCCAGAATTGTTGTGTCCTTGCACCCCCCCAGGATTGATTTTAGAAGGTCTTTAAGCTCGTCCTTCTTCATGCTGTCAATGTCCAGGTTCTCTGTGTCTTCGAGTACGGTTACAAGGTTTCTAGTGTTGACGAAGTAATGGGCTGCGCCATCTTTCCATCCGTAAAGGCACGGCTCGTGTTTCCACTGGTAGTCCTGGCGGCCCAGTGCGAATGTGTTCTTGTTCCAGATCAAGGTTTGTCGGATGTTTAGGCCTGCGCGTTCTGCTGCTTCCAGAAAGTTCTTACTCTGTGTAGATGCGTACCAAATGTAGAAAGCACCTCCGGACTTAAGTTGTTCTGTCATGTTCTCGAAGGCTACTTTTAAAAACTCGATAAAGCCCTCGTCGTCTTCCCATGAGTCGTTATCAATGACCAGTCCGTCGGTTCTTCGGTGTAGCTGTTTGGCTTCGCTTGGTCCCATATGCTGTCCTAAGGCTACGTTATACGGTGGATCAGTTACGACCATATCCATAGTAGCGTCGCTGCAAAGCTTTACTACATCCTGGCGTTTGGTGCTGTCTCCGACCATCAGTCTATGCCTTCCTAGCATCCAGCATTGTCCTCTTTTGGTTGTTGGTTCTTCCGGAATCTCTGGCTCGAAGTTGTCGTCCTCCGCGATTTGTTCGTCGAATGTTTCTGTCTCAAATCCGAAAGGCTCCATATCGAAGTCCATGTTGTCTAGTTCTTCCAGTTCAAACTGTAAAGCGTCAAGGTCCCATTGTGCTGCTTCCGCGACTTTGTTGTCTGCCAATCGGTAGGCTTTCACCTGTGCTGGTGTTAGATCGTCGGCCTGGATGCATGGCACTGTCTCAAGGCCCAGCTTTTGTGCTGCCTTCCATCTCGTGTGTCCTGCAATGATGATCAGGTCTTTATCCACCACAATCGGTTGCTTGAATCCGAACTCGTCTATAGATGCTGCGACTAAATCGACGGCATCTTCGTTGAGTCTTGGGTTATTCTCGTAAGGCTTCAGGTCGCATGTTCTTATGTCTCTAATGTTCATGTGTGTTCACCTCTGTTGTATTAAAAAAGAAGCGTTAGCAGCTCAGGGTTCTCTCCAATGAGAGGTTTATCCTGTTTAGCTTCTAAGGCTTCTTTGTTGTCTATGATTACCCGGAGCGCTGAAAAGAAAATAAAATTTATGTCCATGATTTGTCGTAGCTGACGTTTGACGTTGTCTGGAAAGCACTCGTTTTTTATAAAGGAGGACGCTCCGGGTAAAAGAAAAGAGGGCCCTTTTCTATCGGTCCTCTTTTACAAGTACTAATATACCACTTTAAAGTGGTACACAGTGGGAACTCTTTAGCTTTTTGTGAGCTTTTTTACTTCCGCCATTAGATGTTTATACAGTCCCCGTCTTGTGTATCCATATTTCTCAGCAACTTCTTCGGCCTTGATTCTATGAATGTACAGATCCCATAAGATATTCTGATCTTGCAAGTCTAGAAGTTCTGTCCATCTTAGGTCCGTCAGTCTTTTTTGGAAGTGATGCAGTTCTTGTTCTTTGGCTGATATCTCTTCAAATAACCCAAGCGGGCTGTGGTACTGATGCTGATATGTTGGCATAGGCCACTTGCTTTTTTTCTGTTCTGCGGTCAGTTCGATTCCTCCTGATTTTGCAAGGCCTGTCATCTGGTGGTTTAGTACTTCCAATTCTTGATTCAATTCAATCAAACGGTGGCAGCAGTAGCGCACCGTTTTTAGTTCTGGAATTAATTCGTCGTAAGTCATGTTTTACCTCCTTAAAGCTTCGATTAAGGCTTTTTGTGTTATGTTCTTGTGTTCTAGTGCATCCAGCATGTCCTCGTCTACTGTGCCTCTAGCTACGATCTGATAAATTGTCACGTTTTGTTTCTGCCCTTGTCTGTAGATTCTGGCATTTGCCTGCTGATACAGTTCAAGGTTCCAGTTTGGAAGTGTGTACCAGATTGCGATATGTCCACCACGCTGAAGGTTAAGCCCATGTCCGGCGCTGGCTGGATGCAAAAGCAGCACGTCTATCTTTCCGTCGTTCCAGTCCTTGACATCTTTTTCACTGTTTAGACTTCTTACTTCGATCTTTTGCTTTTTCAGATGTTCTGTGATGCGTTTTAGTTCGTGTTTGAAGTAGTAAAACACCATCACAGGGTTCTGGTTTGCTGATTCGATCAAGTCGTCTAGTGCCTCAAGTTTAGCCGCATGAAGGGTTGCTACTTCTTCAAGCTTATTTCCTAGCTGATCACGTTTATAGATTTCTCCTGATGTCATCTGTAGCAGCTGACCGCATAGCACTCCAGCGTTGGCTGCTAGCAGTGATTCGTTGTTATCTAGTTCCAGAACCTTCTCACGTTTGAAAGCGTGGTATTCTATCATCGCTTTTTGAGGTAGCTCGATTGATTTTTTTAAGTACTGAACCGGTGGAAGTTTGGCGCAGTCTGCCTGATCCAGACTCATGCATACGTCACCTATTTTCTTGTAAATCTTTTCCTCTGCGTCTGGTCTAGGCTTCCAATCGTATACGATCATCCCATTTCTTCTTCCTGGAATTAGATATCTTTCTCGAAACTGAGTTAGTGTTCGACCTAATCTTTCTCCCTGGTCAATCAAATATATCTGGCTCCAAAGGTCCGGGATTCCTTTCGGGGCTGGTGTTCCGGTTAGTCCTATAAATCTGTCAGCTAGGGGCATAACTTTTCTTAGTGCTCTGAACCTCTGGCTTTTTGGATTCTTGAAAGTTGATAATTCATCAATCACTACCATGTCAAAGTCAAAATATTTATTGTCTACTAGCCAGGTAACGTTCTCTTTGCCTATGAGATAAATGTCTGCCTTTTGTTGCAGTGCTTTCTCACGCTGCTTTGGAGTGCCTGCTATGATTGAGTAGCTCAAGTCCTTAGTATGACTCCACTTTTCTATTTCTTCCGGCCACGTGCTTTTTATTACGCGCACAGGGCCAATGATCAGAACTTTTTCTGTGTCGATTAGTTTTAGAAGGCTGATGATCGTTAGCGTGGTTACGGTCTTTCCGGCTCCCATAGGGAGAAGAAGGCCACACTTCTTATGATCCAGTCCGAAGTTGATAGCCTTCTTTTGATAGCTGTGAGGTCTAAATTCTGTCAAATCTATTCTCCTCCGGTATGATTCCTAGTTTCAACAGGTTCGTTAACTCATCCACCTGGGCTTTTGTGCTGATGCAGTATACTTTCATACCTGTTGCCCGTATTTGGGCTACTGTGGCTTTTTGTAGGGCTCTAGGCTTACCGCCTGGCCTTTTTACTTCTACAAAGAAAGCCTTTGAATTATATGTGATCAGTCTATCTGGCACGCCTGCGTTTCCTGGACTTACAAACTTCCAGGCTTTACCGCCTAGCGCTGATACCTTTTTGATCAGATAATTTTCTACTTGATTTTCTATCATTTCTGGAAGAACTTCTTTTGAAGTTCGCGGTACCGCTCGGCGCAGTCTGGACACAAATCTTTGTTGTCAATTGTTGTGATCCACCCATCTGGAAGTCCTTTCCAGGTTTCGATTGTTTTTCCGTTTTCAATCTTGCTCTTTTCGATTCCGACTGATGTTTCTTTTCCGCATCGGTCGCACTTGATATACATTCTATTTTCTTTCATGTTTTATTCCTCCTCTAGCCTTTTAGCTTGTCTTTCCTGCTTTGCTTGAATAAGTTCTTGAATCTCATGTCTTTCGATTTGATAATACTCGATAAGCTGGTCCATACAAATCAATACATCCGCCATTTCTTCGATCAGGTTATTTCTTAGTCCTTTGAATTCTAATGGTTTTGTCTTTTCTTCCGGATTGCGTACCAGTTTAGATACGGCCTTTTGCAGTTCTGATAGTTCTTCCATAGCGACCAGGCTCTGCCTTTCGATTCCATATCGGTCCATTGTTCCCTGGTTGATTCTTGCGTCTATTTCTACCATAAAACCTCGATATGTTCTGATGTGATTTCTTTCCATTTCTGTGTCTCCTTTTCTAGTTGATTTTTGGCCCTGGCAACGGGCAACGCCTGGCAACGTTCAGAAAACTTTTTATATATATACTATATTTTCTCGCGCGCATATACATACGCATGTACTGTATTACGCTATATATTATGTATTCATTAAGTTATATAATTTATAGTTGTCACGTTGTCAGAAGTATTCTAGGCCCTTATTTTATGCGGTTTTAGCCCGGCAACGCTCTATCATTTTAGCCGTTGCCAGTCCGTTGCCGCGTTGTCACTCGGTTTTTTTGAGTGCGTTGTCAGCCGTTGTCAGGCTTTTCTGCTATACGCGTAAGCATCCTGCGGCGGAACATAAGCTTTCTGGCGTCCGTAAATTCCTCCAAATCTTAACGGATTTTTAGTACGAACCCACCCTAAACTTTCCATGATTGCCTTGAGTTCTCTTTGGTCCGCTGGTGTAAATTTATTCTTTGATCCATTCAAAACCTCGCACCACACCTCTAGCAGGCATACCCTTGTACGTTCTTCCGTGCCTTCGTTTCTTGGATCCTCTAGCCATTGGGTTCTTGCATAAAGATCCATGTCATACCAATCTTGCGGTAACTTTCTGTCTAGATAATCCCGGACCATGTCCTCTCGGACACTGGTAAACGTGTGCTCCTTTTGCATCTGTTCGGCTCCGGTCAAAGCTTCGCCCTGAAGGAATAGCTTTTCTCCGTCCTTGAATCTTTGCTTGGCTTCAGCCCAGATCTGGTCCCGTTCTTTTGGCAGATCATCAAACACGACCTTCTTCGCTTTTGATATATCCGTGTTGATCGGCCAGAATCTTCGGTTTCCTGTGTAGTCTCTTAGGAATTCATCATCATTTGTAGTTCCGAAAAACACACACTGTCTTGGATTATCAGTAACCCTTCTTGCGTAGGCTTTTCTGTATCTGTCGTCCCTTTTACTTATAAACTGCTTCATGGACTCGATATCGGCTTTTCTGGCTGCAGATAATTCGGACCATTCAATAACCCATGATCCATGCAGGGCTTCGTATCCTTCTTTTCCTGAAATTGTTGTGATTGAATCTGAGAACCAGTCTCCGCCCATGATGCTTAGCATGTGGCTCTTTCCGATTCCCTGATGTCCTACGAGTACCGGCATATAGTCCATTTTGCATCCTGGTGTGTAGATTCTGGCCACGGCTGCGGTAAAAGCTTTCCTTGCGACCGCTCTGCTGTACTCTGAGTCCTCGCTTCCTAGATAGTCTATAAATAGCGTGTCTAGTCTAGGTATGCCGTCCCATTCTAGTGTGTCTAGATAGTCACGTACTGGGTGAAAGCTGTTTCTCTCCTGAACATAGGCTATAGCGTCGTCTACTTTTCCTTTGGCTACAATGTTGTATTTCTTTTCTAGATAGTATCTGAAGCTTGCGTCGTCCGTATCCGTCCAGGTCGGGTCGCTTGGATTGTAGTTCCACCATGGCAGGTTTCCCTTCTTGACGGGTTTCTGTGCGAACAGGTCATTTCCTCCAACTCCGTTTTTAAGCTTTGGATCATTTAAAAGTATGCGGACTATGTTGTCTGTAGTTGGCTTGAAGTTTCCCTTCTTGTCCATGTCCATGGCATCCAGCCAGTCCTCGTTTACTTCCTCTTTACTGTCTTCTACTCCTTGCGAACCCCTCGCGGTGTCGTCCTTGAAGTCGTCCCAGTCTTCATGAATCTGTTCTTTCTTGTCATCTATAAGCTGCTTCCTGGTGCCCTCGTCGTGTTCCATTAGTTCGAGCATGTGTTCTGTACTTGCTGGATCGTCTGGCCACTTGTGTATCCTTACAAGGTCATAGGCGTTACATAGCTGCTGCCCTGTTGGGTCTGTGTTGTGATTGCTGTAAGCGTACTTGTCGTCGTATATAACTAAGCCTCCGGCTGTTGATCCGTTCGTATAGGTCCAGCGGTTCGGGTCCTCTGTCGGCGTGTATTCCTCTGGTATGAACTTCTCAATCGCTTCTTGGATCGTGTAGGCCCTGCAGAAGGCGCCAATCCATCCGGACTTAGATAAAGGGTCTTCCTGATGTCTAATGTCGCTGTGATGCAGTTCTGTCTCTCTGTTAGATCGAGGCCAGTAGCTGATGTCATGCCAGTCTCTGTACTGCGCCAGGATGTCATCCGGGTTCAGGTACGCATTCCTGTCTCCTAGTTGTTCACAGATGTATTCTCCGTCCTTACTGGTGCTAGGCCAGAACATCATTCGTGCTGGCTGATACGTTGTGTCGTCGAAGTATTCCATTCCGATAGTACTTGCAATCCTTCGAGCGATTGCTTCGTACTCTTCCGGTGATACTCCTCTTTGTAGGGGCAGGATCCATCTGTATTTTGGCTTTTCCGGTGTGTGCTTATGCGTTGAGTAGATCACGCTGCAAAAGTCGCACGTTATTCGGATCAAGTCTAAAAAGTCTTTGTCTGCGAAGTCAGCATCCAATGTGATCATACTTCTTGATAGAACGCTTTGATTGTTTCGTCTGCCGTCCTTTAGTTCTCCGGCTACGAATCCACCGACATCCTTGATATTGGACTGCTGGTCCTTCGTCATGTTCTTGTACTCTTCCACCGTCTCTTTTGTTCGGGTCGTTTCTTTTAGTTTTTTTGTGAATTCCTCCCAGGACATTTCCTGGTTGAAATATTGCTTTTGTTTTCTATTTTTGCAGGTTGCTATTTGCACATCCTTCAGCCTCCTGTCTATTCTTCCGCTAGAATATAAAAGATTCTATGCTTCCTTTTCATTTCATATTCCATTTCTTATTTCCCCGATAGGCCACTTTCTGAAGCTCGTGTTTGATACTTTGCTGTGTTCCTTGCTGGAGTGTCCCATTGGCCTTGATCTCTTCTAGAAGCTTTGTAGTGCGTTCAGCGTGCTTGCTGGCGTTCTCTGTATCGCTTTCCATATATCTGCAGATTACGGTTAGAGCGTTTGCGATATTGTCTAGCCTATTGCAGATACGGTCTGCAGCCTGGTTGATTGCTTTTTCTAGCATGTCCGCATTGTCGAAGCTGGCCATGTCTTCCTTCCGTCTTTCTTCGGGTGGTTTGTGTAGATAGCTTAGACGAAGAGCTATAGCATTTTGACTTCGGTTCTTTAATATAGAGCCATATTCTTTATAAATCTTTGAGCTGCTATAGCCCAGGGCGTCTAGCTGCTTTAGAAGGTTGTCCTCCTGTTGTGTCCATTTCATACTCATGTTCTATCCTCCTAGCCTTGGCACTTGAGCTATATCCAAGCCGAACACTTCCTTCAAAATGCTTAGAATGATCAGCGCTGCTGTGATATAGATCAAGGCTATAATTAAATCATGCTTATCTATTTTCATTTTTTTAGTCCTTCTTGTAATAATCGGATATAAATCCGTCTCCTACTAGAACCAAGTCTGGCGCCCAGTCTATTGGTTTGGCCATTACGTCTAGCAGTTGCTTGAATTTTGTTTCTTTTTCTTCCGTCGGTACTTCGCATATAACCTCGTCGTGTACGTGCATGATTGTTTTAGCTCCGATCTCGTCGCAGCCTTTTAGCGTCTCGCATAGGCAGTCTCGAGCGATAGCCTGAACCACGTTCTCCGTTAGCTTTCCGCCCCAGGTGTTGGTCCACTCCCACTTTCTTGTTGTCTGGTTCAATCCTAAAAAGGATACCTGGCCATCTTTGATTCGTGGAGTAACATAGCCAATAATCCGTCCGTTGGGTAGTTGAATATAAACGTTTCCATTGTTTTTGAAAACCTTCATATTTCGGTCTAGGGTCGTGACTTTGCCGTCTGTGATTGCATCCTTGAAAGCTCTTTCTAGCTTGTACCAGAAATCGTAGATTTTTGGCGACGCCCGTCTCCATTTGATTACAATCTCATGCTGCTGTTCTGGGCTTAGTCCCATCTTACTCGCTCCGAAGGCTTCCAGTGCTGCCGTTCCACCTCCGTATCCGAGCGCTAGTTCGGCAATCTTTCCCTTTTGTCTTAGATGTCCATTGATTCCGTGCTTTTCTACGGGCACTCCGAACATCTGACTGGCTGATGCACAGTAGATGTCTCCGCCGTTTTTGAATACTTCCTGGCGCCATGTTGTTCTCGTAAGCCAGGCAATCACTCGAGCTTCTATGGCTGAGTAGTCGGCTACTATGAAGGACTTTCCCTCTGGTGGTGTGATTACGGTTCTTAGAATCGTAGCGAATACATCATTCATGCTTGGGTATATCAATTCTAAAAGTTCGAAGTTGCCTTCCTTCACGAGTGTTCTTGGTTCGTCTACCTCGTCAAAGCTTGGCCGTGGGAAGTTCTGCGGTTGGATCAGTCGGCCTGCCCATCTTCCGGTTCTGCCTCCGAAGAATTGGAAGGTTCCCCTGATGCGGTCACCATCTCCGCACGCTCTCTGGAAGGCGTCGTATTTCTTGACGCTTGTTTTCCCGAGCTCCTGGCGTATCTCTAGGGCTCTTCTTGTTTCAGGCTTCAGTGTGCCTTTTAGAAGGTCTTTCACGGCTTCCTTGTTCAGGCTTTCAATTTCATGTCCTTCCTGGTCAAGGATCCATTTTTTTAGCTGTGCTACGCTTTGCGGGTTCTCTAGTCCTGTGATGTATCTTGCTTCGTCCATGAGTTCCATTCCGTGTTCTAAGCTGTAGGACTGAACGTTTTTTATGATCTGCGTATCTACGTGTATTCCCCGGTCATTTATCCTCTGATCCCTGTGCCAGTTTTCCCATTCCTGATCAGATACTGGTATCAAGCTATTTAGCTTGTTATAAATGGTTTGTTCGGATTCAACATCACGTCTGTTATACTCGATGAAAGTATTCCATTTCTCCGGATCATGCTCCGGTAGGTTCTTCCATCTTCCGCCGTTGGCTTTTGTTGGTTTGCAAGGCTTGCAGAAATACTGGATCAGCCTTTTACCTGTAGCCAGTTTCACCTTGTCTTCTTCAATGCCTAATGCTGGCCCTAGTTGTCCTAAACTGGAAGGGTATCCATTCTCAGCGGCCATGATCATAGTATCTTTCCATTGCTCTGGTGGAAGGAATCCATCCTCTGTTAGTTTCTTTTTCAAGGCGTCTCCTAGAGTATTTCGCTTTGCGTACTCCTTGACGTATCTGGTTAGACATACTCGTTCGAAGTTTGCGTTGTGTGCCACCTTCGTTATGCTTTCATCCGCTAGCGCTGATACTAAAGAAAAAGGCAGATCTTCTTCCATTAAATTTAAAACTTCTACTGGATCATCGCCCCAGGCGTATCCGAATAGAAGTATTTTGAAATCTAAACTTTCTGCGTATTTATAAACCCCGCAGGCTGCAAGGTCGACGCTGGAGTAGGTCTCCAGGTCGATATGCAGTATGGGCTTTTTACAATAAGGCACTTAGGTCGTCGCTTCCGGTTTCCTCATCAAACTCAGAAGCGTCGCCGAAGTCTGCGGTTACACTTGAGTGTCCTCCTAACGGCTCTCCGTCTTTTACTTTTAAAACGCTGTTAAGGCCAGCCGCGATTCCTGTTCCGACTTTGTTGAATGGATAGAAGTTAAAGCTTACAGCTCCATAGCATCCACTATATACATCTTCAAGAATTGCGTTCTTGTCGCTATAGGCGTATGTTACTCCGTTCTTGCGGTATCCAACTGATACAGGATTATTACTCTTTACCGCTAGCATGTATTTGTTCTTGAACTCTGGCGCACTGTATCTTTCATCCGCGTCGCAGTCAACCAATAAACCGCGTGTGCTTCCAGGCTCTCTTTTTAGCGGTGTCGCTTTTGCTTTGAAAGAAGCGCCGTAGTCTTCTACTCCGTCTTGAACGGCTTCCTGGTATCCCTTAAGGATTCGGTTAAGTGTTTCTTTGTCGTCCTTGTCAATTAATACATTCACGCTATATTTGGCGTCCTGGCCCTCTGCAAAGGCGTGTGGTTCTGCCAAGTGGCAGTATACGAATCTCACTAATTTTGTTTTAACTGTAGACATCTTTCTGTTCCTCCTAGTTTTACTCTTTGTCGCATTACGTTTTTAAGCTGTCGCTTTAGATCGTTTCTGTGTGGTCCTGGTTTACTGTTTCGAATCTCGGCTCGGATGCGGACCATTTTTTCATCCAAATCTTTAATCAATTCCGTCTTTGAAGTCATTTGTTACTGCTTCAAATGCGGGACGCTTGTCGCTTACTGGCACCAGTGTTGGTTTTCCTTGTGGTTTCTCGATATATTCACCAACGATTTCTGCGAAGTCTTTCTTTCCGACTAATTTTTCTAGAGCCGTGATAGTCTGAAGCTTTGGCTGCGTCATGATCTGGTTGTAGTCGAATCCTGCGTTCTGTAAAGCTTCAGATGCCTTAGACTCGTCTGTAATCTTTCTTTTGCTTGTTCCTTCTACAACTTTATATCCTTCGTAGTGTGTTCCTTTTAGCGCCTGATCCAGTGCGAACTCTTGTACCTCTTTGGCCCAGTCGATAAGTCCAGGTAGTTCTGGCAAAAGCTCCGCGATTTGCTGATCTGTTAGAAGCATTCCGCACATGCGCTGATATCTTTCGTCGATTGCTTTCATCCTGGCAGCGCGTGCGTTACAGTTTCCCTTTGCCCTGCAGAACTTGCACCAGTCTCCGGCTTGCCGTTCTCCTTCTCCGTTCCATGCTTCTATAGCTGCAGGCTTGACTACATTTTCCATCCAGTCGGCTAGTTCTTGCGTAGTAATTTCCCAGGTGCTGATGTGGTCACGTCTAGGCTGTACGATATGAAGCTGAACCTTTTCAAAATCGTATAGGCAGTCGTATAGGGCCATAACTCCTGCGGCGTAAATGGTAAGCTGCGGATTGTGTGGTGCATTTACCTTGACACCTTCTCCGTATTTAAAATCGATAACGTGGAGCGTGTGATTACTTACGATTACAGCGTCGCTTGTTCCGAATCCTTCCGGAATCCATGGAGTCAAATCAACTTGTACCTCGATAAAAAGATCCGCGATATCACTTTTCTTTTTCTCTTTGTTGTATACCTCTAGAACATAGTCCTTATAGAAGTTTGTAGCCTCGTCCATTTCTCCTGTTGCAGCTTTTACTTTTCTTCGTGGATGTCCCTCGATCCAGTTACGAAGTTTCTTTTCGGCTACACTGTGGGCCTCTGTTCCTTCCGCTGCGTAGACGCTTGGCTTTTCTTCAATAGGCTCCTCAAGTCTTGCGGAAGGGTGGCAGTGAATCCATCTGTCGGCACCACTTGCAGAAAGGATAGCGTGTTGGCTAGGCATGTAGTGCCTCCCAGGCTTCCTGATATTTCTCTTTAGGAATGTCGCTGATCTTGCTTGCACCCATCTGAGTTAGGAATACCTTAAGTACGGCCATGCCTTTTTCTTTGGCAAAGTCAACGCCGGCTTTCTGTAGCTCTTTCAACGTAATTGGTTCTGCAGTCGGATCAGGTTTAGGCGTTGGCTTTACTGGTTCCGGTGTAGGCTCATCCATTGGCACCCAGTCTTTGGCTCTTGGGATTGTAGGCTCCTCCTGCTTTGGTGCTTTTTGTTTTGGTGTTTCTTCTTCCCATGGGAATGTTTCAGGCTCAGGCAGTTTTTCCTCTAGTCCTGCGCGCTTTAGGTCTAGCTCCTTGGCTAGCTCCAACACTTTTTTAGCGTCGTCGATTTCGCTTGTTGCGAATTGCAATGTTAGTTGGTAATACATCTATTTTTCCTCCTTGTTTTCTGAATTGTCGTTATAAAGCTCTTTGTATGTATTAAATAATGCAGCTTTAAATTTTTCGCGTTCTTCCTCTGGTTTCTTTTTCAACGCTTCCTCGTATCTTCCTAAAAATTCATCAAAAGTCATTTATTTTTTCCTCCCTTTATTTCTTCCATTCTTCTTTTTAATTCATCGTAGGTAACGCAGAAAGGACATTCTTCATCTCCCTTTTTTGCATGACACGACCATTGCTGAAGTCCGTCAGCAACCGGGCTGGCATCTAATCTGCAACTTCCTTCTTCATAGGCGATATGTAAGGTATTGGGCCAAGATTCGCTGACATAAAACGGGCAATATTGCGGATCAATTTCATCAACAATAATTTGCATTTTCTAGTCCTCCTTATCTTCTATTTCTGCAGCTTCTAGGCTTTCGCTTAGGTTCACAACCTGCTGTACAAAATCTCTAAGCATAGCCTTAGCAGCATGTTTTAGAATTGATCCAAGTTCCTCTGGACTGACGTCCATTGTTTCAAGAAGGGCCATCATCTCGGGTCTGCTTCCTTTGATATGTGTCTCTAAATGCATTTCGTCTTCAACGTCTGGCGCTAGTGCAACTTCTACTGAGAAAAGCTTTAATTCTCTTTTTGCAGGTTTTTCTTTTTCAATAGTGATCATGTTTAGTCCTCCTCTGTTATTTCGCTATTTGCTAGGATATCTTCAAGTGTTGCATCCCTATCAACGCCCTTGAAATACCCCTTTTTTCTCATCTCGGTTAAAGAATTTATATTTTTGAACTGATATTCGGGCGAATAGCCTTGTGAACAGCTTTGTAATAAATCCTGTTCAAATTTAGTTAGTTTAATTGCGGGGGCTTTACGGGGCTGCTTTAGCCAATCCATTACCTTTGCATGACATCCTCTTGATCGATCTTTGCTAAGTTCGCAGTCAATGCATTTAACACGATCACATCGTTCAGGTCTTCCTTTGACTACCGCTAAATTCCACAGGCCTTTTTCTAGAATTTCTTGTTGGAAATGATCTAGATTAGTTTCCTGATTCGGTTCTCTATATTGCTTCAATTCCTCTAGCCATTCAGCAAGTTGCTTAAAGTTTTCTCTACAAAGATCACTCATGCATTGATTTTTAGATGCTTCTTTTGCGCGGGCAATTAATTCCTCTAATGTCATTCTTTCTTTTTCCTCCTTGTATTTTTGAACACGTGCTGTATAATATAAGCGTGTTCTATTGCTAGAGCCTTATTCGTTTTCGAACGAGGTCTTCTAGCCTTTTTTTATAGAACGCTCGTAGGATTCTACGATATTCTTTTGTGTGAGGCCTAGATACTGAATAGCACGCTTGGTTAGAATTACGTTGCTGTCGATATTCTCTAAGCCTTCTTTTTTTATGTCTTCCATGATTTTCTGGAAGACTTTACTTCCTTTGTTCCTTCCGCAACCTAGAAACTTTGATAGCTCGGTTTTGTTCATATAACCCTTTTCCATCATTTTGTATCTGTAGGCTGCTAGGTTTTCTACTTGCAAAGCTCACCACCTCCTTTAATAAAGCATTTGATAGATCATGATCCAAACCGCTACGCTAAGCGACAGGATCAGGATTAGGATCGCAACGTTTAGCACTGTTACAAGTCCTGATCTGAATTTCTGTTTTCTGATTCTTTTTTGTTCTGCATAGAAGGCTTCCAGTCTTAATCTTTCTCCGTGAAGGTTGATACCTTCCGCAAAGTCTGGAAGCTCTGCGCCTGTTGTCTTGTGTTCCATTTCTCTTTCTCCCTTTCGTGTTACAATCTCCTATGAAAGGAGGTTAATCGTTTGAAGTTAAATCATGATTTAGTTCGATTGCTTCTATCTGCAGTGGAAGCAAGTCCTGAACCCGTGAATCTGTCGGAGTTAACTTTCGACGGCTTTTCTTCGTATGATGTCAGAAATCATTTGAAGGAATTGTTTCGTCGTGGCTATATTAGTGGTGAAGTGAATAAATATCTTGCTTCTACTGATTACATAGCTTCTTTCCTTACTCCTGCGGGTTCTGCTTACTTAAAAGAATTGAATACTTCCGGTCTTAAGAAATTTCTTTACGCCACAAAACGTTTTGTTCGTGATCTGTTGATTCAGTATTTTTCTAGTAAGCTTCCTTAATTAATTTTTCTTGAAGAAGGGCTTAGTCCCTTTTTTCTTTTCTTCTGATTCTTCAATCCTGTACGGGTTTTCCCTCTCATATTCTTTTTCGATTTCCTTTTGATCTTTTTCTAGAACCGAGTCAAACATCCAAGGATCGGCTGCACCTAGTCTGAATTTGAGATGTATATGCATTTCTAGATATCCAGGCGTTGCTTCTGTTCTGAGTCTTGTGATCGGATAATCGCTGAGGTCTAAGTCGTTGATCTTGATTCCTTTCCCGCCATCTAGGATTTCAAAGGATTCGAGCTTTTTCATTTGTTCACCCTCTTTTCTTTTAGTCCTTTGATAGTTTCCCTAACGGCTCCTATCGCAAGACCGAAAATGATAGGTACTAGGATCATTATTCCCAGTATACTTAGCAATCCAAAAAATATATTTTCCAACATCTATTTCACCTCCTCCTGTTTTTCTGGTTCCTTGGCTGCTGGTGCTGGCTGAGCCTTATTCATTTGTAGGCCTGTCAGTATTCCCTCTACAAAGGCTTTTTCACTTTCAGATAGCTTGGGAATCTTTTCTGAAAGAATTAGGCTTGTTTTTTCTATTTCCTGATGTTGCGATGCTTTCATTTTTTCACCTCCATATGCTTCGTAACTGAAGTTTACGATGTCATTATATGCTCGTCCCTTTACAATTGTCAACACTGAAATTTAAAAAATGTTTTGTTACTTTACAATTTAAAACTATAGTGGTATTCTGTTTTTGAAAGGAGGCACTTATGAAAACAGTGGGTGAACGAATTAAAGAAGTTCGTAAAGCTCTAGGCCTATCGGGTGAGGCCTTTGGGAAGCCTATCGGTCTTTCAAGAGGGGCGCTTAGTAATATTGAAAGAAATACAAACGGCGCGTCTGATCGAACTATTAGATTGATATGTTCTAAGTATTGCGTGGATTATTTCTGGTTAACTGAAGGCAAGGGTGAAATGTTTATAGATGATATGGACGCCATACTTGAAGAGCTTGCAGCTGAAAAAGGATATGATGCTGACACTCTTAGGATTATGAAAAAACTATACAGTCTACCTAATGATCAATTTAATTTAGTAATGCAGCTTATTGATAATCTTGTAGAAAAAAAAGACGAGTAATCCTGTTTAGGTTGTTACTCGTCTTTTTATAAAAAGAAAAACGCAGAACCTGTTTCCAAGTCCTGCGCTCTTCCATGTGTGTTCTATTGCTGTGTTCCGTGTCTGATCCAGATTCTTTGTAGGATTTTATAGGCCTGTTCAAGACCCTCCTGATCCATGGTCTGGAGCATGAATTCGATTTTCTTTTTGAGTTCCTCTATCCTATACGCTTTCCCTTCTTTCTTAAAAGCTCTTTTCCTAATTGCCTACAGTTTACAGCTATGAACGCATTTTGTCAAACTTTTACGGTTATTATTCTGTATTTTTTATTATTTACTTTTTGAACCTAAAAGATTAATATAAACCTAGGAGGTGTAATTATGAGTAAATTGAATGAAGTTTTATCTTCCAAGCTCCCTGAGCTGATGAAAGAGTCTGGTGTCAGTCGTAGAGATTTGGCCGAGTATTGTGGTGTTTCTTATAACACAGTACGGTGTTGGGAGGTTGGCACTAAAGCGCCAAGGCCAGATATGGTTGTGAAAATTGCAGAGCGCTTCAACCTGAAACCCTTTGATCTGATGAGCGCGGCTTTTGAGGATTCTTCAGTAAAGCCTGTCCGTTTCTTGTCTTTGGTTGCTGAGGACGGGTCTGTATCTAAGTCGAATAGCTCGTCAGTCTTCACTTCTACGGCTACAGATGTTACAGCGGATTATATTTATGTTATGCCAGATGAAACTATGTATAAGGCGGATATTATCAAGGGCGACGTCTGCCTGATCCGCGCCACAGGTGCTATTCGTGCTGGTGTGCCTATGCTAGTGAAGTATCAAGGTAAAGCCATGCTGCGCTTTATTATTACGCATAACGAAACGAACCAGATTGCTTTACGTACTGCCAGTCCGTATGCGATAGGGACTCTCTTCTCAACGTCTGACTTTCATGATCAGGTTCAAGTGTTGGGTGTTTTAGTCGCTTTTCGTAGAAATTATAAAAGGAGATAATCTCTTATGGCTCAGCAAAAGGACACAAAAAGGGGAACCTGGATGTTCTATGGTTCCTGTAAAGATATTACCGGAAAGACTCAGCGATATTGTCGTCGAGGTTTCAAAACAAAAAAGGAAGCAAAAGAAGCCGAGTTTGCCTTCCGTCTGGAAATGACTACCGCTCGGCCTTCTATAACCTTAAATGAGATGTTTCAGTTATACTGCAAAAACGCAGAGAATATGTCCGTAAAAGGATCCACTCTCTATACGCACGAACATACTTATAGAAATCACATCCAGGATGATTTGGGAAGCCTGAAGCTTACGGCGCTTACGACTCCCGTTCTTGATCAGTGGAGAAACCGTCTGCTTCAAAAGAAAAAACCAAACGGTCAGCTTTATGCTGCCCCCACATTAAACGGCATTTTAGATACTCTATCCGTTATTCTTTCCTATTCCGTGAGACTTGGATATCTTGAAGTCAACCCGTGCAGATCTTTGCCTATCGTGAAAGATAAACGGAACCTGAAAGATCAGAGTCTGTTGTTCTGGGAGCAGGAAACCTTTACGCACTTTATATCGTGCGTAGACGACCCGTATTGGCGTGATGTCTTTATGTTTATGTATGGCACTGGTGTCCGTAAATCTGAAATGTTTGCCCTCCAATGGTCGGATGTTGATCTAGGCAGAGGCCGGGTGCATATTTCAAAAACATTGACGATAAAAACAGAATCGGCTCCGTGGGAGATTACTCCACCTAAATCTAAAAACTCAAACAGATATATTGATCTACAGGATACCCTTCTAGATTGTCTAAGGCGTCGCTATAGCGAGCAACAAAAGAAGGACGGGTTCTCGTCCTCCTGGTTTGTGTTTGGCCATATAAAGCCACTTCTGGCGCCCAGACTGGCTGTTGCTTTGAAGAGATATATCCAGGCTGCTGGTGTTCCGCTTATCTCTCCTCACGGTTTTAGGCACTCCCATGCGACTCTGCTGATTCGTGCCGGTGTAGATGATCAGCTGATTGCAGAAAGGCTGGGCCATTCTGTTAGTGAATTAAGAAAAACTTACGCCCACATATATTCCGAATCTAGGCGTGAAATGCTGGATAAACTGAACAAAATTTTATAAAAAATACATCAAAAATACGTCACGAAGTAGCTAGGCGCTTTATATATAGGCGTTTTGGCTACTTTTTCTCTATGTTAAACATAGAGATGTTTTTTGTGTTTGTACTCGACCGAAAATTGAAAATCGGTCGATGAAAACGATTTTTTAAGCTTTTGTCGTATTTTCGTTTTGAATATTCTTAATAATATCCGTTAAATCCGCTTCATTGATAGCACCATCATAGAAATCATTCAACGTTTCAATCAGACCCTTATCATCTGGTAAAACCGTTTCAAACACTTCTTTCATGTGTGCAGCCTCCTGACTTGAACCTGCATACTTAACAGTCGCATGAATCATAGATGTATAGATAACATTCACCAACATTAAGTGATACTTATTGTTATAACCATCATTACGATTATCAATGACTGTGTGTGGACTAATTAGAGCTGTACCTTGATACTTGGCTAAAGTAGGAAACTCTAAGTAAAGTCCCTTTACCGTCTTATATGTCATTAGTTTCAGTGCATATACACACGCAAATTGTTCTAAATCACCTAACATACGTAAACGATCATCACTGTCACAAACCTTTTTAAAATTGATATCTAGTAATCTTGCCAAAACATCACTCACACATTCAAGATTGGTCTTACAAACCACTTCCTGACGACCATCTAAATCCGTTGTGATTATGAATAAATCGCCTTCGCGATCATAAAATATATTATCTGGATGTCTTAAATTCACCATGCAATTACCTTTTAACGAATAAAATTCGTACCCTTTCTAATTTCTTTTTCCGGCAAACCATACGCCTCTTTACCTAAGGCAATACTTTTCATCAAGAACGTCATATTACGAGCTAAAACGCGCATTGTTTGTTTACCCTCTTCATCCTGATTGGCTTCTTGTGCATTATTTCCATGAATTGAATTCCAATATTGACTCGATACAACAGGCATACCACTGATTGTAAAATACTTATTTAATTCATCAAAAGTAGCACTCGCTCCGCCACTACGACAAGAAACAACACTAGCTCCCACCTTCATTGTCTTATCAAAACGAGAAATATAGAACAAACGATCCAATACTGCAATCAATGTCGCATTCGCGCTGGCATAATATACAGGACTTGAAACGACCAATCCATCCGCTTCTTCAAATTTGGGTAACAATTCATTGACAATATCATCATATACACACTTGCCAAGTTTCGTACAAGCACCACAAGCTGAGCAACCACGAACAGCTAAGTTTCCAACTTGTACAATTTCGGTTTCAACCCCATTTTCTTTAAATACAGCTTCCATTTCACGCAAAGCCAAATCATTCACTCCACTCGCATGTGGACTACCATTCAACATTAAGACTTTCATATTTTTCCTCCGAAAAAACCTATCTCTATTTTATCATTTGCGTCAACATGATAAAATGATATCTATGAAACGAATAGTAACTGGAATATTAGCACATGTCGATGCAGGTAAAACTACTTGTATCGAAAGTATGCTTTATACATCAAAAACAATCCGAAAATTAGGACGTGTCGACCATCAAGATGCCTATTTGGATTATGATAATCAAGAAAGAGAAAGAGGCATTACCATTTATTCAAAAGAAGCTCACTTTCATTGGAAAGATAGTGAAATCTATTTGATTGACACACCAGGCCATGTTGATTTTTCAAGCGAAATGGAAAGAAGTCTTCAAGTATTAGATTTAGCCATTCTTTTAATCAACGGACAAGACGGTATTCAATCTCACACTTCTACCATTTGGAAATGCTTAAAACACTATAAGATTCCTACGTTGATCTTTATTAATAAAATGGATATTAGCTATAAGACACAAGAAGAGCTTATGAATGATCTAAAAACACATTTTTCATCCAACTGTATCAATTTTAAATCAGAAGATGCTGAAGATGAACTGTCCATGTTGAATGAAGATATCATGAATCACTATCTAGAAACCGAAGAAATCGATTCATCACTTCTTCAACAAGCCATTTTTAAAAGAGAATGCTTCCCCGTATTCTTTGGTTCTGCCTTAAAAATCCAAGGCATCGAAGATTTAATGGATGCGATCATCGATTTATCTTTTATCCAAGATTACCCTGAAGATTTTGGTGCTCGTGTATACAAGATTTCAAGTGATGACCAAGGCAATCGTTTAACCCACGTAAAAATTACGGGTGGTGTTTTAAATGCCAAAGATAAAGTTGGTACAGATGAAAAGGTAGATCAAATTCGTTTGTATAACGGAAAACAATTTGAAATGGTACAAACCGCTTATCCAGGAATGATTTGTGCACTAAAAGGATTGAACAAGTATGAAGTAGGTCAAGGGCTAGGCTTTGAATCTGACACGACAAAACCACTCTTAAATGCCTATATGAATTACCAACTCCTACTTCCCGAAGGTGTAGATGCACTTACTATGATGCGCTACTGCAGTGTACTTGCTCAAGAAGATCCGCAGCTACAAATTGAATATGATGAGCAGACGAAACAAATTTTCTTAAGACTGATGGGATCAATTCAAATGGAAATTCTTCAAAAAGAAATTGAGAAAAGATCTAAAGTTAAAGTTGGTTTTACAACGGGTAAAGTCTTGTTTAAAGAAACCATTCAAAATACAGTCATTGGAGTCGGTCACTTTGAACCTTTAAGGCACTATGCCGAAGTACACTTAAAACTTGAACCATTACCTAGAGGTAAAGGACTTGTGTTTGAATCAAACTGTTCCAATGACGATTTAGCTTTAAACTGGCAAAATCTGATTTTAACGCATTTAAAAGAGAAACAACACAAAGGCGTATTAACTGGATCGCCAATTACCGACATAAAAATCACTTTAGTGGCCGGTAAAGCCCATTTAAAACATACAGAAGGTGGAGATTTTCGACAAGCAACCTATCGTGCTATAAGACAAGGCCTAAAAGAAGCAGAATCTGTATTATTAGAACCTTATTATAGTTTTGAATTAGTCGTTGAAAATCAATATGTTTCAAAAGCCTTGTTTGATTTAGAAAACAAGCATTGCTCATTTAAAATTGAAGAAGACATGAACAATCTTGTTCACATAAAAGGAACGGGACCCGTTCGTGAGTTGATGGACTATCAAAAAGATGTCATCGCATACACAAAAGGAAAAGGCCAATTTATTTGTGAATTAGAAGACTATCATGAGTGTTTTGATCAAGAAAAGATCATTGAAGAAACAAATTATGATAGTGAAGCCGATTTAAACAATCCAACCGGATCTGTATTCTGCGAACATGGAGCAGGTTATTTTGTGCCTTGGGATGAAGTCAAGGAGCATATGCACATCCAAATTAAAGAAGCCAACACAACTTCCTATGCTTCTTATGTAAAACATACTGTTCGTGAAGAAGAATTAAAGAAAGTATTTAATTCTCTTGGTGGAAACAACAAGAAAGCTGAAAAGCCAATCAAGAAAAAAGCGAAGGTTGATATGAATTTAAATCAGATTCATGTCGAAGATAAAAAGCCAGAATGTTTAATGATTGACGGCTACAATATGATTTATGACTGGCAAGATTTAAAAGATATTGCCAAAGTAAACATTGAATCTGCTCGTGATGAATTGATCAATCGAATCTCGAATTATCAAGGATATAAGCAGATCAAAGTCATCTTAGTATTTGATGGATATCGCGTTAAAAACAATACAGGTTCACATTTTAATCAAGGAAATCTAGACATTATTTATACTAGATACAATCAAACAGCAGACAGCTATATTGAAAAGTCTGTACACGACTTAAAAAAGAAATATGAATTATCAGTTGCGACAAGTGATGGCTTGATTCAAAATGCGATTTTAGCCAATGGCGCAAAAAGAATTTCAGCTCGTGAACTTGAGATTGCCGTAAAAAACGTAAACAAACGAGCTCTTTCGTACCTAAGGAAATAGTTTATGATATAATAGCGAAAAAGATGGAGGAATTTGATTTATGACAAGAAAGATTGCCATTATTGGAGCCGGTCCTGCTGGCTATACATTAGCTCAAGAATTAGTTAAAACAGAAAATGAATACCAAATTGATATTTTTGATAAGGAAGCTGAAATTGGTGGAGCCATTTACACAGGTATTCCTGAATATCGTATGCCCAAAACATTCTTAGAAAAAGCCTATAACGGATTGATTGAAGCCGGTGTTAAATTCCATTTTAATACTTTTGTGGATCAAACTATGTTTAAGGAATTACAAGCAAACTATGATTATGTAGTTGTAGCGATTGGTGCCCAAATTGAAAATACTTTTGGTTTTGAAACAGGTAATGGCGTCGTTGCCGGCTTAACATTACTTTACGATTTAAATATCAATCACAAACAAGAAGACTTCAAAAAATATAAAAAGGCCATTGTTTGGGGTGGTGGAAATGTTGCGATGGATTGTGCAAGATCATTAGTTCGTATCATTGATGATGTCACAATCGTATATCGTAGATCTTTACAGGAAATGCCTGCAAGTCCTGCAGAAATCAAAGCCTGTGAAAAAGAAGGTGTTAAGATTGCCTTCTTAAACAACATCAAAGACATTTTAAAGGATGAAAACGGAAATGTTTGTGGTGTTCAAGTTGCGAAAATGGAACTTGGAGAAATGGATGAATCTGGAAGAGCAAGCTGCCACGAAGTAAAAGATTCATTATTCACAATGGAATGTGATTTAGTTGCGATGGCTATTGGTCAAAAAGTAGACTTCACTCCATTAAATGACGATTTAAAAACAACGGATACACACGCCTCTACATTAAAGAATGTATACATTATTGGAGATGCCTTTTCTGGGCCAAAAACAATTGGTAGTGCTGTAATGGAAGGTAAAAAGATTGCCAAAGAAATCGAGGCAAAATACAACGAAGGAACGAAATAATAAAAATCGTTCCTTTTTTGTGTTTTAATGTTTTTTTCACATTGACCACTTAAAATAGTAATTGGAACATACAAGCAGCAAGCATATGTATACTTCTGGGAATGGATTTATCATTGCATTTTAATGACAATCCCAGAGTGCGTATAAGAACCTCTGGTATCATTAGGAGGTGGTAGTCATGAACAATTACGAATTGTTAGTCCTAATTGTATCTGTATTAGGCATTTACACATCACTAATTGGCTTTGTGATTCAGCTTTTGGTTGAATTAATCAAACAGAAATGAATAAACAAAATAAAAACTACCTACGCCAACTCTAGCAAAGTTTGTAGGTAGTTTTTACTACAATTATTCCCAGAAACATATTTGTATGTTCCTTTTTACATGCCTATTATATCACAAACGCTTTTCAAATCCACCATCAATTTCTTGATCCTCGCTAATTGTCACAAAAGCCTTTGGATCAATTTCATTGACTATTTTTTTGAAGTTACGAATCTCATACTTATTGACAGCACAAAATAAAATATACTGTTCTGTATCTGTATAAGCACCCTTACCCATCCAGTACGTTACACCGCGACCTGTTCTTTCCATAATTACATTCTTCATATTCTCTTTCTTTGTGAAAATCAATACAGTCATGTTGATATTCTGATAATGGATACGATCACTAATAAAATAAAGAATAGCCACAAAGATAATGGAATATAATGATGTCTGCAAATCAAAAATAAAGGCACAAATTGTAAATAAGATGGAGTTGATAATAATCGAAAGCTTGCCGACTGAAAAGCCTGGTTTTGTCTTCGATAAACATACACCGGCAATATCCATACCACCGCAACATCCACTACTTTGTAAAGCAAGTCCAACTCCAATACCACACATTAAGGCTCCAAAAATACAATTTGAAAGCATGTCTGGCATAATCACAATGGATTGTTTGGGCAAAATAGATAGAGTAATGGTTTGCACCACTAAACTAATGACCGTCTTGATACAAAACTCTTTGTTCATGATTTTAAATCCCATCAAAAACAATGGAATATTGATCATAAAGTTAATGATACCCACCAAATTCATATGACCAAGACTAGGTGCCATCTTCACAATAAAATACTCAATAATCTGTGCAATCCCAATGGCGCCACCAAAGTTGATTCCATTAGGTGTCACAAATAAATAAATTCCTAACGAAAGTAAAATACTTCCTATAATTAACTCAATATACTTTTCAACATTTTCTCTCATTTTTACCCCAACCTAATCTACATACATAGCTAAGTATAATGGAAGAGTTATTTTTTTACCATTAATTCCACAATTTCCATTCACGAATTTATATCCATAAGGAATATTTTCATTTTTCAACAATTGATCCATTGATTGTGAACGATTATTTCCTGCCTTTACTTCGACTGGAATTACTTTTGTGTTTTGTTCAATCAAGAATTCTATTTCTAGGTTCTTATTTTGGTAATAATGAAGCGAATGACGACTTTTCATTAAAATATCCGCTATTAGATTTTCATATATACCACCCTTTACTGGCCCTGTTAAAGTATCATCTAATATAGCCTGTTTCATTTCAAAACCATACATTGCCACTAGCAAGCCTAAATCCGTTAAATACATTTTGTAGAATTTATCATTTTCATATCCAACTAAAGGAAATTGACAGGCAGATACATTTTTACAAAGCCATACTAGCCCAGCATCTCTTAACCACTCAATACTATTTTCAAATTTTCTTGCGGTAGCCTTAGATTCCACAACAGAAAACTGAAATTTTTTATTCTCTTTTGCGAGTTGCTTCGTAACCGACATGTAACAATTTTTTACCTTTGGTTTTTCAGATGAAGAAGCATATTTTGAAATATCATCCATATAGCTTGAAATAATTTGTTCCTGAACTTTTTGTACTTGTCCAAAATGATTCGAGTCTAAATATGTTTGCACAACTGCAGGCATTCCACCTACGACAATATACTCACGAATCAATCGCATGAATTGATTGTGTATTTCCTCAGGAATTCTCTCTTTTGAATCATAATATTTTTTTAACAACTCCAACGTATTTTCATTGTATCCTTTTGCCCACAAGAACTCTTCAAAATCTAAACCATACATTGTAACCGACAACTCATAGCCAACAGGTATGCTCGTTACTTCTTTATAACTGATACCCAATAATGAACCACTTGCGATTACATCATATCTGTTATCTAATGCCAAAAATTTCAATGCCGTACGTGCATTCGGACATTCTTGAATTTCATCCAAGAAAATCAATGTATCCCCTTCAATAAATCGTATATGAGGCATCACCAATGTCATTCTCGAAAATATTTCTTCTGCTGATAATGAATTTTCAAATATAGTCTTTAATTGTGGATTCTCGATAAAATTTAAATAAATATAACTCTTATAATTATTCTTTCCAAAATAATCAATAATATATGTCTTACCAATTTGTCTTGCACCACGAACCAATAAACACTCTTGATTTTTTTCTTTTGACCACTTCAACAATATATCATAAAACTTTCTTCTTAACATAAATACCTCCTAGTCACATTATATCATTTTTGCATATTTTTCGAGGTTATTTTAAATAAAAATGCATATTTTTCGAAGATATTTTCGATCAACATGCATATTTTTTCTATTTATCTGTAATTTGGTAGTACAAATGACGAATCGCCATAATAGGATGATACACCAACATTCTTGGTCCAGAAAAACGCATAACTTTACGAATCTGTTCTCTTTTATCCAACTTGTAACAATGTACCTTACATTGCGAACAAAATGTCTTTGTTTCCATAAAAGGACATTTTTCAATGCGCATCTTTGCATATTCATACAAAGCCAAACACTCTGAACACAATTCTTTATCTTTATGATTCTTTCTGCAATACAAATGTATCATCTCATACACTGTACGCATTTCTTTTTCTCGCTTATCCATTAACTGACTCTTTCAGATTCCATATGAATCACACGATCACAATGTGATAAAGTTGATTCTCGATGTGAAACAAAAACAATGGTCTTATCTTTTCTTTCTTCATAAATTGATTTTAAGATAGCCCCCTCATTTAAGCTATCCAAATTACTCGTTGGCTCATCCAATAAAACAAGTTTCGCATCATGCAAAAACATACGCGCAAGACCCATTCTTTGTCTTTCTCCACCGGATAACGAACTACCCAGTTCTTCCACCATAGTTTTATAGCCATTTGGCAACGACTGGATGTACTCATGAATATTTGCCTTCTTACAAGCCACTTCAATTTCTTCCATAGTCGCATTTTGTTTAGCCACTCTTAAATTATTTTCAATTGTATCATGGAAAAGAATCGTTTCCTGCGTTACATACCCTTCATTCTTTCTTAAATTGGAAGTGTTTAAAGAGCGAATATTTAACCCATCCACTAAGATGCTTCCCTTTGACACATCCCAGAAGCGCATCAACAATTTCAACAACGTACTCTTTCCACTGCCACTCTTACCTTGAATACCAATCACTTCATTTTCATGGATGTTTAAATTCATAGCCTTTAAGATCTGTTCCTCTTCATACGCAAAATCTACAGAAGATACATCTACCATTTTAAAGTCTGTCTCTTCTTTATTCTCTACTTCTTCAACCATAGGTGACTCATCCAAAAGTGATATGACTCTTTGTCCAGCTCCAATTGTCTGTGATAAAGTTGAACCCAAATTTGCCAATGCGATGACAGGTCCAAAAGAAGATATTTGAAGAACACCCGATACAATCGTTGATTCTATTGAACTATTCAAATATAAATGAATCAAACATAAACCTAAAGACAATAAGACAACGCAAAAGTTTGTCAAAGAAATCGTCTTAGCTTGAAAATACTTCAATTCCTTCTCACAATTTGCCAGGGAAGAAGTCTGTTTATTCAAACCTGATAAGCGACAATCTGTATCCATATACTGCATACTTTCCTTTAAGCCACGCATACTCTCTAATACATAACTATTTAGATTGGCAGCTTCTTTACGATACTCTACACCAATCTGTCTAGATTGTTTGGAAATATAAATTGGTAAAACCACTCCCACAACAACGTAAACAAAAAGTGAATAAAGTCCATAAATCCATCCAAACTGCACTTGAATACCCACACAAATTAGACTTGTGACAAACGCAATACAAATTGGAGAAATCGTATGTGCGTAGAACACTTCCAACAATTCAATATCCGAAGTAATTAAAGAAATTAAGCTACCCTTATCTTTCACTTCTAGTTTTGCAGGACACAATTTTCTTAATGCCCCAAACACCTGATCACGAATACGAGCTAACAATTTAAAGGCAATATAGTGATTACATGCTTGCTCTGCATAGCGCAAGATTCCTCTTAAAAGTGCACACACAAATAATAAAATCACAATCGTATGAAAACTAAATAGTGGATCATTTACTAGGGCCATACTTGAAAGAACAGGAATAAAGATGGCACATAAAAATCCAGCTACTCCCATCAGGATGGCACAAATCATAAATCCAGTTAATGGAAATACAAGTTTTATTAAACGTGAAAATATTTGAATTGTACTCATATTAGCCACCATATCTTTCTAATTCTTTTTGCGTAGTAAACAAGTCACGATACACACCATTCTGTTGAAGCAACGCCTCATGTGTTCCACTCTCTACAATATCTCCGTCTTTCAAACAATAAATCACATCTGCATGAATTAGATTTGCCAAACGATGCGAAATACAAAGCACAAGCTTTTCTTTTGACAACTCATATAATACTTCCATGATTTTATTTTCGCTCTCTACATCAATATTACTTGTTGCTTCATCCATAATATAGATGGGTGAGTCCTTCAGTAAAGCTCTGGCCAAAACCAAACGCTGTCTTTGTCCTCCAGATAAGTTTTTACCACCCTCTAAAATGTGCATATTAAGTCCACCTTGTTCATGCACAAAATCAAGGATACCCACCTTTTCTAATACGCTATTCATTTCTTTTTCAGAAGCATCTTTAGCCACCGACAAATTGTCTTTAAGCGTTCCACTAAACAAATAGCTCTCTAAAGAAACCAAAGTCATATATGGATAGATATTAATATCCTTGATTTCATAATTTGATAGCTTAAGTTCACCCCTATAATTCGAATACTGTCCCATCAATAAAGAGGCAATTGTACTCTTACCACTACCACTCTCACCTACAAAACCAATCATTCCATTATGAGCTTTAAAATTTAATCCATGTAAAACTTCCTGATCCGTATAGCCAAAATGAAGATTCGATGCAGAAATGAAACAATCCTCTATCTCTACATTTTGTTTCTCCTCTATTTCCTTTTCTAATATCGCAAACAACTTATCACTTGCCGCCATACCATTCATCGCAATATGAAAATAGGATCCTAATTGTCGCATGGGAATAAAGAATTCAGCTGAAATCAAAATGATAAATAAAGTCTGAAACATAGTTATTGCACTGCTATGATATCCATTTAACGCAAATACAATCCCCAATGCGCTTCCTCCATAGGCAACCAAATCCATAACTGTAATGGAATTTAACTGCATCGTTAATACACGCATTGTGATCTTACGAAAGTTTTCACTTTCTACATTCATCTTTTCATGATAATGGCCATCTGCCTCATATATTTTTAACGTCGTTAACCCCTGAAGATTTTCTAGAAAATTATCCCCTAATTTTGTGTATTGTCCCCAATAACGATTCAATAGTCTTTTCGCAAACTTTTGTACAAACACAATCGACATTGGAATCAAAGGCACACAAATCAGTAAGACAAAAGCAGCCTTTATGTCCATAAACGAAATAATAATAAATAATGTGAATGGCGCAATTAAAGAATAAAAGAATTGCGGAATATAGCTCGCAAAATACGTTTCTAATTGTTCAATACCCTCACTGGATAATTGTACAATTTCAGCCGTACTCCACTCATTTGTATACCCAATTCCAATTTTAGATAGCTTCTTATATAAACGAGAACGAAGTGTTTCCTTTACAATATGACTTGATTGATACGACATTTCAATGGCTTTTTGATTCACAACATACCGAATCATTAAACATACAAGAATAATTCCAATGAATGATAAACTTCTATTTTTTGTGACAATCAAACATAAACAAGCCATAGAACATGCGTTACAAATTAATCCAATCCATTGATACAATACATTTTTTTAATATAAGGAATACTTTCCTTCACTGAAAATAATAATTTTTTATTAATCATAATCCACCTCAGTTAGTTGAAACAAATCGAGTTTACATTAACTAACTTAAGATGTCAAACAAAAAAACAACTAGATTACTCTAGTCGTTAATTTCTGATACTGTAATTGTTTTGATGACAGGTTGCTTACTTTGTGCAATTGTTCCATTATCATCCATTGGATCTGCATCTTCACAAATCTTGTCCACAACCTTCATTCCCTTTGTGACATGTCCAAAGGCAGCATATTGCCCATCTAATGAATCATTGTCTTCTTGCATAATAAAGAATTGTGAACTCGCCGAATCATAATCTGAGCTTCTTGCCATAGAAATTACACCACGCTTGTGTTTAATATTGTTCTTTACACCATTCTCTTTGAACTCGCCCTTGATTGTTTTGTCGGATCCTCCCGTACCATTTCCGTTTGGATCACCACCCTGAATCATGAATCCTTCAATAATTCGATGGAATGTCAATCCATCATAAAAGCCGGATTTGGCAAGATCTACAAAGTTTTGCACTGTAATAGGAGCTGTTTTTCCATCTAGCTTAACCGTAATTGTTCCATAATCCTTCACTTCAATCTTTGCGATATAATCCTTTGTCTCTTTTTGACACCCAAACAAAGATATACATAGAACAAACGAACATAAAATCGTTATTAACTTTTTCATTGTTTCCACCTCCATCTTATTTTAACAATACACAAGAAAAGGAGCAAGTACATGCCCCTTAGCGATTCGATTTTTCAATCCATTCTTTTGTCTTCATTACCTTATCTGGAAATGTCTTAAAATCTTTTAACTTCCAAGTCCAGTTTTTGTTTGATACTGTTCCTGGTGTATTGATTCTAGCCTCTTCTTTATATCCACAAATATCCCAAATAGGAAGAATTACTGTATCTGCATTACTATCTAACGCAAACTGACACAACATTTCATTAAAGGCACGGCTTGAATAGCCTTGGTTTTTAAAGAAACGACGCAAACTAATACGCTTATTTGAATCATACGTATGATAATCCTCATTGCATGTCGCATTATCATGTGTTCCTGTATATAATACAGAGTTTTTCTTTGCCCTTTTCTTTAATTGTTTAGCTTCCATTCTAAACAATAAAACATCCATTCCTGGAATTCCATAATCTTCCTCAAGTTCAATAACCTCAGGACGAATCAAGCCTAAATCTTCTGCCACTAAGACAATATCTGGGCATGCCTTTAAAATCGCATCCATCAATTTATGAGCCGGACCCAAGATCCATTTTCCCTCAATGGCAGTAGGACAAGATTCTGGAATCTTCCAATATGTATCAAACGCTCTGAAATGATCGATTCTCACCATGTCGTAACAACGATTCATCCAACTCATACGATTGCACCAGAAAAGATATCCATTTTTTTCCTGCGCATCAAAATCATAAATTGGCATTCCCCAACGTTGTCCAGTTTCACTAAAATAATCTGGTGGACAACCCGCAATATATTCTGGTTTTCCTTCTTCATCCAATAAGAAAGCTTTACGGTTGCACCATACATCCGCACTATCTAAATCTACATAGAATGGCATATCTCCCATGATTTTAAGATTTCTTGCGTGCGCATACATTTGAATTTCATCCAATTGTTTATAAAAAACAAACTGTAAAAATTCAATATAAAAAATCTCATCTTTATAATCATCCAAATCAATATCACGATTTTCTGGCCAATTCTTATATTCATCTTCCCACTCAAACCATGGAGCCCCATTATAAAAACTCTTAAATAAAGAGTAGGCAGACCAATCCTCTAGCCAAAATGCATCACGCTTAAATGCTTCGAAATCTTCTTTAAATGAATCAAATTCCTTTTTAAAAACTTTAAAGGCCTTTTGAAAATAAGATTCCTTGAATTCACGAATCTTGTCATATTCAACAAAGTCTTTAAACTTATTACAATTCACAATTGAACTTTGCGTCAACAACCCCATTTCACACAAACGATCCAGGTTAATATAGATAGGATCCCCCGCAAAACTAGAATATGTCTGATATGGAGAATGAGTGGGGCCTGTCATCTGCAAAGGCAAGATTTGCCATATGGCATACCCTGCATCCGCAATAATATCTATCATTCGAATTGTTTTTTGCCCTAAATCACCAATCCCTTGATTTGCAGGGATAGAGAAAACAGGACATAAGATTCCTGCACTTCTATTCATTTTATCACCGTTTTGTAATCCCTTTCATTGCTTCTATTTTAACACACTTTCATAAAAAAGAACTATATATTTCAAAAAATTATATAGTTCCTATTCCATAGAGAATAAATCCCTCAATTCTTCCTTGGATAAAGTCGAAATGCCACCATTTGAATTTTCGACAAATATATCACTCATCTCTTTTTTGCGCTTCTGCATCTCATAGATTTTCGCTTCTATTGTGTTCTTCATCAACAACTGATACACTAACACATTCTTTGTCTGACCAATACGATACGCACGATCTGTTGCTTGATTTTGCGCACTCACATTCCACCAAGGATCATAATGAATCACAGCTTGTGCCTTAGTCAGATTTAGCCCAGTTCCCCCAGCCTTTAATGAAATTAAGAATACATCCGAATCATCACTCTGAAAAGCATCTACTTCTTCTTTACGCTTCTTCTTATCAACTGCACCCGTAATCATATGGTATTTGATGCCTCGCTGATTAAACTCTTCGATAAAGGAATCAAAAATACTTGTGAAACTTGAAAACAACAAGACTTTCTTACCATTCTCTTTTAATGTCTCAATCAATTCAAGACACATTGTAAACTTTGTACTCTCACCCTTATAGTTTTCATATAACATTCTTGGTTCGCAACAAATCTGACGAAGACGCGTCATCATCGCGATGATCAAAATCGAATCCACTTGTTCCAATTCTAATTGTTGCTGAAGCTGCTCATTGACTTGAGCAAGATTTGCAAGATACAATTGCTTCTCCTCCGGACTAAAGTTTAACCATATATCTTTCTCAACCTTATCCGGTAAATCCTTCAACACTTGTTTTTTCGTTCTACGCAAAATAAATGGCGACACCAACTTTTGAAGTTTGGACTGCCTGTCATCATCCCCCATCTGAATGGGTTTCTCAAAATTCTTTGTGAAATAATTCAAACTATATAGATAGCCTGGCAACAAGAAATCAAAGATACTCCACAATTCACTTAAACTATTCTCAATTGGCGTTCCTGTTAATGCCAAACGATGTTTACTTTTTAAAGCCTTTACACTTTGCGCAGTCTTTGTCTTAGGATTCTTAATAAACTGTGCCTCATCTAGAACAATATATTCAAATTCCATAGGCATATACAATTCAACGTCCCTACGCAAATAATCATATGTCGTAATATAGAGTTCGTGATTTTCCTGAATAATCTCTTTACGCACTTCTTGCGTTCCCGTAACACAAACAGCGTCCACACCAATCTTAAACTTTTCAATTTCTGACATCCAGTTATACATTAGACTACTTGGACATACAATCAAACTCGGTTTATCCTTTGAAACAAACTGTTCATAAAATACCAATACTTGAATAGTTTTTCCAAGTCCCATATCATCGGCAAGAATTCCATTTAAATTCATGTTTTTCAAATCATACAACCATTGAATGCCCTGCTGCTGATACGTGCGCAATAAAGATTTATATTCATCCTTCAATTGAATCGTTTGTTCTTTCACTTTCATTAATCGATCTGTATATTCTGTAACTGAATCATCATTACGAACATCCAATTCTGAATCCACGTCTATTAAATGGAAAGCCTGATATGCTGGTTTTTCAATTGTTTCTTTCTTGAAATCCTTAGTCGTTAAATTCATTGTAGAAGCCAATTCATTCAACTGTTCTAAACCTGTATCTTCCAAATCAATCATTTCACCATTCTTTAACTGATAAAACTTTTTCTTCTTTCGATACGCATTTAAAATATGCGACAATTCATCTGCGTTCACATCACTATCTAGTTCCATCTTCAATAAATCATTTTGAACATAGACCTTTACACTTAAATTCATACTGCGACGATTCTTTAAACGTTTCAATTCCTCAGACACATACACATCCGCTTGTTTTTGAATCAAAGGAATTCCATGATCCAAAAAATTATATAACGCATCGCTTCGACCTTTAAATACAGCCTTATTATCTTCAATCTTTACCGCATAATGCGAAATAACTGCTTCTATACTGGCAATTTGGTTGGAATCTGTATTTGTGAAGAAGCTCTTTTTTTGATTATTTTCTAGATAGTTTCCCCATACAATCATATTCGCATTTTCAAGATCTGAATACACACGAATATTCTCAATTACAGTCGCATATTTTTCTACATCTACATTCGTTTCTAATTGAATATAATCCATATATGGCTGCAAGCATTGTAAGTAAAAAGCTCTAAAATCACTTTTTTTAATCAACCAACCATCTTCTTGCGAAATATTATACGCAAGTGAAGCTAAAAAGCCATCCGCATCCAATGTATATCGCGTAATATTTTTATAATCCACTACATACAAATGTTTATTACCAATTAGAAAATTATCATCCAAATCTACATTGAATTCGAAACAATCATCATATTCAACCAATTTTATAACTAATTTTATATCTTTTTCATCCGTTTTAAATTCGGTATAGTCATTAGGCAAAGATACATTTAAATCAAAGAAATCATCCAGACATTCCGAATAGATTTCCCCGTCTTTTTGCCAATCTTTTGAAAAAGTATATTTCATCAAAAATGAATAAATCTTTTGACTTGGCTCATCCAAATCTTCTGGATTTAAATAAATCTGTGTGTTTTTCCCAAAAGATTCCAATTTCTTTTCAAAAAAGCCTCGCATTAAAGCTTGAATATTCTTTACTGTATATGCACGATTCACTTGAATCTTTAATTTAAATGCTGCCTGATCATAATAATAATACGAATTTGTAGGATGCAACGTCAAACGAATTCGATTCTCGTTTTCCTTAAAGAAATTGTTAACTTTATCTTCTTGTTTTTCTTTTAGAAAATCAAATGCCGCCTGATTCAAACTATGAATTCTACGACGCTTTCTTTCCAATTCTTCCTGACGATTTTTTTCTTCAATATATTGTTGATACTCCACACAAAACGGAAAAGTCTGGGGATTGATCGCATTAATGGCACGCACTACACTTACTAAATGCACACACCCTTTATGTGTCTCTTGTGTACAAGTACAATTTGTAGTTAATATCGTACCATATTCATTCACTCTAAAGTTAATAATTTCCTCATTCCAACGCGTTTGAATAATAGCCTTTACTTCATAATATAAAATCCGATCATGCACTCTTTCAATTGAGATACGCTCAATCTTACCTGCATAATAAGGATCATTTGCCTCATAATATATCCATGAATTTTTAATAAAACGATTTAAAGATTCTTCATAAATACGCATACTTCTTCCCACCTAACTTACTCCTTATTATATCATAATTTGACTTTCTATTTTTGAGTTGTTAATGTATCAGAAAGAAAGAAAGAGGAATAATATGAACACAAAAATTTTTATAACCTTTCCACAAGAAGCCAAAGACATTCGTATTGAAGTATTCGTGAAAGAACAAGGCTTTAAAAATGAATTCGATGAAATTGACACTATTAGTCATCATATTGTTGCCTTTGATGAAGGAAAACCCATCGGCACATGTCGTTTCTTCAAAGAAAACGATCACTATACCATTGGAAGGGTGGCTGTATTAAAGGAATATCGAAATCAACATATAGGTAACCTATTAATTAGAACAGCTGAAAAAGAAATCACAACATTAAGCGGAGACTTAATCGTAGTACACGCACAAGTTCGTATCTGCCCATTCTATGAAAAACAAGGCTATATTCAGTTTGGTCAAATTGACGATGATGAAGGAGTCCCACATATGTGGATGAAAAAAAAGATACAGTATTAAGCTACTGTATCCAAAATATCCTTCATCTTTTTTGCGAGTCCCTTTGTCTTTTCAACCGATAAAGAACAAATCGCAACACGAATACCCAAATTTACTTTGACGGTAAAAATGTTGTTTTCCATTAATGCCTCATGGAATTTGTCACGTGTTTCATTATCCATAGATAAAGTTACGAAGAATCCTTCTTTGTAAGGATAATGTTTTAATCCCACTTCCTTCGCTTCTTTGACAAAGATATCTCCACGTTCTTTTAATAAATTTACATAGTGCAATCTTTCTTTATCATACGCATCTTTATGATTGTCTAATACATCTACAAATGTAGCCATAGCTCCATTGTTGATATTTGACCAAGTCGCACGCGCATCCTTTTCAAACACAATTTTTACTTGTCGAACTGCTTCTTTTTCTTGTCCTAACACAATGGCGGCTCCACAACGAAGGCCATAACTTGTCATTGATTTTGATAAACTAAATGCGACAATTACGACAAAATTTTTCTCAATTTGATCAAACTGTGCAAAATATTCTTTCGCCTTTTCTTGTCTAGAAGAAAAATCAATATACGCAATATCATTCAACAATACTACGGCATGTGTTTTTGAACATTCATTCAAGAAAGAAATGACTTCTTTCCATTCGTCTTCACTCAAAGAATAACCAGTTGGATTGTGACAAGGATCATTGATCACAATGACTAAACGATTTTGTTTTTCCATCACATTTTTACATGCCGATTTAAAAGATTTTAAATTAAAGTGATCTTCTTCAAATAAACTATATTTTTCCACATTCAAATTGTGCATCTGCGCCATCAACGCATAAGAACCCCATGCGATTTCTGGCAAGACAACTGTTTGTCCCTCATCTAGACACTCTTGTAAAGTCATACCAACGGCACCGGTTCCTCCAGGTGTTGCGATAACTTCATGTTCTAAGTGTGAATTTCCATTCAATACCCAGTCATATACTTTTTGTCTAAAGTCTGGATTTCCTGTAAAACTAGCTGCATAGGCTGCCAATACTTTATTATCCAAGTTTTTTAATGAACTAAATACACTGTCTAAGGCAACCAAAGTTCCCTCTTCATCATATAAAGAACCAATTGTCGCATCTACAACATTTTCACTTCCCACCTTAGCCTTAGCCTCTTTTGCCTTGGCAACAATTGAGAATACAGTATCTACGATTGGTGTTTGATTGACACTTTCCTTCACAAAATTCATACTTATTTTTCCTCCTTTAAAGTATATGCTCCCAATACTTTTACACTTTCACACACAGACTGTACCTCTCGAATACAATCATTTGCCTTTGACATATCCCCTTCAATTTCGACAAAGAAGAAATACTCAAAAGGTTTATTTTTCATCGGTCTAGACTGAATACTTTCCATATTCAATCCATTCTTGGCAATACAATCAATGATCTTTGCCAAAGCGCCACTCTCATGTTTAACCGATAGAACCATACTAAAGCGATTGCCCTGCATTTGTGGCTTTAATCCAATTACTAAGAATCGCGTTGTGTTAGTCGCATTTTCTTGAATGTTTGTAGCCAACACCTTTAGGCCATACAACTCTGCATTTTCCTTAGCACCAATAGCTGCTTTATGCACATCCTGTTGTGCTGAAATATATTGAGCTGCCATCGCCGTATTTGGATAGGCCACCGTTTGTACATTTAATTCCTTTAAAAATTCTTTAGACTGTGAAAGTGCCTGATCCTTTGAATAGACCCACTCCACATCTTTTAATGTACTGCCCGGAATTCCAAGTAAACATTGTTCAATCTTTTGATCATAAATTGACTGAATATACACTGGATATTCCATTAATAAATCTAAGACTTCTCCAACCAATCCAGAATTCGTATTCTCAAAAGGAATCACACCATATTGTACGTCTGAATGGACAACCATTTGAAAGACTTCCTCAAAACTAGAAGCGCCCACTTTTGGATTGGAAGGAAACAACTTCTCGCTCACCATATGCCCAAAGGCACCTTCAACTCCACAATATCCAACTTTATCATGCGACTGCAACGTTCTTTGATAGGCCTTTGATTCTTTCATTATGAACTTTATAAAAGACTCATAATATTCTTTATAATCCGGATTCTGAATAAACTGCAGATTCTTTTCAATTACAACCTGCTCTCTACCTGAATCTAGAATTGGTAAATCATTTTCTATTTTATACGCAATCACATCTTTTACTGCATCCAATCGTGCTTCATACAGCTTAGCCATTTCACGATCGATTGCATCTATTTGTGTACGTGCTTGTTCTAACTTATTCATTAGTTCACCTCGTGAATATCATACCATAGTTTTCATACATTTTCTGAAAATGAATGTATCATTTTTTAGTCATTCATCTATTACTAATTTTAAAATGACTAAAAATAGAAAGTCAAACGACTTTCTACTTCATAATACTCTCAAATTCATCAATTAAAGAATCAAACAATTCAATCGCATCTTCAATTGGTTTTGGACTTGCCATATCAACCCCAGCCATACGCAATAATTCGACTGGAGACTTTGTACATCCTGACTTTAAGAAAGATAAGTATGCTTCAATATCAGCTTGTGTTCCATGAAGCAATTTTTGTGATAGAGCCATAGCTGCACTAAATCCTGTCGCATATTGGTATACATAGAAATTCATATAGAAATGTGGAATACGAGCCCATTCCATACTAATTTCATCATCCACAATCACATCTTCTCCATAATAGAATTTATTTAAATCCGCATAGATTTGATTCAATGTATCACTTGTCAAAACTTCGTTGTTTGCTGTCTTTTCATTGATAATCTTTTCAAATTCCGCAAACATACACTGTCTAAATAATGTAGTTCTAAATTGTTCCATAAAGTGATTAATCAAATAAGCCTGGAATTTAGAATCTGAGTTTTGTTTGCGCAAATAATCCATCAATAAAGCTTCATTACAAGTACTGGCAACTTCAGCCACAAATATTTTATAGTGACGATCTAATGGAGCCTGATATTTTGTAGACATATAGGAATGCATCGCATGCCCCATTTCATGAGCTAAAGTAAATTCTGTATCTAAAGAATTCGCAAAGTTCATCAACACAAAAGGATGTACTCTTTGTCCACTTGAATAGGCACCTGAACGCTTTCCTTCATTTTCATATACATCGATCCAACGCGAATTCAATCCTCTTTCATACACCTTGGCATATTCAGTTCCATACAATTGAATGGAATGTAAGACATCTTCTTTAGCCTGCTCAAAAGATACAGGAACATTACATTCATTGACCATAGGCACATATAGATCATACATATGAAGTTTCTCTTTCTTCATAACTTCTTTACGTACTCGCATATATTTATGTAAAACATGAATATTTTTGTGTACCGTTTCAATCAATTGTTCATACACTCTTGGTGAAACATTATTCGCATCGACTGCGCATTCTAAACTCGATGCATATTTACGTGCTGTACTATTAAATTTCAACTGATTTGTCTGTCCATTTAAACAAGCAGCTAAAGTATGGATCATAGAACCATATCCTGCATAAAAATTACGATATGCACTCTCTCTTAACACTTCATCTTCCTGCTCTAACATATGGATAAATGTACCTGTAGTTAAAGTGTGCTTATTTCCTTTTGAATCAATCGCATCTTCAAATTTTAAATCCGCATTGTTCAACATTCCAAAAATCGAATAAGGCGTATCCTGCATCAATGAGCTGGATGCCATTAATTTTTCTTCTGTTTCAGATAATACGTGTTCTTTTAAACGACATACTTCTTCTAGATATACACGATATCTTTCTAAGATGGGTTCAGATGAATAAAAAGACTCTAAATTTTCAATCTGCATGATTTGTACATCACTAAAAGATAGCTTAGTAAAAACTTCAACCGCTAATGCATTGGCTTTTCCTTTTAATTCTTGATGATGGGCATCTGCCGTATCTTGATCTGACAACAAAGAAGAATAGCCTAAACAATCATCTAATAGACATGTTAATTTTTCATATCCTTTTAAAAATGATAATAAGTTGGATGCATCATCCAATTTTCCATCGTATGCACAAAGCTCATTTCCTAATTCTTTACAAGTATCTAAGCAAGCTAGAAATGCTGCTTCATCTTTAAATATATCTTCTGTTTTCCAAGTGTTTTCTATTTTTTGTTCATTACGCTTCATGAGTAAACAACCTCCATTAATACGTCTATTGTAGCACATCTACATCATTTCAAGCGAAACTAATCGAATATCATTATTTTTGCGTATTCTATCGCATCTTCTGTAAAGCCAGATTTAAAAAATGCCATTAAACTTTATTTTTATATTCAAGAAAAGACTTTTTCAGTCATCCGGTAACATTTCAATAACCACTCCATCTTTCTGAATCATTCGGTATCCCGATCCATTCAGTCTTTATCGATGGATTTTTTATTGTATGCTTTTTATCATCCATGATCTATGTATCTATCATCCAGTAGCTTTCAAATGAATCGTATACGATTGAATCATTCTTCGAAACCACTCGCGACAATCCAATTAAATTTGCTTTTTGAGTCCCTTCCAACTCTTCGACGCCCATAGATTACCGCAAACTGAAATTCATTTGTTGAATACATTTTTTCTAATTTTGTTAATTCGTTTTCTCTACCAACAAACATACAAGATTTCCATTTACTAAGTTATGACTTACTTAGTTACAACTTAGTACAAGAAAAGACGGGAACCCCGCCTTACTTGATACTATTCACTAATTTTGTAACCAACTCTACGTCCACTACATCATAGTCATTCTCATGTGGACTTTCTAAGTAACTATATGAAACACCATTTTTTGTTGTGGTTGTATCTGTTTTGTAGTTTTTACAAGATGAATGCACCTGATATACGCCTGTATAATTCATCATCATTTTTGCGTTTTCTGCATTCATTCCACTGCCAGGAAGAATCTGAATCTTATCACCATATTGATTATTCAATACTTTAATTAAATCAATACCTTCCATAGCTTTTGCTTTTTGTCCACTTGTAAGTACGCGATCCGCCCCTAAATCAATCAATGTTTCAATGGCTTCAAATGCATCTGGCGTAACATCAAAAGCTCTGTGGAATACAGCTTCCTTATTGTATGAATGAATCAAGTCGATCATTCTTTTTGTGTCCTCTTCACAAATTGTGCCATCCTCATTTAAGAAACCAAACGCAATTCCATCAGCACCATGATCCAAAAGAATCTTGGCATCTTCAAACATAATTTCTACATCTTCTTTTTCATAACAGAAACCAGCAGCGCGTGGACGTACCATACAAATTACAGTTAAGTCTGTTTCTTTTTTTACACGAACTAGACTCGCGACACTTGGCGTTAAGCCACCAACACTTAACGCACTATTTAATTCAACCCTTTTTGCCTTACCCTGATATGCAGCTATACAATCTTGATAACTACCTGCACATACTTCAATTATTCTCTCCATTAGCCAACCTCACTATACTTAATGCGTATATTTTCGCATTCAAAATCAAATCACTACGATCCATCCATTCATTCGGATTGTGCCCAATGCCCTTTTGTCCAGGAAAACTAGGTCCAAAAGGAACTATATTTGGCATGATCTTCGCATAAGTTCCACCCGTAGTTGTAACTGGCGTACCATCCATGCCTGTTACCTTTTCATAAGTCGCCTTTAATGTTTGACATAAGAATCCATTTTTATCAAAATAAACAGGATCATAATTATGTATACATTCTACTTGTAGTCCTTTGCTTAATTTAGATTTGATTGTCACCTCTATTGTATCATTACTAATACTTGCAGGATAGCTAAAAGAGAAGTCAAAGCCAAGTTTTCCTTCTAAATCCACCAGTTTTTTATTACTCATCTGCATTTTACCAAATTCAGGATCCTCAATATTTAGTCCCAATTTATTTCCAAATCCATTATCCGATAAAATATATTCATTAATAAATTGATTAAATACAGTTTTATTTTCAATAGCCGCACTCACACGATAGGTACTTCTTCCTCTTTCCGCATATACAACCGGATATTTACAATCGGGTGTCCAGCCCATAATAGGTGGTTTTCTGACTTTAAGGAAATGTGTTAAATCTTCAAATCCCGTTTCTTCATTCGTTCCAAACAAAATATAAACAGGACGCTTTAACTGAATTTTCAATTCCTTTATGGCATATAATGCGTATAAACAAGATAAAGTCGGTCCTTTATTATCTAAAATACCACGGGCAAAGATTCTGCCATTTTCATCTTCATAAGCTGAGAACGGAGGATGATTCCATCCTTTGCCTACAGGAACAACATCTAAATGTCCCATAATACCAATATAGTCTTCTCCTTGACCATATTTGGCAATACCCACCATATGATCGACGTTTTCTGTTTCAAAACCTAATTCACGAGCTAATTTCAATGCTTCTTCTAAAGCTTTATTTACGCCTTCTCCAAAAGGCATACCTGGCTTAGCTTCACTTTGTACACTATCGATTTGAACAACTCTTTTGATTCCTGAAATCATCTCTTCGCTGATTTCATCGATTTTCTTTAATAATGCCTCTTCCATTTTATTTCCTTACTAATGGAGCTGTGCGCGTAGCCATATAGTTGTCCATCCATTCTTTACTTGCGACTTCAAATGTGCATTTTCCATCCTCATCATGATTTACTAAATATACTGTTGGGGCTTGTTTTTCAGTTGCCACTACAAAACTAAAACCTTCAATATTTGTAGCGCAACCCCATTCACCCTTATTATTCATCGCAATCAAAGACATGTCTCCAGCTTTCCCTCTTCTTCGTTTTAATTCTAAATCAAAATCGTGTACAGCCTTTTCACACGCTTGTTGAGGATGCATGCCTTCTTTCATTAGGCGAACGATTTCATAAGAAACACAGCCCTTCATAACATCTTCCCCTAAACCTGTAGCACTCGCTCCTCCGACAAAAGAATCTACATAGAATCCAGAACCACATACAGGCGAATCGCCTAGACGTCCTGGATGTTTCATGAACAATCCAGAAGTACTTGTAGCACAAGTCATGTGTCCTGCAGTATCTAGACAAACCATACCTACTGTGTCATGTCCTGAATATGGTTTTAATTCCGTATTTGTGATTTCTTTTGTACGATTATGATAATGAATCTTGGCACGATCTGTAAGCATTGTTTTTCTTTCAAAGCCATGTCTTGAAGCATATTTTTCAGCGCCTTGACCAATTAGGAAGTTATTGGCATCATAGTGCATTAGACTACGTGCAATACTAACAGGGTTGGCAAAATCTTTAATGCCTCCAACACATCCAAATTCTAGTGTATCCCCATCCATAAAAGCAGCATCTAATTCCACTTCCATTTCTTCATTTGGAAGTCCTCCATATCCTACACTTTTATAGTATTCAAAATCCTCTACAGCTTTGATTGCTTCTTCAATCGAATCTGCTGCACTTTCGTTATTTTTTAACATAGAATCTGCTTTTGAAATTCCTTCTAAAGCCATTCTCCATGTTGCGATAATTCCGTACATACCTTTTCCTCCTACATATGATTCAAAAAATAAAATCGCTTTAAAAAAGCGACCTTATTTGTTTTTAAATTTTTTCATTTGCACGATAGCTTTTTTTAATACTTTTTCTGCATCCATCATACCATAATCTGTTGGATCAATAACCATAACTGGTGTTTTATCACCGTATTTTTTATTGATTTCATCAAATAAGAATTTAGTTTGTGGACCAATCAAGATACAATCTAAAGTATTTTTTTCAATGATGTCTTGAATGATTTTATATGAAAATGCCTTACATTCAATTGGCAAGTTGTGACTGTCAGCCACGTCCTGCATACGTTGTGCCATCATACTTGTTGACATCCCATTATCACAAAATAAGTATACTCTTTTCATATTCGTCTCCTACCTATTCTCAATATCTTGAAATTTCTTGAAAATCACGATTTGTTGTTGGGCAAAAGCCTTAAAATTTTCAGCTGCCATCAATTGATCCTCTGCATGCATCAACAACATATTTACCGCAACAGACTCTCCTCTTGCCTCTTGTTGAATCAAAGAAGCATGTGCTTCATGACCTTTAATATAAATAGCATCTCCTTCTTTAATTAATTCTTCTGCCTTATCAAATTCGTATTCCTGCGCCTTACGTGCTGCTTCAATATAGCTTGATTTTGCAGTACCTACACAAGAAATAATTTGAAAGCTTATCATTTCCAAGTTTTCCATAGATACCCTCCTTGTTCTGATTGTATTGTACATCATACAAATTTTCTTTTCTATGAATCGAACTTCCTAGCGATTAGGAAATATTCGATTATTCCTAACATCTAGGAAATTCCTTTCTGAGTATTCCATTCCTATACTTCCTATAATTAATATAGAAAGACAGGTGTACAAATGACAAACAATTATAAATGGGATTTATCTAAATTATATACTGGTTATGATGACCCAATCTTTTTAAAGGACTATGACCAGTTAGTAAACTACAAAATAGAAAACGTGAACACAAACACTTCCTTTAAACAACTCGAAGAAATCAAAGACTTAGAATATCGACTTCGTTTATATGTAACATTAAGACTAAGTGTAGAAGCCAACAATGAAGATGCTATTTTATGGTCAAGCAAAGTATTAAGTGCTTGTGCTGTAGCCGCAAATCAAATGAATGAATTATGGACAAAAATCTTAGAAGATAAAGAAATCAAGCAATCAAGTTATTATTCAACCTATAAATTTATCATTGAAGAAAAATTAAACAATGCTAAACACACATTGCCTTTAGAACAGCAGGAAATATTAAACTTAGTATATCCAACAAGTAAAAAAGCTTTCTCAGACATGTACTATGCACTAACTGGAAATGCCAAGGCCAACTTTCGTGGGAACAGCTTACCTTTAACACAAGTAAAGAATATGTGTCATGATAATGATTCCAACGTTCGTAAAGATGCCTTCCTAGCCGAGCTTGAAGCCTATAAACCAATTGAAACACCACTTGCCTTTGCGGTAAGTGCCATTAAGAAACAACAACTTATAGAAGCACGCTTACTTGGCTATAAAGATCCTTTAGAAAAAATGTTGATTGAATCAAGAATGTCATCCAAAACATTAGATGCGATGATGAGTAGTATTCAAAAATATTTACCTGTATTTAGAAAATACCTTCGTACAAAGGCCAAGATGCTAGGTTATGATCATGGTCTTCCTTGGTATGAAATCTATGCCACTTTACAAGAATGTGACTTTAATTTCTCTATTGAAGATTGCGAATCCTATATTTTGGATGCTTTTGAAAAAGTAGGTGAAAACTTACATGAAATGACAAAAACTGCATTTAATGAACATTGGATTGATTATCCAACTTATGAAGGTAAACAACCTGGCGCATTCTGTGAAAACCTGGGTTGGATCCATGAAAGTCGTATTATCACAAACTACAACAATACATTAAGTGATATTATTACAGTTGCCCATGAGTTAGGTCATGCTTTCCATGGAGAAATGATTGAAGAACAGGCTATTTTAAACCGTGATTATTGTATGCCACTGGCAGAAACGGCAAGTACATTTAATGAAAATGTAATGTATAACTATATGGCAAGCATTTTACCTAAAAAAGAAAAATTATTAGTCATTGATACACAATTATCGGCATTATGTCAAAACGTATTGGACATCTATGCGCGATTCTTATTTGAAAAATCTGTATTTGAGCATATTGAAGAAGGTTTCTTAAATGCCAAACAACTATGTGAACTAATGAAGGAAGCCCTAAATAAATCATTCGGTGATGGTTTAGACAAGAACTGGATACATCCTTATCGTTGGATTACAAAGGTACATTACTACATTCCAGATATCGCGTACTATAACTTCCCATATACATTTGGTGCTTTATTTTCTCGTGGTTTATACGCAAAATTCAAAAAGGAAGGGACATCATTTATTCCTAAATATGAAAAACTACTAGCTGCAACAACCACAAATACTTGTGAAAATGTCGCAAGTATGGCAGATATCAACATTGAAGAAGAATCGTTCTGGCAAGAAAGTCTACAATCGATTGCCGATCAAATTCAAGACTTCTTAAAGGAGTTAAGCGCATGATCTCATTTGCGAATTTACATGATGATATAGGAAATGATTTGTTCGATCATAAAGAACAGTTGAATCGTTTGGATGAATTTCACTATCCTCGCTTTAAAGAAGGCAACATGAAATTTTCTGCCATTGTCTGCTGCTTTAGCGGCACTGAATCATGGCAAGATATGCAAGAATGTATCGTATATGCCAATGATTGTATTCATTCAAGTAAACATTTCTCATTTAACAACGATAAAGATATTCAAGTCTTTATCGCTGTTGAAGGTATGTGTGGAATTAAAGAAGATGTCACAAATAAAATTCAATGGTTATATAATCATAATGTACGTCTTGGTTCATTATGCTGGAACGATGATAATGCCTTAGCTTGCGGTGCAAGAACAAATAATAAACCATTAACAGATCTAGGTATTGAAGCGATTCAAGCTATGAATCATATTGGCATAGCCATTGATACAAGTCATTGTTGCGAATGGAACTTCTATGATATCGCAAAAACAAGTACAAAGCCCATCATCGCATCTCACAGTAATGTGAAGGCTTTATACAATCATTACCGTAACTTGAGCGATTTACAACTAGACATTATTAGAAATAAACAAGGACTAGTTGGAGGTATTCCGGTTCGTTGGTTTGTGAAGAACAAGAAAGAAAATGCGACACTAGATGACTTTATTGAAATCCTTAAATACTTAAAAGAAAAGATTGGTATTGAACATATCGCATTAGGTTTTGATTTTATGGACTATATTCCTGGCATGGAAGATAGTAATGTGGTTGGTATGAAGAACATCACAGAAATCCAAAATATTGCACTAAAACTCAAGGAAAATGAATTCACAGATGAAGAAATCAATGCGATTTGTTTCAACAATGCATATTCATTTATGCAAAACTATTTATAAAAGATAAAATCCACCGAGCGGTGGATTTATTTTTTCATTAAATTTCGTCTAATTCACGATCATCATATGGATACATTGGTCTATGAATTTGCCTAAATACAAGCTTTTCACTCGCTTGATTTGTAGGTCCATCCGTTAGTGCCATAACACAATACGATGCATATTCATCAAATTCAGCTGAGATATAACCTTGTTTAACAACAACGACATCATAATCATCTAGATTTAGGCCGCTTGTCACATATTGGGCTGGCTCATAATATTGAATGGCATCATTTTCAACCACGACATACACAGGCATGTTTTCTACCTTTACAGTAATTACTGTACCAATATCTTCTTTACCAACATACATTTCTTCAGCTAAGCCTTTGGCTACAACACTACCTTTAATATGGATTTTTTGACATAGCTCATCATAGTCCATACCCAAATCAAATTCGACATTGTCGCCAACTTTTTTGTTCATTAAGAAAGCATGTGCATTAAAATCAACGATTCCCGAAATTAAGTATTTCTTATGATTAAAATCATCTAAATTCATAATTTGTCTTAAAACATAATTATTAAAGCCATCCGCACCAGATCCTACATTATCTCCAGAATCGGTAATAAAGCATGTTCCTTGATCATGATAAACAACTTGTTTGATTGCATCTTCTAAAGAAGCTACATTTCCATGATAGTGGAATTCATGACGTTTTGAATAGGCAAATTCACGAATTTTTCTTGCCCACATATCCGCAAATTCTGTGTCTTTTTTTGCCTTTGGACATACGACAACAGAACATCCTAAGTTTGGTCCATCATGTCTTAAATAACCAATGTGGAAAGAGGCTGAACGAATGCGACCTGTCTTTTCAGCTTCTTCTAACATATTGTTGATAGACACCATAGGTTCATCAAAAGATACACTTTTTTCTCCACCAATAATAATGGGAACACGATAATAAATTGGATGAATGTCTTCTCTATGATTTAATAGATCAATAAAATCTTTAGCCATAAATTGATACGTTTCCTTTGTATCAATGTGTGGTGAGTGTCTATAACATCTTAATAGATTTACATTTGAAACTAATTCTTCCGATAAATTTCCGTGTGGATCCATAACTAGGGCAATAGGCATATATGGTCCAACAATAGCACGAATTTCGCGTAGAATCGCATGTTCTGCTGAACCTCCTTGTAAACCAATCACCTTACTAGCACCATGAAGAAACAAGAAGATTCCATCAATTTCGTGTAGATGTTCTTTCACACTTTGTTTGAACTTATCCACAATAAATTCATAAGCCTGTAAAGTTACAGGTCCATGGGGATGTCCAATCGCACCAATACTTGGAATCAATTCAATGCCATTTTTTTCAAAAATATCTCGACAATACATAGAATCGATACAGTCTTCTCCATATTTCAAAATAAATTTATCTAGACTCATTAAAGATCTAGAGTGTTCATTGGATTCTGAACTAAATCTTCCAACTAATACTTTCATTGTTTTATCCTTTCAATATCTGCAACAATTCATTATCTAATCGACGAGCAAATTCAGCCATTAATAATACAGTTTGCCAATAATCCTTACGATGAATGATCAATCGATGAGAATGCATATAACGTGTAGGAATAGATAATGTCATTGTGACAACACCATCATGTGCTTTATGAATATTATCGGCATCTGTTCCACCACATGTCATCATGTCATAATTGATGTCTAAATCTAAATCTTTACAGATTTCTTCCATCTTTGCGATAAAATTTTTATTTGCGATAATTCCCGCATCCATTACACTTAATACAACACCTTTTCCTAAGCCATTGATTCCTTTATCCATTGGTGTATCCATACTTGTTGTTACGTCTAAGGCAATCGCAACATCTGGATGTAACATATTTGCGGCTGTTCTTGCTCCTCGTAAACCAACTTCTTCTTGTACCGTACCAACACCATATAAATTACATTTATGCTTATCTTGACTTAAAAGACGCATTACATCTACAACCATAGCTGCACATAAACGATCATCCCAGGCTTTTCCCATTAAATAGTTTGGGTTGTTCATAACTGTAAATTCTGTATCTGGCGTAATCATATCGCCAATTTGAATTCCTAATTCTTCAACTTCAGCACGGTTTGCGACACCCAAATCTAAAAATAAATCTAAGGGATGAATAACTTTTTCTTTGACTTCCTTACTCAATCCATGAGGCGCACTTGATCCTACAACACCTTGATATCTTTTCCCTTCATGTGTTGTCACTACAAGCGTCTGACTAGGTAGTACATGTCCCCACCATCCTCCAACTGGGAGCATACGAATGTAGCCTTGTTCATCAATTTCGCGCACTAGAAAACCAACTTCATCCATGTGTCCACAAATCATTAAAGTAGGCTGGTCTTCTTCTCCTTTTTGAAGTCCAATGATGGATCCTAAATTATCATATGTGATTTCTTCCGCATAGGGACTCATCCACTTTTTCATCATGCGACTCACTTCTTTTTCGTTTCCACTAATGCCATGAGCCTCACTTAATTCTTTCAGCATTTCTAAATTAATATCACCAATTACTTGTTCCATAGTATCACCTATCGATTTGATTCCTTAAATTCTTGAATCTTTTCTTCATTTAAATGTTCAACAAAGACAGTTAAAGCTTTTTTTGCACAGTCATAATCATTTAGATCCATACTTTCAATTGCGCTATATGCATTTTGAATCGCAATCGATACATTGAGTGTTGGACATCCGGCAAACAATTTGTGTACCCATGCACCTTCATTTAAATCCATACTATAGTAGTGCTGATATGCGATATCTTCCTCTTTACAGATTTGTACTAATGCATCTAATAAACCGCGGTTTGGCATCATTCCTTTATCGTAGAAAGATACTAATAAGCCTTTTCCTAGCTCTCCTACACTTTGGTCTTTTTCATCTAATGTTTTAGCTTTCTTACAACCAAGTACAACACCTAGATCAGGTTTTACCAGTCCTGTAGCTGTTGTAGCGCCTCGCTGTCCTACTTCTTCCATAACGCAAGCTCCAACATATAAATCAAAATCAAATTCTTTATCTTTAACAGCTTTTAATAATTCAACAGCCATTAAACATCCAACTCTTGATTCTAATGCTTTTGAAATACATTGTTTTTGTACTTTGACAAATGCGCCATCTACAACGGCACTATCTCCTACAAATACACCAAGTGCTAATGTTTCTTCTTTTGAATACGTTCCAAAATCGATAACCATTTTTTCTGTGCCTACCACAAAGGCATTGACTTCACCTGTTTTTGTTTTTACACGCAAACGACTTCCTGGTAAGTATTGTTTATTGATTTTACCTATTTCAATAAATTCAGCACTTCCATTATCATTAATTTTTGTGATCATTAATCCTGATTCATCCATGTGTGTAATTACTAATACACGTTTTGCGTTTTCCTTTTTACTTTTCTTTACGCCAAATACAGAGCCTAAATTATCATATACAATTTCATCACAATATGGCTCTAAGTATTGCGCCATACATTTGCCAACATTTTTTTCATCTCCTGAAATTGAAATTGTTTGTGTTAAAGTATTAAGTATTTTTAATGTTTCTGACATGATTATGTCCTCCTTATATAAAGCAGTATAGACCTATTTTGTTTCACTAGATTCCAAATGTGTTTCCTATTGTTAGGAACATAAAGAAAACCAGCTCAATCGAGCTGGTCATTATTAATAAGCATGTTTTTCTAAGAATTCAGCAGTATCTTTTTTGTCGACTAACATTTTAGCGTATTCACACATAGCGCTTAATGATTCATTCAATCCGATTCCACCTTTTTTAGGCATTTTTAAAATTGTAACTTTATCTTTGTATGTTTCAATAGCTTTTTCACACTCTTGTGACATAATCGCAAAAGCAGGAATATTTGTTAGTTCTGAAATTACCTCAGCTGATTTAGCAGCCATGATACCATAATTTGCATAGTTGAAACATGGTCCACAGATAACTACATCTGGATTAAATTTTTTTGCCATAGCCGCAAACTTCTTTGCGTTAAGTTCTGGGTCGGCTAAAAAAGTACCGTCTCCACAATATAAAGTAGCGATGACTTTCCCTCCTTGTTGATCCAAGAATCGAGTAAACATTTCACAAGAACCAATCCCCATTGCTTTTCCGCCCATAGGTAAATCAGGACTTTCTTTTCCTCCTAAACCAGCTTGTGTCTGGTCAAAAATCATCATAACTTTCATTGTGTTATCCTCCTAATCTTATAGATTATCTAAATCTAAATCGTCAAATGAGATATCGTCTTCTTCGCTTGACTCATTTGCAGCAGCAGCTTCTTCTGCTAAATATTTTTTATCTAATGTTTTAATGAATGGATAATAAATCATCATTCCTAATACCAACAAGAAGATTTGCCATACACTTGCTCTCCAAGATCCTGTAGCCAACCATCCTGAGAATCCAATTGGAGTTGTCCAAGGTAAGTTTACACCTGTTGTTCGTGGAATAATACCCCATAATGTTGCGAAATATGATAGGATCAAGTTCATCATTGGAACTAAAATGAATGGAATCGCAATAACTGGGTTTAATACAACTGGTAAACCGAAGATAATTGGTTCGTTGATTCCAAAGAATCCTGGAACGATAGATAATTTTCCTAATTGTTTAATACGTTCAGACTTACATACTGTAACCATCAAGATTACTAATGATAGAGTAGATCCTCCACCACCGAAGTTACAGAAGAAGTTACTGAATGGGTTTGTGAAGATATATGGTAATGCTTTACCAGCTTCGAATGCGATTAATTGTTTTGCAGTTAATACGTTACCAATGAAGAATACTGAGTTACATACAGCTGGTCCATTGATACCAAAGAACCAGAAGAAGGTACACATGAATGAATATAATGCGTTAGCTCCTAATGTATCTCCTAAGCCTTCCAATGGTGTTTGTAGAATAGCTACTACAAAGTCTTGGAAGTATCCAAATTCTGTGAATGAGAAACCAATACGTACTAAGAATGCAGCTCCCATAACTAGACCACTTGGTACTAATGCAGCAAATGAATCTGCAACTGCAGGAGGTACACCTTTAGGCATTTTAATTGTCCATCCCTTTTTATAAGCGAAGGCAAATAACCATACTCCAAGAGTCGCACAAATCAAGGCCATGAAGATTCCGTTTGGTCCGATATAATCAAAATCTAAACCTGCAAAAACAACATCTTTAACAACTTCACCTGAATCTCTAACAGCTGTGTGAATTGTTGGCATTAAAATAAAATAAGAAACCAATGCAACGGCAGCACCTTGAATTTTGTCTGCTTTAAATTCTCTTGCCATCGCATATCCTGTACCTAATGCAGTTAATAAACCTGTACAGTTAAATGATGCACGAGATACCGCCTTGAACCAGTCTATCCAACCTGCACCAAGTACTGATGATACTGCAGCATCCCATCCTGGAATTGGGAAGTTTGCAATCAACAAGAAGATTGAACCAACAATTAATAATGGTGTAGAAATCAAGAAACCATCACGAATTGCGATTAACACTCGGTTTTTAGTTAGAACATCTGCCATAGGCATTAAAATTTTTTCTAGCTTGTCCATAAACACTCTCCTTTATTAGCTGTCTTTACTTTATCACAGCTATTGATAATGAATTCACTAAATGTTTTCCTACATCTAGGAAATTACTTTTCCGTACCTGCCACACTCATAATATGTGTATTCGCAATACGGTCATGAATCATTTTTCTTGATGGACTTGCCATACCCATTAGAATAGAAACAGCACTAATAATTCCAAATACATATACCGCCATATCCATAATTGGAATGCCTGTAACGATTTGAATCAATTGACGCAAATAACTTGAACTATTCGCAATATAGCCTTCAACGATCATGATTCCTAGTCCTTCGCGCATTAAAATTGTTTTAAAATCTACATCCGATTCATCGTCTTTCACAACCTTTAATTTCATAATGCGTTTACCAAAGGTTTGTCCTTTATATACATACAATTCAAGAATCACAAAATATCCTAAATAGAATACAATCGCCAACAAAGCTAACAAAATATTGTATGGGGCCGGAATTTTAGATAAGTCTTGCGATACGGAAGTTGTATGATTTACAATGCTTCCAATTAAGACAATAGGGATTCCGGCAAACATTGTTGCCACATACCAATCAATCAGATAGGCAACGCCTCTATAAAAACTATTTACTGAACTTTCTTTCAGTTTTACTCCATAACGATGTGTTTTATCCATATTTGCACAACCTTTCTATTCGATTATTTTTGATATAAATTCTTCATAGCTTTGACTTTCTAATAAAGCCACAAAATGATTTGCGTTATTGATCATACTGCTTAACCACTCAAAGAACATGATCAAAGTATCTTTATATACTTCATTAATTGCCAGCAACATAACCATCTTCACTTCAAATTCACCCCATTTGATTGGTTTTTCTAAAAACGCAACAGAAATCGAAGATCGAAAACTTGTCACATTCAATGAGTGTGGTACCGCAAATGAATACACAAAACTTGTGGATGCCATTTTTTCTCTTTGAAGAACTGATTTTTTAAACGCATCATCACTGTAACCAAGCTTTTTCAAGTGATCGCACATATATTCAATTGTTTCTTCTGGTGTTTCTGTTTTTAAATTCAAATGGAAAGTTTCAGGTTCAATCAAATCAATGATTTGAGCTTTAAACTCATTTTGAAATTTCTTTTTATCCAACGCATTTAATGTTTGGAAAATACGACTCTCATCTTCTGTTGTGATAAATACAGAAATTTGAACCGTTGGAATATCTAAATTGTGTTGTAGTGGTGATGTTGTTAGAATCAAATCTGGATTTAATTCTTTTATTGTCTTTTCTTCAAAATAACTCACACTTTGAATCACATCCATGCGTTCGTTAAATAAAAAATCCACTTTCTTAAGTAAAATATCACCAAAAGCCTGATCCACAGGATAAATCATAATGGCTTTATAATGTTGATGATTATGCGTTCTTTCATAGGCAGCACCTAAATGAAGAGCCAAAAAGCCTAGTTCATTTTCAGAAATATCGATTTCTAATTCTTCATTTAAAATCTCACCAACACGAATAGACAATTCAAAAACTAATGGGTACTTTTTCTTCAATTCTTGAAGATACATATTATCGATATGAATATTTTTATTCTTTCTTTCAACCAACCCTTGTAAATGTAGTGCGATACCAGAACGTAAATCTACATCTTTTGAAAAGTCTATATCATAGTCTGATTTAATAGATTCGATAATTTGCGAAACCAATTCATTCACATTGTAGCCATGTTTACTATAAGCAGAAACCAAATCATTTTGAAGATTCATTGAATTTTTGCCCATCAATAATAAAGCTAATAATTCAACTTCATTTTCATTGATATCAATACACACAATTTTAGATACACGATTAAAGAATTCTTTGGCAATCTGATATTCTTTTGTGTTTTCAAGATTCGTTCCACGACTTGTTTTGATATAATTGTGGTGCAACATCCTTTCAATCGCAACACCAATGTGTATCATCAACATGGGAATTGCCATTTCACGAATGCGATAATTATATTCTTTTAAAATATTTTCCATGATATCTTTGACTTTTAATAAATCAAAACCTTTAAACATACTCGAAAGCTTATTTAGGTTCAAGAAATTTCCTTGTGTCTCTTCCGTAAGTAAATCTTTATAGAGTTTGCGCATTTCATCTTCGCTACCCTCTAAATGAATATGATTTTTAGAGCGAATCAATTTTAAATCGTTATAATTCTCTAATAATTTTTTAATTCTTTTGATGTCATTATCAATTGAATAACCACTAATAAACACTTGATCTTGTAGATCCATCAAGTTTAATTCTTTTTTCTCAAACAATAACACACGTATAATATACACACATCTTTCTTGAGGTGTTTGAGGTATTATATATTTTTGTGCTGTAGGCAATGTAACATTGATTTCATCTCGAATATGATATCCACTTCGTAAGTTGGATTCAATAATTGGCTGTTCATAATAGCGATTGATCGCATCGATATCACTACGAATTGTGCGATCCGATACTTGCATAAGCTTAGAGATTTCTTTTCCTGTCATCCATGCCTTTGTATCATTCAACAATAGAACAATTTTCTCTTGTCTTTTATTCACTTTTAGTACACCCCCATATTTATATTTTATATGATTTTACCTCATTATTAACATGCATTTTTTCCTAATATTAGGAAATTTCCTAGTACAAGGAAGGAAGCTTCAAAGAATTAAAAATCTTTTCGAATATAATTATCCATGGTGATTCGCATGACAAAAGAAATTCGACATTTTTCAAAAAATAAAAACCTACACTTGATACTTTCAATTATCATGACCGTATTAAGTGCTTTTATTCAGGTATACGTAATTCAAGTCTTTATGAATCCGTGTAATTTATTGTCTAGTGGATTTACCGGAGTTGCGATATTAATTCATAAGATCTGTAATTTATTTAACATCAATTTTTCTATTTCATTAGGAATTCTTATGTTAAATATTCCGGCAGCATTATTATGTTATAAATCTGTTTCAAAACGATTTGTATTCTTGAGTTGCCTACAGTTTGGACTTGTATCATTCTTTTTAAATATTTTCTCTTTTACTCCCTTCTTTGATGATCTAGTCCTAAACGTATTATTTGGTGGATTCTTATATGGAATTGGTATTACGCTCGCTTTAAAGGCAGATGGATCTACTGGCGGTACAGACTTTATAGCCCTGTACATTTCTAATAAGATTCATAAAAGCTTGTGGGATTACGTCTTTATTTTTAATACGATTATTTTAATTATTTTCGGTCTTTTCTTTGGATGGGTATATGCGGGATATTCAATTATCTTCCAATTTATTTCAACCCAAACTATTTCCCGTTTCTATCACAGATATGCCCAGATTACTGTTGAAATCACAACTGAAAATCCAGACATTATCACAAAGGCTTATACAGAAAACTTCAAACATGGTATGAGTGTTATTGATGCGTATGGAGCTTACAGTAATAAGAAATTCTATATTTGTAAGACAGTCATTTCGAGCTATGAAGAAGCTGATGTGATTGATTGTGTATTAAATGTAGCGCCAAATGTCATCATTAACTCATATAAGACGAATCATTTTTATGGCAAGTTTTATCATCAGCCAATTGGCTAAAAAGTATGAAAGACGCATTATTTGCGTCTTTTCTTTTTTGTTAAATTGTAACTTTTTGAAACCAATTCCATAATTAATGAATCCGATAATGTATCATCTAAAACCAAAGATATCCAACTCTTGTGATTCATGTGATAAGCCGGATAAATTCCATCAATATCATAGTGTTCTTCACTTTTTAGATTCATAATGTTTACCATACGGGTATTTCCATCTTTTAATAGAGCATCTAACGAAACATACATAATAAGGGAAAACCACTTATTATTGTCTAAATGACGAAAAACGCCATTGTCATCCTTCCATGGAAAATCTGGTTTTACTCCATACGCTTCATCAATGAATTTGGCAATACGATTCGCTTGATCACACGCAAAAAATACATCTGTACAACATGCTCCCGCAATTCTTTTTAATATGTCCTTATAAGCATCTCGAACTCTACAAACAAAATCCCCATCAAAGGATTCTATGCGTAGTGGCATATATTCCTCATCACTAGAATTATCAATGACTTTACCTTTTAAAACATCCGATATTTCAATGACAGCTTTAAAATCTCCATCCATAAAATCTTCTGAATAAATATATGTGTTATTCTCAAAACAAAACTCAAATTCTTTCAATTTTTCAAAATCAAATTTCTTTTTTAAAAAGATTTCATCTTCAATTCGTATCATATGAACTCCATTCAAAATTTTCTTTTCCTGCACCAAGCTCAAAGAAATATTTTCCTATGCCTAAATCGACCTGTGATAAAGGTCCACTTTTTACTTTAAAGCTCACTTTATTACTTTCACCACTTACTATATATGGTTGTCTATTTAAAGCACTTGGTGCTAATAATAAAGCTTTGATACCTGCGTTAAACCAATCTGGAACTACTCCTTGGTAATGGCTAATTTGATCAGCTGTCTTTGATTTGTGCGGTACCCCCTGTGTTTTTCCATATCCAATCGCAATGACACCATTGACTCTAACATCTTTATCATCTAAATGTTTAAGAGCATTCTTACCATTAAACATGCCTCCACACCACCATGTATTTAGCCCAAGGCTTTGGGCATACAAAATTAAGTCAGCACCACAATAGCCTATCTTTTCATCTAAACTTGAACATTCTTTGCCTGCAAGAATGATATAGTTTTGTACTGTATTATTCGACATAATTTTAACCAAACTAGAAATACCATCTGAGTTGTTCATCACGAGTTTCAATGTCAAATCATACAATTCATTGTTTTGTTTAATACGATCATTCAACAAATCAACCAAATCCATATTTAATGGTTGATTTAAATATTTCCGTACTGTGTGTCTTTTTTCAATCATCATTTTCTCCTAAAATAAGTCTAGCATTGCATCTAGATACATTGCTTCACGAACATGAATTTGGTATTGTGGTTTTACCATATAGTAAAGAATAAATTCTAATAATAGAGCACTTCCTAAATCTCTTCCTTCGATTTTAAAATTTGAATAGCCCATAGGGACATAGATATTTAAAATATCCTCTAAACTAATAAATGCAGGATTTTCCATCACTCTAGAAAAGCGATACCCTTCCTTAGAAAAAGGGGCCTTACATACATGATCTATACAATCAATGCCTAGATTTTGTTTAGAAACCGATTTATAACATTCCTTACGATCTTTACATCCATACCAGCAACATTCGTTACACAGAAATTCTACCTTTGGTTTATATGATTCAGATAGTAAATTCAACTTTTCTAATTGTTTATTCAATCGAAAATCAGGGACTACATACGTAAAGTCTGGATTTTCTACTTCCTTTTCAAAATCATTAAAATCCGTTAATACTTTTGTGGTTGAAGATACAAAATATAGATTCGGATATTTAGATTTCAGATATTTCATCAATATATCCGAATGAACAATAATTCCATTATTTTTATCTAAATTCAACAATCGACATAATTCATTGCATTTTATATCGGATAAATGTTTTTCTTCAATCAAAGAATTACTAAATGTAAGACGTGAAGATATATTGTATTCTTTCATCAAAGCAAATACTTTTTTTGGATCACAATCTGCATAACTGATGCGTCCACCAGACCATATACAATCAGATGGTGAGCCATAAATAGAGCCAATCTTACACCAGTCATAGAAGTATTCTGTTTTATTTTTAAACAGGGACAAAAACTTTTTATAGAATTCATAGAATTCAAATAAGCCCGGTAAATGATAATATACATTCATATTCTTAACCTCTTGATAAGAGTATTTTACACTTTTATGAGGGAATAATTTAAAATAATTACACTTTTATGAGGGATATAGAAAAAATCCAACCTTTCGATTGGATTTTATTGAATATATAAAATTGGATAGGGATAAATCAACCTTTAAAAGTCATAGGGATTTTT
>OLVX01000084.1_pt1 | contig 87380 bp, 110 predicted proteins | sample 1673271 | NCBI WGS metagenome assembly OLVX01 (sample SAMEA3178939, study PRJEB25190) | human gut metagenome | biome: human gut; feature: human-associated habitat; material: faeces | place: Austria | collected 2013
TTTTAAAAACATTAAAATCTTTTTTTAATTTTGCCAACTAAAATTTTACACTAACCTAAAGTAACTTAAGGTAAAAAAAATATTTGAATTTATAAAATTCAAATATTAATTGCATAGCCTTACTTTTTAATTTTCCCCCAAATATAAATAAGCTTTACATATTTTTAAAATAAATGTTACACGCAAATTAACATTCTTCTTTTATATCGTATATTATACACATTTTAGGGTAAAATGTAAATAGCTTGTATAGCTTTTTTACGAACTACATCTTATAATCGTTTGTTCTTTTATTTAATAAAATAAAGTATTATAACGGTGTGGAGGTATCTATTATATGGGAAGGAATACGGAAAATGTGATTTATGGGAAATCTTTACAAGAAATTCGCAAAAAGAACAATTTGACACAAGAACAAGTTTCACAACTTACTGGATTAGAAACAAAATATATAAGTCAAATTGAGTGTGGGATTGCAAAAGGTACAATAAATACTATGCTTAAGTTTTGTGAAGCTTATAATGTTACTCCCAATGATATATTGTATAAATTTATTCAAAAGTCAAATGCAAAAAAAGATTCTGACGAATATGAACAAAAATTTATGAAATTAAATAAAAAAGATAGAAAAATTATTTATACGTTAATAGACGCATTATTAGAAAAATAGAGATATATTATTGTTAATACATCTCTATTTTTTTATAGCTCATCATTTTTAGCCATATTTACAATATATAAAAATATAATTTTTAATGTTAGATCAACACATTCTTGTTGCTTTATGCCTGTTCCATATTTTATCAACAATTTATTTATTAAAATATTAGAAATTTCAGAATACTCTTTTGCGGTAATTTCCTTATCCTCAACTTTTATCTCAAGTATTTCTAAAGTTTTCTTTGTTTCATCAGAAAGTGATTTATATACATTTAATTTTATATCTGGATAGTCTTTATCTGACATAATGATATTAATTCCTTTAAAAAAAACATCTTTAAATTGGTTGAAATCTTGTATTGCAGACATAACTTTTTCATTTGTTAATGGTAATTCAGAAATTCTAGTTGTCATTCTTTTCATTACAGTTATAACAGAGCTTGCATACTCTGGTTTTAAATCACACTCATTTATTTCAAGCTTTTCCAAAATGTATTTTTCTCTTTCGTTCAGCGTTTGATAAATATTTATTGTATTATTCATTAAAACACCTCACTTTTATAAAGATTATACCATATTTTGGAATAAAAATAAATAAATTTACATAATTTTATCTTAAAAAATCTAATCTCTCTTCCTAATCTTCTACATATCCTAATTGGTTTTCTTTATTATATAAAGTCTTTGTATTTAATATTCATCATATACACAGCAATATAGTTTCCATTTATAAAGTCATTTTCATTTCTATTTTCTATTAACATATTTTTGTACCTTATATCATTATATTTTTTTACAAATACTTTATTATAAAGCTATATTCTATTGCAAACAACACATAATCTTAACTTTTTTTGACCTTTAACACAAGTAATCAATGTTAATTTATCCGTTGTAGAAGGCTCTAATACTGAAAAATCGGTTTCCTCTATTTCCTTAATTTCACTAACTTTATAAATATACTCTCCAAATGCGTGATGATATGTAATTATATCTCCTTCTTCTAACTCATTTAATCTTTTGAAAAATCCTATGTCTTCGCCCTGTTTGTTTGTTCCAGAGTTATGACCTGCTAAACATACATTTCCATTATATAATGCAGTGTCTTCAAAATGCCCTACTGCAGTTGATAAAATATCTAATTCTATTGTTTCTTTAATAGGAGCATTTAATTCTATTTTTTCACATTCAATTGTTCCTAAATCTTTTATTTCGTATTTTTTAGTTTCCTCATTATCATTCACATTCTGACTTATTTCAGAATTGTCATTTTCTTTTACCTTATTATTTTTATTGTAATTTAAAAGTAAAACTATTCCCAAAATTATAACTACCAATATACTTAAAATTATAATTATTTTATTCTTCTTGTTCATTATTTTCATTCTCCTTCTTTTCTTCTTCAATATAACTTTCTAATTCAAAATTTTTTTCACTTTGAAACATTTTATAAATTGCCTTATTTTCATACTCTATTGAATAATAATCTACATTGCATTTTGCAATTTCATTTACTCCTTCTGTATCAAACACAAGTATTTCTCCATCTAATGGAAGAATATTCATTTTTAAGTCGTAAGTTTTTGCTCTTGCTACAATATGACCATACGAATATTCTATTTCTTTTACATTTTTTAATTCTTTTGCTTTTTCTGGCACTGGCTTTTCATCTAAATAAATGTATATGTTTTCATTTTGTAACATAAATCTTCTAATGGTGTTAATATCTATTTTTTCTAATGTTTTATCCTTCAAGAACTGATATTGTTCATATACAATATTAGGATCAGGAAATTTCGTGGCAAATTCATATCCTTTATTCCAAATATAATAAATTAAATCTTCTAAATTATTATTTTTTGAGTATTCTAAATATTTGTTATAGCCTAATACTAATGAAACATCATAATCTGTATTTCTTTCTCTAAATGCTTTTATTCCTTCTTTAAATGCTTTATACATTATCTCATTTCTTAATATATTATTTTTAAATATTTCTGGAACAATGTTTTCATTAAAATATTTACATTCTATTGTTTTATTACCTAATTTACACTTTTTTTCATAACAACTATTATATAAATAATATACTTTAACATTTTTATCTTGTTTTAAATAGCAATTATATTCAATTCCTTCTTTTGTCTTTATTTTACAGCTGTTAAAATTTTCTATATAACTATCTACACATTCAAATTCTTTCAAATTTTTTTCTAATAAAATCATTATACTGTCTGATGAGTTTATATTTGCTTTAAATTTATTCATCTTCAATTTCTCCATTTTCTATTGATAGTTGTAATTCTTTTATTTTTTCATTTAATATATTTATTAAATCTTCAATATTATCGGTATTAACATTTACTGTATATCCATCAATATATTTATCTACAAATCCAGAATTGTATAATTCCTTATTTAGTAAATTATACACAAAATCTTTATCTTCAATAGAATCATATTGACTTGTATAATAATTGTTAATTAATTCTCTTGTGTTAGTTCTTATCCATCTTGCAGGAGTATATTTTTCAAAAGAACCAATATAGTTTTTAAATTCTTCTAAGATTCTTAATCTGCTTTCATCACTAATATCTAAATCTTCTTGAAAATAATGAGGACAATATTCTAAATAAAAAACCATATCAATTTCTTTTTTATTATAATCAACTTGTAAATCACAAACTCTTTCATCTAAATTTATTTTTTGAACAATTGCACCAAAATTTTTAATTAGAAAATCATTATTATCATATTCATTTACATTGAATATCCTATTATTTTCAGAACAATCTGTAATGCAATCATATACTATTTTATCTGCATAATACCTAATTGCTTCTTTTTCATTCATTTCTATAATATGTTTTTGAAATGTAAAATCTTTATATTCATCTTTTGAAATGTCGCTTTTATATGCTTTCTTTTCTTGCTCTCTTTGAATTAGTTCAGACATTTTTTTCATTACCGAATTAATTCCCTTATCATAGAATTTTTTATTTAATAATATTTTATTAATTTCACTCAATTTTCCAATATCTTGTAATGCTTCATCTTTGTTTACGTCTTCAGTTAATTCATAATCTTTTAGTTCTTTTTCTGTTAATTTTCTAGTATATGTAACTTCTCCCCAAGCCATAATTCCTGGCAAGACTTGTTTCCTTGTTTCATAATTTTTTAATTCAAAACAATCTTTAGGAAATGTTCCTATATCTAAATACCTCATTGTTGAATAATACTTATATATTTTATTCTGGCTCATTTAATTCTTCTTCCTCCACTTTAGTATTTTCTTCAACATAGAAGTATTTTTCGTTTATTTTATCCCTAAAATAATAAGTCTTTTCTCTATCTTGTGATTGTACTTCTATTGATACACAATCAGATGTTTCAAAGATTTCTTTAGCTCTTTGAATCGCTTGTCCTAAATCTTTAAATTTTTCTATTTGAACTTGACCCAATCCATCATTTCTATCTGCAGTGGTTTCCCACAATTCAATTATATATGTTTTATTTTTATTTTCGTACCAAGTATCAAATTTTTTCCATTCTTCTGGTTTGTATAGTACATCACTCAAAAAAATTATTCCATACTTTTTTTCTAATTCTTTCTTTTTTCTTAACCATTCTTCTATAGGAACATCAGTTATTAAGCTGTTAAGTTCTTTATTATATTTTTCATAAGAACTTTTAGGACATACTTCTTCAATATATTCTTCAATTGCATCATATTTTTTTGCTCCAATTGTTTTTCTTGCTTTTTCAAAATCTTGCATTATGCTCATTGTGAAATTTCCTCACTTTCTGTTTCAATTTTGCTAACGGTAATTGCTTTTTCATATAAATCATAAAATTTATCTTGCTTTATAAATGTTTCAACTAAATTCTTAAATTCTTCCTTGTTAATAGCCTTTTGAATAAATGCTTTTCTATATCCCATATATTCTTCCATTAGTGGATTAAACACTACACTATTACACTCTTCTAATGTTTTTTCCTCTGGTAAATATGGATTATTAAGATCCTCTTTATATTTATTTATAAGTTCTACCATATCTTTTAGCTTAACATCTACAATATTTCTGCCTTCTACTTCTTTTTTTATATTTTCAATTGTCAACTCATTATTCATATAGATTTAATCCTCCAATTTTTCTATTTTTATTTATATTATAATACAATTCTAGTCCTTTATTTTCTAAAATTGCTTTATTTATTTCTTTTAGTTTACTACCTTTTATTGTAAAATTAGTAGTGCTTAACATACGAACCAGATCTGCTTTTTTCCATTCCTCATTCAATATATCAAATTCATATAGGCAGATTTCAGCTTTTCCAATAACCTCTTTTTCATTTGGATTACTTGCATTTATAAAATATAAGTTCCCATCACTATCTATTTCTAGTAATTTGCTGTCTATTCTAATCAGATTATCATTTTTTAATTTTATACCATAATCATATCTAATTCGACTTAAATCGAATGTTTCAGATAAATTTAATCTATCTATTTTATTTTTAATTACATTTCCTGATAACTGTTGTTTCTCTAATTCTATTTCGTCCATTTTTGATTTTATTCTATTAATATTTTTTGCTATTATATCAAATAATTTATTCAAAATACTTCCTCCTACTCTTCATTTTGTTCTTTGATTTCATCTAATTCTTCTTTAGTAGGCTCAATAATTTTATCAATTTCAAACATCTTAAATAGCATATTTTTTTCTTTTAATAAATCTGTTTCCTTTACCTGTTCTTTATCTTCTAATTCATACTTTTTTCTTAATCCATTAATTTCTTTTTCTACTTCTTGAATCTGCTTGTTTAGATCATTTTTATAAAACATCTTTTCAAATATTAATTCTGTATTCTTGATATTTTCTTTTTCTAACTTAACAGCTTCACTCTTATAGAATTTATTTTGTTCCTCTGTTTCTTTTCTTAATAATCTATTTAAAATGTTTATTGGTCTAAAAAATTCATTATTTCTTTTTAGTTCATCTACATATTTATTAATGTTTTTTATATTTTCCTCTTTTTTCTCAACTAATTCCTTGTACTCCTTTTCTGTTTTTTGTTTTTCTTTATATAGTTTATCTTTTTCATTTTGCTTTTTGAATAATTTAACTCTTGTACTGTCAGCATTAAGGCTATTATTTTGGATTCCATCAAGTTTTGTTTCTAATTCCAACAAATTATTTATAAACATTTTTTGAGTTTCTTCTGGTAATTTAGATAAATTATTAAATTCAGTAAGATTGAATATATATGGTTTTTTCATATTAGTATATTGTTTAATTGCTTCTTCTTCATTACTTAATTTATTTTCAATTTTAAAATATGCTTCTGTCGAAAATGATTCGTGCGTTTTTTCAACAATTTCAGCCCATATTTCAATTTTATTGCTTGTATTACTTAAATCTATTACATATCCTTTTGATGTATTATCTCTTCCATTCCAAACAGATTGTTCTATATAACCAATAACATTTTTTATTTCTTGTTCTTTATTAACTTCCATTTTCTATCTCCTCAATTTCAAAATCATTTTTTTTACTTTTATCAATATAGTCATCTAATTGTTTATCTATATTAATAAGATTTTCAGTATTTACAATCAGTTCCTTCTTTCCATAGCTAATTGCTCTCAAATTATTAATATCTTTGTCCTTTAATTCTGCATTTAGCCAAAATTCTTTACAATTCTATTATAACTCAATATCTTAAATTCTTTTTTATCGCCTAATAAAACTATTTTATCTAAATTCATTTCATTTGCATTATTGAATTTCATTTGTAGTAGCTCCTTTTATTCTTAATTTTCTATTTCCTGATCTGGAATTTCACATATTATTCCCTTATTATCTTTTTGAATAAATTCATCAAGTTGCATTAATACTGGTTTTAAATTTGCTGTGTCTATTTCGATTTCTGCCTTTCCGTGTCTTAATCCTTTTAAATTATTTATATCCACCTTTTCTTTAGTTACTTCATCACAAGATAAATTTAATAATTCTCTATTGATACTAAAAACTCCATTATAAAAGTCTATAATATCTGTAATACAAGCTTCTGTCTTAAATTCTCTATTATCTTTTAGTATTACTGTTACGTTTTTTTTATCTTTAAAAAAATTATTGATTTTTGCAATTTCTGTATAAAATGGTGGTGTTATGCCTATTTCGTATTGTTTATATGCTAGTATCTTACACAAACTTGTTTTACTATATACTTGATTCAAAATAAAGCCTGGTTGAGTTAATATTTTCTGTTCCTTCATATCTACTTCTATTGCATTTTTTTCAGAACTATAATATGAAGGAAAATATTTAAGTTTAGAATGATTAATTTGATCATAATACACAACTGAAGTATAAACTTTCGCCATACTATTTACATCTTGATTTTCTTTTAAATAATTTACTCCTATATCTTCTAACTTTAAATAATCTGGATTTGTATAATACTTGTTTCCATTTGCGTCCATACGTTCTTCTTTTTGAAATAAGTATGAAATATTATTAATATTTTTACCAATAAAACTATTAAGCTCTTTTTCTAATATTTCCACAAACTGTTTTTCAATTATTTTTCTAATATTAACTATTGGTATTTTTTTATCATTTATTTCTTTTGATAGTTCATCATTTTCCTCGTTTAAACATATTAATTCATCTGGTCTATCTTTAAGCCTACACCAATTTATGTTAAATTTTGCTTGTTTCTCTCTTCCTATAAAAAGTTCTTTTTTGGTTGCTAATAGTTCCACATCTTCAAAATCAATTATGGTTGCATTTTTTAATTCCATTTTTCCTCCATATTACCCTAATATAAAATCTATATAAGCGTTATTAAGATATACATTTTTAGTGATTTTTTCTTTTTTTACCTTTATAAGCATATTTTTATTTTTATTATAAAATCTATTTGTAGTTTTAATAGCAAACATATTAGTAACAGTTTTATGCTTATAATTACTTAAATTTACTGTGTTGTGTTTTTTACTCAACTTAACTACTCTTATTAATTTGAATCCTTTATCTGTTTTAACATATACTCTTGCTGTATTTTTTCCAATTAGATATATAATTGCTAATGCAATTCCTAAACCGCTTACAACTATAGGTACAGTATAATCATTTTTCTTTTCTATAATCACTTCTGGTTCATCTTCTATTTTTTCATACTCTATTGTATATAAATAAACTGGATCTTTTTTTGTAACTTTTCCTTCGTATGTAACAGTTATTTCATAACTAAAAGGATTATTTTTTGTAACTACAGCCTGATAAATCATTACTCCCTTATAAGTTGTAGGTACTTCTTGACCGTCAATGTTTTCTGTATCATCATTTTCCCATTTTACATTTATAAGATAATAGGTTGTTCCATTGATATTTTTTTCTTTTTCAATATTATCTAAGTCATTCTTACTATATTTGCTAAAGTTAATTTTCTTTTCATCAATTGCTTCATATTTTCCGTTGTTAATTGTTTTAATATCATAATTTTTTAAAGTAATTATCCCAGAATATCCATCACTGTCATAGTTTATATTTTCTCCAAAGTGATTGATTATCGACTCTTTTGTATTACTTTTTATAGTATCTTTCTTATATGCTGTTACAATTTTTGAATTTTCTTGATCTTCTTGCTTTGAATAGTCAAATAGCTTATATTTCACACTATCTTCTTCAAATTCCTTCTGTATTGAAGACACAAATGTATCTTCTTTTGATTTTAAAACTTTTTCATTAATTATTTTGTTATTTTCTGTTGCATAAACATTTGAAATTAAGCACATCAATAACACTCCTGCAACAATACTGCATTTAATATTTTTATTCATAAAATCCTCCTTAAATGGCAAAAAAGAAAGCTAACTAGATTTTCTCTAATTAACTCTCTTCTTTACTTATAATTTTTCATATTAATATTCTAACACTTGAATTTTTAAATGTATACTGCAGAATTTTGCAATGTTTTTGCAAAAGATTATGTTTCCAAAAAAATTATCAAATCTGTTCAACTAATTGTAATTTGTTAGTCTAATTATACATTTTGTTTATTATCTTGTCTAATTGTTTTTGTTGTTCATTAGATAATATGGCTTCACCTTTTTCATCTGATGTTATATGGTATTCATTCTCAAATTTTTCAATTCCATAAGTTAGAAAACCTTCTTTTTCTTTACTATTATATTTAATGAAATAGGTTGGAATTCCATCACAGGTTTCCTTGGAAAAAGTCAAATTATCTATAATACTAAAAATTGTATATATTTCTTCTTGGTTTAAAGTATATTTTATTGGTGGTGTTACGGAACTTAAACCTGTTTCTTGAATATCTATTGTAGTAACTTTATTGTTAATTTCGTTTTCTTGTTTTTCTACATCATCTCTTAAAAGTTGAACCTTTACAACTTCTTCCAAGGGTGTTGGACTAATGTCATTAATTATTTCATCAGTAAATGTAATTGATATATTATCTCCTTCTTTTAAGTCTGAAATATTAATTTTCTCTCCTCTCCAAGTCATATCAATACTGTCATCTACTTTAAATGTAAAATTTCCCCTATAATTTATATCATTTATTTCTAAACCTTTTACATTAAGATGAAAACTACCATCATTATATTGTTTTATGCTATCTATATTAGCATAAAATGTTTGCCCAACTACTTTCCTAATTGCTAAATCATTCTTTGGAGCATTTTGTTGCCCTATAAATAAACCAACTACAAAACTTACTCCTATAATTACTATCATTCCTATTACAATAAAGACTTTTTGTTTACTACTCATAAATATTCCTCTCTTTCTAATTTATAAATACAACTTACTATTTAATGTTTTTTAGTACCATCAAATAATTATTTGTTTCAACTTTTCTTTTCTGCCCTTTGTACTGAAATTCAGCATTAGTAAAAAAAACATCATAATTTTTATTTTCAAAATAATCTCTACTAATACGCAAAACCACATCAATTTCCTTTTCATTTAAGCCATATTTTACTCTTAACTCATAATAAGGATATTCAATAAAATCTTTGCCGATACTTTCTTTTTCTTTTTTATCTATATAATAAAATGTAAATGCTTTTAATTCTTTATCATTCAATGTTTTCACTTCCGTTCTAAATTATAAATAGTCAAATTTCTCTTTTTCTTTCAAATATTTTAAGAATCCATTACACCCCTCAACTATATCATTAAATGTAATTTCAAAATTTCCTGTATACCACGGATCAGCAATATCTCGAGGATTATTTGAAAAATCTAATAATTTATATATTTTTTTATCAGAATCCTCTCCAACTATTCTTTGGATATTTATAATATTTGAATTATCCATTCCGATAATATAATTATATTTATTATAATCTTCTAATTTCAATTTAACTGCTTTTCTTTTTTTAAATGGTACTCCTTTTTGAATTAGCTTATCACTAGTACCATAGTGAATGTCATTTCCTATTTCTTCACTAGATGTTGCAGAAGATTTGATATAAAAATATTTTTCCATTCCTTGCTTCTTTACAATATCTTTAAAGACAAATTCAGCCATTGGCGAACGACATATATTGCCTAAGCATACAAACATTACTTTTATCATATTTTTCTCGTTCTCCTTTCATATATGTTCCTACTAATATAATTTTATCCATTTGACTTATGTGTGATATTCCCAAAAAGTTTACCAAAATTACTTTTACTTTTATGCACACTCTTTTTGCTATAATTATTTAATTCACTATTATTTTTTGCATTATTCTGTTGTATCTCAAAATCTCTATTTCTTAATCCATCATAGAAACCAAATGCAATAGAAAAAGCAATTACTCTAAAATCTTTATTTTTTATACCTTCAATTGTATTTGATTGAAAGTCCTTTATAAGTTCATTTTTTAAATCAACTATAATTATTTTTTCTGTTTTATTAGATAATATTTTAGTGCAATTTATTGTTTTTTCTTTAAATACCACAATTAACAAATCTACTTTTTTTATTTTTTTCAGCTCTTTTGGTTCTTTTATGGTTTGTATATTATTATTAAAATATTTAGATTCTTTTTCAAAAGCACACTTAAAATCATTTAATATTTTGTTCTCTTTACTATAAATTACAACATTAACATTTACTTTAAGCATTATTTTTCTCCTATATAAATTCATTAGTTTTTTAAGCGAATTTTATTACATTTTTGTTTATTATTTCTATATCTTCTTTTATTTCGTTAAAAGTATTTATATTATCTTTGAATATATCAGATACAGCACCAATTGTACTAAAAGGCTGTTCTTTGAGTTTTTCCAAACTTATAATTCCATTTACTATTAAATATTCCTTTAATTGTTTAATAAATTGAATTTGCTTACTATTTAGTCTGTTATCATTTATATATTTTGAGAATATTTTATTTGCTGTTTCTCTATCTAATCCTACTAATTTTCTAACAACTTGTACCACATTTGAATCGCCAAATGTATCAACAAAATCTTTGTTATTTCCTAATTCTTCAAACATAATTCTTTCTAAGTCTTCTTTTTCTGCTTCAGTTAATACTTGATTATGTTTTATTTTATAAATGACCAAATTATCCATATTGCCTTCAAGAAATTTTTTAACTTTCTTTCTATAATCCTCAAAATTATCTCTATTTATATTTTTTTGTTCTTCGTCAACTATTACAGTATCTTCTATATCAACCGACCAAATTTTTCTAGGTGGGTTCTCTATAAATTTTATTAAGTTTCTTAGTTCTAACCTAACATTTTCAATATCAAAAAAAGTAGCTCTATCCCAATATTCAGTTTTTGATGACATTTGAATAAGATCAGTTTTCTCTTTTATTTGTGAAATTGTTCCTATCTTTTTTAATTCTTCAATTAAAGAAACAATGCTATTTACTTGTGTAGTATAAGATTTATTTTTAATCTTTCTAACTTGTAAAGAATAAACTAGATTATCAAATCTTTTTGCAGATTCATCTGTTTCAGTAACAATAAATATTGGTGTTAAATTTTCTTTAATTTCAATTTTATCAATGCTTGATATACTATTCCAATTTTCTATTTTGCTATATTTGTCAATATATTTCTTTTTAGATCTAACTATAAAGCTTTCTTCATTTAGTTCGTTTATTGCATTAAAAAATTCTTGTATCAATTCTTTTCTATATTCAACAAATTGTTCTATTCCTTGATAGTCCAAATTTTGTAATTCTACTATTAAATCCAATTTTGCATTAAATATTTTCTCTGTTAAGCCTTCTCCTGTATTTGCTTCAATGCCTTTTGCGTTTTCTTCAAAAAATTCAAAGTTATTACAGCAATCAAATATGTAAAATTCTTTTTTATGAATACCTTCTCCAAATAAGTTATTACATAAACGTGTTCCTCTTCCTATCATTTGCCAAAATTTCACTTTTGATTTTACTGGTTTAAAAAATACTAAATTTAATATCTCTGGTACATCTATTCCTGTATCTAACATATCTACAGAGATTGATATTTGTGGTAATTTCTTAGGCTCTTCAAACGCTTCAATTAGTGTTTCCGCATAGTTTACTTTATTATCTATTACTCTTGCAAATTCTCCTTTATAATGTGGATATAGAGAATTAAAAACTTTTTCTATTTCTTCTGCGTGATTATGATTTTTTGCAAAAATGATTGTTTTTCCTAATTTATCGCCACCTTCAACTTTTAATCCTTTTTCCATCAATGTTTCTAATATTTTCTTTATAGTATCTCTATTAAATAACCAAGTCATTAATGCTGATGAATCAATTTCTTCTGGAACAGCTTCATCTTCTTCAAATAAATTTTCATATTCTTCTTTTTCATCTTCTCTTAATTGACTATATTTAATACCTCTTTCTAAAAATTCAGTAGACGTTTTAATATTATGATAGTCAACTAAATATCCATCATCTATTGCTTCTTGATATTCATAAGCGAAAGTAGGAACATTATTTTCAAGTTCAAAGAAACTATATGTGTTTCTATCTACATCACTTCTTGGTGTTGCTGTTAAACCTACTAATAATCCATCAAAATATTCAAATATAGATTGATATTTTTTATATATACTTCTATGTGCTTCATCTATAATAATTAAATCAAAATGTCCTGGTGTAAATAATCTTTTTCCATCTTTATTTCTCATATTATCTATTGCGTTAATCATTGTCTGATATGTAGAGAACACAATTCTTGAATCTTCTGGATTATCTTTGGAATCTAATAAATTACAGCAAGACATATCTGGAAGTAATTTTACAAAATTCTTCTTTGCTTGTTTTATTAATTCTGTTCTATCTGCTAAAAACAAAACATTTTGAACCCAACCTTTTCCAGTCAAAACATCTACTAATGATATTGCTGTTCTTGTTTTCCCTGTTCCAGTAGCCATAACAAGTAGAGCTTTTCTATGTTTGTTTTCAAATGCCTCACACACTCTTTTAATTGCTTCTAATTGATATGGTCTATTAGTGATATTACTGTCTATATAGATATGTTCCAAACTTTGTTTAGATTTTCTTCTATTTATCAATCTTTGTAATTCATCTTGTGTATGAAATCCTTCCACTTTTCTTTCTGGATAATCTAAATTATCCCAAAAATAGATTTCTATTCCATTTGTATAATAAATTACTGGTCTTTGACCATATTTTTCTTCTAAACAATCTGCATAAAGACTTGCTTGTTGTTTTCCTTCGTGTGCATTTTTACTACTTCTTTTTGCTTCAACTACTGCTAATGGTAATCCGTTCTTTCCAAATAATACATAGTCTACATATCCGATTCCTTCAGTATTTTTCATTCCTTGAACTTCTAACTCTTCTGTGATATTTTCATTAAAGTCCCAACCTGCTATTTGTAAATCTAAATCTATAAACTGCTTTCTTGTCTGAAATTCTGATAAATCTTTTACTACAAAATTTTTGCTTTTATTTTTATTTTCTCTTTCTTCTGTTAGTTGTTTTCTTAGTTCTTCATTTTCTTTTAAAGTAGTTTCAAGTTTTTTAGTTTGCTCGTCTAATTCTTTCTCTAGTTTTTCTCTTTCATCTTTCTTTATATTGTCATTACTTTCTTGTGGAAGTTTATTTGTGTCAAATTCTATTTCTTTATAATTTGGATCATAATTAAAATAAATCCATTTCATAAAATTAAACAAGCATTTTAATACAAGTATAGCTTCATCTCTTGTTACATTAGTGTTTGTATGTACTACAAAATTTCCTTTTTTAATAACAAAATCTATACCTTTTCTAACTTCATCATCTACTATATTTTTAAATGTAATTGTATGTGTTAAAGCTGATAAAGTAGTCTGATATGGCATAATTAATAATTTATCGTTTGCATACAACCACTTTACACCTAATTCTAATGCTTTTCTACTTAGCATTATACAAGTTACTGGATTTGTTTCTAATCCTCTTTCTGCTTCAATGCTTGCTTTTGCAAAACTTCCAAATAATTTATTACTTTCTAAAAATTCAAAATTTGACATATTCCTTCCCCTAATTAAAATATTTATTCATTAAATATTCTTTTACTTTCTTTAATTCTATTAATTCATTTTGTATTTCAAATTTCTGTTTATCGATTTGTTTAACTATGTCTGCAAATTGGTTTTGAAGTTCTATTGGTGGAAAAATAAACTCCAATTCTGATAGTTTTCCTTTGCTTAAAATTCCTTTTAATGACATATTTATTGTACTTTGTATATATTCTTTTGATAATAAAAATTGTATATACATAAAAATCACATTATTTTTTAAAGTTTCTATACCATTTATTTGTTGATTAAAAGCAACCTTTCTATCTGTCATTGCAACATTTCCAATGCAACTAATACTACCTGCAATACAAGTCATTAAAATACTATTCGCATTTATTGTTCTGCCAACTTTTTCTCCTTCTTCTGAAAGATATTCTTTTGCTTGTGTAATATAGTTACTTGGTGTATTTATATTATCCGATTTTATCCATTCAATAAAATCTCCATAATATTCTTTTTTATTTCTAGATGGTGTATTTCCTGTGATAATATTGCATTCATCTCCAAGATGTGTTTTTTTCCATTGTTTTTCATTTAAAACAGGATCTCCAAACATCTCGACAAACTGAGATTTTATCAAATCATCTAACAATTCTATTTGTTCTTCAGTCTTGATAATTAAATCTTGAAATTTATCTAATTTGCTTACTATTATTTTTTGTTCTTTAATCTCAGGTATATTACCTTCTATATTTAAAATATTATTTTTGCTAATAGCTTTAAATGTGCTACCAGTTGACATTTGATTTAGTTCATTATATTTACTTCTTAAAAAATAGAATAAATATTTAAAATAACATTTATCTTTCTTAGCTCTAATCCCTGCTAATCCTCTTCCTATACAACATTTTGCAGTTGCAATGTTTAAATCTCCTACTGGAGCTCTTACTGACATCAATATATCATCTTTTTCAGCTATTTTGGTGGGTTTATTACACCACACTTTAGCTTTTGGATTAATTTTTCCAAAATCTGCTTTACCTTGAAAAAATGGTAATCCATCTTCATTTTCATTATATGAACTTGATACAGGAGATTGTCCCATATTTATTTCTGCAAATTCTTCTAACTTCATCATTATAATATTTCCTCTAATTCTTTTAACATTTTTTGAATCTCATTTTGATTGTCTATAATTGTTTTTAAAATTGCTTTTGGATCTTTGTATTCTTTCTTCTCAATTAACATTTCTTTATATTTATTTAAAGATAAATCATAATCATTATCAACAATTTCTTCTTTATTAACAAAAAATGATTTATCTGTCCTATTTCTATTTTGCTCTTCATCTGAAAATCTATTATTAAATCGTTTTATAATATCTGGTATATCATTTTCCTTAACAGGTTGTCTTTTATCATCTAAACTAAATCCATCTGCTGTCATATCATAAAACCATACTTTATCTGTTCCACCTGCATTTGTTTTTGTGAATATAAGTATCGCTGTTGAAACGCCTGCATAAGGTTTAAATACTCCACTAGGCATTGAAATAACAGCTTCTAATTTATGATTTTCAATTATTTCTTTTCTTATTGCTTTATGTGCATTTGAACTACCAAATAAGACTCCATCTGGAACAATAGAAGCACATCTTCCACCTATTTTTAAAATCTTTAAGAATAATGCTAAAAATAGTAATTCTGTTTTTTTAGTTTTATTAGTCATATCTAATAATTTTTTTGATGTTATTTCACTATTTATTGAACCTTTAAATGGTGGGTTTGCTAATACCAATGTATATTTGCTTTCATCTTCATTATCTTCTGACAATGAATCCTTATATTCAATATTAGGATTTTCTATTCCGTGTTGAATTAAATTCATAGCACTAATTCTAAGCATTGTTCTATCCATATCAAATCCATAGAACATTGTATTATTAAAATGTTGTATACTTTCTTCGTGGTTAAATAAATCTTCTTCATTATTTCTTAAATATTCGCCTGCTTCAACTAAAAAGCCTGCACTTCCACAAGCAGGATCTACTATAACATCTTTGCTTGTAGGTTTCATTAGTTCAACCATCATTCTAATTATATGTCTAGGTGTTCTAAACTGTCCGTTTGTCCCTGCAGTAGATAATTTAGATAATAAATATTCGTATAAATCTCCTTTTGTATCTCTACCATTCATTTCTATTTTATCTAATGAAGTAACAACCATTTGTAAAACTATTGGTGTAGGAATTAAAAATATTGCGTCTTCCATATATTTTGCATAATTTGAATCTTTATCCTTTCCTAAGCTTTTTATAAATGGAAAAACTTTTTCATTCATTACTTTGAACATTCTTGAAGCTTCATAATCTTTAAAAATACTCCATCTGCAATCTTGATGTTCTTCGTCAAATATTCTTTTAGATTTTATGCCTAAAAGAACATCATCTCTTTCACTTTTTAATTCAGCTTCATCTAATCCTTTTATAAATAGTAAATATGTAATTTGTTCTATACAAGTTAAAGGATTTGCTACTCCTCCTGAATGAAGAGTTAGCCATATTTTATCTATTATTAATTTTACATTATTATCCATTTCCAACCTCCTATAATAATACGATTTTATTGTATCATAAAAGTAATTTTTTAACAACGTATCTACAAAATTTGACAAAAAAATAACAGGATTTTTTCCTGCTATGTAACTTCTTCCTATTTTATCCATACTATTTTATTTCATTTATTAAATTATTATATATATTTTTTGTAGTTTCTAATATTAGATCAGCCCTAATAAAGCAAGGTTTATCATTATAATTTTTTCCTTTTCCATCATTTGCATATCTTAATTTACAACCATCATCATCTATTGTATTTAGTACATTTATTAACATATCAAAATCAACATTATTAATTTCAACTTCATTTTTTAATTCGTTCCATAATTCTTGAAGTTTATGTATTTTTTTAACATTTCCTTGTTTACTATTTAATACTGCTTTTATTAATAATTCTAATGTGTGCCTACACAAATATAAAAATGGCATACACATTTGATTCATTCTAAATACTTTCATCTTTTCACACGGATTGCTTTCTTTATGAAAACACATATATAAACATTCAGCAGAATGTAAATAAGCGTCAATTATTTCTTTTTCTGAAGTTTTGCTCCTTAATTCTTCTTTAAAAAATGGAGATATAGAAATAAAATCCCATTTATAAACTTCTTCTGTTAATCCATTAAAATTTTCCCTAATAAATTTATTTTCCATTGTCCCACCTCTATAAAATTTCAAGTTATTAAGATAAAGAAATGACTGTAATAAATTGATTAAAATTATTACAATTAGCCTTTTTCATTTTGTTATTTATAATCTCTATTTCTTCATCATTAAAACAAACCTGCTTTCTTTTGTTTTTTCCTTGATTTGAATAATTATTTAGTTGTTCTTGGTTTATTTCTTTGTCATAGATACATTTTCTTATATATTCACTGAAGTTGCTTAATCCACAGTCATAAATCTTTTTTTCAATTAGTAAAAACTCTTCTGGACTAAATTTTAGTTGTCTTCTATTTTGCCTTTTCCTACTTTCTTCTCTAATTTGATTTTCTCTATAATCGTAAGGTCTATATCTATATTGGTATGGTCTTGAATCCATATTTTCATCTCCCTATATTATTTTTTATATTTTAGCACAAAAAGATTTTTTAAACAACAAAAGAACAGATTTTTAATTTTCTGTTCTTTTATAATTATATTTTAATATAAGTTATTTGCTTCTTCTTGTGTAATAATATTTTGGCTTAATGAATAGTCAATCTCTTTTTTTCTTTCTTCACTATCTTCAATATTTTTTAGATGATTTATTAAGTCTTTATGCCCATCTACAACTGTTCCATCTGTACTGAATAAAAAATCTCCAACTTTTTTATTTGTTACATTAACGCCTATAATAATTGCTATAATAATTATTGCTAATATTGCTATGATTAAGAATTTTTTATTTTTCATATTTACCACCTACCTTTTTTATTTTTTGTAATTTTTCGTTTAGTATTTTTATTACAATTGTATTATAAATCAAATATGATACCAAAATTAAAAAATAGATAATCGTATAAATAACAAAATTATTTTTTAATAAATCAATATATGGATCTATTAAGTTTAATGTCAACCCTAATGCTTTATAAATTAATAATTGTGTTAAAAAGATAAATATATTAAAAATTAAATATCCTAATAAATAATATATAAGAAATGTCATTATATTCTTTAAATATTTCATATTTCTAAATCCCCCTTTCATCAAGAAAATTTATTACTTCTTTTATCTTTCGTCTTGAAACTATTTCTTTTGTATTATCATCTAGTTTTACAGCAATTCTTCCTTTTTCTCCCATATCAAAGCTAGTAACGTGCTTTATATTTATAATACAACTTTTTGAAATTCTAATCAGATCCTCACTACAATTTTCAATTTCATATAATCTATTTTTTATTTTATATTCTCCATTTTTAGTTCTACAATAATTGTATTTTTTAACACTATAAAATACAATTATATCTTCAAAATCAATCTGTAATTTTTGATTATCTTGACTGACTATAATTTTTCTCTCATTGTATTTTTGAATATATGTTATAAAATCTTCTATATTTATTTCTTCTGATTCTTCTATCAATATATTGATTTCATTCTTATTTGCATTTATCTTCATTTATTCCTCCATTACCTATATTATAGACTATTTTTAAATCATTTTCCAGTTTTTGAATATAAGTGGTTTTATTTAAAGATAAACGGAAATTTTTATTACATTGTTTTTAATAAATAAAAATAAAAGCCAAAAGAAATAAATCTCTTGGCTTCTTTGTCTTTTGTATTTTTATATATTTTATCTTTAGTTAGCGTCATTTATAGATAAATAGCCTATATTAATATAGTCTTTATCTAGCATATTATAAGATTTTTCTACATATACTACTAGTTTCAAATCTAAATCTTTCAAATCTTCAATTTCTTCTGATTCTAGTTTATCATTAAGCTTAATATTCAATTCTTTGCCTTCTTCAAGCTTATATAAACTAATATGAATATTATCTTTTAATTCTTCTTTAATTTTGAATTTAATTTTATATCCACTATCATTATTTACTTTAGGTTTAAATGTATATTCTGCAAGCCTTCCCTCAAAATTTAATGAATTAAGATAAATTTTGTCATAATCAGTTTTGTCTTTATTAATCCAAATAAAAAAGCTTATTGCAATGCAAATTATTGCTAGTAGTATACCACATACTATGATAATTTTTTTCTTCATTGTTCCCCTCCTTATATTTGTATACTCCTTAGATAAGTATGTAGATCAAGAATATAAAAGGGGATTACCAAATATTATTGAAAGGAGCAAGAATAATATTTCTATTTCAAAAATATTGCTCAACTCTACATACTTATCTAAAAAGTATATCTGTTTCTTAACTTGTACCTATATTTTAGCACCCTTATTCTTGAATGTATACTGCAGAATTTTGCAACTTTTTTGCAAAAAATTATGTCAAGAAATTAAAAGATTGTAATATTTTCAATAGTTCATCTCTCAATTCTGGATTAATTATAACTGTTGCACCTATTGTCAGCAAAACTAAAATTAGCAAAATAAAAGCAAATTTAATCATTCTTATTATTAAATCTGTTATAAAATTCAATATTTTAATTCCTGTATTTTTTTCTTTATCAAACACAATAGTATTTTTTTCTTTGTCTAAATTCAATTCATTATATAATCGTTCTTTTTCAATTTTTTCTTTTTTCTTTTCAATTGCTCTATCATACAATGATTTAGTTTTATTTTTTCTTAACATTTCTTTTTTCTCTTTTCTTTTTTAATATATCTAATAATCCTTTTTTCTCTTTTATCTCTTCAATTGTTGTGTTTAGTAAATAATCTTTTAAGATTTTTTCATAAAAGCCTTTATTTCCTACAATAAATGGTTCTGGAACAGCTTCACTAAATGAAGCTCGTTCCTTCCAAAACTTGCCTAAGCTTTCCTTAAATTTTTCTCTGCTTTCATTTTTAACAAAATTAAACATCAAATATGAATTACTGTCTTCTCCAATAATCATAAATGTTTCAATTAGTTTGTTGATTTCCCACGCTTTATTACCTGATACAATTATTTTTAAATCTCTTGTTAAAAATGATGATATTTCTTCTTTGTTCATTTCTTCAAAATTGCCAAAATCGAATACATAAAATTCATATTCAAACTTCAATATATCTGCAAAATTTTCTGGTCTTTGATACAAGTCTATTCCTTGATATGTGATTTTTCTTAATACATCATTATAAATTGTTGGTATTGATTCATCTTCTACCAAACTATATATTGAATTGTGCTTATTGTTTTCTATATAGCAAGCTGTAACATTTGTTAATTCTGACAAATACTTAACAATATTTATTGCGACTGTAGTAGCACCAATATGTTTTTCTGTACCTGCTATTCCAACAGTAATTGTTTGTTTTGCTCTTTTTATATTTTCTTTTACTACTTTTGTTGTTTTATTTACTACAAGCATACTATCATTTATTTTATATTTCATTGCATTGCCAAAAGTCATTCCTTCAACTGAAAAAGTTTTTTCTATTTGTTCTGCAAACATTATATCATTTTTCGCTGTTACTATATTATAAATTCCTAAATTAAATAGTCTACCTAATAGCACATTGCCTTCTTTGTAGCCCTCTGCTAAAATAATAATTCTAACATTATACATTCTTCTTATAAGTTCTATTGAATTTGTTATTTCTTCCTCTGATGTTGTATTAGTTATTGCTTGCAGGTCCAAAACCAAGTAATCTATTCCATTTAGATTTCTTAATTCTGTTTCTAAAAATTTTTTTAGATTATATTCATTTATAAATCTCATAACAAGATTAATTCTATGTTCTTTACAGTATTCTTCAATAATAGCTCTTGGTTCTTTTGAAATATAAATATATTTTTTATATAATCTATCTTCTTCCATTGTTACAACTTCCTTTCTTATTCTTCTTGACTTGGTATATTGTCTTGTTCGTTTTCACTATATAAAACAATCTCTCCCGTATCTAATTGAATTACATCTGTATTTTCATAATGAATTGCATTGTTATCACTAGTTTTATTTTCTTCTACTAATCCTTTTAATCTATTCATAAAGTCATCTACACTTGTATTTTGTGTATCTCCTTGTTGTGATGTTGAGTCTTTTATTTTTGTATAGCTTTCCGTATTCCTATCTTTCATATTTAAAACTATTGCAATTGTAATTACTACTATCAAAACTATACTTAATATAATTAATTGTTTTTTCAATTCTTGCTTTTCTTTCATTTTCTACTCCTTATCCTTTACTCTGTGAGCCTCCAAATAAATATGGGAACGGATTCACAGCATTAGCACTTGAATTTTTTTCTAATCTAACTTCAAAATGAAGGTGTGGTCCTGTACTGTTTCCTGTACTTCCCATTATTCCTAAAACTCTTCCCTGTTCTACTGTTTCGCCTACTGTAACTTGGATTGAACCATTGGTTAAATGTCCGTACAAAGTATAAAAAGTAGAGCCATCATCTCCTATATGTTCTAAAACTACATAATTTCCATATCCAGTTAATCCTGACTTTGCAACTACAACTAAACCACCAACTGAAGCACATACTTTTGGATTTGCTTTTGATACACATACTATATCCATTCCGTGTATGTGCTTTTGTTTGTGTTACTCCATTTACCGTTACAGTTCTGCTAGGAGAAAACTTTGATGTGATGACATCTCTTGTACTATCCCACGTTTCAAATGGTATGTTGAATTTTGCTCCTACATATTTATATGTACCTTCTATCACTTCTGTACTTCCATTTGTTCCTTCTGAACTAGTAGAACTTTTTTCATCATCATTTGTTTTTGCTGTTTCAAATACTCCTATTATTCCAAATATGCCTATCACAATTATTAAAAATCCTAAACATATTCCAATAATAATTGCTTTTACTTTTAATGATAGAAAACTAAATGCTATTTCTGTAAAATCCTTTACTTTGTTATCTGACATTTATCTTCCTCCACCAATTAAATATTCTTTCTCCCAATCTAGTGCTTTTACATTTATCAATGTATGACCAGAACCAATAAAGAATAAACCACGACCGCTTATCTTTTTGGCTTAATATTGCTTTTTCTTCTTGATTCAAATTATATAAATTTACAACTTCCTCTAAATCTTTTCCGTCTACGCCAAAGAAAAATTTATATGTTGAATTATCTAAAAAAGCTTGACCATACATACGAATTTCAGGAGCTAAAAAATCTACTAAGCTCTGTGTAATAACCATAAGTCCACATTCATATTTCCTTGCTCTTTTGCAAAAGTTTCTTAAAAACTCTATTGTTTGAGGTACTTTTCTATCTACTAGCAAATATGCTTCATCACATACAACATAACATCTTTCTTCACGGTTTCTAAATGCTTGATCTTGGCAATACCTTAATATATTAAAATATTGACATCTTTTTACCTTTTCTGAAGCTCCTTGAAGACTATACACGTCTAAGCATATAAAACTACTGTCTAAATCTAATGAAGTATATCCATTGAAAATTTCTCCGTGATGACCAATAGATAGTTCTCTTACAACTGCTCTAATTTCTTCTAGTTCTTTCTTATGTTCCTTACTTATATTAACCTTTTCAATTAATAAATTATATAAATCTTCCATAATCGGAAAATCTTTTGAAGTTTTATTTGTTATATCTGTTTCATAAGTAATTCCATAAGCTCTATATAATTCTTCTAATATCTCCATTAATAAACTCATTTGCAAAGAAGTGATTTCTGGATAATATAATTTAAAAAATGTACTTAAAAAATCTAAATGTAATCCTAAAGCTGATTTGCTAGATGTATATTCTCCATCTTCATCATCTTCAAAAGCTCTTGTTTCTGGAAGTGGATTTACTTGTAATGGATTAATTCTACCTACATTTTTTCCAGTTCCACCTGAACAGTCAATCCATTTTCCACCTAATAATTTACACATTGGTCGCATTTCAGATTCAGGATCAATCGCAAAAATTTTAGTTCCATTAAGCCATTCATTCAACATTATTTTTTTTGCTAAAAATGATTTACCAGAACCACTAGAACCTTCAATTACAATATTAGAATTGGTTCTATCATTTCCTTTATAAAATGGAGAAAAAGCAATCATTCTTCCATCTTCATCAGTTCCTAGATAATATCCCTCCACATCTACAAGTCCACTTCCAGAGAATGGCAATCCTAAAAATAATGCTTCTAAGCTCATTGTTTTATTTGATATTTTAGTTATATCATCATAATATGTATCATAAGGAGAACTTTGACGTAATGCTTTATCTTGTATAAATGCAGGTACTCTTGCTTTTAACCCCATTCCTGCGACTTTATTTCTTACTGTTCTACAATTTTCGTTAAAATTATTATCTGTTTCTCCAATTGTATTAGACACAAAAGAAACATTAACGTATGGAATGTTATCTACTGTAATATCTTTTATGATTTTTTCTGCAGATTTTATTTTAAATTCAGCTTGTGTTTTTAAAGCTTCATTATTTGTTGTATTAAATATATTTTTGTCTGTTGTTAAACCTTTTGATACGCCATCAACATATTCTTGTACGTTGTCTATTGGTGTTACAACAAGACTTACAGTTGTATTTGGTATATCCTTTAAATTTAATAGCCACCCCACGTTTACAGCAGATGGATAAGCACTGACATATTGAAGCTTATGTTGATATTCTCCAAGTTGAACTTTATTGTGTTTTAGTTCTATTCCCTGTGGAGTTATAAGTGCCAATAACTCCTGATTAATAGGCATTGTTTCTATTTCTTTTGTTTTCATTTGTAACTCTCTTTCCATTAGCTTAAAGCTAATAATTTTTTTATCATTCGTAAATTATTTTTAAATTTTAACTTGTAGTGGACTTTCCAAATAATTTTGATCTTCAATATATGCTATATCTGGATTGTTATAACTATTTATTAGTTGAATAATTAATCTTTCATCTAATACTTCTGTTTTGTAACCACTATTAGTTAATTTCATTCGTATTTCACTTAATCTTTTAATAAGTTCTTGCTCCACATATTCATCATTTTCAGCCCAAATCATTAAATATATTTCACTTTCTAGTGCTTTTCCTGTTGTAGATAATACACCGAAACTTCTACTTCTTTTATCTAATAATGAAAATTTAAGTGCTTCTTTTTCTTTTTCCATTAAACTTGCTTGAAAATCCTGATTTTTTCTTAAATCTATTGGTCTATTTGTAAAGTAAAGCTTTAATGGTTTTAATTCACTTGCAAAATTTCTTGTTATACTTCGTCCGTGTGCAACTTGTTCATCTTTTGACATAAGTTTGCAATTTTTTGGATATATTCTTAGATAACATAAAACTTTATTGTCAATTGTATATAAAAAGTTACCTTGCACATCTTTTATATTTAAAAATAAATTAGCCGAAGTTTTTACATTATTATTTTTCTTCTTCCTTTTAAAAATATCTAATATCATTGTTGTTCCTCCTTGACTACATAATTAAATATCCTTTGTCTTTGATAAAACTTAATCATATTACTTACTAATTCTGCTATACAAGTGTTATATTTGTCCTTCATAACAGATATAAATGTAGCTCCTGTTATTAATATCCAAATTCCTAGTGCAACTAAATAATTGTTAAATATAACATTATATATTAAAGCTATACAAATTGCCATAATTCCTACTATCGCTGTTATAATCATTTCTTTTATTCCTATACCACTTATTATTTCAACTCTTACTTTCACATTAGCAGGAATATTTATTTGAAATTTACTTTCGTTTTCCATATATTTTTATATTCCTTTCTCCTTCTAAAATCAGAAGGTTTCATATAGATTCTTCATCTTGTTCTTCTTGTATTTCTTCTATATCTGTCATTCCTAAATAATACATATCTCTATGAACATCTAAAAAATGTTCACTTAAATCATTTAAACTAATTGAACCATCTTCTAATTGTTTAAATACCTTTTCAACTTGTTCATTACTTTCAAAACGAGTTAATTCTAATCTAAAATTTTTATTATTTTCTATAAAACCATATTTGCTTGAATTTTTTGCTTTTGGATACGTTGCAATAGAATATATATTCATAAGTTCATAAGTATCTTTCCAATCTTCTATTTGAATATTTGTACCATCTGCCATTGTAGATTTTTTTATAATTTTCATTTAATAATCCTCCTAATTTGCAATATGTTTATATTGTGGCTCACAACCACCATCTTTCCAAGGATTAAATATTAAATCCTTATATTCATCATCATTATGTATATTTCCTTTCATTGCAGATGGAATAAGAAGTCCTACACTTTTTCCGATTATAATTATCCCAATACATATAATATTTTTCTTCTGCCAATGCTCCATTTGTTACTCCTTGACATTCATCATAAGCTTTAAATACATCTACGTCCTTTTTCCACGAGTTCATAAAAGTCCCAAAATTTATTTTCTTAACATCTGTTTTTACATAATACTCGCCATCTATCGCAATCGTCCATCTCCCTTTTTTATCATTTGCTTCTTTTTCAAGCATACCATCTGTTACAGTTACTTTTATAGATGAAAAATCGCCTATTGCGTCTTCAGACGTGTATGGAAAATATGTTAATACTAAATTTTTTGTTGTACTTATAGTTAATATTAGAATAAGAGCTACAATTCCATTTCTTATTCTTGTCAAATATCTTCTATATTCCATTTCGTTTCCTGTTAAAATCTTATAAACTGCGACTGTAATCATTAATACACAAGCAAACCCTGCTAAATATCCTAAATAATTTACTATATGATATATTCTACTCATTTTTCCTCCGTATTTTTATAATTTATCTTTCGATTGTTGCTTCTTCATATTCTTGTAGTTTTCTTTTATATCTTGATATTTCTTGATTTCTAAAATCCTTTTCCGATTGAATATGAATTACCTTTTTTACTAAACCTTTTCTATAATTTCTTTCGTCTTCTTGATATTCTTTAATTAATTCGTTTCTGACTTTTATTTGTTCTTTTGCATTTTTTAGTAGATTTTGTACTGAATAGATTTGTTCTTTATCAAGTGTAATTTGAATAATTGTAACATTTAATTCTTGTATATGTTTTTGTATCAATTCAATTGCTTTTCTAGTATTGAAACCATACACATAACTGCAACACTCATCATAATCATATTTGGTTGAAGCAATAATTCCTTTATCAATCAAATCCTTTGTTTCATATAATTGATTACAAATTTTATATAAATCAATTTCTTTTGTTGTTTTTACTAATCTTCCCTTGTTATCCAAGTATATCAATGTATATGCTTCATTAGGGTGTAGTATATTATCTAAATTTTTTCGTATATAAATCATTTTTATCTACCTTTACTTACAATGTTTTTAAAGCTACTAACTGTTCTCGTAGCTGTTGATACTTTTGATCCAAGACTTGAATTTCCGCCTGCTGTTTCCATAAATTCTCGTAGTAAATGTGGTGTTCTATTTGCTATCATTACAGTTGATAATGATAAAACTATATGTGCATTATTCATTAACAATATTGCAAATTGTAATAATGCAAGTTGTATTATTACTGTAAAAGCATTTGATATAAATTTTTTTATATATCCATTAAAAGCTCCTCCATCAGAATTTAATAAGCCAATGCAGGCTATTGGAATTGCTAAACGTAATATAAACATCTCTATTCCTCTTGTTAAGGTTTGGAAATATATTAAGACCATATAAATTGCTATTATTAGATAGAAAAACGCTCCTAATATATTCCACGCCATATTTCCAATTGTTACTCCCATTGTTTGAAAATTACCTAACATTCCAATAAAAATTGATTGATAAAAGTCATAACAAATCCAAGCAAATTGTGTATAAATAAAGCCGAAAACAAATCATTATAATTAAAGCTTTAACAAATCCTACTACAACTGTCAATGGACTTACTTCTGGATCTCCGTTTGACCAAGCCATATAAACTTCTATCATTTTCTTAACAAAAAACATTATTAATATTGCAATTGCAAAAGTATAAACTGCGTTATAAAGTCCTGAAATACTGAAATTTGAAAGTCCTCTAAAATTTATTTCTATAGCAAAAGCGTTCCAAAACATAACATCATAAACGCCATTAAACCAGTTAAAAATTGCTTGTGCTATATATCCAAATAGAAACGAAATTGCTGTTGCTATCAATACACCTATAACCATATAATTTTCCTCCTATTTTATTTAGGTTCTATCACTATTTCTTCTTCCTCTTCGTTTGTTTCTTCGACTGATTCATTGTTCTCTTCTTGCTTTAAAAATTCATCTGATAGTTGTTTTAATTTTTCAAATTCTTTTTCAGTTTCTTTTTTATCTAATTCTTTATATTTATTTATTTCATCAACTAAACCTAATAAAGCTTCCTTACTTGTTTTTATTTGAGAAATATAACCTGATTTTCTAATATTTCTTTGAAGCTCATCAATATGGTGTACTTTACAAAACTGTTTTTCATATTTTTGATATTTTTCTGATAATTCTCTGTGTAATTCTGGTTCATTTTGACTCGCTATTACTTTTTGATTAAGTTCTTTAAGTTCCTTTGCCATTGCATTTTCTTTCCACTTATCATAAAGACAAGTTAATGCTATTCCTGGTACTCCTGTTACCATTCCAATTAATGCGTAACGCTTTAAATATCCCCATATTTTTTCTGTATCTTTTACGCTTTGTCCTATTTCTTGTGAGAAGTTTTCAATTAAATTTTTTTCTTCTTCTTCAGCTTGTTTTTTGCGTGCTTCTAATTCCTTAATTTTCTTTTGACTTTCTGTCTGATTTTTATTATCTATTTGTACTTTTTCAATAAGCTCTGGATTATCTTCTAATTCTATTTCATTTAATCTACTTAATACATCTTTTGTTTTCTCGTATTCTTCATCTGTCAATTTCAAGTTTTCTTTAACTTCTAAATTCATTTTTTCTATCTGTTCTTTTTTTTCCATTTTCAAATACCTCCAATATTATGAGAAATACCTTCCCATTAGATTTACAATTGTTACAACTATTAGACCAACTACTATGCAAACTAAGACTTTAATAATGCCTTTTTTATGAACTTCTTGATCTCTTTCATCTCCAGTCATAATCTTAAAAACGTGCCATAAAATAAAACCTACTCCAACAAATGGAATTATCCATTGTAAAGTTCCAGTTAAATCCTTTACCATTTTTAACATTCCTGTACCGATTTTACTATTTTGTATTTCTCCTCCACCTGATACTTCTGAAACAATATCTGCAAATACAGTATTGCTTAATGTCATTATGCCTAATCCAAGTGATGTTCCTAGCGTTAATAATTTTTCTTTAATTTTCATCTTATGTTTTCCTCCTATAAATTTCCCTTTGGATATTCGATTGCCCCCTGTCTTTTCATAAAATTCAATCGTCTTTCCTCAAGTTCTTGCTCCTTCTTTTTTTGCTTAAGTTCTAATGTTTGTTTGTCTATGTCCCATAATTCAAGTGCCGAAATTTCTTTTATTGCTCTGGCGTCTTCACGTTTTTGTCTTACTTTAATATTCCAATTTTTATCGCCTAATCCTAACAACTTATTAAAAATCCATTTGCTTAAATCTGGTGCATTAGTTATAGCAGGTTCACTACCAGAACACATAACTAATAAATAAGGTCTTTGTAATCTCAAAATCTCATCTGGAGTTAATAAAGCTCTTGAAATTAGATTCATTGAATTACTTCCACCATTATCCGATTTTTTATCGCTACTTTCTGACCAACTTGTTGTTGTATATGTACCAATTTTTTTAGAAATTTTTTCAGCTGTTGCTTCATTTGAAGTTTTTAAATAATTCCATACATAGCAATTGTCTAGTATATTTTGTGCTGTATTATCTCCATATTTTTCATTTAACTGGCTGAAACTTTGTACGAATAAATTGAATTTTATTCCGTCTTCCGTCCGTCCGAACTGTTAGAAATCCGCCAAAATTTGGTATTGCAGAAAAATTGCCGAAATTCATCAAGTATAAAATTAGTGCGAATTTTCAAACGTCCGCCCTTTTCATCTGCCATTTCTACTAGTTTGGTATATACTTGATTTACAAATAAACTACACAATCCATAGAATGTTGTTTTTTCATCAGGCAAAATCATAAATAATGCTGTTTTTTCTTCATTGAATTTGTTTATATCTATTTCATTTTCACTAATCATACTTGCTACATAACTATCCATAAAAATATTCAGTGTAGATAGTGCAGAAGTATAAAATGAAGCTCTTGTTTTGCTCGCCGCCATTTGTGCAGGTGCAAAGCTCGCTATTGCAGGGTGTGTTTTATCAACTTCTTTCAAAAAATCTAAATATGTATCAATTAAAGTCGTCTTATCTTCTAATTCTTTACACATTTCTGCTATGAAGTGATAAACATTAGGCAAATTTTGAAGTTTTGGATTATCTATATTTTCCATTACTACTGCCATAATAGTTGCTCTGATTACTGCTTTTTCTCCATTATTCCATATTGCTTCTCCATTTCCTTTTACATCTCCAACTAGACTTTGCACTATATCACTTGCATAGTTTTCTGCTTTTGGTGTATTTTTTTGTTTTATTGCTTCAATTACAGGTTGTAAAAAATTATATTTAGAACTCTTTAGTGGTGTTTTAAAATCTAAAGTTAATACGTTATATCCTAACCTCTTTAATTCCACGCAAGTATATTCAAAAAGTTCTCCGTTTAGGATCGCTTATTATCATATTTTCGCCTGCTAATGCTGTATTATTAATGCTTTGTAACACTAGACTTCTTGTTTTTCCTGATCTTGTTGCTCCTATTGTTAGTGAATGTAAATCATCATCTATGAAATAAACATCTTCAACGTTTCTTATCTTCATTGATGGAATTTTTAAGTATTTTGAAGTCCTAAAAAATCTTATCTTCTTTAAATATGGCTTTATAATTTTTCTGTCTTTCTTTCCTACAACTAACCCACCCTTTGCAAATATAGGTTTTCTTAATTCTTCTGGTAATGGTTCAACGTCCAAACTAACTTGAACATTTTCATCATTGTCTGATTTTTTTATTATTTCTTTATCTTCAATTGATTTTTTCAATAATGCTTGGATAGTTGGATTTTCAGGATCTATTGTATTGATTCCAAATACTTTATTAAATTCTTTTTTTCCTAACCACCAAACAGAACCGTGTTGTGTCTGTTTTTGACCTACTGGAATTGGAATCTCTATATTGTCTGTTACTCTATACGTCTTGCTATGATAATCTTTCGTTCTAAAAAATTTGAATATCGAAAACGTTGCAAATAACATAAAACTTATAATTGTTAATACAAAAATCTGAATACTTTCTTTAGAACCTCCAACTGTTTCCAAAATTCTAAAAACATCTATTTTTAAAATTTCTTCTGGTTGTTTTAAAAATATTTGCATTAAACAAAAGGTAATTAAACTTGATAAAAATACACTAATGAAAAATGCTAATACCATTCCTATTATTTTTAAACTTAATCTTTTGTTCATTATTTTCTCCTCTTTGGTGTGATTTATTTAACAATTTTAAATACTGCAACCTTTCTGTTTGAATATTTACAAACTCTTTTTCCAATTGTCTGAACTTTCCCTTTTTTTAGTAATTCCGTTAATCTAGGAGAAACAAAATTTCTTTCTGTGCTTGGAATCAATTTCAATTCATATAGCTTTACTGCAATTTCTTTTGCTGTTAGTCCTTCAGGATTGTTCCTTAATATATAAATTATTTGATCATAACGTACTGGTTGCTTTGGAATTATTTTATTGTAGCTTTCAAGTCTTGTTTCTTCAGTTATCATTTTATTCTCCCTTCAATTTGAAAAAATGGTAATTACAACTACCCCTGGCAAACCAAAAAAAGCTGTAATTATAACTGAAATCCAATTTATTTGAACTGGAATTTCAATAATTTTTAATATATACAATGCAACTAAACCTAAAATTGCATTAATCACTACTTGAATAAATGTTTTGTATGAATAACCAAATATTCTAAGTAAAATTTCATAAACAAATAATGCAATTATGAAAATTAAAATATTAATCATATTTATTCCTTTTTGTAAATTTATACTCAAATTGATATTTATGTTCTTTGTGAAACATTTTGTAATCATTGTCTGTACTTTATAGATAAAATAAGGGATTGCGAGTTTTTAAAAAAACTTTTTTGTATCAATTATCTGTACTCTCTTGTTAAAAAAAATTATCTTTCTAATCCCCAATCAATATTTCCTTTTAGTCTGTTTCTTAAATATATTTCCTTTTTTACTTGTCTTGATATATTAGTACCTCTTTTTATTCTATTGTAATAAGCATTATGAGATATATTCTCTTCTGATAGCATTTGAAATATATCTGTTATCATTTTTCTTGCATTTTGACTTTCTATTCTTTTTAAAAATAAATCATCATTAGCTTTTTTTATACCTTGATTTTCTGCAAATTGGATTCTTTTATTCTCCCACTCTTCTTTTTTTCTTATATATTCATCAAAATTTACTTCTTTTATAAATTGCAATATCTGATTTCCTATCTTAGTAAACATCTCATTTTCCGCAATTTTCCTTACTCTTTCATAGTCATTCTTATTGTTTATATCTGCAATAATTCTTGAAACATTTATTGACGTTTTTATATATTCATCAAATTCATTTCTACAGTCTTCTGATGTATTAAGAATAAGTTTTGATAGTTCATTAATATACATTTTTATTTCAGGTGTTTGATACTTATATTTATATCCGTTCTCAAAATTATTTGATTTACTTTTCATTTCTGTTATTTTAGTTAGAATAATGTCAAAATTTTGTTCTTTAAATTTATTTGATATTATTGGTATTCCAAATATATCTGGCATAATTTCTTTTAAGTTATTTTCAACATCAATATGTTCTCTATTCTTTAATTCTATATAATTCTCTAAATCTTTTTTGCTATTAAAAACTTTTAAATTTGAAAAGTTTGCTAAAAATTCAACTGTATCCAAAAAAGAATTTTTTCTATATAAAATTGACTGTTCCCCACAATTTTTAAATTCATATTTATCTATATCTATTTTCCTTATTTCTGTAAAATTGCTAGGATTTTCTATATCACAAATATAAATATATCCATCTAATTCTAATTTTTTTAGATTTTCCATTATAATTTTTTCTTGTTCATCTGTATCTATGATTCTAAGAGTAATATCTGGATTTTTATAAAATTCCTTTAAATCTTCTTTATATTTTAGTAACTCTTCATTTGTTAGGTTGGCAATTTCTTTTTTAGAAACATTTTTTATATCATATAAGCTTTTTAATTTTAATTTGAATATACTTTTAGATAAAGCTTTCCTTATTCGCTTATACCTAACAAATGGCTTTTTTTGAATTTCTAAATTCTGATTTTTATTCCATATTAATAAATGACAATGTGGATTATTCTTTTTAGAATGGTATGAAGCAGTCCATTCTAAATTTTCAGGTTTTATTCCAAATTCCTTTCCTATTTCTTGTACTCTTTCAAGAAGTAGATTTTTCCAAGCTTTTTTAGTTGTATATCCATATTGAATTGCGTCAGATTCACTTAATGAAATAACGGTTTTATATATATCAACTCCATCTAGTGTTTTATTTGCAACATACTTTTTAATATCTTCTAGTTCCATTTTCTCAACATTAGAATTTTCATTAATATATCCAAATAATCCGTGAAAATCATCTCCATAATCAGTTCCAGGTCTTGTAGCAATATAATTCTCGTGTAGTTCATCTAAATAAGCTTGTATTCTCCTGGATCGTCCTTTATTATCATATTTCTTGTATATTTCTTTTTGATTAAGCCATTTAAAGAAAACTCCATCACTAAATCTATCTTTATCCATATTTAATATTTCCTTTTTTATAAAGTTTCTTCTGTTTCTTCTGTTATATTCTGTCTTTCCTTTGCACAATTGCAAAGTTCATTTTCTATTTCTTCCCAATGAGCATTAAAAAAATCTTGATCTTCTTTTGCTACGCACTCGCTTATACTAATCAATGTCATATCATTACCATTTGCAGGATCGTGTATTCTAAATAATCCATCAAATACATATTCTTCTTTTTCTACTACAAAATATATATAATTGTCTGATGAAAATGATATTTCTTCAAACTTGACTTCATACCTATTATCTTTATAAGCGTCTTCTATGTTCGCTAATTCTTGCCAGTCTTCTGGATCTATTAGAGATTTTATAGTCATATATGATTTATTAAATTTACGAAGCATAGTATTTATGTCTGCAACAAATTCAATTATTCTATCTGGTGTCATATCTTTTCTAGTATCACAAAACCAAAAATTACAATTGTCAGTATTTCCTGATAGTGTTACATCTTTAGTTGCTAAATTCAATGTAATCCAATCTTTCCAATGTTGTTCTATATCCTTTGCACATAATGAAATTTTATTTTCAGAATATTCTCTATATTTAAAATTATATTTCTTACATATATTTTTTAGTTGTTCTTTATAATTATTTTCCATAAAATACCTCTTTAAATCAAATTTTTAAAATTCAAATCTTTAGGCAATATTCTAGTAATGTCATCTTCAAAATATGGAGATTTTATTGCCTGATAGCCTAATTTATTTGCTAAATTTATTTTATCTTTTATAAATTGCTGATCATCTTCACTATTAAAAATATATGCTAAAACATAAGCTTGTAAAAATATTGATGAAAAACTTGCTTTTGCACTTTTGCTTAATAAAGCAATATGTCTTTCAAATTTTCTACCTAACTTTTCATCTATAATTTTTTCCAACATTGTTTCTAATTTACTTACACTTTTCTCATTTGCTTTTATTTCAAGGTATTCTTCTAAAGCTCTATTTATAATTTCACTTTCAGTTGCTTTTCTATCTTCTTTTGCTATAGAAGCTACATATTTTCTTAATGCTTCCTTTAAAGTTTTAGGCACAACAGCGTATACTTTTTCTGTTCTACTGCCATCTTTTTTTTTAATAATTTGTTTATTCAATTTAATCTCTCCTTGCTTTTTCTTTCGTGTTCCCTTAATTTCCAAAAAGAAATTAAGGGCAGGATAAGGATAGAAGTGTCTTTCCTGTCAACAGTTAGAAGGACAAGCCTTCTACTCCTCTGTTATACTAACATTTATGCAGATATTATAAAGATTACATACACTTCGGTGTATTTTTTTATATCGTCTGTTCCTCCAAAAGTGCTATAATGTAGTCCTTGCAATCTTTTGCTGTAACATTACCATTGTTAATTTTTTTAAAATATTTTTGTATTTCGTCTTCAAAGAATATTACTCTAATTTCAAGCCTTTTATCCTTTTCTTTAATTAAGATTTGTTTCATCAATTCCTTAGTCAATTCTCCATTTTCAGAAGCTTTTTTTATTTTCTTCGACATTCCTTCAGATATTTTTACATTTTCTTTTTCAATAATATTTGAAATATCTCTTTGTTCTTTTTTACTTAGAAAACTCAAATTTTCTCCTGTTTTTAAATTGAGTTCTTTGTTGTCAACCATATCTCCAAGTTGTGGTATTAAATAATTAAGTCTTATATATCTTTGAATATTACCATTACTCATTTGATTTTCTTCAATCATTTTTTGTTGTATTGTATCTAATTTATCTACATTATCTTGCATTATTTCATTTTCAATTTTAGAAGCAATTTTTTCATTTCTTAAACATTCTTTTCTAATACTTAATGCTTTTCCTCTTTCGGTAGGCATTACATCACGAACCATCAAATTGCTATCTACCATATAAAGTCTTGCTTCGTCTTCTGTCATATTTTCTTTCACAATGCACCTAAATTCTTTTAATCCTGCTTCTCTTCCACAAATTCTTCTATTATGTCCTGATAATATTTGATATTTTCCAGTTTCTGTTTTTCTTACAACAATTGGTTCTATAATTCCATTTATTTTTATACTTTCAATCATTGTATTTTTTCTTGATTCTGAATACATCTTAAATGGTTGATTAGGAAAATCTTCTAAATCTTCGTCTTTTACAATTTCATATTTTTCATTTTCCATATTTTCAACTTTAATATCATCTATGGTATTTTCTTCTTCAATTTCAATCTTGTTTTCTTCTATCTCTTCAAGATCTTCTATCTCATCTTCGTCAACTTCTTCACTAACAAATTCGCTATTATTATATATAAATTCTGCTTCATTTTGTTCTTTTATGTTTTCTATGTTTCTTTCTGTTTGCTGTTCTGGTTTATTGCTATTTTCGTTAGTTTCTAATAAATCTAATTTTTCTTCATTTTGCGTTTTTTCTGAATTTTCATAAAATATTTGCTCAATTTCTTCATCTGTAATATTAGTTTTATCTACTAATTCTTTAATCTTTTCTAATCCATATCCTTCATTCCTCCAGTTCCTTATTTTTTTTATTTCTTCTAGCTTCAAGTGTTTTTCCAGTAAAGTAGCCATTGCTTTTCCTCCTTTGTAAAAAAAGAAAGCGAAGATTTATTTTTCTCGCTTTCTTTAAATATAATTTTTCATATTAATATTTTAACACTTGAATTTTTGAAAGTATACTGCAGAATTTTGCAACTTTTTTGCAAAAAATTATGTTTACTTTTTTTCTCTTAATTCAATTAATCCTTTTACTATATTTTTAATAAATATATTAGCCATCTGTTTTTCATCTTTATTTAATGTATCTATTATTTCAGTAATTTCTTTATTGGTAGCTTTACTTGTGTCAATCTTTGGAAGTTCTTCACTAAATAAATAGTCCAAACTCAAATTTAGTTCATTTGCGACTTTAATATAAAAAATCAAACTACCACTTTTTATACCTGTTTCAATATTAGATATATAATTTGCTGACGAATCAACTTTTTCTGCTAGTTCTTCCTGTGTAATCCCTAATAATATTCTTTTATCAGCTATCTTTTTACCAATTTTTTTGTAATTCATATTCAAACCCTCTCTCATAATATTTATTATTATATTATGAGTCAGAAATATTTTGAATATTCTATTGCTATTACTACAACTACAAATAGGAGTAGTAATAATTCTAAAAATAAGCAACATTATACTAGTTACTTTCAGCAATTATATCTTCTAAAACATTTTCTTTTAATTTATTAAAAAATTTTTCTTGAATGTCATCTTTATTATTGTCATATTGTTCCTTTTTAGTTAATTCATTTCCAATATAGTTTTCTTCAATAATATCTTCAATTACCATTCTTATTTCGTTAATAATACGCTCATCTAAGCAATATCTTTTTTTTAGATATTCATATATTTCTTTTTTGCTTTCCTTTGAATACTCCAAATCATTTTCTATTAAATATTTAAGCATAAATCCAACAAGACTTACTTGATAAGGTGTTCTACCATTTTTTAAATTTTTCAAAATAGGTTCTGTCTGTTTACAAATCAAGTTTAACAGTTCTTCTTGTTTTATTTTTGTTGACATTTTATAACTTGTTGCAATATAGTATAAAACAAACCTCTTTTGAATATCATTTAAAGGTCTTTTACATATATATTTTACCCCTAATTCATAAAATCTATCTTCAACTTCTCTTGATATATTTTCATCAACAATTACCACAACTTGAGGAAGTTTAATTTTTAAATCATTACATTTTTCAAGCATTTCCAATCCTGTCATTCCAGATAATTTTTGATTTAAAAGTATAAAATCTGGTAATTTTTTTTGTATTTCTTCGATTGCTTCTTCTCCACTTTTTATAATCTTACTTTTGGTTACAAATTCGTGTTTTTCCATTATCATTTTTTCTATTTGTATTGCTAATTCTTCATTTTCTTCTATTTGAAGAATATAAAAATTTTTTTCCATAAAACTTCGCCTCCTAGCCATATATTATAACATATAATCGTTAAAAAATAAAGCTTTTCACTTTATTTTGTTTGACCGCTCAAACAGATTGTTGGAATTTTTTTGATATAATTTATTTTAATTATATCTATGAGAGGAGATATTTTGATGGAATTATCAGAAGCAATTGTATTAAGAATTAAACAACTTTTAAAAGAAAAAAATATGAAAACTTATGATCTTAGCATTAAGTCTGGCGTTCCCCGTTCTACCATCTCCCTTTTTTTAAGTAGAGAAACAAAAACTATTAGATTAGAAAACTTGCTTTATCTTTGTGAAGGATTTGGAATAGAATTAAAAGATTTTTTTAATGATGAGGTTTTTAAAAATGTTGAAGCAAAAAATTGGCTAAAAAATCCAGAAGACTAATTTATATATTCTCCTGGATTTTTTTATTAAAATATAAATTCTATTTTTCCATTAATTATTTGTAATTTTGCATTAAATTTTTTTCCTGATTTAGATTTAAAACCTTTTATCTCTGTTGTTATTCCATTTTTTAATAGCTGTTCGATATTTGTTTTTGAAATTTTTTTTCCTGCTATTATTTTCCAGATAACAAATTTACAACCATCTTTAAATCCAGAACAATAAAATGATTTTGCCGATTCTATAATGTTTTTACCACAATTAGGACATTGTCCTACTACTGTTTTATCATTCTTGTAATTTTTTTTAAGTTTAAATTTAGAAACATCACTTGTTGATAATACGTTTTTTATATCAATAAGAATAGAATCTAATAGCTTATTTTCTTTTGCTTTTCCATCTCTTATTTCTTCTTGTATTATCCACCATTTAGCTGTTAAATCTGCTTTCTTCCATTCATCTGGTAAAATTTTATAGTATTCTCTTCCTAATTCTGTTGAAATAACTTTATTATTTTCTTCTTTGATATATCCTCTTTTTATTAGGTTTTGAATTATACTAGCTCTTGTTGCACTTGTACCAATGCTCCCATTTTCTCCTTCTTTGTCTTTATCTTTACGTTTTAAAATTTCTTTTATTTCAGGATCATCAACATATTTTGATATTCTGGTCATATCTTCTATCAAGCTTGCTTGTGTATATCGTGCAAGGGGCTTGGTTTCTACTTCTTTAATATCATTCTTTGTAACAACACCAAAATAATCGCCCTCCTTCATTTTAGATAAAATAGATTCTTCATCTTCATTGTTACTTTTATCTAAATATTTTCTAAATCCTTCATCTAAAATTTTAGTAGAGCTTGCTTTAAATTTATAACCTCGTTGTTCTTCTGTTTCCAAATATGTAATTTCTTTTTTTATTGGCTCAACAAATTGTATTAAATATAATAAACTTATTTCTTTATATACATTCTTTTCTTTTTCGCTCATTTTTGTTAAATCCAAATTTACATCTGTTGGTATTATTCCGTGATGTGCTGTTACTTTACTGTCATCAAAACACTTTGAATGTGGTAAATCATTATAATCTAAATCAAGCTTTAAATTAATGTTGCTTAAAACTCTTCTTAAAACTCTTGGTGCTTCTTTATAATGTTCTTCATTTAAGTATTGACTATCACTTCTATTATAAGTTATAGCGTGATATTTTTCTCTTAAATCCTGTGTGATTTTTAGCGTTTCATCTGGTTTTATTTTATATTTTTTGCTAATATGAGATTGTAATTTCGTTAAATTAAATGGTAATGGTGCATTTTCGTTTTTTATTTGTTTTTTTATACTTACTTGCAACTTTTGGTTTAAAAAGCTATCTAATACCTGCTTTAATTTTTCTTGATTTTCAAATGAATTTTTATCTTTATGTTCTAATTTTGTTCTTACTATATTTCCATTAATATTTATATATGAGTACCCCTCATAATATATTTCTTTAATATGATTTTCAATTGCTAAATCTCTATTTACAACTAATCCTAAAGTCGGAGTTTGCACTCTTCCTACCGATAATGTTGTTCCATTTAATATAGAAAAATATTGGCTTAAATTAATTCCTACCATATAATCAGCAATTGCTCTTGCATTTGCACTTTTCCCCCACGTTTCATATTTAGAATTAGGTTCTAAACATTTCAAAGCCTTTTTTAAGTAATCTTCATTAAATGCAGATGTTTTAATTCTTTTTACCATTCCTTTGAATTTACAATACTCTATTATTTCATCAATTAGCAATTGCCCTTCTTCGTCAATATCTCCTGCATTTATAATCTCATCACATTCATTAATTAGTCTTTTTATAACACCAAATTGTTTCTTGGTTTTATCTATAGGAACTTTGCTCCAATTTTCAAAATAAATTGGTAAATTCTTCATATCCCAATTTTTATTTTTTTCATTATATTCTTCTGGTGTTTTTAATCTTAAAATATGACCATAAGCCCACGTTACTCTATAATTTCCTTTTTCAAAGTATCCATCTTTTTTTTCAAGCTTCCCATCTATTGCATTTACTATTGATCTTGCAAGTTCTGGTTTTTCTGCAATTATTAAACTTTTCATTTGTACCTACTTTCTTAAAGATAAATAATTTTATCTTTTTTATCTCTAAATTTGTTTTTTTTATTTTGTTTTTTTACTTCTTCGCATTTTTTTATATATTCTATTTCTTCTTGTTCTTCGTATTCTCGCTCTTTTGGTGTCATACTTCTTTTTCCTACAACTATACAAGCATATAAAACAAATGTTATTCCCAAAAGTAATAAAAAAATTAATATTTTTATAAAAATAGCCATTTTTCAATATTTCCCCCTGATTCTTTGATAAAAAATACACCGAAGTGTATGTCCTCTTTAAATCCTCTTAATATTATGCTTATAAACAGAGAACTAGAAAGCTTGTCTTTCTAAGTGTTGCTAGAAAAACCTCCGTTTTTCTTATCCTGCCACTAAATTTCTGATGAAATTTTAGTGGAACACGCAAGTTGTTTTTGCTTTAAACTATTTTCACACATTTTACAAATATCTTTCTTGTCAGATCTTGTGCCAAACTCCTTATTACACAACTTGCATTTTTTGGTTTTCCAACTTCTTAAAACTAACATTTTTCTATTCCAATATGAATATTTGCTTTTCAAATAATTTTCATATTTTTGTTCTAATTCCACTTTCTTCTTACCTGTAGCATTATCAAACTCCTTATGACAAACATCACACAATTCTAAAATGTTTTCTTCAATTCCAAGCCCTCCAAATTGTCTAGCTATAAAATGAGCATTAGGTTGTCCGATTCCTCTTTTGTTTTTACAATTAACACATAATCCATTATCTCTAATTGCAACCGATACTTTTACATCATAAGTAATATCAGTTGCTTTCTTTTTTACTCTTTGACGTAATTTTCTAATTGATTTCAAATATTATCACTTCTTTCTCTTTTGTGTTTCTATTAACTTATAGTTTTAGTGCATAAATTCCAAATACTCTTACTGCTAATTCCTCGTAAAGTTCATTCCTTGCGTAATAAAATGTCCTTCCATATCCCAAGTTGTGTTCATACAAAAACTGTTTAATTTCCTTGCCTTCCATATACACTTCTGATAATATTGCAATTTTTAATTCACTTTTAGGTTTCATAGAAATCTCTGTTTCTTTTATGTATTCTTTAAATGTACTTTCTAAAAAGTTCAAAAAAAGTTTAGTTTGTAAATGTTTTTTATATACGGATTCTAAATAAATCTCTTTACTCGAAAAAACTTCTTCCATCATTTTTTCAAGTTCTTTTTGTTTTGCCTGGTCAATTTCCTCTTTACTAAATTTCACATTTTCAACTTGTATTGTAAATTGTTTTAAAGTTTTGTAATTTTCCAGAATAACAATTATATTGTTTATACATCTATCAAAACTCATCTTTCTAACATCTATTTTTGATAGTTCTTCTTTAATAATTTCTCTCATCTTTTCCCAAAATTCATTATTAGTCTGATTCATTTTAAATCCTCCCTAATTTCTATCTTCCAAATATATGCTAAATATGCCCCTAGCTTCATCATAAAAATAATTAGATATGTTTTGTTTTAATACTTTATCATTTAAAACCATTCTTAATCTTTTACGAATTTTTTCTTCTGAATCAAAGTAGTATAATCCGAAATATATCCAGTCATTTTCTCCAACCGTGTCTAAACATATTCTCACAATTCTCGTTAATTGAATATCTCTATCATTAGTGATTCTAAAATCATATTTTAATAAAAAATCTTCTAAACTAACTTTGTCCATTTTGACCTCCTATTTTAAATGAAATGTTTAGCTTTATACATATCAATATCTTTTTCAACTTGTATTATTTTCTTTTGATAGTTTTCTTCTGTATTTGAAATTTTAAATTTGCATTTATTACAGTCTTTTATTTTTAATATGCCACAAACATAAGCACTTTTTTCATATAAGCAACCTTTTCCATCAAGCTCCTTCATTTTTTCCCCTTTCTACCTTTTATTAAATTTTTTGAAAATATTAGGTTTTTCATTGGAAGATAATGATGAATTTTTTTGTCTTTCTATTAGTAAATTTTCTTTTTTTAAAGCTATTTCTCTCCAAACTTCTTTATCCTTTTGCTCCTTATTTTTTTCATCTTTCCAAATTTCTGCTTGTTTTTTCCAATCTTCTGCTTGATTTTTATATTCTTCTAATTTATCTTTATACCATTCTTTTTCTTTCTGCAAAGCTTTAACTTCTTGTTCTAATATAATTTTATCTTTTTTCACATTCTTTCTTTTAGATTGGTCTATTTCAGCAAATCTTCGCCTTAAATATTCTGCTCCTTCCGCATTTATTATATTTTTCCCTTTTTCATTTTTATACATATATCCTTTTTCTATTAGTTCTTTTTTGTAATGAGCTAATAGAGATAAAGATTTATTAAACATTATACTTATCTCCTTTTGAGTATAAGTTTGTTGCTTCATTACAATTCCTCCAATTTCTTTTGTATTAAAATTTAATCTTGTATATTTTTTATATAATGTTTATAATCTTCTTTACATTTATATAAAAATCTTCTGGTAAAGTCTATTTTTAGGAGTAATATAATTCGTTCTTTTTTAAAAAATCTGTCTGACTTCTTGCAACCCCAATTTATTATTAAATATATTTTTCTTATAATGATATAAGGTAAATTTAATATAAATTCTAATATTACAAGTAGATAAAATAAAACAAATCTTATCACTCCTAATGCTTTTAATTGAATAATAATCTGTTTCATCTTCAACTCCTAAAAATATAAAAAAACATAAAATCATATTATTAGCTTTGTAATTCTTCTTGCAAACAAGTAATAAAATATCCTATAAATTCTTCAAGATTATTTTTACTCATATATTTCTCTGCTTTCTTATACTTCAAATAAAAATTTTCTCTATTTAATTTATAAAGTAAAAAATTATATGGACTTTTAGAAAATTCATCTATAACATAATATTGAATAAGTAAATCTAGTTGTTTTTCTGGTGTCATAATTTCAAATATATTTTCCTTTGTAATAAATAATTCTAATCTTTTTAATGTATTAATTACTAAAAACATTCTAGCTTGTTCTTTTTGGTCTTCTTGATTATGAGAAAGATCTAATGTTTTTTTTAGTTCATATTTATTTATATAATTAAAAATAAACTTTAGTTTAGTTTGGTTTAGTTTAGTAGCATTTTGCTCTAATTCTAACTCTTTCTCTAGTTCTTTCTCTTTCTCTCCGTTACCATTATGTTTCATTGGTGTTACATTGTAACACTGCTCCTTCAAATCCAGATCTTGCAATGATTTCAAATTTTGACTGTTTTCGTCTTGTGTTACATTATCGTTACATTGTAACGCTTTTGAATTTTCCACATATAATTCAGAATTTTCCAATATTTTGCCTTCAATTTGTAATTGATTATTGTTACATTGTAACGCCTTTTGCCTTTCTCTAAATCTTCTTACTCTATCTGTACTACTTCCTTCTGATCCAATTAAATTTTGTAATGATAATAAATATAAAGAATTATCATCTAGTCTTTCAATAGCTCCTGTTTTCAATAATACATTTATCAATAATCTTACATTATTAACTGGTTCATCAATTAACATTGCAATTTCTTCTTCTGCAGATGGTAACAATCTTTCGTATTTCAAAAAGCCTTCTGTCTTTAAACTTATTAATTGTATTTTTAAATAAGTTATTAATAAACTATCTCCTGCTGGTAATGATTTTAGATATTTTTCTGTTGTCCCACTAAACCAATCCTCTTTTAGTTTTAACCAAAAATACCTTTTTTGTTTTCCACTTTTTTTTGCCATAATAATTTCTCCTTTTCTCTTGTATATTCTAAATTCTTTTGCTTATCTTAAATAGTCCCTGATTCTTTGACAAATTATTAATGGTCTTCCATATAATAATTCTTTAAATTCTAAATACCAATTAACCAAATTTATATCTTTTTCATTACTGATTAAGAAATCTATTAACTTTTCTGCTGTAGAGTATTTCTTATCTAAAATGAATTGATATATAAATCTTAAAAACTCATTTCTAACAAATTCGCTCATAGTTTTCTCCTATTTCGCTATAATAAAAATTATTACTTTTTTAAATTTCACATATTTTTGTATCAATTGTCTGTACTTTACTTTTAAAAATAAAATTCTATTTTTATAGAATTGTCTTGCTTATGTATCAATTTGCTGTACCATATTTTTAAAAATAAATTGATACTTAATTTTGCATATTATAGAAATTAGTATCAATTATCTGTACTACTTTCCCAAAAAAAATATGCTTTTGCTTTTGTTTTAGCCATTTTTCATACTTTTTTCTCCCCTCCATTTATAATTTAAACTTAAGTTCAATAAAATATATATCACTCTTATTAAAAAGTGTCAAGATATTTTACAAAAAAAGTACAGAAAATTGATATTTTTTTGTAAAAAGCTTGATTATTTTTTATTTTTTCTTTATAATATATAAAGGTTAATTAAATGTATAAAGTTTAGGTTGCTACATTTAAGTTATTTTTTATTCAATTTAACTTAAATTAAACTTAAATATATATAGTTCTATTAACTGAAAGGAGTTTTTTTAATGTCAAAAGATAATAATGATAATAAATCAAACAATGCTATATATAATTCTAGTTTTGGAAGAAATCTCGAAAAACTTTTAGATCAATTAGATATTAAAAAGGTTGACCTTGCAAAAGCAATTGGTGTTACCAAAGGAACTATAACTAACATCTGTAAAGGTTATAATTATCCTCACGTTTCCACTATTTTAAAAATTTGTAATTACTTAAATGTTGATATTGATTTGCTTACCGAATCAGATCCTAAACTAAAAATGTTAGGAGAATCAGCACAAGCTTATGCTTCTTTAAAAGAAGCTTTGGTTAATATTGGTGCGTTAAAAGAAGATGAAGAAATAAAAAAAGAACATATTGATTTGTTTGCAAAATTAATTAAAGATAACAAAAAGCTTTATCAAGAGCCTGATAAAGCTTTGGAATCTGAAAAACTAATCGTTGTTCCTGTTGAGAACCTTCCCAATAATGATTAGTATTTCGTCTTTTGTATACCCTTCCTTTAATAAGGATTTATAGAGATTGTAGAATTTGATGAAGTTTTGATATTTTTCGACATTTTTTGCACTCATCTTTCCCTTGCCCATATTATAGCAAAGATTTACAATATTTTCAAGTGTTATGTATACTTTAATAACTATAAGCCAAGTGGATTAACTTATAGTTATTTTTTTTATTCTAAATTCTAACTACACTTATATAAAACCTTTTAATCAATATTTACTAATAAAATCTATTTTATTGTGTCTATTATGTATTTTTTTAAAACTTTATAATTCCTGAAACCTTTTTGTATCAAGTGTTTCTCCATTTTTCATATTAAGGAACGAATACATGTGTAACAGCTCCTACAAACTTTCCATTTTGTATGATTGGTGAACCACTCATTCCTTGTATGATTCCACCAGTTTTATCTAGTAATTTTTCATCTGTAATTTTTATTAACATACTTTTATTATCATAATTATTCTCTTTAAATATTTTTTCTATTTGAATTTCATATTCCTCGATTTTCCCATTTTCTAAAGAACATCTAATTTTTGCTTTTCCTGTTTTTATTTCATCTCTTAAAGCAACTTCCATCTCATCTGATGAATCTATATTTAAACTAGAAATATTATCTACTGTTCCATAAATACCAAATTTTGTATTTTTTTGTATAGTTCCTATATTTTTTTGATTATCTACTGTTCCTTGAATTCTTCCAGGAGTCCCAACTTGACCCTTTACTATATTTAGTATTTTAGTTGTTACAAACTCACCTGATGCAATATCAATTAACTGCTCTGTATCTATATCAGTAATTCCATGTCCTAATGCTCCGAAAGTTTTAGAAGATGGTTCATAAAAGGATACTGTTCCCACTCCTGCTGCACTATCTCTAACCCATAGTCCTAATTTGTATTCATTATTACTTGTTTGAGCTGGTTTTATTGAACAAGCAACTGTTTTTTCTTGATGAATATACTCTATTTTCACTTCATTTCCATTTGAAGAATTTACTTTTTCTATCAAATCTTCTGTAGATGTTATTTTGTCTTCATTTACAGAAACTATTGTATCTCCTTCTTCAATTCCACTATTTTCATATGGCTTGTATGCTTTATTATCAACACCATATATTTCTGACATTCCCACTACTAAAACTCCACTAGTATATAATTTTATTCCGGCTATATTTCCCACTGGTATTACTGTAGTTTTAGGAAGAACATCTATATTTATATTTTTTAGGAATATATTTTCAAATAAATTTAGTTTTACTGTTTTTTTTCCAACTTCATTTATTGGATTTTGATTATTTGATATAGTCTCTACTGTTTCATTATCATAAACTAAATTGGCTTTTATTCCAAATATTGTTTTTAAGCTAATTGTTTCTCCTTCAAATATAACAATATTACTTGGAATTGACTGAATTGCTACAACATACGTATAAATAATAATTAATAATATTAGAATACTCACTTTTTTTATGAATTGTTTTCTTTTCAATTCTTCTCTCCTTAATTTTCTTCTTTTTATTATTTTATTATTTACTTTTAAAAAGTATTTATTCAATTTTGAATTTATATTATTCAAATATTATATTTTTTAATTAATTTTTAATTGTTGCCTATATATTCCATATCGTTCTCTCGCTAAAGCTGTATAATATAACTTTTTTAATTTTTTTTGTTTATCATCAATATTATTTAAATCATTATTAACATATTCTTTTATTGATTTCTCTGAATTTTTTAAACTATTATTTTGAGTAACTATAGAATCATATGATAAAGTTCCTGTTACTGGAAAATAATAAGTGTTATTACCTTCCGTCTTTTGTACTGTTCTCCTTTCTAAATTTACATTATATACTCCTACTTCGATATTTTGTTTCCATAAATCATTTTCTGTTACTCTATGAAACACACTATCAGTTGTTTTTATATAAATAGAATCTTCCATTACAACATCTTCATTTTTAGTATTTGTAACAATTGCATATCCATTATATATTTTTCCACCTATATTAATTCCTTGCATAAAACTTATCATAGATATGTTATCCATAATTTTATCCCAATCAGTATCTTTTAATTTAGGCATCTGAAAACTTAATCCAGAATACGCATTAAAGTTTGATATTGCAATTGATAAATTTCTTTCAATTGCATGTTTTATTACTTCTATTCTATGAAGATTAAAATTAGAAGTTTCTGACTCTATGTTAGAATTAAAATTAAATATTTTACCATTAACATGATATGGCTTATCATCACTGTCATCTTTATAAGTATTTCCATTTTCATCTACTATATCAGTTATCTCTATTTTATCTAATCCATATTTTTTCATAAATTGTTTTAATTCAAATGCTTCTTTATAATATTCTTGAGCATTTTTATTATTTGTTATATCATTTGTATCAAAACCACTTTGTGTCATCTTCTCACCTTTTATAACAGAAAACACATTATTATCTATGTAATATTTTGTTCCAGCTTTTTTTATATATGGATATGTTTCTATACTATTGCTATTAGCTAAATAAACGTTTTCTTTTAAGTTATCGCCATACTCAGCATCTATTTCAATATTTTTATAAGAAACTTTATTTGTATCTTCATTATACTCTACATCATCTAATAAATATCCATATTTGCTAACAGTTTTTGTTGTTCCATTATTTTCTTGTACAGTTCCTTGTATTTGTATATAGTTATCTAAAGAATATGTTATTGTAACATCAAATTTGCCATTTCTTTTATATCTGCAACTATAATATACATAAGGTTTTAATCCATATATTTTTTCTCCTTCTTCAAAAGTAAACTGTTTACCTATTTGATTAATCATTGTATTTTTTATTTCATCAGTTTTTGAATCTGTATCCCAAGTATTTGTAAAAGGTGCATAAATATAATAGCCATCATACATAGTATATACTAATGCTGGAATATAATTTTGAAGAGTTGATTTTGTATAACCAAGTTCACTAAAACCTGATGAAATACTATTAAAAAATGTATTTGCTGATGCCTCTATATTTCTAATTTTAGCATTTGCAAGTTCAGATGTATCTGTTGCGTTGAAACTATTTAACTGATATGCTTTTATTGCATCATATGTAGCATCATTTAATTTTGAATCATATTTAGTTTGTAAATTAATAGTATTTATTCTATTTTGAGTATATACTTCAAGTACCAATGCTATTGGTACAATTATTATTATAAATATTACTGCTAAATTTTGAATTTTCATATTATGTTATCCTTTCTTTCGTTTGTTTATTTTCAAAATATTTATTCTAAAATAGCTTGTAATAAAAATTACAAGCCCAATATCTTTATATATTATATTATCTTCCTGTTGCAGTTACTAAACCTGCATGTGATGCTGCTATTATATATGTATCTTTTCCTGCTACTGTATAAAAAAAGTTTTTTAATTGTTGAGATATAGTTTGATTTGTATTCTTTACACTTGCTGAAAAGACATCTCCTTCTTTTAATATATATTCGCCTTTATTTTTTATAATATTCTCTATTTCAGAAGTATACACAGAATAATATACATTTTCTCCTATATTTTCACTACTACTCTCTGTCATCTTTCTTCCTGGATTTTCATCTTTTATTTTTACTTCTAGTTCAACTCTATAGTCATTTCCCGTTGAACCAATATTATCTAAGAATTTTTCATATTCATCAAGTGTTATTACTCCTGATGTTCTTACTTCATCAACAAACTCAGTAGTTGCAATATCTACTGTTAATTGTGATATATCATCTGTTCTATCTGACATTGTCAATAATGGAAATATAAACATTAAAATTACAGATAATATTATTGCAAATATAGAAGTTAATATATCATCCATTTACTTTTTCCTCCTGTGTATGTTGTTTTATTTTCCTGTTGCCGTAACTAATCCTGATTCTGTTGTTATTATTCTATATTCATCATTACCTGCTATAGAATAGAAAAAGTTTTTCATTTTCTGTGCAAGTGTTACATTAGTATTTTTTACTGTTATAGATATAATATCACCTTCATGTAATTTGTAAGTATAATTTTGAGTTTGATCTTTTAAAACTTCTTCTATTTGTGTAGTAAATACTGATGTATAGTAATTTTCACCTATTTTATCTTTAACTGATTGCAAAGTTTTTTTACCTGGATTTTCGTCTAGAATTTTGAATTCAAGAGTTACGTCATATGTATTTCCTGTATCTGACAAGTCTTTTAAAAATACTTGGTATTTATCTTGTGTTAATTTTCCCGTTGTTTTTATTTGGTTTGCAAATTCTGATGTAATTTTTTCTACTTCAGTTTGAGTTGTTGTATCAACTCTATTTGACATTGTCATTAGTGGGAATACCATCATTAGTATAGCTGCTAAGAATATTGCTACAATTGTTATTAATGAATCACTCATTTTGATATCCTTCCTTTCTTTACTATTTTACTTTATATGTTATAACTCTTTTTTTTACTTTATTTACATTTGGCTCATTTTCACTATCGTCTTGATAGTATACTCCTAAACTTTCAGTAATTGTTTTACCAGATAATTGATCATATATTGATTCACAATCATCTAATGATATATTGTTGAATTTTTTTTCAAAATTTATTTGATTACCACTAATTGAAAAATCATGATATAATATTCCACTTAAAAATTCTCCTTTTTGTTCATCTCCTGATGCTAGCTTTTCAACTTCTAAATCTAATGAATATTTTGATACTGTTGTTCCATCATTTTTTTTAATTTTATATATTGGTTTTGTTATTCCATCAAACACTATTTGGTAATTTTCCAAATATGCTCTAAAAACTGATGGAATTATTGTTTCGAAACTCACAGTGCGTTCATTTCCAATACTTTCATAGTAATATGATGTTTCTATATAAAATGTTTCTCTATCTTTATAATCAATTATTATATCAACAGATTGCCTAACTTGTCCAAAAGATACAATAATAATGGAAAGTGCTAATACAAATAATAATACGGCTCCTGCCATTTTTAAAGCTTCTGCTATATTTTCCATTATTATCTCCTTTCTTTTTTAGTCTTACATTTTGCTTACTCTATTGATATTTTACTTATAAATCCACTTTTATCATGTGCTTCAATTGTTACCTTATATGTTGTTGTTGATGAAATCTTTGATGTAGAATATGAATCTTTTGCATCATTATCACCAGACGCTGAAAGTCCTAAATTAGCATTAGATGAGTATAATATAATTCTTCTTTCATTTCCTTCTGCTTTATCACTTGCATTACTTGCATTAACTTCCTGTATTAAAGATTTTACTTGTGATCCTCTTCTATCTCCTTCATATTGAGTAAATTGATTATTAAATGTTTGTATTTCTGCTTTTGACATTCCACTATTTTTAATAGCATCTTGCCCCTGTTGAAAAACCATTACCCCCAATGATATTAATAATATTGATAACAATATTGCTCCTGCAATAATTAATGCTTTTGATGCATTTTCCATTTTTAATTCCTCCTTTGTTCTATGTATTATTATATTTTTTATACTAACCATGTTAGCAAGATTAATAACTTAAATTTATTGTGTTATTTGTTCAAATAACATATATTTAACTTTATTGGTAAAATCATGATATTTTATTTCTGTACATTTAAATTTTATATTGCCATAATATTTTACAAAATTTTGAATTCCACCATTATATATTGTTTCCATTTCATATATAGAATCATTATCCAGCATTTTTATGCTTATATTTATTGAAGTTTTATTATTATTTTGATATTTACCCTTATTGTTTTTTTCTACTTCATTTCTTTCATTACTATCTACTGCTCTATTTATAACTGTTGCTAAATCAATTCCATATACTTCTTCATTTAAATATTTTTCAAATTCTAAGTTTGCCTTCTTGGAATTATTATAATTTGCCTTATAATTTATATGCATATAAAATATACCACAAATTATAACAACTATCAACATTGCAAAAATTGCTATTTTCTTCATAATCTATCCTTTTTTATTATAACATTCTATTAACTTTATTTCAATAATTTATTAATAAAATGTTATTCTTTTAATTTTTCCATTATTATGATATTCATCTATTCTACATTTATATGTTGGTAAACTATTTCCATTTTGATTTATTAGAAGTTGTTCTCTTGTTATATAATCATTATAATTATAATTTTTGTTTTTATCTGCTAAATCTTCATTTTTAAAACATACACTTACTTGATCCTCACTTGAATCTTCATAGTATTCATTATTTTCTTTTGCATATTTTGCAATAGTTATTATATCATATATTGTCCATGTTTTTTCTTCTGTTTCATAAGAAGTAAACTGTGAATTAAATTGAACTATCTTTTGTTTCTCATTTTGTTTATTTACTTCTGCCGAAGTGGTACCAAAATCTACAAATAAGTATACTGCTAATGATATTATTAATACTCCTATTAATACTCCTGCAGCCATCGTTAATGCTTTTGATGCATTTTCCATATTTCACCTCTTACTTCTTAAATTTAAAATATAAATTTTGAATTTGCCCATTTTCATAAACTGGATCTTTTTCTAATACAAAGGTTGCTGTTCTAAACTCTGTGTATTCTTTATAATTTTTTATTTGATCAATTGTAATATTATTTTTATTTTTCCAACTTTCTCCTAATGCTTCTGTTATCTTTTTTTCGTTATCTGTTGCTCCTCTTGTGTAAATATCAGTTAATTGAGTTATTAATTTTTTATTTTTTCCATTAAATATGGTATTATATGGATCTATAATTTTTTTTAAATCATTTTGTTCATTATCCTTTGAAACAACATATGTAAGATCTTTAAATATCCCATCATTGTAACCATATTTATCTTTAAATCCTGTCATATCTACATATAAACTCATTTTTATACTGTAATCTACTGAATTTGAAACTTCATGTACAGTCTCTTTCTTGGAATTATAATCTGAAATTTTATTAGCAAGAGTAACAATATCTGACCCAGATATCCCACTATCATCTAAATATCTTTCAAAATCCATATTGAATTTGACTAATTGTGCACTTTTTTGATTACTCGATTCTGATTGTTTGTATGTGCTAATTTGATTAAACATCAATAGTAGTGCACCTATTATAAGTAATGCAATTAAAATTCCACCAGCCATAAGTAAAGCTTTTGAAGCATTCTCCATATATTAGCACATCCTTTCCATCAATTTAATTTTTTATAATATAATCTAAATATACTTTATAGTGTTGATGATGACATTGAACCCATTGTTGTAGACATACTTGTAAGTCCTATAAATACTAGTGGGATAATTAAATATCCAACAAATAAGCAAACCATTGGTGCAAATCCAATTACTTTTCCAATCATTCCTTTTCTTTTTATAAGTCTTTCATTAGACTCTTTTCTTTTATCCCTATAATATTCTCTTTCTGAATCTAATTCGTCAAATGCATCTTTTATTGGTATTTTTTCTACAGCTGCTTGCATACTTTCTACTAGTCTTATTAATGGCATGTATGATATTTCATTTTTCATTTCTTCTAATGCTTCCCATGCTCCTGCTTCATAGTTATTTACACATTTTGTAATTGAACTTCTAAATATATTAGAATATCTTTCTAGCCATTCCAAAATCATTTCGACATTTATTCTTTCTATTCTCATTAACATTAATATTATTGTTTGGAATTGCATAACTTCATCTTCCATTTCCAATTGTCTCATTTTAACTTGGAACATTAAAATCCAAATTTGAGACATATACCCTAGAATTGAAAATGTTAATGCTAATAGTAATTCAAACCATTTTAGATATTCACTATTTACTGTTTGTAGTTTTTCATATATTTTTTTTGCATTACTTTCTATATCAGCATCACTAGCATCTTTATAATATTTTGATTTAATCATTGCTTTTTCTATGTCTTTTTGAGTTGTATCTAATTTTCCTCTAAACATGTCCAAAAACACATTATGTATTTTTGTTGTTTCCATTGCTGCAGCTTCTTGCCTAGCTGACATACCTCCCAATAAATTATAATCTGTAGTTGGTTGTGTGTATACATAATCTATTGCTACTTGATGTAAGTACATAAATGCAAATATTGAAATTATAAATGTTACTATTGCTAGACAAATTCTATTTACATATACCCATTCTATTTTTAATGGAGATGCTGAATCCTTTAATAAATCTTTAACTTTTTTATACTCTTTTGTTCCATCTTTTGGTATAAATAAGTCTACTACTTTTTTTATAAATTTGTTTTTATATAATTTTTGTTGCCATGGATTCTGTGTATTTTTCGTTTTAGTATTTACAGAACCATTATCTTTTAACTTTCTTACTAATACATAGGATATAACTGTTATAAGTAAAATTATAATCTGTACTATAGCTCCTGATTTACCATAATACCAATTTTTAACAAAAGAAAAGTTTGATACTGCCCAATTTTTTAAAGGTTCTAATAATAATACTGGTGCAATTGATATTAAAGATAAACTTCTAAAAACATAATTTAATTTATCTCTTTTTAATATTTCTATTTGCATTTCTTGTGTAATATTATCAACATTTTTCAGATATAATGATGCTCCGTCTATTTTTCTATCACCAAATTCTTTTGTTAAATATGATAGTCCTGCAAATTCTTTTAAGAAATTATTAGGAGCTACATCATAATATTTTTCTAATTCTGTTTCAGAATCATCTGCAATTAAAATTTCATATATTTTTTCACCTTGTCTTGAAACTTCTTTTTCATCATCTTGTGAAACCTGGTATATAGCTTCTTCGACCATATTTACTTCATGATATGCATGTCTTATTTCTGAAAAAAAATCTATTTGTTGTTCTAATAAGGCATCATCTTTTTTATCAACTGAACCTTCTATTAGTATATCTACCATAAATAGTTCAAATATTAATAATATAAACATTAATAAATAATTACTTTTAGTAAGTACTATTGTAAAAATTACTAATGGAAGTATTATAGCAAGTGCTTTTGTTATAATCTTTGCAGAGTCTCTTCTTGTTCTATATTCATCATCAATATTTAAAATTTCTAATCTTCTTCTTAGTTTTAATATGTACCTTTTTATAAATGGTATTTTTACATAAAAAATATATAATTTTTGATACATAACTTCTGAAGAAAATGTACTTGAACGTGTTCCTTGTTGAAGTTTCTGTAATTTTTTATATTCTGACTTTTGCATTTTTTTTTGTAATATATAGTATAAAATCCCCATAATTACAATACCAGCTACTGCAATACCCATAATTATAAAAATAAATTGATTAGACACTTACTATCACCTCCTACTATATTTGTTCTTTATCATTTTTTGGTTTTCTTCCTCTTCTTTTTGGTATATTTTCTATTTCATTATCTATTCTATTTTTTCTTTCTGCCGGTGCTCCTACAGTTACTGTATCTCTTTGGCTATTCAAGGATTTTTTCCAATGTTTTTCTATAAATTTTTCAAAGTTTTCTGCATCTGTATCATCCATATTTTCTTTCATTTGTCTTAAGTTTTCATCTGATATTGGATTTGTTATAACATATTCTCCATCAACATATTCCATAATATTTCTATATGTATATAATTGTCTATCTGTAACTTTTTGGAAATAACGTGTTGCATTATCAAAAAATTTATCGAATTTTCCTTCTAATGATTTTTCATTTCTGTGGTCAAATGTGTATTCATTTTTATTTTCCAAAGGAATACATTCTGTAATTCTTTCTATATATCTTTTTCCTCTAAAGTCTTTTACTTGATGTATATCAAAATTTAATACTTGTACAACTTGTTCTTCTGCTGTTTTCTCATCTTTGAATACACCTGTTCTTAACATTGAGTTTCTTAGAGCTGTAACTAAGTTTGGAAATGTTTTAGCATGGTGAGTAAATATTGTAAACTTAGATGCAACTTGTGCTGCTTGTATCATCCAAGATGCAACGGGGTCTGTTGCAACCTCTCCGATGATATTAACAGTACCATCTGTTTTCTTTTGAACATCTAGACCTTCTTGTCCAGAAATTGTATCTGTTTCTCTAAATGTCAAAATGTTTCTAGTTGGATAAATTTTTCTTAAGTGTAACTCGAATGCTGTTTCTTGAACCCTTATGTTCATGGTTTCATATATGTTTTCTATCATACCCATTAAAAGTGTTGTTTTACCAGAACCTTGTTCACCAGTAATCGCTGTAATTCTTGCTCCTTTTACTAAATATTTTAATAATTCTATTGCATCTTCTTTTCCTGGGTCTCTTACTAATTGTTCTAGTGTAGCTCTTTTTACGTCAAACTTTCTTACAAAGAATGCCCATGTTTCTGAGAAACTTGGTCTTACAACAACGACACGAGAACCGTCTTTCATTTCATTGATTTTATAACCGTTAGTGTCTGATAATTGACCTGGGTTATTATATTTATAAATATTTTGACATACTCTTTTTAGTTCTGCTTCTGTTCCAAAACTTAAAAATGCTAAACGTATAGATTTACCTTGGAAAAATATCCAAATACTGTCACATGCTCTTGGTACTTTGTGTTCAGATATTTGTGTTAAATAATCTGTATCTGAAGTTTGTGCTACTTGGCTTAAAAAGCTTTCTGGAAGTCCAGATACACCACCAGATACACCATCTATGTTCATATCTCTTACTTCATCTATACTGCTATATCCTTTATAGTGTTGATAAATTCTTTGTACTACAACAGATAATTTATCTTTAAAATCTAATTGTGGATTTTCTTTTTCATATATTTCTTGGATTTCTTGTGAAGTTATAACATAAGATGGTTTTGTTTCTCCTTCTACATATTTTAATTCAGCTAGATTGTATTTTTTAATAAATTCTGTTAATGCTTCATATCCAAAATTTTTTTTATATACATAAATTAAAATATCAAATTTATCTTGTGCTGTTAATAAAGAAGGTACTTCAAATGGAATTGCTTTTGAAATGTTAGATTCATTTACATTATATTCCTTTGATAATAAGTCAAAAATCAATTCTTTTACATACTTTTTATCATTAACATCACCATATGTACAACCTTTTAAAGCTTTTTTTAATTCATATTTTTTGTTTTTTCTTCTTTTTAATTCTTCTTCTGAAAGACCAATATCATACAAATTGACTTTTGTTATTTCGTCTAATCTTCTTTTAACAAATTCCTCCATTAGATCTAATGTATATGTCTTGTCGTCAACTGTAATTTTGTCTTCAACAGGTGCTTCTTTTTTCTTTTTTATGTAGTTATACATTAAAGCTCCTGCTGCCACAAGAACAACAAAAATTAATAATATGTTTGTTATTGTCATTTGACTTTTTCCCCTCTCTCTCACTTGGTTTGTAAGTTTTTTTTACATTCTTGCTTGTAATTCTTGAATTCTATATACTATATTTTCTGATGCCCTTTTTATTTCTTGAATAAAAATAGCATTTCTGTCTTCTGTATCATTTAATTTTTTGAATTTTAAAAATAAGTCTGGTACTCCAGCTTCATTTAATGCTTCAAAAAATAATGTATTATATGGTATTGTAAGTACTTGGTTTTTTTCTTCTAAATACCTGGTTATATTTTTAGAATTATATTTTGAATATTTATCATATCTTCCTATTAAAAATAATGTTTTTGGTAAGTTAAGTAATTCATTTGTTTCTTTATTTTGTTTTAATTTTTCTAAGCTTTTATAGTTTTGGCTTGAATTTACTATAACTAAATCTGACATATTTATAATTTTTTCTCTTACATCTTCTGTTATATTTTCATCTAAATCCACAAAAATTTTATCATAATAATTATTGGCTGTAGCAATTACATTGATGTATTCTTCATTAATTTTCATTTGTTCTGTATTTTGTTTTTCTTTTCTTTCCGCCCCTAATAATATTTCTAGCCTATCTTTAAAAACTACTTTTGTATAATTAGTTATCATATCTGGTGTTAATCGATTGCTTCTAACAATTTTTGCAATTCCTTCTATACCACTTTCTGTATCCAATGTTGACTTATTTTCGCCAAAAATTCCTAAACGAATTTTTTTCACTTGTTTATCTTCAAAAAAGCAAGATTTTATTTTATCTTTTTTGTCTGTTGTTGATAAAATAAGAACTTTATTATTATATTCAATTGCCATATATGTTGCAATTGCAACTAAAGACATACTTTTTCCCGTCTCTTCTTTTATATTATTAACAAATGTTATAATTGACATTGTTATACTCCTCTTTCTATTGTTTTAATAGCTCTTCTTACACTAGAATCTGTATTTTCTTTTAAAATTTGTTGAGTCATAAATGTTAATGCATCTTTATATGAAACGCTCAATCTTTTAAATTTTATTTTTTGTACTCTTTGATTTTCAGCTATTACTGTTGCATCACCATTTTCTATTGGGAAATATACAATTTCATTGTTCCAGATTATTTTATATCCACTAGCCAAATAATTTAGATAGTCATCATCTTCCTTCAATGCTTGTTCTGTAAAGTAAACTTTTGTTAATTCTAGCGTATCTTGTAGATTTCCTAATATCTCTAAGCCTTTTTTCAATGAATACATATCAAAAGATGTTACAAAATAATTTTTATCTGCATCAAATAAGTTAAATTGTCTAATGCGTTCTTCTGTATCTGCATCTATTAATACAATATCATATGGTAATGTTTCTCTAGCTCCTAAATATCTTTCTATATCTTCTAATGTATTAAACCCAACTGCTACATCAATATCTTCAAAAAAAGTTACATATGAGATAGTAGGGTTTATTGTTGGTACAACATATTTGGCTTTTTGATTAATAGTAGAATCTATAATCAAAACTTTTTTTGACATTGTTGTAAGAATTTTAGCAATGTTTAGTAACATATCTGTTTTATCATATGCTCCTATAAAACCTATTTTTCTCATTTGTAACTCTCCTTTGACTTATTTTTATTTTATATAACTATTAATTATTCACCAGATAAAGAATCTAAATATTCTTTTCTTTCTGTTTTTGTAGCTGTTACAGACTCTTGTACTTTTGTCTTAACATTTTCTTCTCCTTCTGTTCCACTTGCTGAAATAGCTGGATTAATATAATCATTTCTAACTGAAGCATTTTGAGAATATCTGCTTACTAATTCATCTTTTGCTGTTTGAACAATATTTGGGTTATTTCTAATAGCATTAATAACTTCTGCACTTGGTACATATGTAGGTGTTGCTGCCGTTTGCATTCCAGCTTCTACATATGGTGTAATATATAGTCTTGAGCCTAATATTTTATAAGATTCAACAATTGCATTATTCATTGCTAAAATTTCATCTTCTTTTAATTTTAACCAAATTGTATCTTCAGAATCTGTTCCATTTATTTGTGGAAATTCTACTTGTTTTTTTGATATTACTATGTAATCTAATCCATTTGGTAATGATAATCTAACATCTATATATTCTCCACTTTCAATTTGTGTTTGCAATTGAAGCATATTATATTCTTGTTTTCTTAAATCATCTGTTACTTTCTCATCTGATTTAGAAATCATTTCTGGAGTAATAATTGTATTTTTATTCATATCCACTTTAGCTATAATTGGAACTTGTGATAAATCTACAAATTTCTTTTCTCTATTTTCTGTATAAGAATAATTTCCTGTATCTTCTAATGTTAGTTCATATTTTGTTCCATTTTTTGATAAATACATTGTACTACTATTATTTTTATATTCAGTTATAATTTCATTACCTTCTTTATCTTCTAAAGCATAATTATCTAGAATAGTAACATTTCCTATAGCGTTAGATGGTACTAAATTTTTATTTACTACTTGTTGTGTAAGCATATCTGTTGTAATAACTTGTCCTGATATTACATTTTGTCCTAATACCCATACTTTTACACTATTTGCTTGTTCTTCAGCTTCCTTGTCTTTATAATTTTTCAATTGAATAACTAGTAATGCTATAACTACTCCTGCGATAACTAATGTTAATAACATTCCTAATAAAAATGAATTTCTTGATTTTCTTTGCATTGGATTTGTTGCCATAACAAATTCCTCCTTTATAAATTAACTCTTATTTAATTTTACATCAAATAGCAATTAAAATCAACAAACTTTTCATTCTGTAATATAAAATTAAAAAAATTGTAATATTTTTGTAATATATTTTCTATACATATAAAAAAGGCAGGAAATCAAATCCTGCCTTTTCATATGTAAATAACATTTAACTGCTATTTGCATATTGATACTATTTATTTTAAATAATATCAAAAAGCAAAATTTAACTTTCTACCTCTATCTTTGAGTTTAAAAATTCTATTAGTCTATCAAAAATGAATTACAACAGTCATTACAAAATTGTAATATAATTTTTAGTATAACTATTTCATTCCGTTTTCAACTTGTTGAATCATTTTTTTAACCATATTTCCACCTATTCTTCCTGCGTCTCTAGCTGAAATATCTCCATTATATCCGTCTTTTAAATTAACTCCAACTTCGCTAGCAACTTCGTATTTGAATTTGTTTAAAGCATCCATAGCTTCTGGAACTAATTTTTGATTACTATTTCTGTTTGCCATTGTTTTTTTCACCTCCTGCAAATAACATTTTCAGAAAAAAGCTATTTGCTTTTTCTAATACTATCATTTGCAAATTCAGAAAAAATAAACAGGAAATTTTTTCATTTTTAAATTCAATTTTTTTAAGCAAATTTAACATTGATATTATCAGTAATTATCATCCTTTTCTTGAATCTTTTTATTATATATATCATTAATATCAACTTGTTCATAACTTTGTTGTATCTTATTAACTTCTCTTTCTTGTTTTGCCACTTTGTTACTTGTATTAACATACATTCCTACTAAAACAAACATAAAAAAAAGCATACTGACTAAAACAAAAAGTGTTACTGATCCTTTTTCTTTTTTTATTTTTTTATTCAAATTTAATTTATTCATAAAAAACTCATTCCCAATATAATGTATTTAGGTTTTTAAATTGGATCTACCCATAAACCATTTATTTAAATTTATACTTTTTATTGTCTCTTGTTATATAGTATTATATATAAAAATTTTTTTCAAGCTTTTATGTGATATTGTACAAAAAAGAACTTTAATTATTAAATTTCTATCTAATAATTAAAGTCTCTAAAATTTATATGCTTATCATTATGCTTCTGGTTCAACTAATCCAAAGTTTTTACCATCTTTTAATTTATGAATTGCATTTACTTTTCCAGTTTCTACATTAATAAATACTAAGAAGTTATGTGTTGGATGTTCTTTTAATTTTAAAACTGCATCTTCTGGAGTAATTGGCTTAATTTCATAATATGATGTTTTTATTATTTCATTTGAAATTTCAGCTATATGATCTGTTTCTACTTCCATTGTTCTAATACTAGCTTCTTTCATCATTTTTTCTTTTTTTGTTTTTGCTTTTCTAATTTGTCCTTCTAGTATGTCTATATCTTTATCTATAGAAGCATACATATCTTTGTCTTCTGTTACAGCTCTGTATTTTTCTCCATTTGCTATAACGCAAATTTCAGCTGTTTGTTCATTTTTTTCTGCTTTTAAAGTAACATCTGCTTCTGCATTTTCAAAATATTTATCAATTCTGTCTAATTTTTTTTCTACGTAATCATTAATTGCATCTGTTATCTTTAGTTCTTTTCCTATTATTTTTATTTTCATAAAAATCGCTCCCTTCTTTTTTGTACATCTTAATTATATCTATTATTTTTATTTTTTTCAAGTACTTTTTAAAAAAGTTCTTCTAACTTATATTCTTTTTCTAATTTCTCATTAAAGTAGATTTTTGTAATTAGTTTAAATTCTTCTAAGCTCTCATCTTTCAAATGGAAAGAATATAATTTTTTAGGAGGAGCTGTCATTACATATTGAATTGCATTTTTTGTACTTTCAGTAATTGATATTGCTGATTTATCTATTTTTCCACATGTAGTACATTTCATTCCATTATCTTTTATACTAAAATATGTTAAATTATCTTTTTCTTTACAATTAACACATTCCTTAATTCTTGGTGTAAATCCTAAAATTCCTAATAATCTAAGTTTAAAAATCCCTAATATAAAATCTAAGTTTTCATCTTTTTCAGCTACCACATATAGTGTATTTAAATATAACTGTAAAATCCTGTAACAGTTCTCATTTTCTTCTGTTACTTCTTGAATAATTTTATTCATATGTACTGCATATTTAAGTTTATCTAAATCTGTCCTTAAATGATAAAAAATTTCTATCGTTTCGCATGAATTGATATGATAAGTGCTTGTCCCTTTATACATCATATATTCTCCAAAGCAAAATAACTGTGTACCAGCTAAAAGTGCACTTTGTGGTCTTCGTGCACCTTTAGCTACACAAGATATTTTTCCATAATTTGGTGTTAATACTGTGAGCATTTTATCATAGTCTCCCATGTTATTTTCTGCAATTACAATTCCATTTACTTTAATATTTGCCAATTTTTTTCACCTTTACTAAATTAATTATTATTAATTATTTTAAGTTTATTAATATTTATTTTTATTAATACTCTTTAATTATTTGCTACTTTTATAATTGATTTTTATTATTTATATTTTCTATATTGTTATTTGTTATTTTTTGCATTTCTTGTATCTCTTGTATTTCTCTAATTCCTTTTTCGAGACTTTCTATTTGTTTTAATTCTAAAAAAGTATTAATATCTCCTGTATTTTTAAATGCATCCCATGCAATTTTTTTAATCATATGCCCATCTCCTATCTAAAATGTCTTATATCTATCTTTTGCATTTTTTGAGATTTTATGCTAGTATATTTTCATATTTTCTTATTAAGTTTATTTTAATTTAAATTTACTAACAATAGAATCATTATCAAGCCAATCTTGTTTTACTTTTACCCATGTTTTCAAATTAATTTTTATTCCAAAATTTTGCTCCATGTCAATTCTCGCTGCTCTTCCGATTCTTTTTAACATTTCTCCATTTTTACCAATAATAATTCCTTTATGTGAATCCCTCAAACAATAAATAGTTGCTTCTATATCATAAATATCCTCATCATTTTTATTTTTTCTTAATTGCATTTTTTCCACTTCTACATATATTCCATGTGGTACTTCGTCTTGTAATAATTTTAGTGCTTTTTCTCTTATTGTTTCTTCTGCCAATTGCCTTAAAGTTTGATCTGTATATTCTTCTATATCATAATATGCAGGACCAGGTTTTAAGTTCTTTTCAATTTCATCTAAAACAATATCTCTATATTTATCTTGTGTAGCAGATATTGGAATTACTGCTGTAAATGGATATTCCTTTGAATATATATCTATTAAATTTAATAATGTTTCTCTTTTTACTAGATCAATTTTGTTTATTATCAAAATAGTTTTTCTATTACTTTCTTTTATCTTATCTAGAATTATTCTATCTCCTTTACCTATATCTTCACTTGTTGCTTCAATTAAAAATAATACAACATCACAATCTGGTATCATTGCAAATGATGTTTCCACCATTGTTTCATTTAATTTATGTTTTGGTTTATGAATTCCTGGTGTATCTGTAATAATAATTTGAGAATTTTCTCTATTTACAATTCCTTTTATTGCCGTTCTTGTTGTTTGTACTTTATTAGCTATTGCTGCTACTTTTTCTCCTACTAATAAGTTTATTAATGTTGATTTTCCTACATTAGTTCTTCCTACTATTGTGGCAAATCCTGATTTAAATTCTTTTTCCATCTTTTCTCCCTTTTCAACCAGTCAACCATTGGGGACGTTGTTTAACTGGTTGAACAATTATTAAATTTATTTATATTATTTTTTACTTTTCAACCAGTTAAACAACGTCCCCAATGGTTGACTGGTTTATTTTATATTATACACTATTTTTATGCTAAATTTGTAGAATTTTAATTTTTTTCTATTTTTATTTTAAAAAATGGAACACCATTTTAGTGTTCCACTCTAAGATTATGCATATGCATGGCGTTTTTTGAAAGATAATAAATTTGTGATTTCTGTTTCTGTATTCTTTGCCTTTTTTGTTTTTTTGGCTCTTTCTTGTTCTAATTCTCTCTTTTGCTTTTCTGCTTCTGATTGACAAATTGCTTTTTGATAAGCAAAATGTGTATCTTGAGAAATTTTACTCCAATTATATTCATTTCTTACTTTATTTTTTGCTTTCTTAGTAATATCAGCACATAATTTATGGTCATATAATAATTCCAAAATGGAATCTGCAATTGAATTTGGGTTTCCACAATAACTTTTCATTCCATTTTCTCTGTGTTGCACAATTTCGTTTAATCCTCCAATATCAGATACTACTATTGGATTTTCTGATAACATTGCTTCTAACGCTACAATTCCAAATGGTTCATATGTGCTTGGAAATACAGATATATCTGCTGCTTTATACATTTTTTGTACATCTTTTCCTGCCATATAACCTGCAAAATAAACTTTTTCTGAAATTCCTAGAGCTTCAACTTCTGCTTTTAGTTCATCCATCATTCCGCCTTTTCCACATATAACTAGTTTAGCATCATGATATCCTTCTAGTATTTTAGGCATTGCAGCAATTAGATGTTGAATTCCTTTTTCATAAACTAATCTTCCCATAAACAAGATTATTTTTTCATTGTCCATTGCGAATTTTCTTCTAAAATTATAGTCTCTTTCTATTCCATTAAATAAATTCATATTTACACCATTTGGTATTACATTAATTTTTTCATATGGTAAACCAAAGAGTCTTTGTAATTCATTTTTCATATAATTACTATTTACTATTACTTCTGAGGCTTCATATGTTAACATCCACTCTGTATCATTTATATATCTTTGTGTTTCATCATGAATTCCACTGTTTCTTCCTGCTTCTGTTGCATGGATAGTTGCAACTATAGGAATATTATATGAATTTTTTAATGTTTTTGCAGCATATGCAACAAGCCAATCGTGTGCATGTATAACATCAAATTTTCCTTCTTTTGCAATAAGTTCATTTGCTTTTGCAATTAAGTTAAAATTCAATTGCATAATCCAATCTATAAAATTATTAGGATTTATCATATAATTATTTACTCTATATACTTTTACACCTTTATCATCCTCAAAATCTGGTGCATCTCCTTCTTTATATGTAACAACTGTTACTTCGTGGCCATCTTTTAAGAGTGTTCTTGATAAATCATATACAACTCTTGATATTCCTCCTACTACTCTTGGTGGATATTCCCATGTCAACATTAATATTTTCATTAATATTGCGCCCCTTTCTTCGACTATTTTCTTTTGTTTATGACATTTTCATATATTTTATACAAATTTTTATAAAATGTAAATGGTTTTTTATATTTTTACAAAAAAAAATTGAATTCTTTTGAATTCAATTTTTTTAAGCTATTTATGCTTCTACTGGGTAAACACTAACTTGTTTTTTGTCTCTACCTTTTCTTTCAAATTTTACTGTACCATCAACAACTGCGTATAATGTATCATCACTACCTTTTTTTACATTAACACCAGGGTACACTCTTGTTCCTCTTTGTCTTACTAAAATATTTCCAGCTAAAACAAATTGTCCGTCTGCTCTTTTTACACCAAGACGTTTAGATTCACTCTCACGACCATTGTGTGAACTACCTTGACCTTTCTTATGAGCCATTCTTCTCACTCCCTTCGTTAATTATAAAATTAAATTTTTACATTGAACTATTTTTATTATAATTCACACTCTTAATTTTATAAATTACTATATTATCGCAAAATTTTAAGTTTTAACGATATAAAATATATGTTTCTCTTAATTAAAATCTTTTAATTAATTTATGTAGAATTAAGCTTCTACTGTTTCTTCAGCTTTAGCAGCTGTTTTTCTTGCTGTTGATTTGATAGCTGTTATTTCTACTTTTGTGTATGGTTGTCTATGTCCTTGTTTTCTTCTGTAATTCTTTTTAGCTTTCATTTTGAAAACAATGATTTTTTTACCTTTACCATGTGAAACAACTTTTCCTTCAACTTTCATACTTTTTACATAAGGATTTCCAACTTGTACTTTTCCTTCATCTGAAACTAAGATTACTTTATCGAATGTAACTTTTTTACCTTCTTCAGCATCTAATTTTTCGAAAAATACTACATCTCCTTCTGAAACTTTGTATTGTTTCCCACAACTTTCAATTACTGCGTACATTTAAAATGCACCTCCCTTATTTGTATACTCGCTAATCCTTTGCTCGATTCTTACAAATATTTACATATTCATAAGAGGACTAAGGTAACTATTTATTTCACTAGTATTTATTCACCTTGACTAAGCGGATTACAGTTATTAATTTTACCATTTATTATCTTGCTTGTCAATATTTAGCGAAAATTTTTTATTATATAGCAAATTTTTATGACAATTCTTCCATTGCTATTCTATATTGTTCATCATTAGGTGGCTTTCCATGCCATCCAACTTGATTTTCCATAAAAGAAACTCCTTTTCCTTTAACTGTTTTGGCAATAATACATGTTGGCTTTCCTTTAATATTTTTTGCAACATCAAAGGCATCTATAATTTCTTTTATATTATGACCATCAATATTAATAATTTGAAAACCGAAGCTTTTAAATTTTTCATCAATTGGATATGAACTCATAACTTCTTCAATTGTTCCATCTATTTGTAAATTATTATTATCAACAATGACACATAAATTATCTAATTTATATTTAGAAGCTGCCATTGCTGCTTCCCAAATTTGTCCTTCTTCTATTTCACCATCACCTAAAATACAATATATTCTATTTTCTTTTTTGTCTAGCTTTGCTGCCATTGCCATTCCATTTGCTTCAGATAAGCCTTGTCCTAAAGATCCTGTTGACATATCTATTCCTGGTATATGTTTCATATCTGGATGTCCCTGTAATCTGCTTTCTATATTGCGAAAAGTTTTTAGTTCTTCAAAATCAAAATATCCTCTACAAGCAAGTACTGAATATAAAGCAGGTGCGCAATGACCTTTAGATAATACTAATTTATCACGATTTTCATCTTTTGGTTCTTCTGGATTTATATTCATTTCACTAAAATATAATACTGTTAATATATCAGCTATAGATAAAGAACCTCCTGGATGTCCTGATTGATTGCTATATACTGCTTCTATAATTCCTTGTCTTACTTTTTTAGCTATTTTTTCTAATTCATCTATATCCTTTATTTTTTCATTTTTCATAACTATCTCATCCCTTCTTAAAGGCCCGTATATAATTAAAAAATAAATTTAACTTTTTATTTTTGCCTTCTTTAGTGTATTTATGCAAAAAGCTGGCATAACACCAGCTTTTATGAGTTTTTTTGAAGAATCTGTTTACAAATATTCTTAAATTTCTTTTTGGACAATTGTAATTCTTTTGGTACTAGTTTTTCTTTATAAGCTTGTTTCCGTGAAACATTATGTTCTAACATATATGACTTCACTTCTAGTGCCAAAATCATTTCTTCTTTACTATAACCTTTTTTCATAATTTTTCCTCCTATATAATCTAGTAGGTTATATATGCAATTTTTATTTACAATTTTATTATACTACTACTTAATTATTATTTTCAATAGTAAAACTAAATTTTAGTTAAAATTCAATAAGAAATTGTTACAGTTCAGTAAAAAAATATACGATTATGAGGGACTGGCTATTTTTTTACATATTAATTTTAATTATACGTTATTTTATTCTTCAAATATTTTATTAAATTCTGCTTCGTTTATCTTTTCTTTTTGTAACAATACTTCGGCTATCTTGTCTAATTTATCTCTGTGTGCAATCAATAATCTTTGTGCATCATTATAAGCCGTATCTATCAATGTTTTCACTTCTGCACCAATTTTATCTCCAATGTTTTCTCCAAAAATCAAAATATCGTTTTGTTCTCTTCCTTGGAAATCTATTGGTCCTAAAGTATCACTCATTCCATATTTTGTAACCATTTCTCTTGCAATTTTTGTAGCTACTTCTATATCATTGCTTGCACCAGTAGAAATATCATCTAATACCAATTTTTCGGCTGCTCTTCCTCCTAATAATGCAATTAATTTTTCTTGCATTTCAGTTTTAGAAATATAATATTTGTCTTCATCTGATTTGTACATTGTGTATCCACCAGCAACACCTCTTGGTATTATTGAAACCTCTTTTACATTAGTTTGTGTTGGCAAATATCTACTTACTACTGCATGTCCTGCTTCATGATATGCAGTTAATCTTTTATCTTTTTCTGATATTACTCTTGTTTTCTTTTCTAACCCAACTGTTACTTTTTTGATTGCTTCTTCTATATCACTGTTTTCTATTTCTTCATGTTCATTTATTGTTGCTATAATTGCTGCTTCATTTAAGATATTTGCAAGTTCAGCTCCTGTAAATCCTGCTGTATCTTCTGCTATACTTTCTAGATTAACATCTTCTGCTAAATTCTTTTCACTACTATGAATTTTTAATATTTCTAATCTACCTTTTAAGTCTGGGGCTGGAATTGTTATTTGTCTATCAAATCTTCCTGGTCTTAATAATGCTTTATCTAGCATTTCAGGTCTATTTGTAGCTGCCAAAACAATGATTGTTTCTTCTGAACTAAATCCGTCCATTTCTACTAATAATTGATTTAATGTTTGATTGTTTTCTGTTTCTGCTCCACTGTTTGAAGCTCTTCTTGCTCCTATTGCATCTATTTCATCAATAAATACTATGCATGGTGCTAATTTTCTTGCTTTTTCAAATAATTTTCTAACTCTTGAAGCTCCTAAACCTGCAAACATTTCTATAAATTCTGACCCACTCATAGAAATAAATGGAACATTTGCTTCTCCTGCAATTGCTTTTGCTATTAATGTTTTCCCTGTTCCTGGTTTACCATATAATAAAACTCCTTTTGGAATTTTTGCTCCCATTTTTGTGAACTTTTCAGGTTTTTTTAGGAAATCAACAATTTCAATTAATTCTTCTTTTTCTTCATCTAATCCGGCAACATCTTTAAATCTGATTTTTGTTTTTCTTTCTGTATCTTCATATACTTGTCCTTTTTCTCCTAAGCCTTGCATTTTAAAAATCATAACAAATAATGCTACCATTATAATTGTTGGCAATAAGCTTAATATTGTAGCTGGAATTTGAGTTAATACGCTTTTTGGTTTTTGAATTAATTCTATTTCATTTCCTTCTGCTACCTTTTGTTGAATTAATTCTATAAAAGCTTGTGTATTTGGTACAATTGCTTTTTTTTCTTCTTCTTCATTTTTCATCTTTATTTTTACAGATGTGCTTCCTACTGTCATTTCTACTTTTTCAATATTTCCATAAGACATTTCTTTTATTAAATCTGTATATGCTAGTGTCTTATCATCACTATTTGTATTTTTTGTTCCAAAATACAATGCAATTCCAACCAAAATAAGGATTGCTATAATAGCAATTATTGCAGTTATAATCATCTTGCTATTTTTTTTATTTTCATTATTTTTCATATTGATTTTGCTCTCCTTGTCTTTCTATTTTTTACATTTTTTAGATATTCTACCTTATATTATTTATTTAAACCTTTTCTATTTCTATGCATTTGAACCTGCTGGTTCTTCTCCATCTAAGTCTTTTTTTGATTCTTTTTTATTTTTCTTCTCTTCTTTTTTATCTTTTCCAGTATCTTTATTTTGATTATTTTCTTCTTTTTTCTCTTCTTTTTCTTCATTGTCCTTGTTTTCCTGTTGTTCTGAATTTTCTGTATCCTTTTTTATCGTTTTTTCAACCTCTACAATTTTTTGTACTTCTCCTTGTTTTTTATTAAAATCTGCTTTTAACATAAATATTGCAGCAACCATATAAATTGCAGATACCATAGTATACATTATATCAAAATATCTTATTTGATAATTAAATATTCCATTAATTATAGCATAAATAATATTTAATAATGTTGCTAGTGTTATTGAATATATTGCCATATTAAATACAGCAACAAATCTCATCTTCATTTTCATGATAAAAGTTGCCAAATATCCAAATAATGCAAGTGCTAGAACATTTATTAATGTATTTATAAAATAAATTACAAATGAGTAAATAAATAATGACACAAATAGTCCTAAATATATATTCATCATTGCTGTTCCTGACAAATAATCAACTAATTGTTGCTTATTAAATTCTGTAACTCCCATTTGTTTTAATAAATCTTCATAAGAATAACGAATATTTCCTTGTGTTCCTTGTTTTATTATTAGCTGATTATTTAAAATAACCATTCCACTTTCTTCGTTTCCAATCTCATTTACATATGCTTCTATCTGATTTTCATCTGTAACTTTTAAATCTATTATAACTTTTCCAAATTCTTCGCTTTCATTTCTTATTACATCTTCTGCCTCTTCACTTGTTAATACATTATCTTTATATGTGAAGTTTGGAGCTTTCTCATCAATATATTGTGCTATTTCTTTAAATTCTGCACTTGATTTGTATACACTAACTGCAGATATGATAATTGCAAGTATTGCAATTAATTTTACTAAATATCTAATTGCTTTTATAAAGCCTTCTGCTGCTAACTCTGGATATTTCTCTATTTTATCTATAGAATACCATATTGTTTTAAAAAATCCTTTGCTTTTTAATTCATTTTCATTTTTTTGTTTATCTACATTGTTTACTTTTTCTTCTACTTTATTTTGTGGATGTTTTTTCAATTAATTCCACTCCCTTCTTACATGACTATCAACAAATTTTGGACTTGTATTAAAAATGGCTTCATCTCCAATTTTAATATCTTTTCCAGTTATATCAACAGTAACATGATATGTTCCAACTCTACCTAAAATACGGCATTTTTTTCCGTTTATACTAACATATAAGGCTTGTTTTCTAAAAAGTGCTTTTATATCTCCTACTAAGTATCTTATTTTATCAATTGGTCTAAGCATGTCTTTTCCAACTTCAACATTAACACCGTCAATATATCCACATGGTATAATTGCAACTCTTGTTTTATTTTTTGTTTCATAAATATTTGAATATCCCACATTAAATTTTGCTGGTAATTCTTTTATTTCTGTAACATTTGACTTTAAATAACCTATTTTTCTTAATCCTAATGAATTTTTAAATGCGATTAATCCTGTAAATGCTGAACCTAATCTAACTGCATTTAAATGCATCTCTGGAAATTTTATAAAAGCAGACGTGTTGCATATATGTAACATTCCTGTTTTAATTCCATTTTCTTTTAAAGTCGCTACACAGTTTATAAATCTATCAAATTGTGTTTTAGTATATTTATCATCATAATATGCATTAGAAAAATGAGAAAATGTTCCTTCTATTTTAACATTTTGCATGTTTTTAACTGTTTCTATTATTTCATTCTCATTTGTATATACAAAACCATATCTTCCAAATCCTGTATCAATTTTTAAATGAGCTTTAATATTGCAGTTTAATTCTTGTCCAACTTTTTCAGCAACTTTTGCTGCTTCTTTTGAGCCTATTGTAATTATGATATTATTTGCCACTAATTCCTTTACTTCTTGTTCTATTGCAGTAGAAGAAAGCATTAATATTTTGTCTTCAATTCCTTCTTTTCTAAGTTTGATGGCATCTTCTATATCAGAAACAGCAAAAAAATCTATTCCATTATCATGCAAAAATTTTGTATATTGAACCATATCTAATCCATAACCATTGCATTTTACAACAGCAATAATTTTTACATTATTCCCATTGTCATCTGGCATATTTGTTTTTGCGAACTCTTTTATTTTTTCTATATTATATCTTAAATCTTCTTTTTGTACTACTACTGCTTTCAAAATTTCCTCCTTTGTCTCTCAGGTATATAAAATATTTTTTTATGGATATCTCTGTCTATTAGCGACAAACCTTGTAATATTATTTCTTTAAATTTCTTTTTATTTGTCTTAATGTTCTAAATGTTTTTTCTGAGAATTTATATAATCTAAAGTGTATTGGTTTGAATGGAATATAAATTTCTCCAATAAATTCTGTAAATTTTGCTCCGAATCCTTTTTTAAATCTATATAATCCATATTGTGGATGATTTTCATCTACAACACCTGATACTCCGCGAAAATCGTAAATGTCATCATGTCTTGATATTGCTAATTTTATCATTTCCCATTGTAATAAATAATTTGGCATTAAATTTCTGTGTTCATTACTACTTGCTCCATATAAGTACCATGTTTTATTTCCATAGAAAATTGGTATTACTCCTGAAATTGGCTTTCCATCATAATATGCTAATAATACTTTCATATGGTCTGGTGCCATATTATCATACATTTTTTCAAAGTATTCTAATGGTCTTGTTATAAATCCATCTCTTTTTCCTGTTTCTACCATAATTTTATGGAAATCTTTTAAATCTTCTCTTGTTCCCTCTTTTATAGTAACTCCTTTTTTAGTTGCAAGTCTTATATTATATCTCCATTTTTGATGAAAACCAGCCATAACCTCTTCTTCTGTTTTTCCTTTTATATCTAAACGGAATACAAATCTTGGTTGTATTTCATCTTTAAAGTCTTTTGCATCGTCTTTGATTTTATACCCTAAATTTGTTACAACATCTCTAAATACTTGATCATCTGTTTCTATGTCTGGTTCTATTCTAACTGCAAATGCATTATATTTTTTTGCTAATTCTTTCACACCATCTGTTAATTGTTTCATTACAGAAATATCATGTATATCACATACAGGTCCTCTTGGTGAATACATTATATTTCCAAAGATTGGCATTTTTCTAATCCATACACATAATGATCCAATTATGTTTTTTTCTTCATCTTCTGCAAGCACTACTTCTGGAATCCAGTTTGGCTTTTTTATTTCTGCCCATTCCAATGATTGTTGAAAGTTACATCTTTTATGCCCTTCTAAAAATTTTTTGTATTCTTTTTTCGATTCTTCATCTGTTACAAATTTCATTATTTTTATTCCTCCTAGTATTATTTACTGTTTATTGGTATTTTACAACAAGATATATAAATTTACAAGTAATTTTATTGAAATTTTAGAAATTGATTTTACTTCTATTAACTTATGTAAAATCATATCTTACTTTTCAGTGACAAACTTAATTTATTTGCTGTTTTTCAAATTAAAATGCAGAAGCTAAAAACTTATGTTTTTAACTTCTGCCTTTTAATTTGAAAAAAAATATTCTACTAGAAGGTTATAACTTTATCACCCTCATTAAGTGGAATTATTTGACCCCACTTATTAACTAGAGCCACCTTGTTTTTATTGTTTTTCATGAGCTGAATAATTAAATCATATATTCTCTTACCACCATATTCTTTTTCGACATCTGCAATTGTCTTTTGGGTTCCATCAAAATACCATGGAGATACGTTTTTCCAATCGCTTTGAAGAATTATACTGGTATGCTTTTTTATATCTACATCAAAAAAACGATACCCAAATGTATTTTCTGGTGCTCTTTTCATAGCTTCTTCATGGTTCCGTCTAGAAATTTCTTTCTCTACAAGTCCATTGCATTCTGATTGTAATGCATGATATTGATACTGTACAAAATGTTTAATCATATTTGCCTCCTGTTCTCCTAACTTTATTAAAATGTTAAGATGCTACCTGTACATTTTTGTTTTCTCGCTGTACTAACGATTTGATAGATCTTATTTTACAACATTTAATATCTTTTTTCAATTATTTTTAATAAAATGCTAAAAATATATTTATTTTTTAGTATAACTTGCTATTTTATGTAAAAAATATTATTACAGTGTAGACGATTTTATTAAATAATTTTGTTCTGTTAGTTTGAACAGAACACATCATTGGTGGAGATGAGGAGAATCGAACTCCTGTCCATAATACTTTCCATACAGACTTCTACAAGTTTATTTTATCTATTATCTTCCTCTATTTTTCTCCGATAAACAGGATAAAACTAGCGATAGCTTTATAAATTACCTACTATTTCTAAAGCAAAAATAGCTTCGTTTCCTACTTTAATTGACACCTTATCTAAACCAGTAGGCTATTTAGTAAGATGACACTGCAATTAGGCAGCGTATGCTAATTCTTGATTATCAGCGTTTATATTTAATTTCTCGTTTTTTAAGTGGCCAACGAGAATCCACTACTTGCTATCTATATTTCTGGTAATATGTCGAAACCAATACATCCCCATGTACTTTATTATTATACTATATAAAACATAAATTATCAACAATTTTTATAATTGTTCATAATATATATAAATTTATTTTATCACTGAATTGTAACTTTATTTTTTAAAATGAAGGCATACTAAATGTTTCATCTTTCTAATCCATTATGCCTTAAGAAAGGGTCTGAATTGTAATGAATATTGTTCCTACAGATAAGCCTTATTCATATTTTTTAATGAGGCAAAATTTAATTACTTTAAATTCTACTTTTCCATTTATTAATGTTCAAATTATTGGAAATAGTGTATTAGGTAAAAATATTTATGTAATTAAACTAGGTAAAGGAAAAAAGAAAGTATTTTACTCTGCTTCATATCATGCAAATGAATGGATTACAAGTATTCTTCTAATGAAATTCATAGAAAATTATTGTGATTCTTATATAAGTAATAGCAAACTTTATAATTATTCTGTTCATAAATTATTTAATGATGTTTCTATCTATATTATGCCTATGGTTAATCCTGACGGTGTTGATTTAGTTACTGGAAATATTAATACAAATTCTGAAGCATTTTTACAAGTTAAAAATATTGCAAATAATTTTCCAGATATCTCATTTACAAATCGGTTGGAAAGCCAATATAAATGGTGTGGATTTAAATCTGCAATTTCCTGCTGGTTGGGAAATTGCTAAAGAAATAAAGTATTCACAAGGCTTTGATAAACCTGCACCTAGAGATTTTGTCGGATATGCACCATTAACTGAGCCTGAATCATTATCAGTCTATAATTTTACATTATCTCACAATTTTAACTTAGTAATTGCATATCATACTCAAGGTAAAGAAATTTATTGGAATTTTCAAAATATAAATCCTCCAAATGGATATAAAATTGGTAAATATTTTGCAAATTCAAGTGGCTATTTGCTTACAGATGTTCCTTATAATTCTAGCTTTGCTGGTTTTAAAGATTGGTTTATTCAAACTTATAACTTACCACGGATACACTATCGAAGCTGGAATTGGAGAAAATCCTTTACCATTATCTCAATTTGATACAATTTATGCAGATAATTTAGGAATTCTTGTTTTGGGTGCTGTATTTTAAATAATTTTGCCACCACCCAAAACAATATCATCCACATAAAATACAGCAGATTGTCCTGGTGTAATTGCTCTTTGTGGCTCATCAAATGTTACTTTGATATTTTCTCCTTCTTGCTTGATTTTAGCTTTGGCAACTTTTGATGAGTACCTAGTTTTTACATCAACTTCTATTGGTTCTTCTATTTTATCAATTAATAATAAGTTGATATCTGTTACTGTAATCTCTTTTTTATATAACTCTTTTTCTTCTCCTACTATTACTTCATTTTTAGCTTTGTTAAATCCTAATACAAATAGTGGAACTTTATATGATATTCCCAATCCTTTTCTTTGCCCTATTGTGTAATTGTATAATCCTGTATGTTTCCCTAATATTTCACATTTTGCATTTACTATATTTCCTTTTTTTGGTTTTATGTCAGAATTGGTTTCAAGAAATTTCTTATAATTTCCATCTGGTACAAAACAAATATCTTCACTATCTGGTTTATTTGCAACTTTCAAATTATTTTCTCTAGCAATTTCTCTTATTTGTTCTTTATCTGTAAAATCAGCTAATGGAAATAATACATGTTCTATTAAATCTTTTGGAATATTCCACAATACATAACTTTGGTCTTTTTTGCCTGCTTGTGATTTTTTAAGTACCCATCTTCCATATTTTTCACTATATTCAGTTTTTGCATAATGTCCTGTTGCTATGTAATTACACCCTAATTCTTTTGCTTTTTCCCACATAATTCCAAATTTCATGTATTTGTTACATTCAATACATGGATTTGGTGTTTTACAATTTGCATAGCAGTCTATAAAATCATTTATTACAAAGTTTTTAAATTCTTCTTTACAATTGTATGTAAAATGTGGTACACATATTGAGTTACATACATTTTTTGCATCTATATATGTGTTTATATTACAACAACTACTTCCAGCAAATAGTTCTAGTGTTGTTCCTATTACTTCATATCCTTCTTTTTTTAGAAGCAAGGCTGATACTGAGCTATCAACTCCTCCACTCATTCCTAATAATACTTTTTTGTTTTCCATTTTTGCCTCCAATTTTTATTTGGAAATTTTTACTTATTTATTTAATTTTTAATGACAGCAATTTATATTTCCAGCTCCTGTGCTATCATTTTTATTTAGCATATCTTCAATAGTATGCCAAGCCAAAAGAGCACATTTAACTCTCGCTGGCATATTAGATACATTTCTAAAAGCAATTGCATCTTCTAATTTTTTAAGTTCTTCTTCATCTGTTATTTCCCTTTTTATCATTTCTATAAATGTGTTTATAATTTCTTTTGCTTCTTCAATTGTTTTACCTTTTAATGTATCTATCATTATTGATGTTGATGCTTGTGATATTGCACATCCATGTCCTGAAAATGCCATATCTTCTATTTTATTTCCGTTTAATTTTAATTGTAGTGTTATTTCGTCTCCACAATTTGGGTTATGTCCTACTTCACAGTAATCTGCATTTTCTAATTTCTTTTTGTTGTATGAATTCATACTGTGTTCCATTATTAATTCATTATAAACATCTGCTAACTCGTCCATCATTTCTCCTTTTTACATGCAAAATCTAATTGTATTTTGTGTTGTATTTTCAATATTCTCTTTTAATTCTTTTTCATAATAAAAATTTGTAATAAATTTTTCAAATTCCTCTACACTATTATCAGAAGTTGTACTAGCTAAAACTATTTCATGCTTCATTTCTTTTTCATCTTTATAACTTACAGTTAATTGATATGTTACATTTCTTTCATCAAAAATTGCATTCATCATTCTTTCATTTATATCACTATCATATTTTACATGTAAATGTTCCTTTCTAGAAATATTTATAAATATACCTTTAGTACAATCAATAATTTGATCTCCGTATGATACTGTCCTTATTATAGAATTACCTTCAAACCTAATAAAGCCTGTCTTAAAATTTATTACATGATTTTGTATTTTTGCAATAATAAAATAAATTACTGCAAATACATCAAATAGTAAAAATCTATAATTTTTAGTTATAATTGCTAATATCGGCATAATAATAATACCAATTCTAAATATTCCATTCAAATTAGAAATACTAAAATCAAATGTCAAGTTGCTATTTTTCACTCTATTTACCATTACACAATGATATTTTCTACATAATTCTTCCATTTTCAAACTTCACCTATTTTATATAATTTTTAAACATATTATACGCCTTATCAAGTACCTTAACCAATTTATCCACATCCTCTTTTGTATTGTAAATGTAGAAACTAGCTCTACAAGTAGAATCAATACCCAAGAATCTCATAAGTGGTTGAGCACAATGATTTCCAGAACGTACACACACACCTTCTGAATCCAAAATACTTGCAACATCATGTGGATGCACACCTTTAATGTTGAATGAAATTACACTTGAATGATTTTCCTCGTTTAGCGTTGTATATAGTGTTAGATAATTTAATTTAGATAATTCTTGTCTTGCATATGATATTACTTCATGTTCAATTTCTTGTATTTTATCATATCCTAAGTTTTCAATATAATCAATTGCAGCACCTAAGCCAATTACACCTTCAACATTTTGTGTACCTGCTTCAAATTTATTTGGAAGTGGTGCAAATGTTGTTTCTTGTTCGTAAACATATTCTATCATGTCCCCACCCATTAAAAATGGAGTCATTTTATTTAGTATTTCTCTTTTTCCATATAACACACCTATTCCAAGTGGTGCAAGCATTTTATGTCCTGAAAATACTAGAAAATCAGCATCTAAATCTTGAACATCAATCTTCATATGTGGTATGCTTTGTGATGCATCAACTATTACTATTGCACCTTTTTTATGTGCATATTTAATTATTTTTTTGACATTATTTATTGTTCCTAAAACATTTGAAACATGTGTAATTCCAACAATTTTTGTTTTATCTGTGATTTTACTTTCTATTTCTTCGTCTGTAATTTCATAGTTTTCGTTAATGTACATATAGTTTAATTTGCTACCAGTTTGCTTTGTTATCTTTTGCCAAGGAACTAAATTTGAATGATGTTCCATTATTGAAATTACTACTTCGTCATCTATTTTTAGGTTGTCCAATCCATAAGAATACGCAATTAAATTTAAACTTTCTGTTGCGTTTTTTGAGAATATTATTTCTTCTCTGTGTTTTGCATTTATGAATTTTGCTATTTTTGTTCTTGTATTTTCATATTGTTCAGTTGCCTCTACACTTAAAGAATATGCTCCCCTGTGTGGATTTGCATTGTATTTTTGGTAGAATTCTTCTACTGCTTTTATTACTTGTATTGGTTTTTGTGTTGTTGCTCCACTGTCTAGATATGTTATGTTTTCATTTTCTAGTAGTGGAAAATCTTTTTTTATATTATTCATTGTATATCACCTTTTCTTGATTTTTTGTTAAATATATAATATAATTCATCTAACTTATTCATCTAAAGTATAGTTTTATATACTTGTCACATTATAAGGAGGTTATTATGTTTTTCAAAAAGAAAAAATATCACTACTTTGTATCAGGTATCTGTCGTAATGAACCTTTTATGACCGAAATTATTCTCTTAAAAAAAGTTGTGTCTTATGATGAGATTTATCGGTTAACTGATGAACTTGCTAAAAAGTATAATGTTTATTTTGATGAAATCATAATTTATAATTACAATTTGCTTAGCAAAAGCTTTTAGATTAGAAAGCCTCTTTGGAGGCTTTCTAATCTAACCTCTTATCAATTTCTTGTAAAATTTCTTCTCTTAATTCTTCATTTTCAATTTTCTCTAATATCTGATTAAATCTTGCCCTAACCATCAGCTTCATAGCCTCTTTAAGTTCAAAACCTCTACTCATAATATAGAATAATTCTTTTTCACCAATTTTTCCAGCTGAACTTGAATGGTTGCCTTCAACTTCTTCTTCAGAGCAAAGTAGCATTGGTAAAGCTATTGATTTTGCTGTATCTGATAATAACATACAAGCTTCGTTTTCATTTCCAGTAGCCTTTTTGCAACCTTTTTTGAAATCAATTGTTCCTTTAAAATGTTTCTTAGCTGTATCTTTTAAAGCTCCTTGAACTTCTATATCAATATTAGATTTTCTACCTCTTAATTCACCAATGTAATTTAAGTCAAAAATTTGATTTTCTTTTCCTAAATAAATTGTGTTTAGTTGATTGTCACAGCTATCTCCTTGTAAATTAGAATAATAATTTGTAATGCTATGCTTTCCTCCAAAATCTACAATTGTATAATTGATTTTTGCATTTTCTTCAAAATCATTTTCGATAGCTAAAAAGTTATTTGATTTTGTGTTCATTAAATTAATTAATATAATATTTAATTCTGAACCTTTTTCTGCTTTTGCCTTTATTATTCCATCGTGATAATTTTCACTTTCTTGATTTGAAGTATATTTTATTATTACTGTTGATTTTGTGTTTTCATTTGCAGTAATTTCTATGTTATCTATTAATACAGAATTTTCATCATCAAATTTAAAATCTATTTCCGCTTCTACTTTTTCTTCTCTTATATCAGAACATTCACATAATTTTGGCATAACCTCTTCATTTTGATTACTATTTATGTTTAATTTTATTTTTTGATTGGCTCCGTGTTTTTACTTGTTTTGTAAGTTCTTCACTTAAACCATAAACTAAATCTGTATTTGTATTATCTGCATTTTGTTCTATATCCATTTTAGATGTGTCACCAATTATTGTTACATTTTCAAATGATAGTATAACTTCTGGAACTTCAATATTTTCAAGTTTTATATTGTTTATTCTAAAGTTTTTTGCTGTTCTAACTGGTGTTTCATTTAATTTTAAATTTTCCATCAATATTAATCCTTTCATTCAACCAGTGGGGACGTTCTTTTTGGTTGCTCAACCAATGAGAGCGTCCCTTTTTGTTTCTCTATAATATTACATAAATATTTATATTTATTATTTAGTATTAGTTCAACCAATTAAACAACGTCCCCATTGGTCCATTGTTTTTTATCCAATTGCTCCATCTAATTCTAAGTTAATAAGGTTATTCATTTCAACTGCATATTCTACAGGCAATTCCTTTGCTATCGGATGTGCAAACCCTCTTACTATCATTGCCTTTGCGTCTTCTTCTGATAATCCTCTGCTCATTAAATAGAATATTGTTTTATCACTTATTTTACCAATTTTAGCTTCGTGTGAAAATTCAACTTCATCTGTTCTTATGTCATTTGTTGGTATTGTGTCTGAAATTGATATGTCATCTAACATTAGTGACTCACATGATACTGATGATTTTGAATTTTTTGCATTTTCATTTATTCTTACTAAGCTTCTATATGTGCATTTTCCACCATTTTTTGATATTGATTTTGCATTTACTACACTTGATGTATTTGGTGCGTTGTGAATTACTTTAAATCCATTGTCTAGATTTTGTCCTCCACCTGCAAATGATATTCCTGTAAACTCTGTTTTTGCACCTTCTCCATTTAATATGCTCATTGGATATAACATTGATATTTTTGATCCAAAAGAACCTGATACCCAATCCATTTTAGCATTTTTTCCTACTATTGCTTTTTTTGTATTTAGGTTTAACATATTTTTTGACCAATTTTCTATTGTTGAATATCTTAAATAAGCATTATCTGCCACATACAATTCAACACATCCAGCATGTAGATTTACTTTGTTGTATTTTGGTGCTGAACATCCTTCGATAAAGTGTAAACTTGCTCCTTCCTCTACAATTATCAATGTATGTTCAAATTGTCCTGATTCTGGTGAATTTAACCTGAAGTATGACTGTAATGGAATATCTACTTTTACTCCTTTTGGTACATATACAAATGACCCTCCTGACCATACTGCTCCGTGTAATGCAACAAATTTGTGGTCATTTACTGGTACACATTTCATAAAATGTGATTTTACTAGTTCTGGATATTCTCTTACAGCAGTTTCCATGTCTGTATAAATTACACCTTGTTTTATCAAATCTTCTTTCATACTATGATAAACAACTTCTGAATCATATTGTGCCCCAACACCAGCAAGTGATGATTTCTCTGCTTCTGGTATTCCCAACTTGTCAAACGTATTTTTTATATCTTCTGGAACATCTTCCCAAGAACTATTTAATTTTGACTTTGGTCTTACATATGTTGCAATTTCATCCATATTTAATTCTGACAAATCTGGTCCCCATGTTGGCATTTCTAAGTTGTTATATACTTCTAATGCTTTTAATCTGAATTTTCTCATCCAGTCTGGGTCATTTTTTTGTCTTGATATTTCTTCTATTATTTCTGGTGTTAAACCTTTTTTTATTTTGAAATCATATTCATCTTTATTTTTTATATCATAAATATTTCTATTTATTTCATCTAACTTTGTTTTTGACATTTTCTAGTTTTCCCTTCATTCAACCATTGGGGACGTTCTTTTTTTGGTTCAAATTTTATAACTTTCAACCATTTTAAACACGTCCCCATTGGTTTTTTATTTATATTGAGCATATCCATTTTCTTCAATCTCTGAAGCCAATTCTTGTCCACCTGTTTTAACAATTTTTCCATTAACTAAAACATGAACATAATCTACTTTTAAACTGTGTAAAATTTTAGTATTATGAGTAATAATTAAAACAGCATTATTTTCATTTTTAAACATCTCTATGCCTTTTGAAACAGTCTTTATTGCATCAACATCAAGTCCTGAATCTGTTTCATCAAGAATTGCAAGTTTTGGATTTAAAACTAGCATTTGTAAAATTTCATTTTTCTTTTTTTCTCCACCTGAAAATCCAACATTTAAACTTCTTTCCATGTTTTTAGGATTCATATTTAATTCTTCCATATATTTTTTTAGTTCATCTTTAAACTGAAATATTTTAACAGGTTCTCCTGTGATTTTATTTTTTGCATATTTCAAGAAATTTGTAACTGAAACTCCAGGAATTTCTTCTGGTAATTGGAATGACATAAATATTCCTTTTCTTGCAATTTCATCAGTTCTTGATTCTGTAATATTTTCACCATCAAATATTATTGCTCCAGTTGTTTTTGTATATTCTGGATTGTTTAAAATTGCATTTGCTGTTGTCGTTTTTCCAGAACCATTTGGTCCCATTATTACATGAATTTCTCCTTTTTTTATATTTAAATCTATTCCCTTTAGTATTTCTTTTTCTCCTGCATTTACATGTAAATTTTTTATTTCTAATAAATTACTCATAATTTATAAAATCCTCTCTTTCATTGTTTAATAGTTTTATTCCTTTTTATTGTTTTTATTTTAGTTGATAATTTTATTTGTTCTACGTGCACAACATCTACATTTTTCTTTATTTATATCATAATCACAATCTAAATTTGTTAGTCCTAGCTCTTTATGTACATATTTTGCCAATTTATTTATTGTTTTATCAGTTATTGCTAATTTTATTTTTTCTGCTTCGCTTTTTGCTTCATCTTCTTCTATATTTAATACATCTTTTAAAAATACATAAACAATATCATATGCTTCTAATATTTTTTTTGCTAAGTTTTCTCCTCTTTCTGTTAATTCTATTGTCCCATATGATTCATAATTTAACAATCCACTGTCTTTCAAATTATATACTGCCTTGTTTACACTTGGCTTTGTACAGTTCATTTTTTTTGCTATATCAGTTACTCGTATGTTCCCATTTTGTTGTTTTAATATATACATTGTCTTTAAGTATTCCTCTGATGATTTTGATATCATATTTTTTCTCCTTTTTATTTTTGTTAACTACGGTTAACATTATACTCTCTTATACATTGTTTGTCAAGGTTAACATATTAAAAATCAAAAAAATCATGCTTACAAATTGCATGATTTTCTTTATTAATGATTTATTTTTGAATATTATTTTTATATAACATACTACTATATTCAAAATAATTCAAAATTATTTAATATAGTTCTATTGTTTTGTTCGTAATTTTTCGACTTATTTCTACAAAATTATGGAACAAATTCTCTACGTCCCCAATGTTCCGTCCCCAATGTCCTATGCTGTTTCTTTATTTTTCTTTTCAGGCATATGTCTTTTTGTTTTTGCTTTTTTCATATCAGTGCCATTTTCAGCCACTTTTTCAGATAAGACAATTTCTGGTTTACTTCCATCTAATACAGTTTCCTTTGTAATAATACATTTTTGAACATTTGGAATAGATGGAATTTCAAACATAATGTCTCTCATAATTTCTTCAATTATAGAACGAAGTCCTCTTGCTCCAGTTTTTCTTTCAATTGCTTTATCAACAATTGCTTCTAATGCTTCTTGGCTAAATTCAAGTTCAACATCGTCCATTTCTAATAATTTTTGATATTGTTTTACTAAAGCATTTTTTGGTTCTGTTGCTATTTTTATAAGAGCTTCTCTGTCTAAATCTCTAAGTGTAGCAATTATTGGTAATCTTCCTATAAATTCTGGAATTAATCCAAATTTTAATAAATCTTGTGGAGATAATTGTTGAAAAACCTCATATTTACTAACTTCTTTTGGATTTTGTATTGTTGCACCAAATCCAATTGATTTTTTTCCAGTTCTTTCTTTTATTATATTTTCTAATCCTTCAAATGCTCCTCCACAAATAAATAAAATGTTTTCTGTATTTATTTGTATCATTTCTTGGTTTGGATGTTTTCTTCCACCTTGTGGTGGTACTGATGCAATTGTTCCTTCAACTATTTTTAATAATGCTTGTTGCACACCTTCTCCACTAACATCTCTAGTAATTGATAAATTTTCAGATTTTCTTGTTATTTTATCTATTTCATCAATATATACAATTCCTTTTTCTGCTTTTTGAATATCTCCATCTGCAGCTTGAATTAATTTTAATAAAATATTTTCAACATCTTCTCCTACATATCCTGCCTCTGTTAATGTTGTTGCATCTGCTATTGCAAATGGTACATTTAATATTTTTGCTAGTGTTCTTGCAAGTAATGTTTTTCCACATCCTGTTGGTCCTAATAACAAAATATTACTTTTTTGAATTTCTACATCATCATTTTTTGCATTTTCTTCATGTGCAATTCTTTTATAATGATTGTATACTGCAACTGATAAAGCTCTTTTTGCCTCATCTTGACCAATTACATATTCATCTAATATTTCTTTTATTTCTTTTGGACTTGGAATTTTATCTAAGTCATTTAAAGTATATCCTACTTCTTCATCTTCATATTTTTCTGCTTCTATAATACTTGTACATAAGTCTACACATTCATCACAAATGTATACACCTGGACCAGCTACTATTTTCTTTACACTTTCTTGTGATTTTCCACAAAATGAACATCTTACACTTTTTGGCACATCGTTTTTAGCCATAACCTAACTCCTTTTTACTCTTAACTCCCTTTATTTAAAATTACATTCTTTTATCCATTATTCCATCAATTAGCCCATATTCTAAAGCTTCTTGAGCTGTCATATAATGATCTCTTTCTGTATCTCTTTCTATTGTTTCTATTGATTGACCTGTTTTTTCACTTAATAATTTATTTAATTTTGCTCTTGTTCTTATCATATGGTCTGCATGAATTTTAATTTCAGTTGCTTGACCTGAAATTCCTCCACCTTGACCTCCAATTAATGGTTGGTGAATTAAGATTTCTGAATTTGGTGTTGCAAATCTTTTTCCTTTTTCTCCATTTGCTAATAAAACAGCTCCAAAGCTTGCTGCTAATCCAACACAAATTGTTGAAACTGGACATTTTATATAATTCATTGTATCAACAATTCCCATTCCATCTGTAATAGATCCTCCTGGTGAATTGATATATAATGATATTTCTTTTTCTGGGTCTTCTGACTCTAAAAACAATAATTGTGCTATAACTAAACTTGCTGATGCTGGATTTACATCTTCTCCTAAGAATATAATTCTATCTTTTAATAAACGTGAGAAAATATCATATGATCTTTCTCCTTTACTTGTTTGCTCAATAACATAAGGTACTAAACTATTTTTTTCTAACATACTTTTTTCTCCTTATTTTTTTATTTTTTAGTTAATAGATTATATTATATTAAGTTATTATTTAAACTAATAAGATATAATTTTTCAACTTTTCATACTTTTAAGCAGAAAAGACTGGCAATGAAATAATTTTATTGTTTCACCCCAATCCTTCCTCTTTTTCTATTTTTTCATTTTTGCATTTTTTACTAAGAAATCTAATGCTTTTTCTGTTTCTATTCCACTCTTAATGTAATTTCTTAGATTTTCATTTTTTAGTAATTCTTCATCTGATTTTCCGTAATTTTTAGCCATTTCTTTAACTTTTTCTACGATTTCGTCTTCTGTTGCCTCTATTTTTTCTGCTTTTACTACTGCTTCTAACATAAGTCTTGATTTTACTGCTTCTATTGCTTGAGGTTCATATTCTTTTTTAACTTCTTCTGCTGTTTTACCCATTATTTGTAAATATTGGTCTAATTTTAAACCTTGATATGAAAGTCTTGTTTCGATGTTCTTTAACATATCTTCTGTTTCACTTTCAATCATTCCTGATGGAATATCTACTTTTATGTTTTCACAAACAGCTTTTATGACAGCATCTTCTGTTTCATATTTTTGTTTTTGTTCATTGTCTTTTTCAATTTTGTCTTTAATACTTTTCTTTAATTCTTCTAATGTATCAAATTCACTAACATCTTTAGCAAATTCATCATCTAATTCTGGTAATTCTTTTTTCTTAATTTCATGTAATTTCACTTTAAATGTTGCGTCTTTACCAGCTAAGTCTTTTGAAAAATATTCATCTGGAAATTTTACATTGATATCTTTTTCTTCATCAATTTTCATTCCTATAATTTGATCTTCAAATCCTGGTATAAAAGTATTGCTTCCTATTTCTAATTCATGGTTTTCAGCTTTTCCACCTTCAAAAGCAACTCCATCTACAAATCCTTCAAAATCTATTACTGCAATATCACCTTTTTCTACTGGTCTATCTTCTACAGAAATTAATCTTGAATTATGTTCTTGCATATGTCCTAATTCATGGTTAATGTCTTCATCTGATACAGTATACTCTATTTTTGGTATTTCTATACCTTTATATTTTCCAAGTTCTACTTCTGGTTTTGTTTGGAATACTGCTGTAAATATAAGATCTTTTCCTTTTTCGATTTGTGTTACATCTATATCAGGTCTACTAACTATTTCTATATTATTTTCTTTTACTGCTTCTTCTAAAACTTCTGGTGCTACTTCATTAAAAGCATCTTCATAGAATATTTCTTTTCCATAGTATTTTTCTACTATGTTCATTGGTGCTTTTCCTTTTCTAAATCCTGGTATATTAAAATATTTAGCACTTTGGAAGTATACTTTTTGTATAGCATCACTAAATTTTTGTGCTTCTACTGTTAATTCTAATTTTACTTCATTTGCGTTTTCTGTTTTTTCTAATTTACATTTCATAATTTTTCAAATCCTTTCTCTTATTCATATAGCTTTTACATTATACCATATTTTTCGCATTTTGCAAGGATTTTTTTATAATTTTCAAAAAATACTTGTTTTTTTTTTAGTTTTATGATAAACTTATACTCAGTCAATTTATTAAGATAATTAGGAGGTGCAAAGAAATGGCAAAATGTGCAATTTGTGAAAAATCACAAAGTAATGGAAACAAACTTAGCATTACTCGTTCACATATAAGTAAAAGAAGTCCAAGAACTTGGAAACCAAATTTAAGAAGTGTTAAAGCTATTATGGAAAATGGTGAAGTAAAAAGAATTCATGTATGTGCTAAATGTTTAAAAAATGGTAAAGTTAAAAGAGCTTAAGCTCTTTTTTTGTTTGCCTTTTTCGACCAATTTAACAACGTCCCCATTGGTCTCATTGAAATAAAACTTTCTTATAAAAAAATTAGCTATACTTTTTAGTATAACTAATTTTTTGTTTTAATTATAGAATTTAATATTAATCTTTTATTCCAAAAATCAATTTCACAAACCCTCGTAAAAATTTTGGAACTTTTTTAACCACTATAGTCATATATGTAATCCCTCCTTTATTTAACAAGCAAGCCACATTAATCCGACACATGCAAGTGCAACTCCTATTATAAAAAGCCAACCTGTAAGTGGAAGTAATAATACTAATAAAATTCCAAGTCCTATGCCAATCAATGCTACTCCTATTGTCTTTTTTAAAGCACACAACATTATTATTACCTCACTTCCTTTTTGTATATTATATTAGTTTTTATGTTTTATTGTTAATCATTATGTAGATTTTATTTTCTAATTTGAATTCCTTTATTTTCTAAGTCATTAATAATATTTTCTAAAATCGCATTAATTTCATCATCACTCAAAGTTCTATCTGGTGTTCCAAATGTTAAAGAATATGCAATACTTCTTTTATTTTCATCTATATTTTTACCTTCGTATACATCAAATACATTAATATCTAATAAAAGTTTTCCTGCTTTTTTCTTTATTAGCATTTCTACTTCTTTTGATGTTATATTTTTATCAACTAGTACTGCTAAATCTTTTTTGATACTTGGAAATTTTGAAATTTCTTTAAATTTCATTTTTCCAACTCTTTTTGCTAAAAGCTTATCTAAATTGATTTCCATTACATAAACTGCTTCTTTTTCTACTGATGGATGTATTCTACCTATTATGCCAACAATGTCATTATTTACTGATATTTCAGCAGTTTGACCTGGATGGAATTCTTTTGGCATTTGTTTTGGTAATACAAAACTATATCTACCTGCATATCCTAAATAATCTAGCAATTCTTCTGTTACACCTTTAATATCATAAAAATCTACATTTTTGCTATGTCCAATTCCTTCATAATATTTTCCAGTCATTAACACACATATTTTTTGGTTTTCCCCATATTCTTCACCTTTTTTCCAGAATCCTTTTCCAATTTCAAAAAGACATACATCTTTATTTTCACGTGCCTTATTGTATTCATAAATCTTATAAAGTGATGGTATTATACTATATCTTAGTGTGTTTCTATCTTCTGTTATTGGGTCTAATAGTCTTACTTCTTCAAATTCATCTGTTGTAAATTTGTGTACATCTTTATCATTTATTAGTATATATGACAAAGTTTCATTTAATCCCATATTTGACATTTTTGCTCTTATTTTTCTTGTTGTTTTGTCTAAATGTCCCATTTTCA
>OLVX01000088.1_pt1 | contig 86604 bp, 72 predicted proteins | sample 1673271 | NCBI WGS metagenome assembly OLVX01 (sample SAMEA3178939, study PRJEB25190) | human gut metagenome | biome: human gut; feature: human-associated habitat; material: faeces | place: Austria | collected 2013
TGAAAAGCATTGCGCCGCTGGGCAGTGTCGGCGTCTTCACTTACGATGCGTTCGGGAATCCGCTGACGAGTCAGGTGCAGAATGCGGATGCGAATCCGAGCTACTTCATCCGCGGCGAGACTTCGTACACGGATGACGGCAACTATGTTACCGAGCAGAAGGATGCGCGCGGCAAGATTGTGCGTACGGAAACCGATCCGCAGCGCGGCACGACGACGAGCGTCACCGACGCGAAGGGACAGACGGTGACGTATGCTTACGACAATCTGCGGCGAATTGTAAAAACTTCTGCAAAAATGGGTGCAGAAGCAGGACTTCCGACAGTACATAACGAATATACCTATGACGCAAAGCGTGGGAATCTGGTAGAAATCCGTCACAATACGGACGGGAACGCCGCGAACGACGTGGTGTACAGCTTCGAGCAGGACGCGCTGGGACGTCAGACGGCGGTCAAGGTTGGAAATCAGACCACGGGAACGCTGATTCATTCGGCAACCATCTGACGAATGCCTTTTCCGCCATCTGCTGCTTGCAAAAATCTCGATTTACCGCCAGTAAACCTTCGATTTTTGCAATTGCATCTGACGAAAAATTCATCCGCCATCTGGTCACCTCATTTCATCAGCGTTCCCTGTCGCAGAGTGCGTATCAGAACGATCCGACGAAGCCGAATTTCGGCACGCTGACCGCGACGACATACGGCAACGGGGCGAAAATCCGCAGTCGGTACGACGATTTCAACCGCGTGACGGGGGTGGTGTACGGCGAGGAAACCGCGCCGCGATACGAGTATGACTACAACGCGAAGGGGCAGGTGGCACGAGTTCGCGACAATCTGCTGAATCGGACGACGCAGAGTGAATACGATTTGGCGAATCGCCCAGTGCGCGTGAAGACCGCGGAAGCTGGTCAGCATGTGTACACGGGACAGGTCGCTTACGACAACGTGTACGGCAACCTGAGCGAATTCACGGAGAAAGTGGGTGAAAATCGACAGGAATTCGGGACGAAATTCGGCTATGATGACGAAAATCGTCCGACGTTGCTGACGTACAGCGTTGGTGCAACCACCATTGGGCAGAGCACGACGACCATTGACAAGCTGAATCGGACGACGTTCTCGGCGGTCAAGCTGGGCAGCAAGACATTCACGAGCGAGTACCACTTCGCGGCGGGCGGCTACGGCACCGGCAGCGTGACGAACCTCGTTTCGTCGATTACCCAGCCGGGGTGCAATTGTGGCTACGGCTATGACGACAACGGGAACATTGCGAGCGCGACGCTGAACGGCAAATGGACGGGCTACACCTACGACGAACTTGGTCAGCTGATTCAGGTCAACGACCACAGCGATACCCGTTCCGGCGAAAATGGTACGACGTGGAAGTATACCTACGACCTCGGCGGCAACATCCTGAAAAAGGAACGCTTTGCGTATGCCGATACGACGAATCCGCTGGAAACTGTTACCTATACCTACGGTGACGCGAACTGGCGCGACAAGCTCACGGCAGTCAACGGCAGCACAATTCGCTATGATGCGATTGGCAATCCGCTGAGCGACGGGACGTGGACGTACACTTGGCAGAACGGCCGGCAGCTGCAAAAGATGCAGAAGGCGGGCGTGACGGCGGAGTTTGTGTACAACGCGGACGGCTTGCGTGTGCAGAAAACGGTCAACGGCGTAGCGACGAAGTACACGCTGCACGGCAAGAATGTTGTGCATATGACTTCCGGCGCGGATGAGCTGCATTTCTTCTATGACGCGCAGAATCGCCCGGCAGTGGTGGTGTACAACGGCACGGCGTATGCGTATGTCAAGAGCTTGCAGGGCGATATTGTTGCAATTCTGGATGAGAATGGCAACACCGTCGTCAGCTACGGCTACGATGCGTGGGGCGCGCCGTTGTGGTGTACCGGTGAGCTGGCGGAAACGCTGGGCAAGGTGCAGCCGTTTAGGTATCGCGGGTATGTGTTTGATGAGGAGACGGGGCTGTACTATCTGCGGAGCCGGTACTATAGTTCAGAATGCTGCAGATTTGTCATTTCAGATAATTCCACAGGCGCAATTGGAAAGCTAATTCGTAGTAATACTTATGCATACTGCGAGAATAATGCTCCCAATAAAGTAGATGATGATGGTAGGGAATCTATGTGGTTGGGCAGAAGGGCAAGTAAAAAAGAACTGATAAATGCCGTAGATAATCTTCCATTCATTACTCGTGCAAAGCATGTAGGTGGAAATGCATATGATGCACTAAAAACCATGGAAAAATATAATTCGGAAATTGTTCAATGGGCTGAATATTTTGAAATTCCCACTGCTATGCTACAGAGTGTAATATTTCGCGAGATGATTTGCTACGGACTCGATGATGTAGTCGGTGATAGAATATTGCCAGATGCTTCTGTTGGTCTCGCACAGGTTAAACCAACAACCGCTATCAAAGCTGTACAGATGGTTTATGGTGGGCCATGCCAATATAGTCAAGAGGAAATGAAAAAACAATTATGGAATCCGCATAATAGTATATACTATGCCGCAATGGTGCTGAAGATGGAAGCAATACGTCTTGATTATACAAATACAAATGATTTAACCCGCGAACAAATTCAAGAAGTAATTACAAAATATAATGGAGACCCATCCTATGGCGCAGCTACAATCTTGTACTATGATGCATTTCAAGAATGTCTTATGGAGGACGCGATGGACTAACTGTTTAAGGAGAGATAAACATGCATAAAGGGAAGACTTATATAATGTTCACAGTTATAGTGGCATTAGCTGTGTCAACAATGCTGATAATTATATTAAATAACAATGTAATTTTGCTTGATCGACATAACATTAATGTTCCTACCGATATAACTGCTGAAAATGCATACGATTTTGTTCTTGCACTTGCTGAAAAAAATCAGCATGCTATACCATTTTATTTATTACTGGACATTGCTCCGAATTCGGATTTTCCTTTATTTTCCATATACAGCTATGAAAAGATGGGAAATAGTGGACTGTTTTGTGTTCACACTTATGATTTCTGCAAAGAATATGTTGTACAATCAAAATATATTGCAAATGCTCAAAATTTTAAAGATTGGGCACCTAATTTATGGTTATCAAGCGACTCAGGTTTTTCACAAAAGGCCAAAAGAGTATATGCAGGAGCACTGTTAGACATAAAAGCTAACGCAGAAACAGCAATAGCCTTTCCTCTTGCATATTGTGGTTCCGTAGTGTATACCAACTCAGGATTTATATATACAGTCGAATGATTTTCTTGCAGCCTGGTGGCGGCTTGTACCTCACGGCACAAACCGCCACTGGGCTGGCTTTTATTCCCCACTCTATCTACTACACAATTTTCCAACACACTACTAACAGGAGGTATTAACCATGAACGAACTTTTCCTTTCCGGCACGATTCTCACTCTTGTCAAGACACCCACGACGGGTGACACCTCGCACGTCGTCTGCCAGCTGCGGTATTCGCACCGCAATCGGCAGCAGCAGGTGATTCACGAAACCTACACGGTTCATGCGTGGAATCGCCTTGCAGACTGGGCGGTGCAGACGCTGAAACCCGGTGCGCGGGTGTATGTCAAGGGGTATTTGACGCAGAAGTTGCGCGGCGATGTTGTTATGACAGAGGTCACCGCCGCGCAGTTTTTTGTCCAGTCCCCTGCTGGGATGGATGCGGAGAATCAGCTGGCAAGCTGATGAAAACAATCAGTGCTTCGTAAACAACGTTTGTATATACAGGATAAGAATGTAAAACGGAATGGCGGCGGCTTTCTTTCGGATGCGTCGCGCGGCATCGTTCACGGTGCTGCGCTCCACGCCTAACACAGCTGCGGTTTCTTCGGCGGTTTTGTCATTTTGGTAGTATTCTATATACACGCTGTGCTCCAGCGGTGTCAGGCGGCTTTGCAGCTCATCAAGAAATTCGACTGCTTCCGTCTGACTAAGCCAGCGCAGCAGGCTGTCTTGAACAGGCGTGGCGACGATATTCTCGCTAAGCTCAACCACTTTGCCGACGTTGCGATGCTCCGTGTAGGCACGGCGATAAAGAGCCTTGCATTCCTTGGAACAGGCGACGACAAACCAACCGATGAGATTCTCATGGTACTCCAACTTTTCTTTTTTCTCCCATGCCTGCAGCATAACACGTTGGACAATATCCTCCGGCCCCAGACCGTGAATTGTCTGACCGTGCAGGAGGACATTGCATAGGAGAACAAAATCTTTCATGTTATTTTCATAAATTGTTTCGACACGGTATTTCTGCATGATTCCTCACCTTCTCCCCCAGCAAGTCGTGGATTCAGGGGAAATTCGCACTGTGATGTGTCAATCATCCTGTTCTGATTGCAGAACAAAACACACCATTATATTGTAAATGAAAATCCTACATCGTAAAGATGCTTATAAGTCAGAGTTAATGCCATTGGATTGCTTTTGAGCAAATTTATTTATATGTCCGAACGATCACAAGAAAACAATGCGACAAAGTTCGCTATACTGATACAAAACAGGAGGTCACATGCCAAACATTTCATCCCTTGAGCTGATTGCGCAGTTCCAAACGGCACTGCGTGATGGCTGGGGGTACATCTACGGCGCGTCGGGCGAAATCTGGACGCAGGCACAGCAGAACGCCGCGAGCCGTGAACAGACAAAGAAATATGGTCAAAAGTGGGTCGGACACCGCGTGGCGGACTGCTCCGGCCTTTTTGCGTGGGCGTTTCGGCAGCTCGGCGGGTACTGCTATCACGGCAGCAACACCATGTTCCGCCGTTACAGCAGCGCATCCGGCAGCCTGGCCGCCGGAAAACGAACCGATGGCGAGCCGCTCAAACCCGGCACTGCCGTCTACAAATTCAACGCCTCGGAGGGGTATCACCACGTCGGATTGTACATCGGCGAGGGCGGAGTCATCGAAGCCAAAGGCACGGCGTATGGCGTGGCCACGTCGAAAATCGGCAGTGGATGGACACATTGGGGCGAGCTGAAAGGCGTGGATTACGCCGAAAAAGGAGAACAAATTGCAATGAGTCATACTATTTTCGGATTCAACTGCGCCATCTGCTTGCGCCTTTTTGATTCTGTCGTCCGCTCATTCCACTTAGCGTAGCGCTGCTACGCTGCGTTTCATTCGCGTTAGCCAGAATACAAAAATTCGCGGCGCATCTTGGCTCATTTTCATCCGAAAATAGTATAAACCGAAATTAGCGGTCGTGACGACGGCATCCGGCAGCCTGAACATGCGCAAAACGGCGAGCAAGTCCGCCGAAGTGATTACGAAAATCCCGCAGGGCGCAACCGTAACTGTTCTTATGGAAGCGGATGACTGGTGGCGCGTGCAGTACAAAAATAGCACCGGCTGGTGCGCGGCGGAGTTCCTCACGAAACAGGAAAACGCGGATAATCAGGCACGGATGAGCATCCGAATCGTCGATAGCGCCGGAAACGTGTTTGAACCTGCGGGTGATTTTACGGTGAAGGTGGCGAGCGCAGATGTGGGCGATTCTTGAACAGCTGCGCGACCACGCGACAACCATCGCTGGACTTGTGACGGCGCTGACGCTGATGTACAGCTGGTTCCGGAAGCCGATGAAGCAGCTGATTGCAAGGGAACAGCAGCAGGAGGAAGATCTTGCGATTCTGACATGGGCGTTTTTGCAGAATGCGCATGACAACTATACGCGGCAGGGCTGGTGTACTGCGGCGGAAAAAGAGCAGGTGCTGAATATGCACAAAAGTTACGCGGCGAAAGGACGCAATCACCTGTCCGCAAGCTACGAACAGGACATTCTTGCTCTGCCGGAAACGCCGCCAGGGAGGCGAAGCAAATGACGAAGCAGAAAGCATACGTCCAGTTCAGCAAACGAATTGTTCTTTTGGTCACTATCGCAGTGACAGTGATTTCGCTGCTGGCGGTGGTGCTGTGCTTTTTCCGCAGCGACACGGACGCGCTGGTCAGCACGGTTCGGACGTATATCAACTATGCGACGATTGTTTTCGCAGCGTACAGCGGCAACTCGGTGTTCGAGAAGTGGCTGACGCAGGGGAAGAGCGGCGAGGCGGCTGAGAATACGGCTGAAGCGTAAGGCAATATTCCTTGCAGCAATTCTTGTAAAATATCAAAAGTGCCCATCAGCAGTCGTGCTATTCGCCGCCTGCTGATGGGCATTTTTGTTTATTCCTTTTGAGCAGCAACACGTTTGCTATCCATTGCTAATGTTGCCATTAGCAGTTCCCGCGATTCTTCTTGGAAGCCAATCAGTTCATTCCAATTGCTGCTTTTTACGGCGGTAATCAATTCCTGCCTGATTTCCTCGTTGGGAATGAATGCCGTTTCGGAATCCTCGTTATATCCCAAATGGTAAACTCATCAAAGTTATTTAGCGCAGACTGTGTTTTTCCTTTCCTGATAGGAAGAATGCCTGTCAGATAAGCCAGCTGAATACACTTCGTCGGCTCTGTTTCCTTAAACATGCCTCGAAGAAAGTTGATGTAATCTTCCTGTACCTTCGCATTGGCAGCTTCGTCACGAATCAGAACATCCCATTCGTCAATAATAATGATGAATTTCTGACCTGTCTTTTCTTTCACCTGTGAAAGGGCATTCGGCAGCGTTGCAGCATTCTCTGTAAGTACAGATGGATAGATTTCTCGGAGTTCAGCCAGCACGCTGCTTGTAATGTACGCTGCAACATGCGCCGCGTCAACGCAGTTTGCCAGAAACCACTGAACGTCGATGTGAATCACGTCGTATTTGTTTAGATGCTTCTTGAAGTCGGCAGACTTGCTGATTTCCAATCCGGCGAACATTGCTTCCGAGTCGCAGCCCTTGCTGTAATACGCCGTCAGCATATTGGCGGTGATGGACTTCCCGAACCGCCGCGGACGGCTGTTGCAGATATACCCTTCCATCGTGCCAAGAACGCGATTGATGTATGCAATCATACCGGTTTTGTCAACATAAATTTGCGAGTTCAGCGCAACCTGAAAAGCGCTGTTGTTCGGATTCACAAAGCGCCCCATTGCCTCTGCTCCTTTCCGAAGGATGTTTGCTGAGGTTTTGATTTCTGTGACTGCTCAAATGAAATCACCCCTTAACCTGCTCTTATTTTACTATTGATTTCGGGAAATAGCAAGGAAATCGTAGGACGGGCAGCATCAATTTTTCAATACGAAGGAATGCACTCTGCAACGATATTTCAAGAGAAACGGGGAAAATCTTCATTTTTGTAAGCAATGATTGAAAGTATAGTTAGAATGTTTGCCGACAAAGATGAAGATTTCTGCTGCAAAATTGCATAAGGCAATTGATACTATTTCCAGATTCGCCTGCGCTATCTGCTTGCACCTTTTCCGTTCTGGCGTCCGGTCGTTCCATTTAGCGTAGCGCTGCTACGCTGCATTTCACTCCCGTTAGCCAGAACGAAAAATTCGCGGCGCATATTAGCGCATTCTCATCTGGAAATAGTATAAAATGCTAATCAAGACGAAAGAAACTGCTTTTAAGTTGCGACTTCTGGATTTTCCGCCATCATCAGCATTGGCTATGAAAAAAGATATATTTTTTTTGCCATTGACGGTACATCCTACTCTGTTCTTCATGACCGCACCTCACGATACTTTCGCTCCAGTCCTTCCGTTTTCTCCCGAATTTCCTCTGCAATCTGTTTGCATACTTTTGTCGGCATTCCAGCCACTCGTCCTACTGCTAATACGTCCTTCATGCCGGGGTCACGCCCATTGCCATTCACCGTGGTCGTGTGTTCACCATAATACGTTGTACTCCAATGCCGATGTCTACGGGCATTCAAGGATTATCAACTCTTGAAAATGTTCTCCACGATATGCGTCATTCCCTGTTGTCGCAATCCAATACTGGCATTTCTCGCGCCAACGCCCTCAAACTGGCATTTGCCGGAATAATAAAATTGCTCTTATACTTTCCATGTTGCATTGCAATGAACTTGACATTCCTATGCGAAAAACGATGAAATTACTGGAAAATATTCTTCAACTTTGGAAAACAACAAGTTAATCTGACTGAGTAGCCAGTCGATGTAAACTGGTGCGGTAGTGAATACAGGCTGACTGTATATTGCAAAAAAAGCAGCGAAACTTTCATTTTTGCAATCAAATATTGAAAGTATAGTTCCATGATGGCTATGCATGCGTCATTTTCCAAGGGGAAGAATACTTACTTGATATTGCTCTTCGGCGCGGGACTTTCTTTTCGCAGGGCGTTTTGCTATAATAGAATTGCTTTTTGCTTGCGCGACGTCGTTCGCCGCCTTTTTTGCGCAGGTTCGGTGTGACGCGGACGTTTTGCGCGAAATAATGAAAGAATGTCGCAACTGGTGAAGTAAAGAAAAGAAAAAAACAAAAACGCCCTTTGCGCGAATATATCATTTTGTGTTCATTTGTGCTATTGTGTCAAAGATATTCCATTGTTTCTGGTGAAAATTTGTGCTATACTATTATTAACAGAACCGATAGGAATTCGGTTCAACAATTGCAAAGGAGGCTTCCCTATGAAGAAATTCCTCTCCGTCGTATCTCTGCTGATGGCGCTCATGATGCTCTGCACCAGCGCGCTGGCGAACGAACAGAAATATGATGAACCCGTGACGGTGCATTTCGTTCGTTCCACGGACGACACGCTCGACGCGAACTACTTCTCGCAGCATCCTGACAAGACCATGACCGACAACCTCTGGTGCGATCTGTTCCGCGACGAGCTGAACATCAACGTGGAATACGACTGGATCGTGAAGAGCGGCGACGAATACAACCAGAAGCTGGCTGCGGAGCTGGCCGTCGGCGCCATTCCGGAGTTCGTGAACGTGACCGCTCTGCAAGCCAAGCAGCTGTATGAGGCGGGTCTGATTATGCCGCTCGACGAAATCTACAACGAGTACGCAACCGAGCAGACCAAGCGCGTCATGCTGGAAACCGGCACTTCTCCCTTTGACGCGGTCACCTTCGACGGTCAGCTTTACGCGCTGCCCGTGGTAGACGCAACGCTGATGATTGCCGACCTGATGTGGATTCGCACGGACTGGCTGGAAAAGCTGAACCTGCCCGTTCCCACCACCATGGACGAGCTGATTGCTACGGCGAAGGCCTTCGCTGAGGCTGACTTCGACGGCAACGGCGTGAACGACACCATCGGCATGGCCGTGTCCAAGACGCCTTGGGATCAGCTGTTCACGCTGAAGGGCTTCTTCAATGCGTTCGATTCCTATCCCGAAATCTGGGTGGACGACGGCACGGGCAAGCTGGTGTATGGCTCTACGCTGCCCGGTACCAAGGACGCGCTGGCGACGCTGCATCAGATGTATGTGGACGGTCTGCTGGATCCTGAATTTGCCGTTAAGGACGACGGCAAGGTGGCGGAAGCGACCACTTCCGGCAAGTGCGGCATCATGTTTGGCGCACAGTGGAACTCTATTTACCCCCTGCAGAACAGCAAGAACCTTGAGCCCGAAGGACAGTGGCAGGCGTTCCCCATCGTAACGGCTACCGACCACAAGGCGAAGGCGCAGACGGACGTCGGCACTACCGCTTGGACCGTGGTTCGCAAGGACTGCGAGCATCCCGAAGCCGTTGTGAAGATGTACAACCTCTTCATCGACAAGTGCTGGGGCCCCAACAACGAGAACGGCGTGTACTACGCGCCCCTGGATTCCGAATCCATCTGGAAGCTGTCCCCTGTGACCCCCACCAAGCCTGACAAGAACCTGAAAGCTTTCCTCGATCTGGAAGCGGCGCGTCAGTCCGGCGATTTCTCTCAGGTCACCGGTGAAGGCTACTCCATCCTTCAGAAGCTTCAGGCGTTTGAATCCGGCTCCGAGGAAGGCTTCGCCCTGTGGGGCTGGGAGCGCATCTACGGTGCGGAAGGCGCTTACGGCGTGCTGAACTACTACCAGGAAAACAATCTGACGCAGGACATGATGTTCGTTGGCGCACCCACCGAAAGCATGACCCTGTACATGAGCTACCTCAAGGACCTGCAGAACGAAACCTTCGTGAAGATCATCACCGGCGAGGAAACCATTGACGCTTTCGACCAGTTTGTGGAAAACTTCTACGCCAACGGCGGCGACGCGATTACTGAAGAAGTCAACGCATGGTATGCTTCCTTGAAGTAATCTGACCGGTTGACTAACGGGGGCTGGTGACAACATCAGCCCCCGCTTTCAAATCAATTCCAGCAGGGGGTGACGACTGTGGAAAAAAGCATTGTAAGCAAAAATTACGTCAACCTGAAGCGCGTTCGGAGAAGAAAACGCTTGTGGCGCGAGCTGCCTTTTCATCTAATGCTGCTGCCCGGCGTTATTCTTGTCTTCATCTATATGTACCTTCCCATGATTGGGCTGAAGATCGCATTTGAGAACTTTATTCCGGCGAAGGGACTGTTTGGTCCTCAGAAATTTGTCGGCATGAGGAACTTCCAAATGCTGCTGCGAAATCCCCAGACGATGCCTGCGCTCCGCAACACGATCATCATCTCGGCGTGGAAAATGGCACTGCATCTGCTCGTGCCTGTCATCGTGTCCATTTTGCTCAATGAGATTCGAAGCAATGCCTTCCGGCGCATCTCGCAAACCTTGATTTATCTGCCCCACTTCCTGAGCTGGATTATTCTGGCGGGTATTATGATTGACCTGCTGTCGCCCAATGGCGGTCTTGTCAATCGCTTCCTGGGGCTATTCGGCGCTGAACCGATTTTCTTCCTTGGCAGCAACAAATGGTTCCGATTTACGCTGGTGTTTACCGACGTATGGAAGGAATTTGGCTTTGGTACGATTGTGTATCTGGCTGCTATTACCAACATTGATCCCACCCAGTATGAAGCCGCGACCATTGACGGCGCCAACCGCTTTCAGCGGATCATGCATGTCACCTTGCCCAATATGCGCATGATTATCGTGCTGATGATGGTGCTGAGCCTTGGCAACGTGCTCAATGCCGGTTTTGATCAGGTTTATAACATGTACAGCGAGGCTGTTTATCCCACCGGCGATATTCTGGATACGTTCATTTATCGCCTGAGCTTTAAGAACGGTCTGTGGGGACAGTCCGCCGCTGTGAGCATGTTCAAATCCGTTGTATCGACACTCTTTATCTCTGTAAGCTATCTGTGTGCCTACAAGTTCGCAGATTACAGAGTTTTCTGATGAGGAGGCGCGTGGTATGGTTAAGTCAAAGAGCTTCGGAGCCCGGGTATTCGTTGTGGTCAACGCCCTGGTAATCGGTTTGCTGGCCGCGTCTTGCCTGATTCCGCTGATTCACGTATTCGCCATCTCCCTGTCAGATAAGTCCTCTGCCTCCGGCGGACTGGTTGCGCTGTGGCCGGTGAAGTTCACGCTGGAAAGCTATAAGTATGTCATCAACCGCGCTCCCTTCTGGACGGCGATGCTTGTTTCGCTCAAGCGCGTGCTGGTCGGCGTGAGCCTGAACATGTTTTTCTGCATCATTTGCGCCTATCCGCTGAGCAAGGAAAGAAACCAGTTCCGCGCCCGCACGGCGTATGCATGGTTTTTCTTCATTACCATGCTGGTTTCCGGCGGCATGATTCCGCTGTACATGGTCATTAACCTTACTGGACTCAAGGGAACCTTCTGGTCGCTGGTGATTCCCGGCGCTGTCCCTGTGTACAACATTATTCTGCTGCTGAATTTCTTCCGTCAGACGCCCCGAGAGCTGGAGGAGGCCGCCATCATGGACGGCGCCAGCCAGTGGCGCATTCTGTGGCAGATCTTTGTGCCCACCTCCAAGGCGGCGCTCGCCACCGTCGCCCTGTACTCCACTGTGTATCACTGGAACGAATGGTTCAACGGCATCATCTACAGCAGAGGTCCGGAGCAATATCCTTTGCAGAGCTACATGCGAACCATCGTCATTGACCAGAAACTCACGCAGATGGGCGCCGGCGACTGGGAGGCGCTTGCCTTGGTATCCGACAAAACCGTGAAATGCGCTATGATTTTTGTAGCATGCTTCCCGATGCTGGTGCTGTATCCTTTCTTGCAGCGCTACTTCGTCAAGGGCATGGTGCTGGGGTCTGTGAAGGGATAATTGCGCATGCATAAACAGCCGCTGGGTCTAAATCGCCGTGGGTTCATCCGCCTGCTGGCCATCACGGTCGCCGTGGTGCTGGTGTTCTATGCCATCGGGCTTTACCTGAACCATATGGGATTGCAGACCCTTCATGGGAACATGGAGGCGCTTAGCGAACGGGAATGCAGCTATATTGCGTCGCAAATCAATCTGGAGGTCGGAAATCTGATTACCCAGTGTCAGGAGCTTGCGGCGGATAAGGAGCTGCTGCGGTATGTGATCGCCTATCCGCGGCTCAGCGACTATCAGCGTATCGCCAGCATTAGCGGGCTGTCTGATAAGCTGCTCCGCATGAAGCGCTCGTGTGATTTGCTGGAAAACGCAAAGATCCTGCTGCCGCAGATCGACCGCGTTATCTCGACGGAAAAATCCATCTATGATACGATGGATCGGAGCGAATACGCGACTTTCCGGCAATTGGTGGACGGAAAGCTGCTGCGCATCGCAGAGCATGGGGACAATCTGTACATGCTTTGCAGCTCTGTAACGCGGGGCGAGCCGATGTTCCTCATTTCTGTCTGCATATCGCCGGAACGTCTCGAACGGCGAATGCGCCTGTTGGCCAGCGAAAACGCGCTGGACATGACGCTGTATACGCCGGAAGGCACGGTGTTTTTCAGTGCCGGAACGGAAAATGGGTTGCTGTCCGCCGGAAAGGAGGGCAGCAGCCTTTTGGGCGTGCAGGGGGAAAGCACTTTTTCCGCAGAGGCGGAAATACCGCTGCTGCATCTTACGCTTCGCTGTGTCGGCACGATAGCGGATGAATTGCAGCCGCTGATGCGCCATCGTATGTGGGTCTGCCTGCTGACCGCGCTGGCGCTGGTGCTGCTGGTTATTTATCTTACCTATTTCCGGCGATATATCCTTCAGCCGCTGGACACCATTGCCGATTCCCTGCGTCAGGCGGGCGAAACGGGACATTTCCATATTGACCGCTCGGATGCGGGCTTTGACGACCTCTACGCCCAGTTTAACTCCATGATGGAGAATCTGGAAAGCCTCAAGGCGCAGGTTTATGAGGAACGGCTGCGCGCACAGCAGGCGGAGATTCGGCAGCTGCAAATGCAAATCAATCCGCATTTCTTTTACAACACGCTCTTTATGGTCTACCGCATGGCGCAGCAGGACGGCAACGAAGACATTGCGCGGCTGAGCCTGAATCTGAGCCGCTATTACCGCTACATCACGACCATTCCGGAGCATGACGTTCCCCTGCGCGACGAGGTGAACCATATCAGACAGTACTTGGAAATTCAAGGGATGCGTTTTTCTCCGCGGGTGCGCGTGCATATGAACGAGCTGCCGGAGGAAATCGCGCAGGAAAACATACCGCCGCTGATTCTTCAGCCGGTGGTGGAGAATGCCTTTGTGCATGGCGTGAAGAACAAGCAAAGCGGCGGCGTGGTGGAGGTCAGCTTTATCATGGAGCAGGATCGCTTCGGCGTAACGGTATATGATAACGGCGGAACGATGGATGCGGAGAACGTGCGCCGCCTGGACGAGCGAATGCGCGCCGGAGAACTGGCGGAGGGCAGCGCGCTGTATAACCTGTATCGCCGCATGGAGCTGCTCTACGGTGATCATTATGAGCTGAAACTGGAAAGCTTTGCGGACGGATTGTCTGTGACAATCCTATTCCCGAGGACAGGGAGGTGAGGCGGCGTGGAATCGCTTCTTATTGTCGATGACGAGGTTATCATTGCCGACGGATTGTACCATATGCTTCAGGAGGTGTTTCAGGACAGGCTGGAGGTTCGCCGCTGCTACAGCTGCGACGAGGCGTGCGCCGTGCTGAACCGCAACCGCGTGGATATTCTGCTGACCGATATTGAAATGCCCGGAGCGTCGGGGCTGGAGCTTCACCGCATGGTGCGCGAACGCTGGCCGATGACCCGCGTTATCTACCTGACCGGCTATTCCGATTTTGATTATGCGCGTCGAGCGCTGAAGCAGCGTGCGTTTGCGTATGTACTCAAAAGCGAAGGCGACCAAGTGCTTATCAGCACGGTGGAAAGAGCGGTAGAGAACCTGCAGGAGGAAAGCGCGAGGCTGATGCGGCAGGCGGCGGTGGCGAGCGAATATGCAAGGCAGCTGCGGCAGCTGGTGTTCCATGCCATGCACGGCGGACAGCTGCAGGAGGAATCGCTGCTTGCCGCCATCAAGAACAGCGGTTTTCCCTTTGACGCACATCGACCGGTGCGTATGGGATATGGCATGTTCGGCGCAGCCATGCGCCCCGAGCTTCTGCATCAGTCGATGAACCTGATCGAGGAGCTGATGCGCCCCCATTTGCCGATGCTGCTGACCGACATGAATGCCCGCTGCTTCTCCATTGTGTTTCAGCCCTCGGAGGAGGACAGCGCGCTGCTGGAGGGACACCTGGAGAATGCGCAGCGGATGATCGAGCAGCAGGGACAGCAGCTGACGGTCTGCCTGATGGACTGCGAAACAGAATGGAAGGCATTGGGGAAGGGAGCGGCGCAGATGCTGGAGCTGATCAATCAGGTCAGCCCCGCGTCCGGCGAACTGGTCACGCTGCACGCGACGCAGGCGCAGCCAACGTCCTCGATGCCGCTGGTATCCGTCAGCGACGGACAGGCAAGCCTTATCCGCATGAAGGAATACCTGCTTACCGGTCAGGAGGATCTCTTTGCTGAAGAAACCCCGCGTTTTTTTCAGCTTCTGGCAGATACCAGCGATAAGCGAAGCACCGATGAGCTTTACGAGGCGCTGGCGCAGTTCATGCGCGATTGCAGCGGCGCCTTCCTGACGGGCGATATTGCGTCGCCCGCGCTGGAAAGGCTGGTAATTAAGCCCAGAACGCCGCTCAGCGAGCTACAGCGCAAGCTGAACCATCTGGCGCAGGAGGTATTCAATGCACGCTCCAAAAAGCAAATGCACCGTCAGCGACACATTGTGCGGCAGATTGACCAGTATATAGCCGAGCATCTAAGCGGCGATTTGTCGCTCACCGCGATTGCGGACGCGCTGCATTTCCATCCCACCTACATTTCGCGTGTGTACCGTGAATGCAGCAGCGTGTCGTTCAGCGACAGCATTGCACAGTCCCGGCTGAAGAAGGCGTGCAGCCTCCTCAGCGAAACCGACCAGTCCATCGCCTCTATTGCGGAGCAGACGGGCTTCAATACCGCCAACTATTTTGCCCGATGGTTCCGGAAATGGATGGGCTGCACCGCGCAGGAGTATCGGGAACGCTCGCGAGATCATGCGTAATACGATTTCCTGATTCAACTGCGACATCTGCTCGCGCCTTTTCTGCTCTGGCGTCTGCTCATTCCAGTCAGGAATGATGCGGTCAGGATGAATGGTGTTGAAGTTGGCATTGCGGTTGACTTTCCGCTTTACTTCCACTCTGTTATGATCATATACGCATTTTTGTCTAACAAATTCCGACGTTGGCGAAGGGGACTAGATAAAACGACATGGCAGCAAACATTGATTTATCGAAAGCGGAGCATGCTTATTTATATCTGTCGCCGTTGTAATGAAAAGCGGAGGCTGCACATGAATCCCTCGGTATATTCAAAATACATGCAATAAACGGTGCAAAAAAGCACATATTTTCAATTTGGTAGCGAAAAACGACAGTTTGGTCGAAGAACAATCCATTGCTTCTTTCTGTGGTTATAATAAAATCAGATCTTCGGGGAGTTTCCAATTGCCGCTATAGGAGGTGCACCCTGGCGGAGGATTGAGAGCTCGAAGTTCCCCGAGAATAATCTGGGTTGTTTGTTCACACAGCGGAAAGAAAACAATGGAGGTATCATTGATGAAGATCAACACGAAGCGGGTAGTCAGCGTGATCATCACAGCCGTGATGATGGTTGTGATGTTGCCCAGCTTTGCCATGGGCGAAAGCGGCAAGAAGTATACCGAAACACTGCAGCCGGAAGGCTGGACACTGGTTGAAAATGAAGGCGGCGCAACCCTGAGTTACACCAAGGGCGGCGGCGTGGATCTGATTGAAGTGGATGGTTACGCCTTCAAGGACTTGGATCGTGACGGCGAACTGGACGTGTTTGAAGACTGGCGCGTAGACTACAAAGAACGCTCCCGCGACCTGGTCACGAACGGCGGCCTGAGTCTGGAATTCCAGTTGGGCTTGAAAATGAACCCCTTTAGCGTCGGCACTCCTGCCAAAACCCTGGCGGATACCACCAAGACTGCGCTGGATCTGGGTTATCGCCACATCCGTTTCAGCTCCGTAGGCGCTGAATTGATCACCACCTGGAACAACGAGATTCAGAAGCACATCGAAGCAAATACCGACGTGGTTGCTATCCCTGCCACCTTCATTGCCGACCCGCTGGAAGGCAACGGCGTGACCGACTGGCCCGGCAACCTGGCGCTGGCCGCCACCTTCGATCCGGAATTGGCCCATGAATATGGCCGTACCTTGTCCAAGGAATGGCATTCCATGAACCTGACCATGAACGTCGGCCCCCAGGTTGACCTGGCGACTGAACCCCGGTGGTCCCGCAACGACATGACCTTTGGCGAGGATCCTCAGCTTTCTATCGACATGACCCGCGCCATGATCAACGCCTGGCAGTCCACCTACGACGATGACGGCAACGACCTGGGCTGGGGCAAGGACTCCGTCAATATCCAGGTGAAGCACATCATGAGCGAGGGCGCCGGCGAGGGCGGCCGTGAAGCCCATACGCTGGACGGAGCTTACGCCGTGTATCCCGGCGGCCAGTTCTATACCAGCATCTTGCCTTACTTCGCGGCGCAGGATCTGCCCGGCAAGACTGGCATGGTGTCCTCCGCAATGACCAGTTTCTCCATCGGCGTGGATGAAAATGGCGACTCCGTCCTGGGCGAGCGCGTTTCAACCAGCTACAACGCCGAAAAGATCAACGGCCTATGGCGCGCTGCCAACGGCTGGGACGGCTACATCCTGACGGACTTCAACACCCACGTTGATAAGTGCTTCGGCATGGAAGAATACACCGTTCCGCAGCGCCTTTGGCTGGAACTGGAAGCCGGCATCGACGCCTGGGGCAATATGGGCGGCAAATATGAAGAAGATATTGCCGTTGCTGTGGAAGCCTACAACTATGGTGTGGAACGCCTGGGAAAGGAAGCTGCCGACCAGATCATTTTCGACAGTACCCGCCACATTCTGGACACCCTCTTCAACGTGGGCGTCGTGGATAACCCCTATGTTTCCGAAGCGGTTGCCGCTTCCGTGCCCAATAACGAAGAACATACCGCCATGGCTCGCGAAGCGCTGCTCAAGTCCATCGTGATGCTCAAGAATACTGACAACAGCGTGATCAAGCCTGCGGGCGATGAAAAGTTGACCGTTTATATTCCCTACAAGTACTCTCCCGCAACCACGAGCCGCCGCGGCACCACCCCCGCTTCCTTCGCTCCTTCAATGGATATTGCCGTGGCCTCTCAGTACTTCAACGTGATCACTGACACAGTTGGAACGCCCAGCGGTGAAGGAAACACCTATCTGCCCGGGGACGTAATCCGCGCTTCCGCCGAGGACATCGCGAAGGCCGATCTGGTAATCGTACGCGTCGCCAGCCCCAAAAGCAACGCTCCCACCACCGGCTATGACGAAAACATGAAGGTACCCGCTGACTACGAGTACATTCCCCGTTCCCTGCAGTATCGTCCTTACACCGCCGATAACATGTACGTCCGCTTCGAGTCCATCGGCGGCCAGATTACGCTGGAAGCCTTCGAGGGCGTCTACGGCACTGAGTACGATTATGTAAAGGAAAACCGCTCTTACTTCGGCAAGACCGGCACCGTCAGCAACGAGGCGGATCTGGACTTCGTACTGGAAATCGACGAGCTCACCGGCGATGTTCCCCTGGTGCTGGTGATGAACCTCAACAGTTCCATGGTGTGGTCCGAAATCGAGCCCTCCGCGGACGCAATCCTGGTATCCTTCGGCGGCGGCCGCACCCACTCCGCCCGCGACGAGATCCTCTTTGAAATCATCGCCGGCAACTATGAGCCCTCCGCCCTGCTGCCCATGCAGCAGCCCCTCGATATGGAAACCGTGGAAGCCCAGTACGAGGACGTGCCCCGGGATATGGACTGCTATGTGGACGCCGACGGCAACACCTACGATTTCACCTTCGGCCTCAACTGGAGCGGTGTGATCGACGACGAGCGCGTGGCCAAGTACAACGTGCCTCCCATCGTCGGCACCAATCCTCTGGAATAAATCAGATACATCAATTGGTTCCCTGCAAGGAGGCAGGGCGTGCCGGGCTGATTGACCCGGCACCCCGCCAAATTTGACGGCGGCAGGCCGTTCGTCTGAACGCCGTCGTCAACCTGCGGAAAACGCTCCGAAAGCGCATGGACGCTCGGCGGGAAGCGAAGGAATCGATAGATCGTTTTTGAATCCTCCTTTCTCTCAAACCTGATCAAATTCCTTTCTTCTCCGCTGTGCTTCATGACAGCGGCGGCGTCTGGTGCTGCAAGCCATTCCTGCATTCGCAAATTGGCTTTCTCCCCGGCGCCGTTTTCTTTCTGAACGACTGATCCATCAAGATAAGGAGCATGCGTATGCGAAAGGTGAGAATAACAACCGGGCTGTCATGTCTGATGGCTTTCATCCTGTGCTTCGTGATATTCGGCTCGAACCTGGCCATGAGCTATGATACCGTTGTCAACGGCATGCTTGGCGTGCAGACCAGCAAAGTCATCAACGATGAAAGTGTCGAGGATGAGGATACGATATATTATAAGAGCGCTTATGGCGACATCAACGCAAAAACGCTTAAGGTACTCAAGGAAGACACCTATACGGAGGCAGTGCAGGAGCAGGAAGAAGGCACCGTATTGCTTTACAATAAGGACAACGCTCTGCCGCTAAGCAAGGATGAGCAAATATCTCTGTTTGGCCATGCAGTCGTGCAGCCCTTGTACCGCAATCAATCTGCTGGTTCCCGCGCCTATTCCACTAAAACGGGCGTTGACCTGTATAAGGCGCTGGGCACCCTGAAATTCAAGGTGAACCCCAAGCTGTACAACGCATACCGCCAAAGCAAGACCGAGAGAAAAACCGGCGCAGGCACGTTCTTTGCGGAAAACGCCGATCCGTCCGCATTATGGTCGCTGGGTGAGGAACCCATCAGTTTCTACACTGACGATGTGAAATCCTCCTGGGCAACCGGCTTTAACGACGTAGCTATCGTGATGCTGGCCCGGGAGGGCGGCGAAGGCGTAGAGCTCTACACCCAAACCCCCACGGAAGGCATCAGTCAGCTGGCGCTGAGCCAGGATGAAAAAGATTTGCTGGCCATGATTCGGGATTCCGGCTCGTTCAAGAAAACCGTTGTGCTGCTTAATACAGGCAACCCCATGGAGGTAAACTGGGTCGAGGAGTACGACGTGGACGCTGTGCTGTGGATTGGCTGTCCGGGTGAAAAAGGCTTCATCGGCGTGGCGAACATCCTGATTGGCAACGCCAATCCCTCCGGCAAACTGGTGGACACCTATGCGGTCAGTTCCCTGTCCGCCCCAGCCGTGGTCAATAATACCTTCAACAACCAGCAATGGGCCAACCTGACAGAAGCGCTGCAGAAATCCTCCTCCAACGCTTCCGAAATTTCCTATTACACCGTGCAGACCGAGGGAATCTATATCGGTTATAAGTATTACGAAACCCGGTATGAGGATCAGGTGCTGGGGCGGTTCAACGCCACCGGTTCCGCAGGATCCATTGATGGCGGTGCCTGGGACTATGCCAAGAAGGTTTCCTATCCCTTCGGTTATGGCCTGAGCTATACCACCTTCGATCAGAAGCTGGACAGCGTGACGGTGGAAGATAAAACCGTGACGGTGACAGTCACCGTTACGAACACCGGCAGCGTGCCCGGCAAGAGCGTGGTGCAGGTGTATGCCCAAACGCCCTATGGCGAATATGAGCAGAAAAACAAGGTAGAAAAATCCTCCATCCAGCTTTTGGATTACGGCAAGACTGCCCTGCTGCAGCCCGGCGCTTCCGAAACGCTGACAATCGTATGCGACAAGTATCTGCTGGCCAGCTATGATTATACAAACGCAAAGGGCTATATCCTCAGCGAAGGCGATTATTACATCGCTATCGGCGATGATGCGCACGACACCCTGAACAACGTACTGGCCGCCAAAGGTGCCACCGGTATGGTAGATGTGCAGGGCAATCCCACGGAAGGCACGGCGGCCAAGGCTTTCCACTTCACCGGCAGCTTTGACGATGAAACCTACCGCTATTCCGCCGCAGGCGTGAGGGTGACCAATCAGTTTGAGGACGCGGACGTGAATTACTGGTATCCCGATTTGGTCACCTATCTGTCCCGAAGTGACTGGCAGGGCACCTATCCTGTTCAGCCTGTAGTGGGTCTGACCCTGAACGATGAAATGATTCGGATCCTGGATGGCAAGATTTATGAAAAGCCCGACAATGCTCCCGCCGTGGATTCCATTCCCCAGGGCGACCAGCAGGGCATCATGCTGATTACCATGAAGGGGCTGGATTACAACGACGACCTGTGGGAAACCTTCATCAGCCAGATGACCATTGAAGAAATGGCTGCATTGATTGCCAACAACTTTGGCACGGAAGCCGTTGATTCCGTTGGTAAGCCCGCTACCCCCGCGGGGGATGGCCCGGACGGCATCGGCGGTTATACCGATAACTATTCCGCCGAACTGGGGAAGGGTTTGAAAACCACGTCCTATCCCAATGAAAGCCTGCTGACCGCCGCCTTCAACAAGGACTTGCTGGATAAGCGCGGCGCGTTGCTGGGCGAAGAAGGTTTGTTCATGGGCCTGGTGGAAATCTGGGGCCCCGGCTGCAACCTGCACCGCACCCCCTTTGGCGGCCGCAGCTTTGAATACTTTTCCGAGGATGCCAACCTGAATTATCTGGCGGCCTCCCATATCGTGTCCGCAATCGAGGAAAAGGGCGTGCACGCCGGTCCCAAGCATTTGACTGGCAACGATCAGGAGAATAACCGTCAAGGCGTGGTGAACTTCTTCAACGAGCAGGCGTTCCGCGAAGGCGCGCTGCGCGGACTGGAGGGCGGCGTGGTGAACGGCAAGGCCCATTCCCTGATGCAGGCCTTCAACCGCCTGGGCTTCACTGGCTGCTCCCTGAGCAAGGCGCTGAATACCGATGTGGTGCGCGGTGAATGGGGCTATGTGGGGCATATCGAAACGGACGCTATCGGCGCGGTGACAACGGGCTACAAGACCGCGTTTGAAGCCATGATGGCTGCCGGTACGGATTCTTTCTGCCTGGATACCCAGCATCAGTCCAGCGCCGCCATCGTGCAGGCTATCAGAAGCAATAACGATGGATTTATGCTCCAGCAGCTGCGCCGGGCCGCCAAGAATATTCTGTACAATGACGCCAACAGCAGCATGATGAACGGTATCGGCAACAATACCCGGATTGTGAAGATCATTCCTTGGTGGCAGCCTGCCCTGCGCGGCGTGACCATCGGCGTTTCCATGGTAACGGGGCTGGCAGTGCTGGCTATGCTGGCTGCTAAGTTTGCTTATTACAAAAAGCAGAAGGGAACGGAAAAGAAATGAAAAGCTTGTTGACCAACAGAAAAGCTGGGGTGTATGTTCTGATTGTCTCCATCCTGCTTCAGCTGGTTTCCGCTGTCAATTATCTTGTCTGGGCTCCGGGCGCCGGAGGCATTGATACGCTTGTGGCGCTGGGACTTGGCATTGGCTGTCTGGTGGGGATTGCCGCCTTCCTTTTCAGCAGCGATTTGCTGCTGGTGGCTGATACGGCACTTTGCAGCTGCGGGATGCTGCAGCTGGCGGTTTCCTCCGCCGGTTCCTTTGCCGACTGGTATCAGGGCATCGTCATGTTTGGCGATCCCAGCCAGGTGCCGCGCATTTTGACCATTTGCATTTTGGCGCTGACCGCCGTTGTGCTTTTGATCATCACAGGCTTTATGGGCTTTGGCAAGCAGGAGACATAATGAAGAGAATCGGCTGCGCTTCTTTCGGGAGGCGCAGCCGGGCATTGCGTTCCGCGTTTTTCAACGCCTGTTCCGCTGCTCCCTGTTTGACATGCGCGGTGGTTTCTGATATAATGAAAAAAATTTCACTAACGGTTCATTCATGCGCTTCATGAAACAAATAAGAACGCGAAAGGAGAATTGCATGAAAATCGCGCTTGTGGAAGACAATGGATTGCATCAGGCGCAGATTCGTCAGGAAATCCAAAATTATTTTGATGAACTGAATGAAGTGTGCGAGCTGCACGTTTTTGATAACGGGTCGGATATGCTGGATCATTACTATTCCGTAGGCGGCTATGATCTGCTGCTGCTTGACATTCAGTTGCCCGGCATGGATGGCATAAGCGTGGCCAGGCAGGTTCGGCAGAAAGATGATAAAGTGCTGATCGCCTTCATCACCAGCATGACCGCTTATGCCGTGCAGGGATACAGTGTTTACGCGATGGATTACATTCTCAAGCCAATCAACCGCATCAGCTTCCGCAGCACGCTGGACCGGGCCAGGGAACTGTTTCGCCAGCGCACGGAACATTATATTTCTGTCACCACAGGGGACGGGATGTTTAAGGTGGATATTTCACAAATTTATTATATTGAAACGGAAAGACATGCCGTCAGACTGTATTATACAAAAGGCTCCTTCCATATCAATGATACCCTGAAGAGCATTGAAGAGAAACTGAAAAACGCTCCGTTCTGCCGGTGCAACAACTGCTATCTGGTAAATCTTGCTCATGTGGAGCAGGTGAAAAAGGATGTTGTGATTGTGGCGGGTCATGAACTGGCGTTTTCCCGCCTGCGCTATAAACCCTTTATGGAAGCGTTGACGAATTATATGGGAGGTGCCCGCAGATGACTGAAAGAATGAGTACTTTTTTTCCGTCTGAGTTTACGGGCATTGCACAGTGGATTATCTGTACCATATATATCCTGTCCAATGAAAAAGGTATTCGGGGCTGGAAGGCTGTGGCGCTGATTCTGTTTGCTCTGCCCATCCTTGTGCTGATGAACATCGCCCATTCCGAGCAGCCTGCCCTGATCTGGCTGGTCATCACCGTATGCTGTCTGGAATCCGTTCTTATTTATCTGCGTCTGGGCATCCGGGAAGACTTCAGCCTGATCCTGCTTCGCTGGTGCAACGCTGTGATGCAGTCGGAATTCGCCGCTGCCCTGGCGTATGCAATCAATATTTATCTGGTCAGCCGCGGTGTGATGCGCTTTCCGGATATCCGGGCTTCACAGACAATCATGCTTTTTGTATATGTTATTATATTTATTCCACTGGGCATAGCCATTTATCATCGCTCCCATCGGAAAAATCGTCCCCTCAAAGCCGGGTACGTGGAAGTCATTTCTTCTTTTATGATTACGATTGGCGCGTATCTGCTCAGCAATATCAGTTTTATGGCGCCTGAATCTATTTTTGGCATCAGTATGGGCGGCGGTATACTGCTCGTGCGTGTGGTGTCTGATTTTTCCGGCATGTTGGCCCTGATTGCCATTGATGAATTCAGCTATGGGATGCGGCTGAAAATGAACATGGGTGTATTGCAGAGCCTTTTGGACAGGCAATATGAGCAATATCAGCAATTTAAAGTGAACAACGAACAAATGCAGCAGGTTTCCCACGACATCAAGCACCTAATCAATTATATCCGGAGCGTGAGCGTTTCACAGAAATATGAAAAAGAGCTTCGCAGCGTAGAACAAACAGTCAGCAATTTTGAAACGCAGTACGATACGGGGAATCCGGTGCTGGACGTGGTGCTCAGCGGCAAAAAGATGATGTGCCGCAGTGCCCTGATCACCATGGAATGCTATATGGATGCCCGTGAAATGGATTTTCTGGACACCGCTCAAATCTGCACCATCTTTGGCAACGCATTAGATAACGCGATTGAATATGAAAGCAGAATCGAGGAAACCGAAAAACGGCTGATTAAGGTAAGCGTTTTTTCGGAAAACCATTTTCTCGTGATTAAAATCAGCAACTATTGCGAGGAAACCATCCTGAAATCCTTGGAAGACCCGGAAACCACCAAAGAAAACCCGGAAATACACGGCTATGGAATCAAGGGAATTCGGCTGGCAGTGGAAAAACATGAAGGGCATATGACCATTAAGCAGGAAAACAATTGGTTCATTGTGTCCATCCTCATTCCAATACCGGAAAAGCAAAACCAGACTGCACTCTGATTATTGAGAACCATCCTGCAAAGAAAGCATCCCCCGCTTGAGGAAGCGCACCATAGGCGAAATGCGGAAATCTAAGCAAGCGGCGAAAAGTTCGAGCTGCTCAAGGCGATCGAACATGCGAAATCCTCGGTGCGGTCCAAAGTGGGACATGTGTTTTGCGTAAACTGCATCAGCATTGCTGCACACTGTTTGCACTTGCGAATTTATACCTTGCTCGCAATCGAATGAAGGTTGCGTAACGAGGTTTATTTCGCGCACAAACAGTGCGCTTGAATTGCGCTCTTTCTCGAAATTTTTGTCCGGCAGGGATGGCGTGGATGGTTTGGGCGCAATTATAAGGGGTATCCTGAATATTCTTGTTCAAGTGCAAAGGGTAAAATAATCAGACATAATGAAGTTATCCAAATCAAAGGGTCAAAAAAGCTGTCAACCCGGCTTATCTAAGCAGGATTGACAGCGGCAAATAACGCTTTATTTTACTTCAGGACGACATCAAAAGCGTTGTAGAAATAGAAGCGGCTCATCAGGGTCTGGTGGAGTTCGCCGGAAATGCTGTAATACAGGTTATTCTCAGCGGGATTTGTGCCATAGCTGAAATCGTCGGTATCGGCCACCATGGCGGAGATCAGGGCGGCGTTCACGTCGTACATCATGTCGCGTTTGCCGCCGCAAGCTGCGTAGATGAAGAAGCTGTCCTTAAAGTCCGCCTGAGCGTTGAGGGCGTCCTTGAGCAGCTGCATCTGTTCTTCCACAGGCATATCCAGGCCCATTTCCGTGGCACTGCTGATGTTGGCTGAGAAGGGCATGTACCACTTGGCATAGTCCAGGCTATGGAACAGCTGATGCCAGCAGGCGTAACAGCCACGGGAGAAGCCGGAGAAGGCGCGATGATCCCGGGAGGCGATGAAGCCCGCTTCATCCGCGGTTTCGGCATAGGTGCGGTAGACGCTTTCCACAGCGGGCATGATATCGTTGCGCATTTCCTTGGTAGAGAAGGCTTCCATGTCGATGGAACGGGTTTCGTAGTCGTAGTAGTAGGTGGGGAACACCATGATGAAGGGCGCAGTGACGCCCACTTCGATCATGTTATCCAAGGCGTTCTTGGCCTTTTCATCTCCGATGAAGCTGTCCTGGGTTTCGTTGGTGCCGTGGAGGAAGTAGATCACGTTGTAGCGTTCGGTGCCGTTTTCATCATAGCCGTAGGGCAGGTACACATTGACCCAACCGGGCTGCTCCGCGCCGTAGGCGGTGGTGGTGTAATCCAGGCGCACCACGGTGCCGGGCTGGGTGGATGGCGCGTCGTAGAATTTGTTGTCGTATTTCTTGAACACAGTCTCCGCGCCGATCACGTCGTCGGTGGTGATGACCTTCTTGTCTTCGGGCTTTTCCCGGCTTTCCGCCAAGGCGGGGAGGGCACTCAGAATCAGTGCCAGCGCACACAGCAGAGCAATGAACTTTTTCATGGGGGAAATCCTCCTGTCATTCAGAATACGCATTTTATTTGTTTTTTTCGGAAGGGGCCTGCGAAACTTCGTTACGCGGCCTGCTTCTTGGGCTTCCTGCTGTCCAGGATAGCGATGACCAGGAACAGGGCGGCCAGCACGCCGGTGCCGATCTGGCCGTAAGTGATGGCGTCCTGCCACCAGCCGTGCACTTCTTCCACAATGGTGTTGAAGCCCATGCCGTTCATGGCGTTGGAGTTGGCAACGGTGTAGAGGATGTGCTTGGTGGCTTCCCGCATGGCGGACACTACCTGGGGATCGTCGGAATAGGTCTTGAGCTTAGCGGTCCACTTGGAGGCGTCGTTGCAGTCCCAGCCGTCGCCGCCCGCCAGCAGGCCCTGGATCACGTCCATGAAAGCGTTGTTGTTGGAGAAGTCAGTGAGCACGAAGCCGGGCATGCCGAACTCGCCGCGCAGGATGTTGGTGATGAGGTTGTAGTCACCGCCGGCCCAGGTAGCGCCCAGACGGTTGAAGGAGGTCATCACGCAGTAGGCGTTGGCATCGGCAATGGGATATTCAAAGGCCTGCAGGTAGATTTCGCGGGCGGCCTGTTCGTTGGTCCATACGCAGATACCGTCGCGGCCCGTTTCCTGATCGTTGAAGGCAAAGTGCTTGTTATATACGTACACGCCCTTGCTCTGGATCCCGGCGGTTTCGGCGGCGCAGGTCTTGCCGGAAATGAAGGGGTCTTCCGAATAGTATTCAAAGTTGCGGCCGGAATAGGGGGTGCGGTGGATGTTGGCCCCGGGGCCGTAGATGCCGGAGTAGGCCTTGCGGTTGGCCATCAGGCAGTCGTTGCCCATGGAACGGCCCACGGCTTCGGCGATGGCGGTGTCAAAGGACGCGGCCATCACGTCTTCGCTGGTGTAGCTGGTGGAGGAGGAGCCGCCGGTCAGGGTGGCAGTGATGCCCTGGGGGCCGTTTTCATCCTTGGTGGCGGGCTTGCCAACGGACTTGACTGCGGCAGTGGCATGGTAGGTCTGGCCGATCAGCTTGGTCATTTCGTTGAACTTCACCTGATCCATCAGGTCGTCCCAGGTGTAGGTCTGACCATTCTGCAGGGTGATGGAGCCGTCCAGCGGCACGCCGATGAAGTGGGCCAGGGTCAGTTCGCCTTCCTTGCCCAGAGTGGGCATGGTGCCCTTCTTTTCGGAATCGATGATGGTGTTCAGGGCTTTCACCAGCTCGTCGTTGGCGGCCATCTGCACGGCGGCCTTGTAGGTGTTGCTGGAAAGATCGGCTTTGGGCATGGTGCCCGCCCAGTCGGCGCGGGTCAGGTACTTGATATCGTTGCTGGCATCGGCGTCAAACTTGTTCAGGTCACCGTGATCCAGCTGGTTGGTGATGGCAAAGCCGGTGCGGGAGGTGGCGTAGGTGGTGGTGTCCTGCTTAGCCTGCTTGTAAACCACAGCCAGGTCAGCCCGTCCTTCGCCCACCATCTTGGCGGAGTCCACAGCGCCGTTCAGGGTATCGCTCTGGGCGGCCTTCTGCATCAGGATGTTGTTCAGGGCTTCGTGAGCGCCGTTGCCGGTGGCGAAGTAATAATTGCCCTCGTCCACGATATAGGTCTTGGCGCCGTTGGCGTCATAGGCGCGCATTTCGCTCTTGGCCACGGACACGTTTGCGGTCACGGTCTTGCCCGCGGGCACGTCGATCTTGGTGTAGCCCACCAGCTCCACGGCAGCCTTTTCGATGCCGTTCTGCTTGTCGTAATCGGTATAGGGGCTCTGCATGTAGATCAGCACCGCTTCCCGGGCATCCCGGTCAGAAGGGTTGGTGACATCCACGGTGAAGTCGAAGGTATCGCCGTTTTCCTTCATGTTCAGCTTGCCGTAAGAAAGATTGCTGTAATTCAGGCCATAGCCGAAGGGGAAGGCCACGGTCTTGGCATAATCGTAATCGCCCACGTTGGCATTGCCCAGCACGGCGTCTTCGTAGCGGGTTTCATAGTAGCGGTAGCCGATGTAGATGCCTTCCTGATAGACCACATAGTATTCGTTATTGGTCTTGGCGAAGGCCAGGCCCTTTTCCGCCGCGTTGGTGTAGGAGGTCACATAGGCGTTCTGCACAGCGGGAGAGGTGGTGTTGTCGTAGCAGTAGGTGTCCACCAGACGGCCGGAGGGATTGATCTTGCCGCTGAGCAGATCGCCGATGGCGCGGATGCCGCTCTGACCCACTTCGCCCACCCACAGGCAGGCGTCGATGCCGAAGTCCTCGCCGCATACGGCGGGCTCGATTACGTCCAGCTCCACGGCGTTGGCGGTGTTCAGCAGCAGCACGATCTTTTTCAGGAAACCGGCGGCTTTCAGCTCAGCCAGCTTGCGCAGGATGTCCTTTTCCTCGGCACTGATGGAGAGCATGTTGCCGCCCGCGTCGGACGCGCCCACCACGGGCAGGTCCTTGCCCTCGCCGCACACACGGCCGATGACCATGATGGCGGCGTCGTTGTACTGGGAAACGGAATCCCATTCCGCGGCGGAGAAGGCGCTCAGGGGGGCTTCGTTGACGGCGAATTCTTCGTTCTTGAAGATGTAGTTATTCAGGGAACCGGCGGCGCTCTTCTGGCCGTAATCCTTGCCCGCGCCTTCCCGATAGAAGGCCCACAGGGTGGGGTTCACGGTAAAGCCGTCCTGCTCCAGGGCGTCCTTTAACGTCATGGCCTTGGAGGTGTCCATGCCGCCGGAGCCGGTGCCGCCATAGAGGAACCGGGCGGAGGAGGTACCCAGCAGGCTTACCTTTTCATTGCCGGACAGGGGCAGGGCATTGTTCCGGTTCAGCAGCAGCACAGCACCATTGGCGACCACGCTTTCGCACACCAGGTCGGCGGCGGCAGCCTGGGCCGCGCTGTCCTCAAAGTCGGATACGAAGCGGGGCGGTAGATCCTCCGCCGCGTCGCCCACGATGGTGCTCCCCTCGATGCCCAGCACCATGTTGATGATGGTGGCGTAGTTATTGGCGATGGGGCCGGCGATCATAAGGAACGCGAACAGAAACGCGAATACGCCGCACAGGATTTTCCATATTAGCTTGCCCTTGGGCTTGTTGTCCTTGGCCATTGTAATTCTCCTTTGTTGTTAAAGTGCAGCAAGCGGAATCTATCTTGAGAAAGAAATCAAGAAGTATCGCTTATTGGAGTCCAGAGGGCGAAGCCCTTTGGCGCAGGTTTGGGGGCACGGAGCCCCAAAAAGGCCGCCGCACTTTTCGCACGGCGGCCCAAGGAATTCAGGTCAGGCAAGCGGGATTATTCGGTGATGTTGAATACATCGATGGTATCTTCCACGTTGGAGCAGGCAACGATCTTGTTTGCCAGGGTCACGTCGTCCAGGTCTTCGCGCAGGTCTTCTACGGTGATCACGGTGCCGGCGATGTTGTGGTTGGTGATGAAGTCGGCAGCGCCGTCGTCAGTGCCATCGGGGAAAGCGATGTCGCTCATTTCGTCGGTCCAGTTGAAGGTGTCCAGCACCATGGCATAGCCCAGCACGTTGCGGCCGAAGGATTTGCCATGCTGTTCAAAGTAGATGCCATCCAGGGTATTCAGGGTGATGTCGAAGTGGCAGGCTTCGTCGTCAGCGGATTCAGCGGAGGAATAGGTGCCAGAGTACACGATCAGCTTGTTGCCCTTCAGGCCGGGATCAGTGGTACCAAACACATATTCGCGGTAGAACAGTTCATAGTGGGTATCGTCACGGAGTACCAGGCTCAGGTCGCGGGTCCAGTACCAGCCAACCTGATCAATGAAGCTAACTTCGCTCAGGTTATAGGTGCTCTTGATGGGTTCAGCGGAAGCGATACTCATCATGGACAGGGCCAGGATCAGGGCAGCCAGCAGGGCAACGATCTTTTTCATGGGGAATCCTCCTTCATTATCTCAACCTGCCTTGGCAGGTCGTCTTTGTGGTTATACTGTAACAAATGGGCGATTTCATTACAAGGCGTACATCGTAACTGATGGATTTTACATCGTAATTGCTTATTTGAACAGTACGTCTTTGAACGCATTATAGAAGAAATATCGGGCTTTCAGGGTCTGATGGATTTCATTGGAAACGGAGGCGTAAAAGTTGTTTTCCTGAGGATCAGTGCCGAAACTGAAAGCTTCATCTTCCAGGAAAAGCTGGATCATACCCATCATGCCTTCGTAAGCTACGTCCCGTTTTCCGCCCAGAGCGATATAGTAGAAGATATCGTCTTTATATTCGCTGTACTTTTCCATTGCGTTGTGAATGCTGACCATGTTGAGAGGCAACTCCCGCTGATCCACGCCGGAGAAGGGGCAGAACCATTTAGCCCAATCATACATATTGTAAGAAATATTCCAGCACATTTTGCTGCCCTGGCTGTAACCGGCAAAGCAGCGGTGGGTACGGGAAGCAGAGAAACCGGCATCATCCGCAGTTTCAGCATAGGTGGCGTATTTGCTTTCTACAGCGGGCATCAAATCCTGACGCACCTCGGTCACGAACAAATCAAAATCTACAGCACGGTTTTCATAGTCATAGTAATATGTGGGGCACACCAAAATGAACGGTTCGGCAACTCCCACTTCGATCATGTTGTCGATGGCGTTCTTCACCTTTTCATCGCCGATGAAGCTGTCCTGCATTTCATTGGCTCCGTGGGTAAAGTAAATGATGTTATACTGGTTCGTTGCATCATAGCCATAGGGAAGGTATACATTGGCCCACTGGTTCAGGGTGTCGCCGTATACTGACGTAGTATAGTCCAAGCGTTCGACAGTTCCCGGCTGGGTAGAGGGTTCATCGTAAAATTTCCCATTGTACATGTGGAATACAGAGGTGGCGGATTCATTCAGCTCAGTGGTAATCGTTTTCTTATCCTCCGGTGCTTGCCGTTTTTCCTCGGCAACGGCAGCCAAAGCAGAGGCCAGCAGCACAAGAGCAAGCAGGATGGACAGCAGTTTTTTCATTTTCTTTTCCTCCTTCATTCAGGAAACGGCAGACGCTTTTCATGCGTCTGCTGGATATATCACTTGAACAGCACGTCCTGGAAAGCGTTGTACAGGTTAAAGCGACCCTTGAGGGTTTGGTGGATTTCCTTGGAGATGGCCGCGTAGCAGTTGTTCGCGGCGGGATCGGTGCCGAAGGAGAAAGCGTCATCCGCGATCATGGCGTTGATCAGCTCCACTACGCCGTCATAGGCGATGTCGCGCTTGCCGCCGGAGCAGATGTAGAAGAACACGTCGCTGGCATACTCGTTATCCTTCATAGCTTCCTTGAGAGGCTCGAAGTTGTTCATGCTGGAAGCGGACATGGGCACGAAGTACTTGGCGTAATCCATGCAGCGGTAGGTCACCTGCCAGCAGACGGAGCTGCCCTGGCTGTAGCCGGAGTAGGCGCGATGGGCGCGGGAGGCAATGAAGCCCGCTTCGTCAGCGGTTTCGGCATAGGTGGAGTACTTGGTTTCAACGGCGGGCATCAGGTCGTTCCGCACCTCGTCCACGAACACGGCGTGGTTGGTGGCGCGGTCGGCGTAGTTGTAATAGTAGGTGGGGCACACCATGATGAAGGGCTCGCAAATACCCATATCAATCATGTTGTCGATAGCGTTCTTCACCAGCTCGTCGCCGATGAAGCTGTCCTGGGTTTCATTGGTGCCGTGGAAGAAGTAGATGATGTTGTACTGCTTGGAGGCGTCGTAGCCATAAGGCACATACACGTTGGCCCACTGGTTCAGGGTGTCGCCGTACACAGAGGTAGTATATTCCAGCTTTTCAATGGTGCCGGCGTGGTCGCAGGGCGCTTCCCAGAACTTGGGGGCATAGTTGCGGAAGTGGGATTCGTTTCCGCCGTCCAATTCGGTGACGGTTTCCTTCCGGTCTTCGGGGGCTTTCCGGCCTTCCGCCAGGGCGGGGATCATGGCGCACAGGGCCAGCATCAGGGCCAGAACCAGGCAAACGAGCTTTTTCATCATGGGTTCCTCCTTCTTCTTGGGAGATTTTGTAATGCTATTATACAAAGGCGATAGGGAGTCAATCAAGGTGAACCGCGTAACTGCGCTTTTTTACATCGTAATTGTTTACTGGATGGTCAGAGTGGACCGGAAGATGATTTCGCCCAATTCATCTTCCTGATAGGTGAGCACGCCGGTTTCCTCGCGGGTGATGATCAGGCTGCCGTCCTCTGCGGTTTCCGTAGAGGATGCACCTTCACATTCCATGCCATATTCTTCCTCGCTGAAGGTGAAATAGAATTCCCGGCTGCTTTTGCCGTCCTCGTTGGTGATGCCGTCCCACAGGCTGTGCACGTTGCCGGGGCCGGTAATGTAACCGATGTCGATTTCCACCTGGCAGTCATCGGGAGATTCGCCGGACGCCTTGCAGGTGAACCGGATCAATTCATGATCAGGACCGGTCATGGTAACGCTGAACATGCCTGCCTCCCGGGTGATCACCGGGGCCAGGGCGGCCCAATCGCTGGAGAAGGTTCCATTCTCGATCAGGTTGGTGTCAAAGCGCACGCCGTCTTTCGTGGCGGTGGCGTTCAGGTAAGCGTCCCCGCCGCAAGCGGCGGTCAACAGGATCTCATCGCTCTCCTGCCGCAGGGTGCAGGTGACGGCGCCGTATTGGGCAATCACGTTCGCCAGTTCCTCCGCTTCGGATTCGGCGGTGACGGTGAGGGTAAAGGTCCGGCCGTTCATGAGATGCGTCAGAACATCATACACGGATTCGGCGCTTTCGGCCTGGGCGAAACAGCCGCCCAGGAAAAGTATCATTAGCAGCAAAGCAAACATTTTCTTCAAGGGAAGTCCCTCCTTTTCACGCTTTCAACAGCGCATCTTTAATAATGATCGTACAGAAAAACGCGGCCCGCCGCAAGGCGAACCGCGCAATTGATAGGTTTTACATCGTAATTATTGTTCCGGATCCAGCAAAAGAATATCCAGGAAGAACATTTTCCCCCGCTGCTCGGCAGTGAGCATGCCGTTGTACTTTTCCGCGATGCGGTTCATGCTCTTCATGCCGAAGCCGTGCCAGTCCGGATCGTTCTTGGTTTGGGGCAGGCCGTCCACAAAGGCAATATCGTCCTCACAGGGGTTTTCCATGTGGATAGTGAGCATGTTCCCGTCCCGGACGGAGGACAGGGAAATGAAGCGCTCCACCCCCTCCGGCAGGGCAGACACTGCGTTGATGGCGTTGGTCAGGGCGTTCTGGAACAGGGAGTACAAGTCCAATTCCTCCACGAAGGAAAAGCCCGTCATGCCCAGGGAGCAAGTCAGCACGATGCCACGCTGCTGGCAGATGCCGATTTTTTCGGCCAGCAGCACGTCCAATACTTCATTGCCCGAATTGGCGGGCCGCTCGTAAGCGGCGATGGATTGCTTGAGCTTATCCAATTGCTCCTGGGGCACCGTGCCCCGGAAGGATTTGATCAGGTGCTTTAAGTCGTGGTACTTTTCGTTGATCAGCTGGGCGCTTTCCTTGCTGGCCTCGTACTGCACCCGCTGGGTGTGCACCAGCTCCCGCATGGTTTCCATGTTGCTGGCGAGCCGCGCCTGCTCCATCACGCCGAACTGCAGGGCGATCACCAGCACGTCGATCACGATCTGAAACAGCGCTTCGGCGATCACGGCCTGCTGGTTCCGGTCCGGGTTATCCTGAGTGAGCCGCGCCATACCGATGCACAGCAGCAGCACGAACACGGAAAAAATGGCTTTCAGCTTGTTGTCAAAATTGTCCTCCCGGTTTTTGACGAAGGGCCGCAGGGCGAAGAACATCAGCGTATACACCGCGCCGTAACAGATCAGATCGACGATCAGCACGCCCTCCGGACGGCTGGAAAAGCTGTTCATCCATGCGATTTGCCGGGCCAGGGTTTTCACGGTGCCCGCAATGTCCTGGACGATATACCCGGTGGCCGCCATGAACAGCACCGTCCAGATGCTTTCATCGTAGCAGAACCAGGTGATAACATTCAGCGCGAGATACACCAGCAGCGCGGCGGCAGCATGGGTGACTATGGCCAGGGGCGTGCTGCCCACGATGTAGATGCCCCGGGCGAAATACTGCACCGCGCAGCCCGCCAGCACGGACAGGATCAGCCGCGGATAAAAGTGGCTCCGCCGCTTCAGGGGATAGGATACCAGCAGCAGCCCGATCACCGATTGCAGCAGCAGCAGCGCGCTGCGCCCCTGCTGATACCACACAGGCATATAGGTCATTACCGGCTCCCCCCTTTATATTGGGCCAGGGCCGTAAGAAATTCCTTGCGTTTGCTGCTGCTGATGGGCAGCTCGTGGCCGTGCACCATCACAGTGCTTCCATTCACCGCCCGCACATATTTCAGGTTCACCAGGAAGGACACGCTGCAGCGGATAAAATGGACCGGGGCCAGCTTGTCCTCATAGCTTTTTAGGTTGCCCCACTGCCGGATGATTTCGCTGTCCGTATGGATGAGCACGTCATGGTTGGATACTTCGATAAACGTGATTTCGTCCGCGTTGACGCGGCGGATCTCTTCCTTGGTACGCACCTCCAGGGTCATGGAGGTGTTCTGGTGGGCCAGCATCCGGCACGCCCGGTCCATCTTGGTGGAAAATTCCTCGTAGCGCACGGGCTTGAGCACATAGTCGAATGCACATACAGAATATCCCTCGATGGCGTACTGGGTGAGCATGGTGATAAAAATGATCATCACCCGGTTGTCCATCTGCCGGACGCGCTTGGCCGCGTCGATGCCCAGCATATCCGGCACTTGAATGTCCATGAACAGAATGTCCGCGTCGCACTTGTATTCAGTGAGGAAGGGAATGGAGCGGTCATACAGCTTTAATTGATAGGAAAAACCTTCATGGGCCTCCGCATATTTTTTCAGCATCTGGGACAGGCGTTCCGCCTGTTCCGTCTGATCCTCCAAAATGATAATATTCAGCATTCTTATATCCCCTCGTTTTGAGCATTGATACTATTTCCAGATTCACCTGCGCCATCTGCTTGCGCCTTTTCCCTTCTGGCGTCCGCTCATTCCACTTAGCGTAGCGCTGCTACGCTGCGTTTCATTCACGTTAGCCAGAATGAAAAATTCGCGGCGCATCTTGGCGCATTCTTATCTGGAAATAGTATGAGATGGATGATTCCCTTGATTCTTTTATATACAGTATAGCAAAATCAAAAGGCAGAAGCAATAGGCACATCGTAACTGATCGGCTTTACATCGTAAAAGCCCTGACCTTCCGAGAAGATCAGGGCAAAACGATACAGTTTAAGAGAAAGGGAGATTATTTTTTCGCACCTTGCTTCATGCAGCCGGAAACCACCATCAACAAGGATGCGGCCACCTGAAACGCGATGCAGGCGACGCCGGTATAGAAAGCGCTCCAGGCGTACTTCAAATCGTGATGCTTGATATTGATGGTGTCGATGGTCTTCTTCGTCAGCTCGTACTGCCGCTGATCCTCCTGCCAGAGCAGGCGGATGGTGTCATTTTCATATTGCAGATCAATTTCATGGAACAGAATCAGCTGCACCGCCAGCGCCATCACGCAACAAGCGATGGCGTACAGGCTCACGGAAATTGAGCCGCTGTCGCCAAATGCATCGGCGATGCGGGTAAAACCCATGGTGAGGATCACGATGGCGAAAACGATCAGCGTCAGGCGGCGATCCGTGCGCCGGAAGCACTGGCATTTGGCGGAGTACACCCCCAGCGTGGCGGCCAACACCAGGTAAATGGGCGGGAATAGCACATATTCCACTGCCTCCCAGCGGGGCAGACCAAACAGGGAATTGGGTAAAATCGATGTGGTCATGCTGATGATCTTAACGATCTGAAACGTCAGGTGCTCCACCGCGTAGCCCGCGGCGCAGGCGGAGGCTACAGTGAGGAAATTCAGGTTGAAACAAAAACACATTGCTGCGATGGATGTGGAAAAAACCAGGATGATCCTAAGCAGCCGCATCAGCATTTCCGGGGCTGTGGGAATATAGAAAAGGAAAAGGTAAGATGCCGCCACAGTAGCCAATGTGCCCAGCAGATACCGAAAGAAAAAGTGCTGCCGCTTTTCGCAAGGAAACAGAAAAATCAATTCCGCCAGCAGAATCTCAAAGGCGAAGGCAATCCGATGGGTGACGCTCATAGGCTTTTCCCTCCCAGAAAATCCGTTACAGCGTTCAGAAAGGCTGGCCGCATCTTGCGTGAAACAGATATCTCGGCTCCGGACACGGTCACTGTTTCCCGGGACACCGCCTCCAGGTATTTGAGATTGACCAGATAGCTTTGATTGCACTGGGCAAAATGGGGCCGATTGATTTTTTTCTGTGCCTCCTTCAGGGTGGTGTATTCGGTGAAATCTCCCTGGGCAGTGTGATAGATCACATAATGCCCGGTGACCTCCAGATATTTAATGATGGAAAGGGACACCAGGTGAAGGGCGCCCTCCTGCTTGATCTGAATCACTTCATCATTCTTTTTCGCTGTCCGGGCCACAGCCCGCTTGATTTTGATGGAAAAGCTGTATTTGTTTACCGGCTTCAAAATAAAATCCGTCGCGTCCACCTCATAGCCGGAAATGGCGTACTGGGCCATGTTCGTGACGAAAATCAGAATAACGGTGGGGTCCACCTTTCGCAACGCCTGGGCAGTTTCCATGCCGTTCACGCCGGGCATGTCAATATCCATCAGCACGATATCAAAGCCCTTCATTTCACCCATGATGAAATTCAGGCCGGAAGGATAGGGCGCTATTTCAAACTGAATCTGCTCCTGCCGGGAAAGCTCATTCAGATACCCTTGGATTTTCTCCCGCTCAGCGGCGTCGTCCTCCACGATCGCAACACGTATCATTTCGTCCCCTCCACGCTTTGCCTGCTGCGCAGCATACATATTGCTCAGATTGCTTTACCAAATACATTATAACGAAATGCCTTTTGAAAATCAACAAATCATGAAAGGACAGTCATCGGTTTGCTGCTGTTTTCTATTTTTTTTAGCTTACTGACACCGGCTCAGTGAAACAAAATGTCAATCCATGCGTTGTACAGGAAATGGCGACCGGTCAAGGTCTGATGCAAACCATTGGATTTACAGAGGAAAAGATTGTTTCCCGCTTCCGTATTCAGGCCGTAAGAGAAACAGTCCGGGCTTTTGAGCAAGCCGTTCACCAGATTCACCGTGGCGGTGGACAGATCATCCCGAGGGCCGCCGCAGCAGGCGTACACGAAGTACTTGCCCTGATAATCGCTCTGTGCATATACGCTGTCGGTGATTGTGGGAATGCCAATACTGTTGCTCATGGGCAGGAAATAATAGGCGGTGTCCAACAGCTTGCAGAAGGAATACCAGCACACGCGGCAACCGTTGGAATAACCGGCGAAGGCGCGGTGATTCCGGTTGACGGCAAAGCCGGCGTCGTCCGGCGTTTCAGCATAGGTGCTGTACGCGCTTTCCACAGCAGGCATCAGCTCCAGCCGAATCTCTTGAACAAACTTTTCCACATTCAAGGCGCGATTCCCGTAATCGTAGTAGTAGGTAGGAAACACCATGATAAAAGGAACGGCCACACCCACTTCGATCATGTTGTCAACAGCATTCTTGGCTTTTTCATCCATGATGAAGCTGTCCTGTGTTTCATTGGTGCCATGAAAGAAATACATCACAGGATAGCGCTCCGTTCCATTTTTCTTTGAAAAAGCGGCCTGCCGGAGCGTGTTCGTTCCAGCAGGCCGCAAAGCAACGATTTGATTATTTCGCAGCGCCCCAGTAAGCGGCAGCGTCAGCTAACCAGGCTTCTTCCGTCTCGAAGGCGGGGGTGCTGCCGCCGGTGGCCGTCGTGGAGCGGACGTACTGGCCGCCGTCGGCAAAGCCCAGGCAGAAGTTCAGGCCGAAGGTGAAAGTACCGTCTTCCTCGGTCAGGTCGTAGGTATAGTCCACCGTGCGGATATCGCCGTGGGTGATCATGTTTTCGATGGTCGCTCCTTCGTAGCTGTAGCTGGTGAAGGCGAGGAAGATCTCTTCGTCGTCCATGTTCGTCCAGTAGCCATAGTAGTAATAGGTCACGCCATCGCCTTCCGTGCTCTGGGCCATCCGGGCAAAGCCGTCTTCATACAGGTCGATCTTCAGGGAAACGTTCTTTTTGCTGGTTTCAGGATCGCTCACAGCGGTAAACTGGTAAGCGATGGCCTTGCCGGACACATCCTCCTGCATGCTTTGCTCGGGGGTGTATTCCTGCCAGACTTCATAGTCGGTGGTGGGGGTCTTGTATTCGGCCAGGGCGGTGCAGGCGAGGGACAGGATCGCGATCAGGGCGATCAGGGTGCGGAACAGGTTCTTCATGGATTTTTCCTCCTTTATTTATTCAACACCGTATCGGTGCTTGAATCGAAATGAGTCAGCGGGCTTTACGGCTGCCGGCTGCCATAGCGGCGATGCTGAGGGCAACGGCCAGCACCAGCGCAACGCAGGTGAGGATGAAGAACATGGACAGGCCGGTGTTCATCACGTCGCCGGTGAGATAGAAGGCCACATAGCTGGCGCGTCCGGCGGCAAAGGCCGCGGCGGCGGCGGCCAGAGCAGTGAAAGTCAGAAACGAAGGAACGTGGAGCACATCCTTGAAGGCGGCGACTGCGCCAAGCACGAGGGCCGCGGCCAGCAGGACCGTGACCAAGGGCACGTTTTCAGTGCTTTCAAAGGATGACGCGGTCAGCACACGGTAAAAGATCAGGCTGAGCGCGGTCAGGACGGGCACGGTCAGACGCAGGGCGAAGGCCTGTTCGTTTTCAGGCTTACGCATGGCTTCCTTCCTCCTTTTTATTGACGTTGAACAGATACAAAGCAGCGGTGAGGAGGGCGGCTGCGCCAAAGACGATTTCCAGCGCCAGCAGCACGGGCTGCCACCAGGGAGTAACTGTTTCGATGCGGTCATTTGCGGACTGGCCGTTCATGGCCGAGCTGTTGACGAAGGCGTACAGCACGTGATGGGCGGCTTCACGCATGGCGACGCGCAGCGTGGGATCGCTCCTGAAGGCTTCCGCGGACAGGGTGGTATTGACGTATGAGCCACTTTCCGCGTCGAAGGTGCCGTTGTTCATCATGGTGGAGGTGCCGGCGGCGATGATGGCGTTGCCGTCATACAGACCGGCGGTGGGAGAGCTCAGGTCAGTGATCACGAAGCAGTCGCTGCCCCATTCCTTGCGCAGCACGGTGGTCATCAGGTCGTATTCCGCCGCGGTGCCGAGCACGCCCAGGCGGTTGTAGGAGCCCATGAGGCCCATCGCGCCGCCGTAGGTCATCAAGCCCTCGAAGCCGCGCAGCATGTTCTCGCGCAGATCCTGTTCGGTCACAAAGGTGGCCACGCCGATGCGGTTCTGCTCCTGGTCGTTGGCGGAGAAGTGCTTGACCACCATCACCAGGCCCTTGCTCCAGCCGCCCTTGACCTGCTCCGCGCCAATCAGGCTGTTGAGCATGGGGTCGGCGGAGTAATATTCGGTGGCGCGGCCGCCGTAAGGCGTGCGGTGCAGGTTGGTACCGGGGCCGTAAAGGAAGCTGGCACCGCAGTACAGGCTGTCTTCTCCCATCATCTCACCCTCGGCGAGGGCCAGCGCCTTGTTGAAGGTGGAGGCCAGGGTAGGTTCGGAACAGTAGAAGCTGGCATCCATGGGCACCAGATCCACCTTTTCTTCCGTGATGCCGTCGCTGACCATGTAGGAAGACCCGATGGGCTGCCGGTCAGCGCCGACTTTACTGTACAGGTAGGGGATGTTGAGACCGGTGGGCGAATCGCCGCCGATGATCTCCAGGAAGGAAACCGACGGTGCGGCGCTGATGCGGTAGCGGCCATTGGCGACCAGCGCCACGATGTCCTCAACGGTCAGGTTATCCAGCAGTGTGTTCCAGTACTCGTCGTTATAAGGACGTCCGCGCATCATCGCGGCAGAAAGGATGGTGCTGCCGTCGCCGGTCTTGACGTCATACACTTGGATGCGGGAGGCGGTGTCGTTGTACTTACCGTTCTCATACTTTTTCTTGTCGTTGAGGGCGGCTTTCAGCTTATCCCCGGCGGTCAGCTGAATGGTCTCGGGCCAGGTGCCCTGCCAATCCTGACGGGAAAGATAGGTGATTCGATCCGCTTCCTCCAGCCAGTAGTTGATGTCCGCATCCGGAAAGCTGGCGGTAATGGATTCACCAGTGTAGAGGGACTTGGCGTAAGTGCTGGCATCCGTTTCCGCCTGGTTCCAGGTATAGGTCAGGGCGGCGCTGCCGTTCACGTTCGCTCCCTTGGCGGCCAGGATGTTATTCACCGCGTCATGGGCGCTGCTGCCTACAGCGAAATAATAATTCCCCGCTTCCATGATATAGGTGCCATAGCCCTTCGTATCAAAGGACGCCAGCCATTGCATGGGTACTTGGACTGTCACGGTTTCAGAAGCGCCGGGCGCCAGTTCAGCGGTCTTTTCAAAACCCATCAGCTGTACGGCGGCTTTTTCAATCAGGTGCTCTTTATCGTATTCTGTGTAGGGGGATTGGCCGTATACCTGTACCACTTCTTTGCCAGTTACAGCGCCAGTGTTGGTCACCTTCACCTGAACAGCGGCGGTGTGCGCGGTGTCATCGAAGGTAACACCTTGCAATTCCTGAGTAAACGTGGTATAGCTCAGGCCATATCCAAAGGGGTACAGCACATCCTGTTCCCAGGTCCAGCCGCCGAAGGAGGCGTTGCCCTGATTCAGTACACTGTCCTCGTAGCGGGTCTCATAATATTTGTAGTCCTTGTAAATGCTTTCGGCGTACACCACATAGGTCTTCGCCTGGGAGGCCATGATTTTGGAGGCGTTGGTATAGCTGTGGTCGCCGTAATTCTGCATCGCGGCGGAGGCGTGGGAATCCACAGCCACCGTTTCCACCGTGCGGCCAGAAGGAGAGGCTTTGCCTGTGATCACATCCGCCAGGCCGTAAGCGCCGCGGTAGCCAGCGTTGCCCAGGTGCAGGATTGCGCTGATTTCCGGATCAGCCTGCAGAGAAGCCATTTCGGGATAAAAGTCACCGCTGAGCAAAACGATGACCTTGCCCGCCGCCGCTTTCGCATGGGCGATCAGGGAAAGCTCCTCGGCAGTCAGAGCCAGGCCGCCCTCCGGCATGTCAGCGCCCTCTCCGGCGGAACGTCCGATGACCACTAACGCGGCATCCGCCTGCGCACCTTCGGTGATGACGTTCAGGCCGTCAAATGTAAGCGCCTGCTCGACGGTCGTGGCGTTGGCCAGGTCCGCGGCGTTCATGCTGCCGCCGCCATGGGCCAGGGCCTGCATGAAGCTACCGCCTCCCAGCACCAGTACAGTACCATTTTGCATAGGCAGCGCATTGTTTTCATTTTTCAGCAGGATCGTACCCTCCCGGCCGATCTGCCGAATCAGCGCCGCTTTGGCCTGATACTGTTCTTCCAGGGAATTGTAGGCGGATTTGAAATACTGGGTATCTTCTTTCTCCGCACCGTTGGCTTTCACGATGCGGCTGGTTTCGATGCCCAGGGTGGAATTGATCAACGCGGAATATGTGCCCGCCACGCCGCTGCCTGCCACAGTAAACGCCGTGAGCAGGACGAACACAACCGTCAGGGTACGCCATAATCCGGTTCTTCTCTGTTTCATGGTCTTTTCTCCTCCTTCGTTTCTCCCATGATTTTCATGGCTGTATCATAGCTGAAAAGGACAAAAAAGCAATAGAAAACGCCCAACCTTGCAGATTGGGCGCATAAAATGATTTCATTAGTCCGACATGGGAAGAAGCAGCTTCAGGGAGAATATCTGCTGATCCATACTGATGGTCATTTCTCCCCGGTACTTTTTCACCAGGTATTGCATACTTTTGACTCCGTAGCCATGGATTGTCTGATCTGATTTTGTTGTGACCGGTAAGCCGTTCTCTACCTGTAGGGTATCTCCTTGATAGAAATTCTCCACACAGACGGAGGTCATGCCCATTGCGCCGACGATTGTCAGGGTGATGATGCGCATATCGGGACTTTCCACCTGCCGGACTGCCTCGATGGCATTGTCCAATGCATTGCCGAAAAGTGAGTAGATATCCGGCTTCTCCATGAAGTTCAGCCTCTGCCCGTCTGCCACACAATTTAGGCGGATCTTTTCTTTCTGACAGATCAATCCCTTCTCAGAAAGCAGGAGATTCAGCACCTCATTTCCCGTATCCACCCGGGAATCGTACACATCGATCAATTCTCGGATGCTGTCGATCTCCCGCTGGGTACTGTCATCCTGCTGGGCGGAAATCAGCCGCAGCAAATGACGCATGTCATGGCATTTCAGGTTGAGCATCCGTACCGTTTCCTGAGACAATGCCAACTGCTTGCGCTCCTGGTTCCACATTTCCTGAATCACAGCCGCTTCATGCTTCATCTCATCCATTTTAAAAATGTTGTGGAGAATCACCAGCGCGCCGACGCAAGCTGCCATATCATACAAATCCATGATCACTTGCTGAACTGTGCTGAGCCCATCTTTATTCGCCCGCCAAAGCGCGGTCAGCACCACTGTGCAAACCAGGATCATACCGCTGACCGACAGGATTTTCCGATTCGCCATATACTTGACCGTATTTCGGTTGATCCTGCGCGTGAACGATAACACCATCAAGGCAAGCAACGCGAAGATCAAAAGCAGATAAACTCCGTTATATGTGATGCCTTTTTCCAAACCAGTCGATAATATCACAAGATCGAAAATCCGGTTGAAGGTGTGCTGCGCAGCGTAAGCCGCCGCGCCGCAGTACAGCGCCGACAGCAGATCGCAGTCAAAGCATAACATCGTGACCGCGATCCCCAGACTGAATAAAATCAAATATCTGAAGATATAGAGCGGCAGGATTGACGCCCAGGTGATGTTCCACTGTTTGGAAAGAAAAAAGCTTATCGCCAGCATGGGAAGCAACCGCAGAAAAAAGTGCTTTCTCCTTGGCAAATGAATCACCATGGGAATCAAAAAGAGGAAGTATTCCACCAGAAATTCATACCTGGGGAAGCGATCCAGCCACCAATTCAAAATTGTCACAGGTTTTTTCCCTCCCCCAGCCAGATATTCAAGTCCTGCATAAACTGCTTTTTCTTGGGATGACTGATTTGGATCGTCTCTCCGTTGATCAATCGAATATCATAACCAAGCACAGCTTGGATCGCTTTCGGGTTCACAAGATAGCAGCTGTTGCAGCGAAGAAAGCCGGACCCCCGAAGAGACGCTTCCGTTTCCGCCAGGGAACCGGTGGCCTGAACAGCGTCCTTAAAGGTGTGATAGGTGAGCATGTGCCGATTCACCTCGACATACAAAATATCCCTCGCCGGCAGACGGATGATGCCCTGCCGCATATTCAGCGTCACGTATTCTTCCACGCGCGTCTGCAAAATCCCGATGCATTTTCGCATCCGCATGAGAAAATCATAATAGCTGACGGGTTTGAGAATGAATCCAGCGGCGTTTACATCGTATCCCCTCACTGCATACTGCGCCATATTCGTAACAAATACCAGCAGCACGCTGCTGTCCTTTTTCCGCAGAGCTGTAGCCGCTTCCATCCCATTGAGACCCGGCATCTGAATATCCAAAAAAATAAGATCATAATCCGGCCTGTATTGTTCAATAAAGACGCCTGCATTATCCAATACAGTTACCTGAAAAGAGTCGTCCGGACAATTCTCTGTAAAAAAATGATGGATGTGGCTTTGTAACAGATCGCTGTCTTGCTTTTCATCCTCTACGATGGCAAGCCGAAAGACCATTCTTTCCCCACTCCTCGCATCGCTTGCTTTTCTATGCTGCTATAATAAAGTCGTATCTACGCCAACCTTCGGTAGAGACAAAAACGATTTGGAAAGGGAAGGAGCGTAGCGACTGAGCCTTCCAAATCGCGCGGCATTTGCCGCCTCCATTGGGTATCGAAATCCGCTTTGGATTTTGATATAATACTATTTCCAGATTCACCTGCGCCATCTGCTTGCGCCTTTTCCGTTCTGGCGTCCGGTCGTTCCATTTAGCGTAGCGCTGCTACGCTGCATTCCACTCCCGTTAGCCAGAGCGAAAAATTCGCGGCGCATCTTGGCGCATTCTCATTTGGAAATAGTATAATATTCTCGTGCGGACAGAGGATCACGTTTTTCTCCATGTGGTTACTGTCCACTCGAATAAGAGTGTGACCTCTGTCCCTTACCCGACCGTCACTTCGACCTTTTTGCCGCGGAAGGCTACGCCGTATTTATAAATCGTCCTGACCCCGGCGGTCGTCAGCTCGGTTTCGTATTTCTTATCGTTGATCTGCTGCAAGGCCGTCTCGGACAGCTTTTTCAGCTTTTCATCGCTGCAATTCTTCTCCGCTTTCAGCTCAATCAGGATGCCCGGAAGTCCCTTTTTCGTGGGGTTCAACTGAATGTCATAGCGCCCGTCGCTGGATTCCCGGTTGGAGGTCACGAAAGCGCCGCCCAGCAGGGCGCACAGCCCCAGCATAAAGCCGTGGTAGAAGTTCTCCCCAGCAGTATCGAAGGAGCTGACCGACTGGGTCAGCAGCGTCTGAATCTGCGCTTTCAGCCGTGCGTTATCGCCGGAGAAGATGGCCTCCTGAACGGAAATCGCCGTGGACGGCGGGATCAGATTCTCCAGTCGCTGCAAGATCTCCTTGTTATACACCAGAGAAATCTCCCGGTTGGGCAGGGAGACCTCGCACATAAAATCGCCGCTGAAGGAGGGCGTGGTTTTCAGCGCCTTCAGATAGCCGGTCACCAGCAGGAAGCTGTAAATGGTGGAGGGATTGCTCTTGATCTGCGGATAAATCACGCCGGTGTCGATGAAGGTAGTGAAGGTCTCGCCGTTGACCAGGGAGGTCAGACGGTTATAAATCTCCTCGTCCGCCTGGGCAAGCACTTCCCCGATAATATCGTTGCTGCCGGTAGAGACCCAAAAGGGTCTCGGCTCGCACTCGTTGCTGAAGTAGTTGACCACCGACCACGAGTTGAAAATCTCCGTCTTGCCGAAGCGGTAGCCGTCGTACCACTGGCAAATTTCGTCGTACTTATCGGCAGCGCCGTAGTATTCCGCCATCTCCATCACCTCGTCGGCGGTGAAGCCGAAGTAGGCGCTGTATTTGTTGTCCAGCACGGAGTTGATGGACAGGTTGTTCATCCCGCTGAAGATACTCTCCTTGGCTACCCGCAGAATGCCGGTGAGGAAGCCGAAAGACAGGTGCTGATTATCCTTGAACCCGCCGGAAAACAGGTTCCGCATAAACCGGATGACCTTGTCGTAATAGTCCTTCTGATAGCCCTGCTGGATGGGGGTGTCGTACTCGTCGATGATGATGATGGGCGCAACGGCATAGTGCTTGTGCAGCATAGCGGACAGGTCCAGCAGTGCCGAAGCCAGCTCTACCTCGCTGACCTTGCCGTCCGCCAGCTTTTCATAGGTCTTTTTGCTGTACTCGTCGCATTTATCGCTGGTCAGCAGCTCCTTGTGCCGCTGGGTCTCCTTTGCGAAAATATCCCGGATGGCCGCAAAGGTCTCCTCCCAAGTATCAAACTTCACATCCTTGAAGGTCAGGAAGATCACAGGATACCTGCCCTGATAATCCCGGTACTTCTGACCACAGGCCCAGATCTTCTTGCCCCGGAAATAAACAGAGGTATCCTTGTCGCTCTTTTCAAAATAAGTGCGCAACATATCCATATTCAGTGTCTTGCCGAAACGCCGGGGGCGGGTAAACAGCGTCACCATCGGACGCTCGTCGATAAAGTCCTTGATCATCATCGTCTTATCGATATAGTAGTATTCCGACGAGGCAAGGCAGTAGTTGGACACGCCGATGGGCAGGGGCAGCTTCGGCGCGCGTTCCGTCTTGCGGAAAGCGCCCGTCTTGAGCCGCTGATCCGCCGGCTTCTGCGTATCAGCGGGGATCAGCCAACGATTGCCCTGCTTTTTCGCACCGGCAATTCTCCCATTCTTGCAGAGCGTCGCAACTCTCCGCTCCGTTATATTCCAGCGCACTGCTGCCTCTCTTACCGAGATCATTTCAGCCATAGGGGATACCTCCACGCATAAAATCACAAGTACATTATACCCGAATAAAAGAACAATGTCAACAAATCCCGGAACAATGCCATTGTAAATCAGCATTGTTCTTTTCTATATACAAAACAGGCGGAGGCCATCGCCCTGCGCCTGCTCCTCAATGTCCACAAGATGATCGTGCAACGTCCCAGCATTCAGCAGGTTATCATACAATACCCGGTGGTGCTCCTTCAGAAAAGTTCGCCGCCGCTGGCCGTAAACGCCGATGGGGCGTCTCCTATTTTTCCTGTTCCTGCGGCTGATGCGAGGCCATCCGCGCTGCTTCATCCTCGACCTGCTCCAGCTCTTTCCGATTGACCGCCGTCTCCATCGCGTCCTCAACCGAAACCCGCCCATCCGAAACGCGCGGCAGTGCGTCGGGAACAACCTTGCGCGTCCAGTATCGGATGCGGTTTCGTTCCGCCAATTCACTCTTGACTTCTTCGAGTTTGGGAAGAATGGCTTCGCGTTCCGCTTTCAGCGCCGCACGCTACTCCTTATCGAGAGGAGACGCAAGCCCCAGCGACTTCATGAGCTTTTCGCGCAGCCAGATTGCTTTTTGCAGCCGGCTCAATTCGTCGCCGTGTTCGGATTTGTACTTTTCGCGTTTGCCGCTCCAGTGGATGCTCTCGTATTCCTGCTGAATCGACTTCAATTCTCGGATGGTTTGAATCGCACCAAACAGCGCGTCAATATCACGGATTCTGCGTTCCTTTGCCGCAGATTCCGCTTTGATTTTGGAAAATATCCGTTGAGTTTCGGCAATGTACTGTCCAAGCCGACCGACCGTGTAAAGCTCGTGATTCGAGAGGAAGGAAACCGCTTTGAAGCCGTCCTTCAAATCATGGACAGCGCCATTTTCCTGCGCATAGCGATTCCATGTTTCGTCTGGGCGCGAACCACTTCATCACGTCCGCAAAACTGTGCGTTCGCAATGTCTATGCACCGACGGCAGATACCGCCGTCATGTGCAAGGAAGTGCTGGAGGATTGGGATCATGTCACGAGCCTTGCGGGTCTGGAAAGTTATCTGACTTACGACCATCAGTCTGCGGGATTGGCAGGGACTGGCAGCGTCAGCCTTGTCAACGGCAACCTGATTTTCTCCCACGCCGATACCGCGATGAACGGCAACCGCCTGCCCGTCTCCGTGCCCCATTACTACAATTCTTGTGACAGCAACAAGGACGAGTTCGGCATGGGCTGCGGCTGGCGGAATTCGCTGCACCAGACGCTGTATAAGGTGCGGTCGGCAATGAAGTTACGGTGACGGCTGTGGCGGACGATCCGTTGAAAATCGCGTTGACGGCCTGCCGCACTGCATCACCCACGCAACTGTGACGGTATAAAAAAGCCGTTAGTAGACTGCGTGTAGCCTACTAACGGCAAAACATATTTTATGCCATATGAGCATCCGCTCTTCTGCGGGGCGGATTGACCCTCTTGAATTTAACCGCTTGTTCCGGCGTGGTTGCAGGGCAATCCGCATCAAACGTAATTGGCATTTTCTTTGCGGCTTCCAACTCTGCCAGCTCTTCTTTGGTGAAGGCAAGCTCGCGCTTCATTTCGGCAGACAGTTCGTTAGCTCTTACCATAATAAAGCCCCCTTTCAAATTCGGTTGCTAATCGGGGGGAAATCAACCTTGTTACGTTAGTTTCTTTTCTATTTTCTTCAACTCTGACCCTTTCGGTATATACAACGAAGAGAATTTCATTCTCGCCACCAGAAAATTGGTTTGCATTTCCAATTGATATTTCTCCAATTTGTGTAATTCGTCCGGCTGAGGTGTCGCCGATTGTATCATAGCGTAACTCGCAGTCGCTGTGAGCGTCATCGAAAAATTAAATTCGGTCATAATCGAAAAAGATACTGGCTGCGCTGCGAAATGAAATCCCATGCTTTTTTATATTGATTTGATTCTTTTCCTCATTGTATTCAAAAGCCATTCCACCCAGCGAAAAGCTAACTGTTCGATTGCTGTCCATTGGCATCACACCATTCTCTGGACATGCAACAGGTTTGATACTTATTGCATCTTTATTTTATCACAGTATTGCACTATTCGCAAGCGAATGTCTGCAAACTTTTCAACAATTTTTATTGCAAATGAAGGAAAGAAAATTGCAACAACATCAGTTTTTCACAGACGCTATTTCTTGTACTTTGCTAACCCATAGGGGAGGGATGAAGTCAAGAAAATCTCACACGCACACAACAATTGTTTCACGAACAAAGGCAGGAAATCCGTCTACTCACATCGAATATACCTATGACGCGCAGCGTGGGAATCTGGTCGAAATCCGTCACAATACGGACGGGAACGCCGCGAACGACGTGGTGTACAGCTTCGAGCAGGACGCGCTGGGACGTCAGACGGCGGTCAAGGTTGGAAATCAGACCACGGGAACGCTGATTCATTCGGCAACCATCTGACGAATGCCTTTTCCGCCATCTGCTGCTTGCAAAAATCTCGATTTACCGCCAGTAAACCTTCGATTTTTGCAATTGCATCTGACGAAAAATTCATCCGCCAGCCGACCACCTCATTTGTGCGGTGTTGCCTTAACAATTACTGAGTACGTAGAATATAGTGAAAGGGGAAGCGAATGTGAATCCGACAGAATCAGTGGCATATCGTAAATCTCTTCTTGAAAAGGGAAGAAAAGAAATGACAATGGAGGAGAAGGAATGGCTTGAATGCAACCCGGTGTATGTCATAAAAAACGACAAATTATATTATAAGCGAGATATTTTGGAGCTTCCTCGAAATTGCAAGTGCAAATTGACGGTTGAGTGTGTTCATAGCGAGTCGGCATATCCAACGGTACCAACACTTTCCATCCCCAACGGTTATAATGGGTATATCACAGTGAATGCAGAAAAATATCCGCAGATTCCCAATTTGAGTACAAAGAAAAGCTCAAAACTGAGCATTCGCATTGCTGAAAAATATCCGGGACACTTGTTTTGTGAATCGAATACCGGCTTGTTGGCTGTTTCGTTTCAAAGCTGGATTCCAGCAGAATTAAAAATGTCGCGCTGGTGGGAAAGTACAGCTTTTCCGGATTTGGCAATGACGCGGACAGAAATCGCGCCAAACAAGATTCAATATGCCTGTAACGCAGCGGGTAGACGAGTGGAATTCCAAGATAAGCCATCCGACTTTGACAAATATGTATTTACAGTAGAATGGGAAACACTCGATTGATTGTGCAATGTAACGAAAGGCACAAGATGTAGCCTGATGGAACAATTGTATAGAAAAGCTGCCCAATACTTGCGGCGACGCGACATGGCGCGACAAGCTCACGGCGGTCAACGGGAACGCCATTGCCTATGATGCGATTGGCAATCCGCTGAACGACGGAACGTGGACGTACACTTGGCAGAACGGCCGGCAGCTGCAAAAGATGCAGAAGGCGGGCGTGACGGTAGAATTTGTGTACAACGCGGACGGCTTGCGTGTGCAGAAAACGGTCAATGGCGTGGCGACGAAGTACACACTGCACGGCAAGAATATTGTGCATATGACTTCCGGCACGGACGAGCTGCACTTCTTCTACGACGCGCAGAACCGCCCGGCGGTGGTGGTGTACAACGGAGTTCCCTATGCGTATGTCAAGAGCTTGCAGGGCGATATTCTTGCAATTCTGGATGAGAATGGCAATGCCGTCGTCAGCTACGGCTACGATGCGTGGGGCGCGCCGCTGTGGTGCACTGGTGAACTGGCGGAGACGCTGGGCAAGGTGCAGCCGTTCCGCTATCGCGGGTATGTGTTTGATGAGGAAACGGGGCTTTATTACATAGAGAATCGGTATTATGTTCCTGAATTATTACACTTCTTAAATGCTGATAATATCATTATTGTGGATACAGCAAGCGCAAAGTTTGTTGGCTTGTACGTTTACTGCAATAACTCACCAGTAAAGAATCGGGATATAGACGGACATTGGAGTTGGGACTGCCTCATTAGTGGTGTCATCAACGTCGTTGTTGGCGTTGCGGCTGTTGCTACTGCAATCAGTGCGTTAGCTGCTATTCCTGTTGCTACTGTTGGATTTACAGTAGCTTATGTCTCTGTTGCAGTAGTAACGGGTGTGGCTGGCGCTGCCAGTACGATTACTGGTGTGTCGAACGCTGTTGAAGGTATTACTGATTACAATCCAATTAGAGACAATTTGCCTGATGAGGATTGGCAAACGGGGTATGATTTTGTCAGCGGATTCTCACCTGTTGTTGCGACAATGGGTGCATATTCGATAGCCCCATATATCATGCGTCCGCCTGAGGAAGCGAGAAGTACTGCAAGTTATGTAAAACATAATCATTCATCCCCACCCGCTCATAAATCAAAGAATCACATGGGCAGAGAATTGCAGCAACTGGGGGTAGATGCATCAAGCTACACTGAATGAATATGATATTTATGCGTATGACCCATCTGTCAATCGCGGACCTGAAAGAATCGTAGTAGATAATAACAACCGTGTTTATTACACAAACGATCATTATCGTACATTTTGGAGAATGATGTTTGTAAATTGAGGTGATATTTATGGAATTTATTAGCAAATATTTCGACGCAACGAAACCATACGCATTCTTTGAGATTTCATGCGGTCAGTGCAAGTCAATGGATGACTTGTTTGTGGAAATGGCCTATGTTTTATCTTTCCCTGATTATTTTTGGTGGGGGAACAGATGGGACTCGTTGAATGATTGTATGCAAGATTTTGGTTGGATTGATGAAGAATTTATTAGCATAAGATTTTCTGATTTCTTTGTCATGGGTTCTAATTTGCCATCTGATGAAAAAAAAGACATGGAAATTTTCCTTGATACGATTAAGTTTATTGTCGATCATTCGCATAATGCGCGGCCAACATATAAACTGTTCAAAATTGTTATAGACTAAAATACAGAGCAAAGCATGATGTCACACAAGTCCTTCGATTGAACAGAAGCTGGGACTTGACGTAACCATGCCGCTTATTGAGGCGAAAGAGCTTTCTGTGCATTATGTCTACATTGCTAAAGAGGCTCTCTGTCTGACACTTATTGATTAAGGGGGTAAACACCACGACAGAAGATTGGTGAGATGACCATGCAGGAATTGCTGGATATAGATTGAGTTGGAGACGATTAATTATGAAAATCAAAAGGTTGCTGTCTCAAATCTTGGCTAATCGAAAGAATAGGCTTCTGTATATTGTTGATGCAAGTTGGGAAATATTTATTTTACTTTTTCCTGTTTGGTTTATACTGTAAAACGGGAAAGCTCGTCTTGCGGAAACGCTCGGTGGAAATAGAGATCTCGCATCTATTCTCATCTGTCTTACTCAACTCAGCATGATTTATGCAGAAAAAGTAATTAATGTCTACTGAATAACCATCCGTTTTTCACGCGATTGCAGAAGTCCGAGTAGCCAATCCAGAAATTGCAAAAAGGCGCACTGAATCTTACGCAGATTCAGCAGCAAAATGGACAGAGCAACCACATGCGCAGCCGTTTCTTTCAGCTTCGCTGTCACCAGCCCCATTCCACACTTACGTTTTCCCAAACTGAATTTGCGTTCTACCTCGACCCGTTCGCACTCGTCCCGGTAATCCTGAGCCTTGTTCCGATCCTCTCCCTTTTGGGGCCTTCCCAGAGCTGGCCCGGAAAGCCGGATTCCCCGCGCTTTGCAGTAGCTGAGATTCTCACGGTTCCGGTATATCTTATCTGCCAGTACCCGACTGGGGTAGTGTCCCTCGCGCTTGTGGAAATTTTCAATCATTTCCTGGAGCTTGGTCGCTTCGTTGTAAGCATCAAAAGAACGGTATTCCAGCCTTGTCCAGCCGTCTGTGACACTGATATCCAGCTTCATGCCAAACTCCACGGGTTTGCCGACCTTTCCCCGCACTATAGGGCGCACAAAGGGCTGGCTGACGCTGACTATTCGGTTCTCAACGCTGTGGGTATGGTTGTCATACATGTACTTTTGCTGCTCATAAATCTTACGAATCGTCTCCAATCGCTCCGTTTGGTGAATATTCAGTGCCTTTTCCTGATTTAGCTTCCCGTCAATGGCAGCAAGGTCTCTTTTCAGATAGTTCAGCTGCTTCCCAATGGCTTTACGGGTCATCTTTGCGGTGTGTTTGCGGCAGCGGACATACTTCAGATAGTCTTTCCGGGCTCGTTTGCGATAGGTACGGGGCTTCTTGCCGTCGGTGGGGCTGTGGAGAATATCCAGCAGCTTCTCAGCATTTTCTCTGGCTTCATTCAGAAGGGAAACATCCTGGGGATACCGGATATTGGACGGTGCGCAGGTGGCATCCACGATTATCGTGCCGCTGTTCCCTCCACCATCGGGCTTGTTATCATCCTGGTTATCGTTATCTTCTGTTTTCTGTGCTTCTTGGATGACCATTTCATTGATCTGAGCCAGAACTTCCGGCGTCAGGCGTTTTCGGAAATGCACCATAGAGGACGCATCGAAGGGCAGTTTGCTGTCGTCATAGCCCGCATACCCACAGAAATACTGCAAATATGGGTTCTCCTGGATCTGCAAAACAGTTTCCACATCGGAATACCCGTATTCCCTCTGGATGAGACAAGCACCCAACGCCAACTGAAGCGGCTTGGCCACATTCCCGGTCTCGGAAGGAAACAGATCCGCGTACTTTGCCTCAATCTTGTCCCATGGGATGCTCTGCGCTTTCTTCACCCAGCGGTTGTTTTCCCGCAGGTGCATACCTATGGGCTGCTGAAAATCTGACAGACTGATCTGTCCGTTGCTGTACCGATACATACACGTTCCCTCCAAGTGCAAGGGTTTTGCCCGCTTTTTGTCGTTTCCCTTGCACCTATTATAGCACAGATTGCCGGGATTGCCTTGTGTCGCAATGCTTTTTGGGTTGGTCAGTAGACATTAATTACATATATGATAGAAAAATGGGCGGATGTAAAATAAGATTAGGCTCTCAGACAATACCGTACAAGAGCATCAGCAACGCTGCCAACGAATTGTGTGGTATCTCTTTAAGTAAGGATGCAGGTACTGGTGTCTAAACAAACGTTACGAAAAACCGCGGCGAAGCCCATCAGCTTCGCCGCGGTCAAAGACATTCGTCTATGACAATGCGGCGTGGCGAGAGCAACGAGCGGTTGCCTGCACGGGAAGAATGTTGTACATATGACGCGCGGCGCGGACGAACTGCATTTCTTCTACGATGCGCAGAACCGCCCGGCGGTGGTGGTGTACAATGGCACGGCGTATGCCTACGTCAAGAGCTTGCAGGGCGATATTGTTGCAATTCTGGATGAGAATGGCAATACCGTCGTCAGCTACGGCTACGATGCGTGGGGTGCGCCGCTGTGGTGTACTGGTGAGCTGGCGGAGACGCTGGGAAAGGTGCAGCCGTTCCGCTACCGCGGGTATGTGTTCGATGAGGAAACGGGGCTGTACTATCTCAGGAGTCGGTACTATAATGCAGTAGTTGGAAGATTCTTGAATGAAGATGCGTTGCTAAGCGGAAATCTATATTCATATTGCAACAATGATGCGATTAATTATGAAGATCCGACAGGATTTATTCCTGGAAGCTTCTCCAAAGTATCTGCATCGTTTTGCATGGCTCTTTATACTGACTGCGATGCAGCTTCCTCAGTACCAGAATGTAAAGATTGTGTGGTGGATTCAAGCATTGAGCTACACGAGGGTGGCTACTATTACATTACACCTATTAATGATGTTGGATATGCTATTTCTCTAAAAGCGGGAAATGAATCGAAAACAACTGGTGTTAATATCTATAAACATAATACGCAGACGGGTGCTCATGAATTCTATGTAGCACAATACATAGAAGGAGGATTCGTATTTGTACGTGACGATTATGTTGTAAAAGGCTCTCCATTGGCATTCAACGTAACCGCAACAGCAAGAGTTGAGGAGTATTTGTTTGGGAAGAAGGTCATTTCTACATATCATCCAGTACCTTCTCAATATATCAGAAATCTACAATATGCGCTTAAAAAAGCGATGGTATATTTCGGCGAAGAAAATGGATTGTATGATGAAGCAACGATAGCAGCAGTAAAAGCTTTTCAAAGGAACGCAAATTTAAAAAATGTCGATGGAATAGTTGGAGAAGAAACCAAAGAAGCCCTGATTCCCAATGAAGGTCCCTAATCGTTGCTACAAGTTCATAGAACGAATTTCTTACTGACTGGCGAGATGTGCGTCGCATCAAAGGAGGAGATTTCATGAAATTTATTCGCAGAATCCTTGTGTTACTATGTTGCTTGAGCTCTGTGCTGAATTGTGTGCCTGCAATTGCGACGGAAGTACACGATGGCTTTAATCTGTATCAGCAGCGATTTGGGTCTTACTACAGTATTCATGACATTCTGAAAAAAAAAGTTGCTTTGTGATGAATTGGTGGAACGAGCAGAATCAACTGTTCAAACGTTTGAATGGGTGACAACAATTGGTGAAACAACGATTTGCTTGCAGGAAGCGGTTAGTGATGGTTTCCAAACAATATTGCATTTTAAAATATCTGCTTCAGAAGAAAATGCGATTATCCGTCCGGCGTTTCTGTATTTTGATATTTATGATCCATATTATACGCAATTGGAAGAATATTCCGAAATTGTTTATTTTGTTGAATATGACTTTCTCGCTCTATCCAATCACTCAATAAGTACAAATTATTATGGAACTTCTAACAATGAGAGGGAAATGGACTATATTGTTGTGCTTGACAACGAAGACGAGCCCAATATAGAAACCTTCCGGGAACAGTGTATATTTTCAGTGATTCGATATGATCCAGATACCAAAAAAGCAACAACGCAAAAAACAGAGTCGATGCCTATCGAAGTGCAAATTCCCAGCAGTATTACATATTATACGATTTGCCAAGACTCCTCTGGCAAAGAAGGAGTACAGAATGACCTTGGTGAATGGATCATTCCACCTATTTACGATGAAGTATCTTACGACGGCAATGTCTATTGGGTCTTTATTGAAAGGAATGACAATGAGCAAAAATTGGTAGGAATAATTGATACAAGTCAAGGCTTTGCAATTGCCGCCCATTATGATGAGATTCTAATTGGGGATTCGCTCATTGTGGCATATGATCCATTAACACATGTCTATGATATTTTTGACAGGCAATGTAGACTGATTTATACGCTGCCCGGAAAATATGATTATGTTGTTCCTAATGGAGAATGCTGTGTTGATGTGGTAGACCTTGACGCGGGTATTTATACCATCAAGATTCCAAGCTATCTTATCACAAACTATTAACAGATCTTAGTTGATGTGAATAATACAAAAAAGAATATTTAGGTAATATCGCACAAATGAGTTGATAAAGTGACGAATGAATTGTGCTGTATCTCCTTAAATGAGGATGTCGATACTACTGTTTATAACAAACGTTGCAAAAAACCGAGGCGAAGCTCATCAGCTTCGCCTCGGTCAAAGACATTCGTCTGCTTTGAAATATACCGCAATTCCGCGAAAATATTAAAAGCGCCCGTCAGCAGCCGTGATATGCCCCCTATTCCGCTTGCAGTTTTTCACTGTTCGCTTTATAGGGAGCATATCAGTGACGCTGGATAACTGGCTGATGGAAACATCAACGGAGTCAAGATAGTGCATCTGGCGGATTTTCTGCTGAGCAAGGAATATTGAGCAGCTGACCGCACAAGGCGGAGAGGATGGTCAAAGTATATTTCTTGGCATAACTAAGAAATCATATTTTTGACACTACGATTGATGCTTTACTTCCACTCTGTTATGATTATATACGCATTTTCATCTAACAAATTCCGACGTTGGCGAAGGGGACTACCGCCTTTGTTAGCGTATCTAACACTTGTCTAACAGCACGGTTGGAAATTGCGTTTTTTTCCTTCTTCTACTAACAGTCAGCAACGTAGAAATGTGCTGGAAACGCAGGAAAATCGGGCATTACAGGGCAGTGCAGTTCTCTGAAAGGGAAGCGGTGAGCATCTCTCCTAAGCAGTCGGTCGTGGGTTCAACTCCCATTGGACTCAATCCCCAAACAAGCAATTCTTTCTGGCTGATGCTCTCGCGTGCGTGTTGGCAAACGTGCGAAGAGCATCGGCTGGAAAGATTTTTTCTTTTCATTGACAGTTTCTCCAACTTTCAAGCGCCGATAGTACAATTCCACGCTGCTTTTGCTGAAAAAATGTGCTACAATACAAATGCATCAAGGAAGTCGTATAGCCTGTTTGGCAAAAACGCCGGGCAGCTTTTACCATATCAAACAGCTGTCCGACGGAATAAGCGAGGGGATAACAATGGACATCATCAAAATCAAAGCCGAAGTATACCAGCTTGAACAGCAGGGAAAACGCCTGCTGATTCTGCATTATTTGCAGGACGTGTGGCAGCAGGAGCCGCAGTCTGAGGGTTTGACCGTGCTGGCACTGCGGCAGATGGTTGCCTATGCGGATACGGTGGTTCAATTTTCGGAAAATTCCCCGCTGTGGGAGGCGAAAAATGAGTATTCGCTCTACAAGGCTCTTCTGCTGGATATTATTTCTTGTGGGCTGAAAAACTACCGCACGAGCAAGCAGTTCCTATGGCAAATGTGCTTTTATCTCAATCCGGAATACACCTATTACTATATGTACGGCAGGGAGATAACGGACGACAATGCGGTTTAATGGAAGAAGACGCTGTTTCAGGAAGCCGCCCAGATCTATCCGGACAGCTTGCTTTTCAAGTGCATTGACTCTATCGAGTGCATGGATCATCGGCGGCTGGACAGATTTACGGAAGAAGAGAAAGCGCAGATTCGCGCGGAATGGAATTGCAGGAGAATGAACTGGATCACGAAGTTGTGTGGATTTTTGACCACTATCTGTTTCATGAGGGGATTCAGCGATAAGTTTTGCGGGGAATAACAATAAGAAGCTGCGCGGCGATGCCACCATGACGGCAAAGCCGCGCAGTTTTTATCCAGTTTCTTGCCGTGTCAGAAGGCACGCATCCCGCCCTCCTCCCACAATTTACAACATATTTACACCCCGCCCCTCGCAATCCCCGTTGCCCCATGCTATACTAAAGCGGGTGATAATCATGCCAAAACGCATTCTCATCGTCGAGGACGACGCGGCGATTTCGCGCCTGCTCGAATCCAACCTGCGCCTGTCCGGGTATCAGCTCATTTGCACGGCGGATGGCTGCCAAGCACTGGAACTGCTGCAAAATCAACCCTTCGATTTGGCGCTGTGCGATATCATGCTGCCCGAAATCGACGGCTTCGAGCTCCTGCCGCACATGCGCGCGCAGGGCGTGCCGGTCATTTTCCTCTCCGCCAAGGCGGACGTGCAGAGCCGGGTGCGCGGGCTGCGGCTGGGTGCGGAGGACTATCTCGTCAAGCCGTTTGACATTCTGGAGCTGCTCGTGCGAATGGAAAAGGTGCTCGCGCGGTCGGACAAGCATCCGCAGAGGTTCCGGTATCGCGATATCGCCGTCGATGAGGCGAGCCACACGGTCACGAAAAGCGGAATACCGGTTTCGCTGAAGCCGATGGAGTACGAGCTGCTGCTGACGTTCATCCGCCATCCGGGCATGGTGATGACGCGGGAGGATTTGCTTCATCAGGTGTGGGGCGACGCGTTCATCGGCGAAACGCGCACGGTGGATGTGCACGTCGCGGCACTGCGGCGCAAGTTGGATTTGGGCGGAGAACTTGCCACTGTGTACAAAATTGGCTATCGGTTGGAGGTGCTGGCGTGAAATTGTGGCTCAAGCAGACACTCGTCACCCTTGCGGTGATTCTGCTGTCCGTCAGCATGTGTCTGTACCATTTTGTGGCACAGGAGACCGACCAGCTGATTCAGCAGGCGATCCAGAGCGGCGCGCGCGACACGGCGGTTTTCTGCGACCACTTGTCTACGCTGGAACGTACATCAACCGCTTATGACATGGATATCATCACCCGGCAAGCGCTGATTCAGTACAAGTTTTCGACGTATGCGCATCTGTTGCAGACAGGGGACTGCACGTGGTCGCTGGTGATGGACGGACAGTACTACTACAACACGGCGTCGTGCCAGCCAATGGAAACCCTGCCGATGGCGGAGGATGCCGTCGCCGCCAGCCGCATCGTCGAGCGGGGCGGGACGCACCTGCTGATATCCGCGCAAACCATGTCGGTGCTGCAAACGCCGCTGACAGTCTATCGCGCGGCGAACATCGAATCGACATATCAACATATAAACGATTTAACGCGCGCGGCGCAGCTGTCCCTGCTGGGCTGCCTGCTGCTGTGCGGCGTGCTGCTGCCGCTGATGCTGCGGAAAACGCTCGCGCCACTGCGGAAATTGGCACAGATTTCGGACAAAATCGCGTGCGGGGCATATGAACTGCGGGTTAATATTTCGGCGGATGACGAGGTGGGCGAGCTGGCGCGCGCGTTTGACCACATGGCGGATACGGTGGAGCAGAAAATTGCCGATTTGGAGGATAACGCCCGGCGGCGCGAGCTGCTGCTGGGGGCGCTGACGCACGAGATGAAAACGCCCATGACGGCAATTATTGGCTTTTCTGGAAGCTTGCTGTCCATGCCGCTGACGGAGGAGGGGCGCATGGAGGCCGCCTACGAGATTCACGAGGCGGCGAAGCGAACCGAGCGCTTGAGCCAGAAGATGATGCAACTGATTTCACTACAAGAAGGAAATGCGGCGGTGCAGCAAAGGCAGGTGGATGCGCGGGAACTGCTGGAGAGGGTCTGCGCCGCAATGCCGAAAGATGCTGCTTTTGAACTTGCGGTTCATACGGAGACGCTGACGGGCGACCCGGATTTGCTCTTCTGCTTCCTGACGAACGTCGTGGACAACGCCATCAAGGCGAGCCCGGCGCACGCCGTTATCCGCTTGTCGGCGAGCAAAGAGGGGCGGCGGCAGGTGCTTGCCGTGGCGGACGCGGGCGGCGGCATTCCGGCGGACAAAATCCCCCTCGTCACCGAACCGTTTTACCGCATGGATAAGGCACGCAGCCGGAAATTGGGTGGCGCGGGGCTGGGGCTCAGCCTGTGCCGGATGATTGCGGAAACGCACGGCGGGCAGCTGGAAATCCAAAGCGAGGTCGGGAAAGGCACGACGGTTTCGATGATTTGGTGCACAGAAGAAAAGAAAAGTGCGTAAATGAAGCGGAATATTCCCCGAAACGCCGTGATTTACAACTTGCTTACAGCTTGATTGCAAGTCGATGATGACTTTCGCCCGCCCGCGTGGTACGCTGAAATCGGAGGTGAAGGACATGAAACGAACCCTTTTGCTGATGCTCGCGCTTCTGCTTCCTGCGCTTGCCGCGGCGGATGTATCGACACAAGTCAACGCACCAGAAACATACAGCTCTGTCTGGCAGAGCAGCACGGGCAGGACGATTGTCACGGTGGATGCCGCGGTTGAAATTCCCGCCGTGCCGCAGCTGATGATTTACCCTGCGGTTCAGCGCGTGTTTTCTGCTGACGACTTGCAGCGCGCGGCAGTCTGCTTCGGCGACGCGCCCTATTCGGGGATGCCGAGCAGCTTGGACAGCGTGACCCGCCCCGCCGCGAACAGCAATCCGACGAGCGTCGGTATTCGCGCGGAATCGAAAAACGCGGCAGGAAACCGCGCGCTGCTGACGTTCGTTCAGCATCGTCGACATGATGGAAATTTGTGGTACGGCACAATCCAATTCTTGGGGCACGGCGCGGCACGCTATCAGGTGGACGACCTTCCGACAACCGGGGAAGTCAGCGCCGGTGCCCGCGAAAAGGCGGTGCAAATCGCCCAGAGCCTTGACGCGGAGATGGCGCTCGCCTACGAGGGGCGCTGCATGGGCTACGAGTACGACGGCGGGATGAGCAGCCTGCGCGGCGACCTGTTCATTTTTACCCGAAAGGTAAACGGCACGCCGACGGCATGGACGAGCGAGGACTGCCGAGCGTACGACAATTTTGAGGACACCTATCAGCTGAAAACGCCGTACGAAGCGCTGAGAATCATTATTGACCGTTACGATGGCGCGATTTGGATGCAGTGGCAAGCGCCGCACACGATTGACCTTGCGTCCGGTCAGGCGGCGACGCTGCTGCCGTTCAACCAGATTGTGACAATCGCCGCGCAGCTGCTGCCGCTGAAATATCAATTTCAGGAACAGTATCTGGCGTACAGGAATCAGGATGCGAACCGAATGACGGTCAACCGCATCACGCTCAGCTATTCGCGAGTGCAGAATCGGGATAATCCGGAGAATTTTTCCATGTTGCCCGTGTGGGATTTCTTTGATGCGCACGACCCGGCGAAGTCGCTGCTGACCATCAGCGCTGTCGACGGCACGGTGATTGACCGCGGCTTTGGGTACTAAGCCGATGAAAGCGATTGTCTGCGATCTCCGCCGCGCACTCGCGGGGCGCTGGTTTTGGGCGGCGCTGCTGGCGACCACGGCGGCGCTGCTGGCGACCACGGCGGCGCTGTACCTTTCCATCGGGCAAGCCGCCGATGCGCTGATGGATGACACACAAAACTTGCGGTTTACATTGAGCGAGCTCCTGCTGATGGCGCTGTGCGGTGATTTCGGGATGCTGACCCTCCCGGCGCTCTCCGCTTTGCCCTTCGCGGCACAGGCGCTGCACGAAATCAAGTGCGGCGCGGTTCGCCCGGCGGTGTTCCGGGCAGGGCGGAGAATGTGGATTCTGGGCAAAGCGGCGGGTTGCATCCTCAGCGGCATGGTGCTGCAAGCGGCGGCGGCGGGGCTGTTGGGGCTGATTCTGTACGCTGTCCGCGGCGGGAGCATCCTGCTGGAAATAAATGCAGAGTTTAATGCGACGCTCCTGCGGCGGATGCTCTGCGGAGGCATTTGGGCGAGCGTCGGATGCGTGATGGCGCTGGCAACGGAAACATCCTCCGCCGCGCACCTCGGCCCACTGTGCCTGTGCTACGCGCTGATGATGCTCGGCAAGCGCTTTTTCCCGGCGGCGGTGATGCTAAATCCTATAAACTGGATTGACGGCGGCGACGGGATACTTGCAGGGCTGGAAACTGTTTCCATCCTCCTGCAAATCGTCTTTTTGAAGCGAGGTGTCCGGGAATATGTGTAAAATGCAGCCGCCCCTCGTCTGCGCGGGGTGGAATCTGTACAGCCTGCGAAAAAACCCAAGGTTTTATTTAAGCCTGACGCTGGGCTTCCTACTCTGCTGGCTGCTGACGGACAAAACGATGCAAATCAGCCGAACGTACCTGACCAGCGTGCAGCTTGTCGAGCCGTTCGTATGGTGCTACGCGGACGGGGACAGCATCCTCTACGCCGCGCTGGTGCTGATGCTGATGCTCTCCGCCCTCCCGCGCATGGACACGCCGGCAAGCTACCTGATTTTCCGCACGACGCGGCGGAGCTGGCTCATCGGGCAAATCATCACCGCGCTGATTGTAACTTTCGGTTATTGCTTGATGATTCTGCTTAGCTCGATGCTGATGTGCATCGGCTGCAATGTGTACGCCACGAATCGCTGGAGCGAGACCGCGACCATGCTCTCTTTTGCGCCCGCCGGATTTGAAACCGCGCTCACCGTCATGCGAAAGACGGTCAAACTGACCACGCCGTGGGGCTGCTGCGCGCAGATTTTCGGGCTGATGTTCCAGTATGTGCTGCTGCTTTCCATGCTGCAACTGCTGTTTACTGTGCTGAAAAGCAAGAAAACAGGCATATTAGCCGCCATTTTGCTGAATTTTGTCGGATTTGTGCTGACGCCGGAGCGCTTCATGGTGTGGTTGCACCTGCCCACGGAGATGCGCTATTACGCCAACGTGCTCGCGGCGTGGCTCTCGCCATTGCAGCACGCCACCTACACCATGCACAATTTCGGCTACGATTTGCTGCCGCGGCTGCACGTCTCCTACCTGATTTTGGGTGGATTGACCGTGCTGCTGATGGCGCTCGCTGCCATCAAAATGCGTACCTTCCAGTTTAACTTTGCAGGAGGTGTTTCGGATGCGTGAAATCGTCGTGGACGTGCAGCACGTCAGCAAGTCGTTCGGCAGCGAGCAGGTTTTGGAAGATGTTACCTTGCAATTGATGCGCGGGAAAATCCACGGCATCATCGGGCGGAACGGCAGCGGCAAAACCGTGCTGATGAAATGCATCTGCGGATTCCTGCGGCCGACGGCGGGGAAAATCAGCATATTCGGCAAAAATATCGGCACGGACTGCGATTTTGCGCCCCAAACGGGAATGCTGATTGAAACCCCCGGTTTTCTGCCGCACGAGACGGGCATGAGCAATCTCCTGTGGCTGGCGAAGTTAGGCAACGGCGCGCGCTGCGAGGACGTGGCGGCGCTGATGCGCTTGGTGGGGCTTGACCCCGCGGCAAAAAAGCGGGTGAACCAGTATTCGCTGGGGATGCGGCAGCGGCTGGGCATTGCGCAAGCGTTGCTGGACGCGCCGGAGCTGCTGATTTTGGACGAGCCGATGAACGGGCTGGATAAAAATGGCGTTGCGGAGATTCGCGCGCTGCTGCTTGACTTGAGGGCGCAGGGCAAGACGATTCTGCTCGCCAGCCACTTCGCGCAGGACATCGACGCGCTGTGCGACACGGTGCAGGAGATGGCGCAGGGGCGGATACGGGAGGTGTAATCCGAAGAGAATCCCCTCATGCACTTTACGATTCCCTTATACTATTTCCAAATTCACCTGCGCCATCTGCTTGCGCCTTTTCCCCGTTGGCGTCCGCTCATTCCACTTAGCGTAGCGCTGCTACGCTGCGTTTCATTCGCGTTAGCCAACGTGAAAAATTCGCGGCGCATCTTGGCGCATTCTCATTTGGAAATAGTATTAAATCGTGCTGTGTTTTAAGGGAAAAGCTAAAAATCCACACAAAAATAGGCAGGAAACGCGTCTCCTGCCCTTTTTTATTGCCTTGTTTTCCGATATTCCCCCGGCGTCAGCCCGGTAATCTGCTTAAACCGGCGGATAAAGCTGTTCAAATTGTAGTACCCCACCGACTCGGACACCATTTGCAGCGGCATCGTCGTGCTTTCCAGCAGGGAGCACGCTTTGCGGATGCGCAGGTCAGCGACGTAGCTGGTCAGCGTGTCGCCGGTCTGCTGCTTGAAGTACTGGCTTAAGTAGCCGGAGGAAAGGTCGAGCTTGGCGGCAACGTCCTGCAGGGAGAAGCTGCAGTCGTCGTAGCTGTCCGCGATGCAGGTGTAGATGCGCTGGAGCAGCTCCGTCACCGGCGCGCCGCTCTCGGCGGTGTCTGGCACAAGCGCCTTCGGGTCGGGCTCCAGCAGGTGGAGCATGAAGGCAAGGTAATCATCCACCGTGCGCAGATAGGTGATGGTGAACAGGTCGTCCATGTTCACCTGCCGCGCGCCGCCCGCCATCAGCAGCTGCACGGCGGAGTTGCAGTAGTTTTTCGCCAGCAGGGAGGGCACGCAGTCCGCCTTCAGCCCGTCGATGAAGCGGCGGATGGTCTGCATCTGCTGCTGCGGGGTCTGGGCGGGCAGGTCGTTCAGGAGGGCGAGGCGGTCGGAGGACGGCACATCAAGGGTGCGCGTCAGCTCGTGATACGGAATCAGCTGATGCTGTCCGCGGATGAAGTGCTCCTTGACGGCTTGCGTGGCTTCAAAACAGGCGGTGGAGAGGTGCGCCACGTCGGTGTAGCAGTTGGACATGCCGATGGAGAACACAAGATTGTATTTTTCGCTGCTGATGTCCAGCAACCGGCGGCAGCAATCCGCCAGCTTCGATTCCTCGTCCGCCTCCATGCCAACCAGACAGACGAACATGGAGTGCTCGAACAGCTCGCGGAACTGCCACGTGAAGTCATCCCCGAAGCACTCCGCAAAGATGGCGGACAGCGTCTGCCGGGGGATGGCGGTATCCTGATTGAAGGCGCGCAGCATCAGCACCTGATAGCACGGCTTGGTGAAGGACATGCCCAGCGCTTCCGCCTCAACATTATAGGAAGCGAAAGAGTCGAATTTGCCCTTGAGCAGCGAAAACAGCAGCGAATCCTTCAGCGCCTGCCCGTCGGGGGAGGTCATCAGCTGACTGCGCATGTGGTTGTTCTGCTCGGCGAGGGAGGCAATCGCATCCTTCAGCGACTCCAGATCATCCGCATCCGACCGCCCCAGTGATTCGGTCAGCTCCTGTATCGGGCGGTAATTCACCTTCATCGCATAGTGGATGACCAGCGTGCCCGCCGCCAGCACCACCAGCAGGAACAGCGCCAGCATCGCCTGTGCGCGGTAGAGCGGCGCAAGCGTCTCGCTCGCGGGGAGGAAGAAGTAGTACGTCCAGTTCAGGACGGAGGACGGCTCGCGGTAGATGAGGTAATTCGTGCCGTGCAGGCGGATGGTGCTGATGCCGTCGGTCAGCGGCGCATCCAGTGCCATCGTCGATACGACGACCTGCCCGCTGCTGTCCAGTATCGCGCCCTGCTGGCTGGGGGTACTCTCCGGCGAGAGGAAGGACAGGAAGTGCCGCTCCTGCACGAAGAAAATCAGGACGCTGTTTTGCAGGCGCGAAAAGACCGACGGCGTGTTGATGAACGCCAGATAGCGTTCCGCGCTGCCGCTCCGCTGTGCCGTGCGGATGATGCGGCGGCTGCTGTCGGCAAGGCTGCTCGCCACGGGGTCGCCTTCCGGGAAGGAGAAGATGCGGTCGAAGAACAGCGCGGCGGAGTACACGGCAGTGGAGGTGTACACCATCTTGGCGTCCGCGTCCGCCAGCGCAATTTCGGAAATCAGGGTGGAGGGGGCAAGCAGATTCTTGAACTCGTTCACCAGCCGCAGGTCGCGCACGGGGCTGGGCGCTTCTAAATAATAGGAAAAGAAATTCTGATTGACTGTCGAAATCTGGTACTCGATGTCGTAAATCTGCTGGAGGTCGCTGTCCATCTCCTGCACGCTCTGCTGCACGAGCGCGCGGTGGTTGTCCTCCAGATTCGTCCGCAGCTGCCGGATGAAGAACACCTGCGACACGAAAACGAGGGCGATGATGGCGGTCAGCAGCAGCGCGCCGTAGGATGCCAGATACTTATAGTACGTCTTGGAATGATGCCCGAACATGTTCCCTTCTCCTCCCAGTCACATGGGTTTATTCTATCACAAATCCACCATTTTTTCAAGGAAAGAGGGGGCAAAACGCAAATACTGCATATAAAAAGGGGGCATCTACAATTTTTTAGGTGGTGATTTTGTGTCCTGCATGGGAAAATGACGACCGAAAGACACAAAAACCATCATTTTGAAGATTGAAAACCGCCGCCGCCTGTGAGAGAATACGCTTGAAACAAGTCCCCCCGAAAATGACGGCGGTGTGCAGCGGGGCACGCCGAAGAGGAGGAAAAACCAAGTGAAGCGTAGCATCGTGCTGTCTCTGATTCTGGCGATTTGCTGCTTATTGCCATTCACCGCGTCGGCAGAGGAATGGTCGGATTTCTTCGCGCTGAACGAGGAAACCGCTATCGGCTATGACGAGGCGCTGACATCGTATCAGGATACCCCGAACGCGCCGGCAGGTACGCGGATTGAACTGCTGCCCAGCGCGGCGATTTTGTCGGGGGATGCGGTGCTTGCGCAGGAGGCCATCATCACCGGCGACGGCGAAAGCACGGCGGTCTGGACGGTGGATGTGCCCGTGACTGGACTGTACGAATTGGAAATCACCTACTTTGCGCAGGACGGCAACGAGGCGAAAGTACAGCGCCGCTTGACCATCGACGGCATCGTGCCGTATGAGGAAGCGAACAACATCTGCTTATACCGCCGCTTTGTGGAGCGGGCGAGCGAAATCGGCCGCAAGAACTCCATCGACGATGAAGTGTGGGCGCGGCAGGATGAAATCCACCTCTGGCAGACCGTCCGCGCGGCGGATGGGCAGGGCGTGTATGTTGACCCGCTCAAATTCTGCCTGACGGCGGGCCGCCACGAGATTTCCCTACATTATGTAGACCAGCCGGTGACACTGGGCACGCTGGCGCTGGTCGCCCCGGCGGCTCATCCGACTTACGCGGAAGCGGCGGCGGGCTACGCGGCGCAGGGACTGAAAGCGGCGGACAAGGACGTGCAAATCAAGTTTCAGGCGGAAAACAGCGCGTGGCGCAGTGAGAACGTCATCCGCCGCGAATCCGATGCCGACCCGATGACCGAGCCGCGTTCCGGCGCGAACCGCGTGCTGAATGTGATGGGAGGCTGGCGCTGGCGGCTGGGGAATGCGGCGGTCGCGTGGGATTTCGACGTGCCGGAGGACGGGCTGTACGCCATCACCCTGAAGGTGCAGCAGAACAACGACGCGGGGATGCCCTCCTATCGGCAGATTATGGTGGACGGCGAAATTCCCTTCGACGAGCTACGGCTGTACCCCTTCCCGTACAGCGACCAGTGGTATGCCGAGACGCTGCACGGCGCGGACGGCGAACCGTACCTCTTCCACCTGACGAAGGGCACGCACACGCTGACGATGACCGTGAAGCTGGGGGCGATTGGCGAAATCATGACGCGCACGGAGGCGGACACCGCGTATCTCAGCGAGATTCACCGCGAAATCGTCAAAATCACGGGCACTGACCCTGACTACAACTACGAATACGACCTCTACCGCACGATGCCGGGGCTGTCCGATCAGCTGCTGCATCTCGTCGACCGCTTGCAGGAAAGCGCCGACTTGCTGGCTTCCATCTCCAACGAAACGACCTCGATGGAGAGCAACTATCGCCAAATCATCGACCAAATGCGCTTCTTCGCGGAGGATGTTGACCGCATCCCGCGCGCGCTCAGCGACATGGACAACGCGCAGTCCAACCTCGGCACGTACATTTCGTCCATTGAGAAGTGCCCGCTGGCGGTGGACTACATCGTCGTGCACGCGCCGGAAGCAAAGGTGGAAATCACCACGTCGAACTTCTTCCAGCGCATGGGCGTGACGGTGGAAAACTTCCTCGCGTCCTTCTACAAGGATTACGATTCCGTCGGGCTGATTGTGGATGAAAACGCGCCGGATGAGGCGGAAAAAACGGTGCTGGATGTGTGGATTGGCCGCGGCACGGAGTGGGGCGAAATTCTGAAGGAATTGGCAGACGAGGACTTCACGCCAAAGACGGGCATCGTCGTCAACCTGCATGTGCTGCCGTCCGGGCAGCTGGCGACGGGGTCAGTCAACACCATTCTGCTCAGCGTGACCTCCGGCACAGCGCCGGACGTGGCGCTCTCGGTGGACTACAACCTGCCCGGCGAGTTCGCCTTCCGCGAAGCCGTGGTGGATTTGACCCAATTCGACGATTTTGAGGAGGTCGCGAGCCAGTTCTACGAATCGAGCCTCGTGCCCTACACCTACCGCGGCGGCGTGTACGCCCTGCCGGAGACGATGGACTTCACCGTCATGATTTACCGGCAGGACGTGATGCGCGAGCTGGGCATCGACCTGCCCGAAACGTGGACGGATTTGTACCAGCGCGTGCTGCCCCGGCTGTACGAGAACAACATGAGCTTCTCCCTGCCGGTGGACACGTCGGTATCTTCCAACTCGCCCGGTGCGCTGCGCGGCTTCACGATGCTGCTGCTGCAAATGGGCGGCGAATACTACAACGGCGACGGCGAATCCTCCGCGCTGGACACGCCTGAAGCCTACAAGGCGTTCAAATTCTGGACGGACATGTACGCCAACTACGGCATTGACGCGGAAAGCAACTTCTTCACCCGCATCCGCACGGGCACGATGCCCATCGGCATCAGCAACTACACGGGCTACTTGCAGCTGCTCACGAGCGCGCCGGAGCTCTACGGCCGCTGGTCGATTGCGCCCGTCCCCGGCACGGTGCAGGCGGACGGCACAGTCAGCCACGCGGTGGGCACAACGGCATCCACGGCGGGGGTCATCCTCAGCCAGTCGGACAAGCAGGAGGCGGCGTGGACATTCCTGAAGTGGTGGATGAGCGCGGAAACGCAGACGCGCTACGGGCGTGAATTGGAAGCAATCCTCGGCACGGGCGCGCGCTGGAACACCGCGAACGTTGAATCCTTCTTCTCGCTCCCGTGGGATGCCCGCCATGCGCAGATTATCAAGGCGCAGATGGAGAGCGCCCGCGAGCAGATGATTGTGCCCGGCGGCTACTTCACGGGCCGGCATATCATCAACGCATGGAACAGCGTGGTGGTGAACAACAAGGATGCCCGCGACATGCTGGAGAAGGCGGTCAAGGACATCAACAAGGAACTGAACAACAAACGCAAGGAATTTGGATTGGATAATTAAGGAGGATAGCCCGTGACTGCCATCTGCCAGAAGAAAAACAAAGGGATGCGTGCGTGGCTGCGCAAGAATGCGGTCGGCTACGCCTTCCTGATGCCGTTCCTCGTTCTGTTTGCGATTTTCGTCATCGTGCCGGTCGGCGTGGCGATGTACTACTCGCTGACGAACTACAACATGATTCAAGCGCCCAAGTTCGTGGGCTTAAGCAACTACGCACAGCTGATTCTGGACGACGACGTGTTCCTGATTTCGCTCAAGAACACGCTGCTGCTGGCGGTCGTCACCGGGCCGCTGGGGTACTTCGCCTCCTTCCTCATGGCGTGGATTATCACGCTGGTGAAGAAGGGGCGCGGCTTCTTCTCGATGGCGTTCTACGCGCCGTCGCTCACCTCCGGCGTGGCAATGTCCACCATTTGGCTGATTCTCTTCTCCGGCGACCGCTACGGCTACATCAACAACCTGCTCCTGCGCTTCGGCGTCATCATGGAGCCGATTCTGTGGACGAAGGATGCGGATTACGTCCTGCCGGTCATCATGATTATCACCATTTGGATGAGCATGGGCAACGGCTTCCTGTCCTTCCTCGCGGGCTTCCAGAACATTGACCCGTCGATGTACGAGGCGGGGCGCGTGGACGGCATCAAGAACAAGTTTCAGGAGCTGCGGCTGATTACTATTCCGCTGATGAAGCCGCAGATGCTCTTCGGTGCCATCAACTCCATCGTGGGCGCGTTCGCCGTGTTTGACGTAGCGACGGCGGTGGCGGGTATGCCCAGCCCAAACTACGCCGCGCACACCATCGTCGCCCACCTGTACGATTACGCCTTCACCCGCTTCAACATGGGCTATGCATCCTCCGTGGCAATGGTGCTGTTCCTCATCACCTTCTTCCTCGGCAGATTGTGTATGCGCCTGTTCCACGACGAAACATGATACTATTTCCAGATTCGCCTGCGCCATCTGCTTGCGCCTTTTTGATTCTGGCGTCCACTCATTCCACTTAGCGTAGCGCTGCTACGCTGCGTTTCATTCGTGTTAGCCAGAACGCAAAAATTCGCGGCGCATCTTGGCGCATTCTTATCTGGAAATAGTATAAGAAAGGAGTGCGAACCATGTCGACGGTATCCCTCAAAATCAGCAGAAAGCGCATTCGGATGCATCGGCCTTCCTTCTCGCGGGTGATGCTGTACATCTTCCTCTGCCTGATGGTGGTGGTCTGCGCGCTGCCGCTGTTCGCAATGGTCTGCCGCGCGCTGATGCCGCTGGATGAACTCTACCTCTATCCGCCGCGCCTCATCGTGCAGAAGCCGACGCTGCGCAATTTCTCGGATTTGCTGACTTCGCTTTCCTCCTCCACCGTGCCGTTTACGCGCTACATCTTCAACAGCCTGTTCACCACTGTCGCGACGGTGCTCGCGTCGATTCTGGTGTGCTGTCTGGGTGCATACGGGCTGGTGAAGCACCGTCCGGCGGGGTCGAACATCATCTTCGGCATCGTGGTGGCGGCGCTGTCCTTCTCCACCCACGTTACGACGATTCCCAACTACTTGGTCGTCAACAAACTGGGGCTCGTGAACACCTGCTGGGCGCTGATTATCCCCAAAATAGCCGTGGCGTACAACTTCTTTCTGGTCAAGCAGTTCTGCGAGCAGCTGCCGGACTCCATTCTGGAAGCAGCGCGCATCGACGGCGCACGCGAGCTGCACATCTTCTGGAAGATTGCCATGCCGCTGCTCAAGCCCGCATGGACGACCTTGGCGGTGTTCTCCTTCGTCAGCAACTGGAATGACTACTTCTCGCCCCTCATCTTCATTCAGTCCAACGCGCTGAAGACGATGCCGCTGGCGCTGCAAACCATGTCGGGCGGCGCGGGCGTGGTGGCGCGCGCGGGCACGGTGGGCGCGGCGACGTTCCTGACCACGCTGCCGTCGATTCTCGTGTTCGCCATCATGCGCGGCAAGGTGATGGAAACCATGTCCTATTCGGGCATCAAGTCGTAAGGGAGGCAAACGATGATGAAACGATTCTGCGCATGTCTCCTGACGGCACTGCTGATGATGTCAAGCGCCTTTGCGGCGGTTGGGGTCGATGCCTTCGTCGCCGACAAGGACGAGAATTATATCCCGATTCCGGCGGCGTACGAGGTGTACACGACGTTCAAGAACCTTGATGACTACGGCTTCATGAATCACCCGGAGGACATTTTCATCGGCAAGGACAACCTGCTCTACGTCGCGGACACGGAGAACAACCGCGTGCTGGTGATGAACCGCGAAGGCGTGGTGCTGGAGGAAATCACCGAAGCGTGCGGCAAGAAGCTCTCCAAGCCGCGCGGCGTGTACGTTGGCGACGACCTGTCCATCTGGATTGCCGACACGGGCAATCTGCGCTTGGCGACGCTGAACGCCGACCGCACCGACCGCAAGGCGTATGGCAAGCCTGATTCGGCGCTGCTGGAAAACAGCTTCACCTTCGACGTGCAGAAGCTGTTCGTCGCCAACACGGGGTACATCTACGTCCTCAAGGGCGCGAACCTGATTGCCATCGACGAGGCGAACAACTTCCGCGGCTACCTCGGCGCGGACGACGTGGGCTTCTCGCTCTCGCGCACGCTCATCCGCATGTTCGGCTCAAAATCGCAGATTGAGCGCACGGTGAAGCAGGAGCCTGCGAGCTACTCCAACTTCTACATCGGCGCGGACAACATGATTTACGGCATCCTGTCCAACAAGGAAACCGCGCAGATTCGCAAGCTGAACTCCGTCGGCAACAACACCTACGAGACGAAGAAATACGGCTTCACCTTGGAGGACAAGGAAGGCAAGCCGCTCCACCCGACGATGGCGGACATCACGGTGGAGGACAACGGCATCATCACCGTGGTTGACCGCATCACGGGGCTGATTTACCAGTACGACCAAGAAGGCAACCTGCTGTGCACCTTCGGCGGCATCGGCACGGTTGGCGGGCTGTTCCAGATTCCCGTGTCCATCGACCATGACAGCGAGGGCTTCCTGTATGTGCTGGACTACAACACGGGGTCTATCACCGTGTTCAAACCGACGCACTTCATCAAGCTCATCCATCAGGCGGTGACGCTGCACGGCGAAGGCCGCTATGCCGAGGCGCTGGACTACTGGCAGCAGGCGCTGGAAATCGACAGCAACTACGCGCTGGCGCATCAGGGCGTGGCGAAGGTGATGGGCAAGCAGGAGAACTGGGAGGACGCGCTGGCATCCTACTATCTGGCGGATGACAAGGAGGGCTACTCCGAGGCGTTCGCGGAATACCGGCATGAGACGTTCCGGCAGTACTTTGTGCCGATTGTGCTGGGCATTGCCGTGGGCGCGCTGCTGCTGGTGAAGCTGCTTGGCTTCCTCAAGAAGAAAGCCGACCAGTGGGCGGACGATGTGCAGATGGGAAGGGGGCTGTGAACCATGAAGAGCCTGAAGCTGTGCCTGATGACCCTCTACCACCCCATTGTTGTGACGGAGCACATCAAGCGCCACCGCGGTGAAAAGAAAAACTGGCTGCCGGTGATTGTCCTGCTCGTGCTGACGCTGGCGGTGCGCATCCTGTCCATCTACGGCACGCACTATCCGCTGGCATCGGTGTCCGTGCGCAAGGCGAACCTGCTGCTGGAGTGCGGCAAGCTGTTTGTGCCCGTGCTGACGTGGGTGCTGGCAAGCTACATGATGACCACGATTTTGGACGGCGAAACGCTGCTTTCCGAAACGCTGCTGTTTTCCGCCTACGCGCTCACACCCTACATCGTCTTTACGCCGATATTGACGCTTGCTTCCCGCATCATGGACGGCAGCCAAATAGGGCTGTTCGCGACGCTGGAGGTCGGCGTGCTGGCGTGGGTCGTGCTGCTGATGATACTCGCGCTCAAGGAAATGAACGGCTACTCCGTCGGCAAAACAGTGCTGATGATTTTCCTCTCCCTCTTCACGATGGTGATGATTTGGGCGATGGTGGTGCTGCTGTTCACCATTGCATCCCAGTTTGTGGGGATGATTCGCGAAATGTTCTACGAAGTGATTTACAGAATTGACTGAATCAGGAGGCAGAAAATGAAAAAACGGATGCTTGTATGCCTGCTGATGATGCTGCTGGCAGTATTCAGCGTCGCGGCGGCGGAAGAGACGCGCATCCCCGTGGCGGAAAACGACCGCTTGGCGCTGTCCCTCTCGGTGGATTTGTGCGGCTTTGAGGTGCTGGATAAGCAGACGGGGGTCACATGGTCATCCAGCATGAATGACCCGACGTTCACCGGCAAGCTGGCGGGGCTGAACCAGAAGAAAGCGAACTCGCTGCTGACGGTCAACGTCACGAACCTCGCCAAGGGCGCAGGCTCGATTACCAACGCCGTGCTGCTGAACGAATCGCAGCTGGGCGCAAGCTACGACCTTGTGGAGAACGGCGTCATCCTCCACTACGATTTGGCAACGACGGGCGTTGCGCTGGATGTGGAGGTGCTGCTGGAGGACGAAAGCGTGCTGGTGCGCGTGCCGTACGAGAAAATCAACTGCTATGCGGATTTCTCCATCGTCTCCATCGACATGATGCCGTACCTCTGCGCCGGTTCGGACAACGCGGACGGCTTCCTGTTCTACCCGGACGGATGCGGCGCAATCCTGAAATTCGACGACTACGCGCATTTCAAGGAGCTGTCGCAGTACTTCAGCATCTACGGAAACGTCGAAAAATCGCAGCAGATGCTGGATTTCTACGATCAGGAGCAGCCGACGGTCATGATGCCCGTCTACGGCATTTCCATCGGCGGAAACGCGATGCTGGCGGTGGTGGAGGAGGGCGCGGAGAGCACCCGAATTTCCGTCAGCCCGTCCACCAAGATTGTGGCGGTCAATACCGTGTGCGCGAACTTCCAGTACCGCCGCGGATTTGATGACATGCGCGTGACGAGCCGCTCCATCAAGACCTACGACAAGAACGCGATGCCGGTGGATTACGCCGTGCGCCTGCTGTTCCTGCCGGAAGGGAAGGACACCTACTCGGATATGGCGGTCACCTACCGCGATTACCTAATGCAGCGCGGGCTGACCGCCGACGTGGGCGAGCAGACCATCGCGATTGACCTGTTCCTCTCCGCGCCGGAAAAAGGGCTGCTGTTTGACACCCAGCGCACCGTGACCACCTTGGCGCAGGTGGGCGAAATCATCGATATTTTCGCGGAAGCTGGCGTGAAGCAGGTCAAGTATGCCCTGAAGGGCTGGACGAAGGGCGGCTACGGGCACTGGCCGGACGCGCTGCCGGTGGAACGCAGTGTTGGCAAGAACAGCGACCTGACCGCGCTGGCGCAGAAAGCGGCGGAATTGGGGTCGACGCTCTCGCTGACGGCGAATTTCGTCGAGGCGGACACGGACACCCGCAGCTACTCCAAGCGCAACGACGTGGTGTACCTCTCCAACTACGCCATCCTGACCGACCCGGACGAGGAAACGTTCATCCTCAGCCCGGAGGTCATTCGCGAAAAGTACGAAGCCTTTGCCAAGGAAGCCAAAAAGCTGTCCGTCAGCGGGCTTCGGCTGGAGCGCGTGGGGCAGTACATTCCGTTCAACTACAACCGCGGGCATGTGTGGACGACCGAGCAGACGCTTGAAGCCTATCAGCAGATGCTGGCGGACGCAAGGGCGAGGCTGGGCGAGGTGAGCGTGCAGGGAGGGGCGATTTGGGCAGCGCCGTATGCGGATTTGCTGACCGAAGTGCCCTACAAGGACAGCGGCTTCCAGTTCACGACCGAGGCCGTGCCGTTCTACCAGCTGGTGATGCACGGCGTGCGCGCGTACACCGCCACACCCGGCAACCTCTCCAGCGACTTAGACCGCGAGATGCTCCGCTGGGTGGAAATGGGCTACATGCCGTATTTCGAGCTGACGTGGAGCAGCACCGAAGAGCTGATGTACACGGACTATCAGAGCCTGTTCACGGCGCAGTACAGCGCGTGGCTGGACAAGGTATCCGCAATTGCCGCGGATTTTGCGGATGGCGACCTGCACAACCTGCGCACCGCGCTGATGATGGAGCACACGAAGATTTCCAACGACCTCATCCGCGTGCGGTACGACAACGGGATACAGGTGTACGTCAATTACGCTGACCACGACCAGCAGGCGGACGGCTTGACCATCCCCGCAATGGGCTATCTGGTGACGAAGGAGGGAGCGCAGTGAATCACGGTGCAAAAGCAGGCGGGTGGCAGCGCGCCGGACGGGCGGCATTGACGCTGCTCATCCTCGCGGGTATCGTGTTTGTCGCCTATCACGACTGGGTGATGGCGGTGGCGGCGCTGCTGCTGATTGGCGTGTTCGTCTACACAGATTTGCCGCGCTGGATTTCGGAATCCGCCATCGGCAAGGCGCTTCAGCCGGCAGGGAAGGTGCTTGCACCCATCCGCCGGGGGATTCGGAAATGCCTGCTGCCGATTGAAAACTTCCTGAAGCGCATCGGAAAAGCGCTGGGCAAGCCCTTCCGCAAGGCGGGCGGCAGAATGACGATGGAGCGCAAGCGTTCCTTCGAGGCGCTGATTTTCCTCGCGCCGTGGCTGGTGGGGTTCTGCCTGTTCTTCTTAGGGCCGATTACCACGTCCATCCGCCTGTCCTTCTCGGAAATTGTGAAGATGAAGGGCTTCCAAATGGGCTTTGTGGGGCTGGAGAACTACCGCCACATCTTCTTCTACGATTTGAACTTTGTGCCTATGTTCCTGCAAACGGTGTCGGACACGCTGCTGAATACGCCGATTTGCCTCGTGTTCTCGCTGGCGATTGCCATCCTGATTAACCGCCCGATGAAGGGACGCGGGTTCTTCCGCGCGGCGTTCTTCATTCCGGTGCTACTCGGCGCGGGCTATGTCATGAAGCAGATGCTCGGCATGGGCGCGGACGGCACGACCATCACCACGGGCATCGTTGTGCCGCAGCTGATTGCCGATTTGCTGGGGCACAGCCTGACGGAGTTCCTGCAGGGGGTGCTCGACCGCATCACGGTGGTGCTGTGGAAGTCCGGCGTGCAGATTGTGCTGTTTCTGGCGGGCTTGCAGGGCATTTCCTCCTCGCTCTACGAGGCAGCGCGCGTTGACGGCGCGACGGAGTGGGAGATGTTCTGGAAAATCACCCTGCCGATGATTTCTCCGGTTATCCTGATGAACCTCGTCTACACCATCGTCGCCTTCTTCACCGATGCGACGAACCCGGTGATTGACTACATCTACAAGCAGTCGTTCACGAATCAGCAGTTCGGCTACGGCGCGGCAATGAGCTGGGTGTACTTCGCCTTTGCGCTGCTGCTGTGCGGCATCAGCATGGGCGTGATGGGCAAATTCGTGTTCGTATCCGGCGGGAAGGAGTGAGAATGATGGCGAAAAACAACCATGTGAGCCTGCGCCGGAGCAGCAGCCATTGGTCACGCCTCGTCCGCGGCGGCGTGATTCGCTTCGGCTTCTACTTCCTGCTCTGCGCGCTCAGCTTCGTGTTCCTGTACCCGTTCATCAAGATGATTACGCAGTCGCTGATGACGGATGACGACCTGATCAACATTACGGTCAAGTGGCTGCCTTCAAAACTCACGTGGAGCAACTACGCCGTGGCGTACCGCAAGCTGATGTTCAAGAGCTACGTCTGGAACAGCGCGCGGGTGGCGATTATCTGCACGCTGGGGCATGTGCTCTCCTGCGCGATGACGGGGTACGCCTTCGCACGGTACAAATTCCGCTTCAAGGGTGCGCTCTTCGCGATGGTCATCCTGACGATGCTCGTGCCCGTGCAGACGGTCATCATCCCGCAGTACATGCAGTTCTCCAACTGGGGCTGGCTCAACAGCGAGTACTATCTGCCGCTGGTGGTACCGTCGTTCTTGGGCTTCGGGCTTAACGGCGCGTTCTTCATCTTCCTCTTCCGGCAGTTCTTCTCCGGGATGCCCTACGAGATGGAGGAAGCCGCCCGCGTGGACGGCTGCGGGCCAATCCGCACCTTCCTGCACATTATGCTGCCGATGAGCCAATCGTCGCTGTTAGTATGCACGGTGCTCTCCATCGTCTGGCACTGGAACGACTACTTCGAGCCGGGGGTCTACTTCAACTCTGTCTGGCTGAAGATGCTGCCCAACAGCCTGCCGAACCTTTACGCGGAGCTGAACAAGGAGCAGCACACCATGATTCAGACCAACGATATTGAGGGCATCATCTTCAACGAAGCGATGCTGATGGCGGCGACGTTCCTGTGCATCCTGCCGATTCTGATTCTCTACCTGATTCTTCAGAAGCGGTTCATGGAGGGCGTGGAACGCAGCGGCTTGACGGGCATCTAATACTATTTCCTGCATTCGCCTACGCCATCTGCTTGCGCCTTTTCCGCTCTGGCGTCCGGTCGTTCCATTTAGCGTAGCGCTGCTACGCTGCATTTCACTCCCGTTAGCCAGAACGAAAAATTCGCGGCGCATCTTGGCGCATTCTCATTTGGAAATAGTATAACCATCATCATCATGCATGAATATACCGATTCTGTTTCCTTATGCAAAAAGGCGACGGGTGTGTTTACTATACGCATTTTAACCGATTATAATAGGAAGAAAAATTTTGCGAAAGGGCTTTACAAACCGTCGGAGCTGGTGTATAATCATGCCATCGACGCAAGACATGTGTTTTTCATCCAACTGGTTTCCCATTTCCATCGGTTTCAATGGCGCACGCCGTTGAGCATACAGTTATTCCAATAAAAAAGGAGGTTTCCCCATGAAGAAGTTCCTGTCTACCCTGCTCGCGCTGACGATGCTGCTGGCACTCGCCGCTCCCGCGCTGGCGGAGAACCCCACCGTGACGTACTACGTCCGCGGCGGCACGGCACAGTACGAACCGTATCTCTACGAAACCCTCGTTGGTCTCCAGAAGATTCAGGAGATGGCGGGCGTTGACATTGACTGGACGGTCGTGTGCGGCAATGGCGACGAAATCAAGGCGCAGTATGTGGCGATGATGGCATCCGGCAACTACCCGGATATCATCCAGTGGCAGCACAACAACAGTCTGGGCTACGTCGGCGGCGTGGCGCAGATGTACGCCGACGGCATCATCATCGAGCTGAACGATGTCATCGACCAGTACATGCCCAACTACAAGAAGCTGCTGGAGGAAAATCCGCAGGTCGCCAAGACGCTGATGGATGACGAAGGCCGCTACCTGTACTTCACGCCCATCAACCCGCTGGTGACTGACCTCGAAAAGGCGTCCGTCACGTGGTGGGGCTTGATGATGCGCAAGGACTGGCTGGAGAACGTGGGCATGGAAGCGCCGACGACCATCGACGAGTGGTACGACGTGCTGACCGCGTTCAAGGAAGGCGACCCGAACGGCAACAGCGAACAGGATGAAATTCCCTTCGACGCCGGCTCTGGCGGACTGCTGCTGTTCATGCCCGCGTTCGGCATCACCAATGGCTGGTATGTGAACCCCGAAACCGGCAAGGTCGGCTACGGCCAGTACTCCGAAGAATACAAGGCATATCTGGAAACGATGGCGAAGTGGTACGCCGAGGGTCTGGTGCAGAACGTGTATGCGGACGAAAACGGCACGCTCGCTGATTCCGCTGACCCGAACCTGTACGCTGACCTCGCGGGCTCTTGGAAGGGCCTGGCGAACTACTGGGAGCAGCGCCTGCCGCAGGTGAAGGAAAAGAACCCCAATGCGGATTTCGTCGCCGTGCAGTGGCCGGCGTGCGTGGATGGCAGCGGCGTGTCCTATGCGGACAACTACGGCATGAGCTACGGCGACCGCGTGTCCACCGTCATCTCCACCGACTGCAAGAACGTGGAAGCGGCTGCGCGCCTGATTGACGCCATGTACTCCGAGGAAGGCACCAACTGCACGACGTGGGGCACGGAAGATTCTGACCCCATCAACGCCAAGCAGGACTGGACGAACGGCCACGGCACCTACACCATCGACCCCGAAACCGGCAAGAAGGTGGAAACCGAATGGGCGAACACCATCTGCGAAAACTTCTACGATGGCGCGTTCCCCGTCAAGTTCCGCTATGCAATGTCCCACGTGAGCTTCCCCCGCTGGGGCGCGGCTGACTACACGATGGCGACCCGCGAAGAGAAGTATGTGGCATCCTCCTGCCTGTGGGCGCAGGCCTCCAACGCGCTGGAATATCCGGCGGCGATTAACCTGACCACCGACGCGCAGAAGGCGGTTGCGGAAATCGACAACATCAGCAACTACATCAACGAAATGACCTACAAGTTCATCACCGGCGCTGAACCGCTGACGAACTTCGACACCTACATGGACACCCTGCAGAAGATGGGCATCGAGAACCTGATTCAGCTGCATCAGGAAGCATACGACAGCTTCATGAGCCGCGGCAAATAAGCAATCTGACGGACTCAAGGGGGTCGCCGGGCGGCCGGTGATCCCCGCTTTCTATATAAAATCAGCAGAATTTTGCCACAAAACGCTTTATATATATCTGTGTTCATGGTATGATAGACATAAACGTGAGTACACATATGTACAAGGGGAAAGGGGATAGCACCATGCGGAAATGGACTGCATTGCTCTGCCTGATTCTGGCGCTCTGCCTGCTCGGCGGCTGTGCGGCGAATCAGGAGAAGGCGAAAGTGCCGATTTCGTGGTATCTGCGGACGGATGATGTCGACCTCTATAATTCGCTCAAAGGCATTCAGGTGATTGAGGCTGCCACAGGGGTGGATGTGACGTTCCAGGCGCCGCCGAACAACTCGGAGGATGCGTATAAGATGATGGTGATTTCGGGCAATCTGCCGGATGTCATCATGTGGAATCACGACGTGAGCATGGACAGGATGTACGCCGAAGGGCTGATTATCGACCTGACCGACCTGATTGCTCAGTACGCGCCCAACCTGACCCGCATCTACACCGAGCGCCCGGAATTGCGCAAGCAGGTGGAGACGGCGGACGGCAAGATGTACTACTTCCCATGCATCAACCCGATGCAGACGGTGGAGGAAATCTGCCGCAAGTGCTACAACGGGCTGATTATCCGCGACGACTGGCTGAAGAAGCTGGGGCTGACTGCGCCGATGACCATCGACGAGTGGTACGAGGTGCTGACGGCGTTCAAGACGCAAGACCCCAACGGCAACGGCTTCCCGGACGAGATTCCCTTTGACGGCTGGGGACTGCCGTACTTCCTGCCCGCATTCGGCGTGATGAACACCTTCTGCATCAAGCGAGACGGCACGGTGGCGTACGGCCCGATGGAGCCGGAATACAAGGCGTATCTGGAAACGATGCACAAGTGGTACGAAGAGGGTCTGCTGGGCAGCAACTGCCTGATTCACTCCGACGCATGGAAAACGGAGAACATCGTCAACGACCTGACGGGCGCGTTCGTGGGGCTGGACAATGCGTGGCGGTACTATCTGCCGCTGCTTCAGGAGCGCGCGAATGCATCCGCGAGCTTTCAGGCGATGCCGTGGCTGAAGGCAGACGATGGCATCCGCTACACCGCGTGCGCCGAGGCGGCGGGCAACATGTCATCCACCGTGACCGTCATCACCTCCGCCTGCAAAGACCCCGTGGCGGCGGTGCGATTCATTGACTACATGTACTCCCCGGAGGGCAGCGATTTGCTGACGTGGGGGATTGAGGGCGAAACGTACCGCATCGTCGACGGCAAGAAGGAGCTGACCGAAAAGGCGCTGACCGTGGACGAGGAAAACGGCTGGCTGACGCTGTACACCTACGCCATCGGGCACACCGCCTTCCCGAAGTATGACGGCGAGACGGTGGTGCTGGCGAGCTACCCCGAAGAGCAGCTTGTTGCCGAGCGGACATGGGCGGATGCGTCCACCGCGCTGATTTACCCACCCTACATCAATTTCAGCATGGAACAGCAAGCCTATTGCGACAGCCTGATGGACGAGATGGAGACCTACATCACCGAAATGAGCATCAAGTTCATCACCGGCGAAGAGCCCCTGACCAATTTTGATGCCTACGTCGCCCAGCTGACCAAAATGGGCATCGACAACGTGCTTGCCATCTACCGCGACGCGTATGTGCGGTACATGGAGAAATAACGGCATGTTTCGGAGAAATAAGCCAAAAGCAACAAAAAAGACCATTATAATAGAAGAAACAGTAACAAACATCGGAGGAAAACCAATGAACATTCTCGACTACGCTGCCAGCGTCCCCACCCCCGCCGACTGGACAGCTGCCTTCCAGCAAGCCATTGCTGACCTCCGCACCCGCGGTGGCGGCACGCTGATTGTCCCCGCGGGCGACTACCCCACGGGCGCAATCCGCCTGTACGATAACATGACGCTGCACATCGAGTCCGGCGCGGTGCTGCGCTTCCATCAGGACGCATCCGCCTTCCCGCTGATTGACCTGGAGTTCGAGGGCATCGCAGGACTGGCGCATCAGCCGTGCATCTACGCCGAACACGCCAAGAACGTGACCATCACCGGCTATGGCACGCTGGATGGACAGGGCAGCTACTGGTGGACGCGCCAGCGGGCAGGGCAGAATGCACATCCGCGCCCCTATCTCGTGTGCTTCAACCACTGCGAGCATGTGACGCTGGAGAACGTGACGCTCACCAACTCCCCGGCGTGGACGGTGCATCCGCTCTATTGCCGGAATGTGGTCATTCGCGGGCTGAATATCAAAAATCCGCCGGATTCCCCCAACACCGACGGCATCGACCCCGACGGCTGTCAGGATGTGCGCATCCACGACTGCACGATTGATGTCGGCGACGATTGCATTGCCATCAAGTCTGGCACGGAGGATACGCCGAATCGGCAGGTGTGCGAGCGCATCATCATCAGCAACTGCCACTTCCTGCATGGGCACGGCGGCGTGGTGCTGGGCAGCGAAATGTCCGGCGGCATCCGCAACGTTGTGGTGTCCTCCTGCGTGTTCTACGAGACAGACCGCGGCATCCGCCTCAAAACCCGGCGCGGGCGCGGCGGCACGGTGGAGGGAATCCAGCTGAATAACCTCGTGATGGAAAAGGTGATGTGCCCCTTCGTGTTCAACATGTACTACTTCTGCGGCGCGAACGGCAAGATGAAGCATGTGTGGGACAAAGCGCCCTACCCGGTGACGGATGCCACCCCCTGCCTGCGCGACGTGGTGATTTCCGACGTACGCGCGCGCCAGTGCACCGCCTGTGCGGGCTTCTTCTACGGCTTGGCGGAAATGCCGGTGGAGGGGGTCAAGATGCAGAACGTGGTGGTGGAGATGGTGGACGGCGCGCCCGGCCGCCCCGCCATGATGGACGGCTGCCCCGAAATGCAGCGCGCAGGCTTCTACCTGCGCAATGCGGCGGATGTGGATTTGCGCGGCGTGGCGGTGCGCGGCGTGCAGGGCGACTGGCTGGATGCGGATGACAGCGTGCAGCTTACCGCGTCCGCAGACACGAACTCTTTACAGCAATAAAAATCAACTATGAGCGTGTGGACTGCGAAGGGGTCAAGGGGGCGACCGCAGACGTTCGTCTGTTTTCATGCCCCCTTGTCGCTCCCGCAGGAGCGAAATCCCCCTGCGAGAATAAAAATCAATCTGCTCATATCAGAAATACCTGATGCGAGGAACACGATGATGAAGCAATATCAATTGTGGTACGATGCCCCCGCCAAGGACTGGAACATCGCCCTGCCGCTGGGCAACGGTCGCATGGGCGCAATGGTTTTCGGCGGCACGGTGCTGGAGCGAATCAGCCTGAACGAGGATTCCTGCTGGTACGGCGGCTTCCGCGACCGCGTGAATCCCGATGCGAAAAAGTACCTGCCCGTGGTGCGCCAGCTGCTCAAGGAGGACAGAATCGCCGAAGCGCAGCAGCTTGCCGAGGAAGCGCTGACCGCCACGCCCGACGGCGAGCGCCACTACGAGGTGCTTTGCGACCTGATTCTCCAGCAGCTGGACGGCGAAACGCCCGAAGGACTGCACGGAATGCGCAATCTGCGCGGGCAGGACATGTCGCGCCACGAGCGCCCCGTCAGCGGTTATCGGCGGGCGCTGGATATTACGGACGGCGTGCATCAGGTGTCGTATGTCCGCAAGGAGAAGCAAATCCGCCGCGAGTGCTTCCTGTCTGTGCCGCATCAGGTGTTTGCGATGCACCACGAGGGCTTCCCCAGCCGCGTTCTGCTCCGGCGCGGCGCGTATGTCAACCGCATCGACAAGGTGGATGAGCATACCATCCTGCTGAGCGGGCAGGCGGGCGACGGGGGCGTACAGTATATGGCAATGTGCCGCGCGGTGGGCGAGGGCGTGCACGTCATCGGCAATACGCTGCACATCGGCGAAACGGCGGATATCTACCTTGCGTCGGCGACCTCCTACCGCTTTGCGGATTTGCGCGCGGCGTGCCTGTCCCGGCTGGAGACGGCGACGGCGGATGGCTACGCGGCGGTGAAGGCAGCGCATGTAGCGGAGCACCGGGCAGTGATGGCGCGGTGCGCGCTCGCCCTGCACGGGGAGGATGCGCTGGACAATCTGCCGACCGACCAGCGCCTTGCCCGCTATGCGCAAGGCAATGCAGATAACGGCTTGGAGGAATTGTATTTTGCCTTCGGACGCTATCTGCTCGCGGGATGCTCGCGTCCCGGCACGCTGCCGGCGAATCTGCAGGGCATTTGGAACGACGATTTCCACCCGGCGTGGGACGGCAAGTACACCATCAACATCAACACGGAAATGAACTACTGGTGCGCGGAGGTGTGCAACCTCTCCGAGATGCACATGCCGCTTTTCGACCACTTGCGCCGGATGCAGCCGCACGGGGCGCAGGTGGCGCTGGGCATGTACGGCGCGAACGGCTGGGTGGCGCACCACAACACCGACCTGTGGGGCGACTGTGCGCCGCAGGACACCTACTGCCCCGCGACATACTGGCCGATGGGCGCGGCGTGGCTGTGCCTGCACATCGCGGAGCACTACCGCTACACGCTGGATGCGGATTTCCTGCGCGCGAACTACGACCTGATGACCGGCGCGGCGGATTTCTTCCTCGACACCGCGATTCTGCGGGAGGATGGCATGTATACCGTCAGTCCGTCGTCCTCGCCGGAGAACGTGTATATCACCCCGTCGGGCGAAAGCGGGACGCTGACCGACGCGGCGGCGATGGACGGGCAGATTCTCCACGCACTGATGTCCGCCATCGAGGAATGCGGCGCGGTGCTGGGGGCGGATACGGCGCGCTACACCGCCTTCAAGCAGAAACTTGACCCCGTGCAGGTGGAAGGCGGCCGCATCAAGGAGTGGCTGCGGGACTGCGAGGACGCCTGTCCGGGGCATCGGCACATCAGCCACCTGTTCGCGCTGTATCCCGGTCGGCAGATTACGCCGGATACGCCGGAATGGTTCGCGGCTGCCCGCGCGACGCTGGAAAAGCGGCTGTCCTGCGGCGGCGGTCACACCGGGTGGAGTCGCGCGTGGATTCTGTGCCTGTGGGCGCGCTTGCTCGATGGCGCGAAGGCGGGGGAGAACATCCGCCTGCTGCTGGAGCGCTCGACGCTGCCGAACCTGCTGGACAATCACCCGCCGTTCCAGATTGACGGCAACTTCGGCGCGACGGCGGCAATGGCGGAAATGCTGGTGCAGAGCCACGAGGGCTTCCTGCGCCTGCTGCCTGCCGTCCCGGCGCAGTGGCAGAAGGGCGAAGCCGTCGGCATCCGCGCGCGCGGCGGCTACACGGTGGATATTGCATGGGACGGCGCGGAGTATCAGGCGGAGATCACCGCGTCGTTCCGCGGCACGCTGATTCTCTCCGACGGCAGGAGCTTCCCGCATGAAGCAGGGCAGGTGCTGCACATCACGGCGGAATAATCGCTGTATCCAAAGAAAAAAAAACAATAACAATCAATTATGAGCGTGTGCGCTGCGAAGGGGTCAAGGGGGCGACCGCAGACGTTCGTCTGTTTTCATGCCCCCTTGTCGCTCCCGCAGAAGCGAAATCCCTGCGCAACACAAAAAATCTACAATGCAGAAAGCAAAACTTCTGCAACCAGACACCATCATCAGGAGAAAGAAAATGACCATCTACATTTGCGGCGACTCCACCGCCGCCACCTACCCGCCCGAAAACGCACCCATCACCGGCTGGGGTCAGCTGCTCGGCGACTACCTGCCGAACGTGAACGTCGTCAACAAAGCCGTTGGCGGCCGCAGCACCAAGTCTTTTCTGGCGGAAGGGCGCTTGACGGACATTGAGCGCACCATCCAGCCCGGCGATTTGCTGCTCATCCAGTTCACCCACAACGACACCAGCGATTTGGTCTGGCGGCATACCGACCCGAACACGTCTTTCTCGGCGAATCTGGAGATTTATGTGGATACGGCGCGGCTGCACGGCGCAATCCCGGTGCTCGTCACGCCGATTCCGCGCCGATACTGGCGGGATGGCGAGCTCGTGGACGCGCACGGGGCGTATCCCGATGCCATCCGCCGCTTGGCGAAGAAGCGCAACATCCATCTTCTGGACGTGACGGCGGAGAGCATGGCAAAATTCCGCCAAATGGGCGAGGAAGCGACGTATCCGCTGTACATGAACGTTGAACCGGGGCTGTACCCCGCCTATCCCGACGGGTCGAAGGACGACACGCATACCCAGCGCGCCGGGGCGGAGTTTTTCGCGAAAATGACGGCGGATATGCTAATACTATTTTCAAATTCACCTGCGCCATCTGCTTGCGCCTTTTCATTTGAAAATAGTATGAAAAAACATGGAATGATAGGAGAATAACGATGTATATCATTGCCAAGGACGGTTCGGGGGATTTCACCTCCCTTCAAGCGGCGATTGATGCCGTGCCCATGAGCAGCCGGATGCCCACCATCCTCCTGCTGCGGATGGACGAGTACCACGAAAAGGTGATTGTGAACAAGGACAACATCCGCATCATCGGCGAAGCGCGCGACCGCACCGTCATCACCAACTCCGGCTGTGCCAAGGATTTGGACGCGGACGGAAAGGAGAAGGGGACGTTCCTCAGCTACACGTTTCTGGTCACGGGGAATAACGTGGAGGTGGAGAACCTGACCATCCGCAACGACGCGGGCGACGGCTCGCTGGTCGGGCAGGCGGTGGCGGTGTATGCGGCGGGCGACCGCGGCGTGTGGCGGAATGTGCGGATGATTGCGCATCAGGACACGCTGTTCTGCGGCCCGACGATGCCGAAAGTGGCGCGGGATGCTCTGCCGCGGCTGATTCCGGAGGGGGTCACGTCTGTAGGGGACTGCCCGCTGACGCTGAACCGCCAGTATTTTGAGGACTGCTATATTCAGGGCGACGTGGACTTCATCTTCGGGCCGTACCGCTGCTGGTTTGAGCGCTGCACGCTGTTCATGAACAAGCGCGGCGGGCTGTACACGGCGGCGAATACCCCGGAGCAGTCGCCGTACGGGCTGGTGTTCCACAATTGCAAATTGACGGGCGAGTGCGCGCCGGGTCAGGCGTATCTGGGCCGCCCGTGGCGTGCCTTTGCGCGCACCGTGTTCCTGCACTGCGAGATGGACGAGCATGTCAGTCCGCAGGGGTTTCAGGACTGGCAGGGCGGCGCACCCGTCACCGAGCGGTACGCGGAGTACGGCACGACCGGCGCGCGCGCAGACCAGTCCACCCGCCATCCCAAGCAGAAGCGCATGACCGAGGCGGACGCGGCGGCGTACACCATTCGCGAGGTGATTGGCGGATACGACAACTGGCATCCGCAGCACCGCACGCCGACGTGGTTCCTCTGCGGCGACTCGACGATGGCGGATTATCCGGCAAATGCCGCGCCGATGACGGGCTGGGGACAGGCACTGAAACGCTTGGTTCCGGAAAACGTGTTTGTGGAGAACTGCGCGGTCTGCGGGCGCTCCAGCAAGTCGTTCGTGGCGGAAAAGCGGCTGAATTTTGTGGAGCTGTGCCTGCGCAAGGGCGACAAGCTGTTCATCCAGTTCGGGCACAACGACGAGAAGCCGGATGTCGACCGCGCGACGGATGCGCATGTCACCTATCCGGAGTATCTGGGCATGTACATCGACGCGGCGCGGCGGCAGGGCGCAGAGCCGATTCTGCTGACGCCCATCGCGCGGCGGCGGTTTGACGAGAACGGCAAATTGCAGCACACGCACGGGGAATATCCGGCGGTGATGCGCGATTTGGCGGATTACCGCGGCGTGCGGCTGCTGGACATGGAGCGCGCGAGCGAAAAGCTGCTGACGGCGCTGGGCAGCGAGGGCTCGAAGGTGCTGTTCAACTGGCAGGAGCATCACCTGAACTACCCCGACGGCGTGCAGGACAACACGCACCTGAGCGACACCGGCGCGGTGCGGATGGCGCAGATTGCCTTGACATTGTTGGAGGAAGCGCAATGAAGGAGTTTCTGCCGAAATCCGCCGCGAAAA